>OIWQ01000592.1_pt1 | contig 46985 bp, 39 predicted proteins | sample 1587571 | NCBI WGS metagenome assembly OIWQ01 (sample SAMEA3888910, study PRJEB22519) | human gut metagenome | biome: human gut; feature: human-associated habitat; material: faeces | place: Denmark | collected 2010
TTGCCGCAACGGTTATAATTTATCGAAAACTTGCTGTTATTTAGGGATAGGTTCTAAGGGCAGATAAAAGAGGTTTTGTGCGATGATATGGAATAAGTTCCATCTGGATACCGCGAAGAATCTGCCGTTGTATCAGCTGCTGGCGGACCAGTTGCGGCAGTGGATTCTTACCGGCGTCCTGGCGCCGGGGGAGAAGCTCCCCGGTTCGCGGGAGCTCCAGAAACTGCTTCATCTCAGTGCCGTCACGATTGAAAACGGCCTGAATATTCTGACGAAGGAGCAGTTTCTTCTCCGCCGTCCCCGCTGCGGCACCTTTGTTGCAGAAACTCTGCCGGGAATGGCGACTGGAATGTTGGAGCCTCCCGGGTGCATTTATGCTGTTCTTTCCAACCTGAAAGGGCTGGTCGGTTCCTATTGGTGGATTATCGTTTCCGGGCTGGAACAGCAGTTGCGCAAGGCGGGATATCGGCTCTGCATCCACCAGCACGAGGCGGATTCCCCGTTGCCGGAAGAGTTGCTGCATTACAAGGATTGTATCGGGCTGCTTCTTTGCGGATACAACTCCCGCCGGCTTGCGGAAAAAGCCAAGGCGGCCAATATACCCGTTGTGCTGATCGGCGGGTTGGATGAGGAGGATTCCGGTGATGTAGATTTCGATATGGTAATGCACAATGACCGGGAACGAGCGATGATCTCCATGGCCCATCTGCTGGATCTGGGGCACCGCCGGATTGCCGTCGTTACCGCCCCGCCTCACAGCCAGTTTGCTGCCAGACAGAAGCAGGGGGTAATGGATGCCGTTGCAACATATGGACTTACCGGTGAAACCATCACTTTCTTCCAGCCCGAAGGGTTGGAATATGAAGACGGTGTTGCCGTCGGTTATGAAATTTTCTGCCGCAGAAACCGTCCTACTGCGGTGTATGCAGGAAACGATTTTCTGGCGTACGGCATTATTGCGGCAGCGGAAAAACTAGGTCTGTCGACGGGGAGGGATTTCTCCATCATCGGTTGTGGCAGAATCAATGTTTGCGGTATTCCGTTGAAACCGGTTCTGACCACTACCGTAAGCAAGCCTGAGGAGTCGGTCCGGATTGCGGTGGAGAAACTGCTCCGGCAGATACAAGAACCGGGGCGACCGAACAGTACCACGGTCGTTCGCGTCGATGCCATCTGTTATGGAGAAACCACTCGGATTTACCGGCAGGAATCGGCTTCCGGAGCCATCCTGGTCGATTCGGATCGTCTGATTGCTGTTCCATGAACATCGTCACATAGAGTCGAAGGGAGAAAAGATTATGAAAACTTTTATCGCAAACAAGTTGTGGCTTTCGCTCAGGAAAGGACAACGAAAATTTACACTTATAGAATTATTAATTGTAATTGCTATCATTGCGATTTTGGCATCAATGCTGCTGCCGGCATTGAATCAGGCAAGGGAGAAGGCAAAGTCCACTACCTGCATCAACAATCAGAAGCAGTGTGCTTCTGCGAATCTGGTTTATGCCAACGATCTTAACGACCTTATTCTGTTTCGCTCTTCCAACAATGGCTCGCATGATTCCTGGGGGGGCATTCTGCTCGAGAACAAATATCTGCCGGGGAGTTACACCTCGCTGGGCAACTCTTTTTTGTTTAATTCCGTGCTGGTCTGTCCCACGGTACGGAGGAGTCCGACCGCAGATCAGGAGTCGCAACTGCGGTTCCGGACCTACGGCATGCCATATTATCAGACTGATTTCGACTATACCAATCGCACGAAACAGGTGGTGCTGGGGAAGTTTGCTGTCACCCTGTCCGACTCCAACTCTTCGTTATTTTTTTCTCTGCTCAAGATGAAGCAGCCGAGCGGCACCGTCATGTTGGCGGACAGCGGTTATTTGAACAGCAGCAATCAGTTCGGATACTGTGTCTGGAACATCCCCGTGCATAATATCTCGAGCGATTATGGACTTACTCTGCGTCATTCCAACCGGGCAAATGTAGCCTACATGGATGGGCACGTCGAGGGAGGAAGTCCGCAGGAACTTTACGCCTCTCCGACGAATTTCCGGCGTTTTATTGATGGAAACGGCAACCTTTCCCCTGCACAATGGCCGCAGATTTATCAAAACCTCTAAGCAGGATGTACAGACAATGTTGAAAAAAGAGATCCTGATTGTAATTGTTGCTGCGGTTGCCTGTCTGCTTTCTGCGGCAGAACTTCCGGAAACGGTGAAATTTTCGAATAACGGCTCTTTCCGGATCGGCGATGCGGAGTTCTATATCCAGAACTACTCCTCGGCATGGAAACCGTCATTGAACGGAAACTGGCAGAACCGGAAGGCGAAGCTGAACCGGAGCGGCTTGACGCTTTCGGCAGTCATGCCGGTCGGGGGACAGAAAGCCGATGTCACGGAGGGAATCACTCCGACCGGCGATGCGGAGTTCCGGCTCAACTTTCAGGCGAAGTTCCGCGAGCCGGTGGTGGTCAATGCGCTTCACGGGGTCTTTCTGGTTCCCGCAGCGGAGATGATGGTCTTCGTCGACGGCAAACCGGTCCGTCTGCCCGAAAAATATTCCGTGATGACTTTACTCAACAATCCAAATGCAAAAGAGTTTCGCTTCTCGGTCGCCGGTGGGTATGAGATGCTGGTCTCCGGAAATCCGCTTCGGCTGACGATTCAGGACAACCGGAAATTTGACAGTGATACGTTTTCGTTCCGCTTTGGAGCTGAGCCGGGAAGCGGCAAGATAAAAGAGTCGAAACTTGCTCTCTCGTTCCGTATTATTCCCGTCAAGTTGCAGCCGGTCAATCTGAAAAAGACGGCAAACATGGACTTTGCCGACGAGGCACCGGGAGACGGGAAGGGCGGCTGGACCGATCAGGGGCCGGAAAACGATCTGCGGAAACTGAAACCCGGCACGGTCCGGACGGGCGCCCTCTCGTTCGAGGTGCTCGACCCGGCGAAGAACGGCGGTCGCGCCGCGTTGGTGCTCGCCGGCAAACAACGCGGTTTCGCCATTCCGGCCGCTACGCTCCCACTGCCGGTAAACCGTGCCGGGGCGGTCAATCTGCTGCACGCCTCCGCCTGGACCCCGGCGAACGGGACGACGCTCGGCACCGTGATTGCACAGTACACGGATGGTTCTTCGGTCCGCATTCCGGTGGTGGCAGGCCGCGATTGCGGCAACTGGTGGAATCCGTTCCGGGGGAAAAATGCGGCGATCGTGTGGAGTGTGGAGAATCCGGAGGCTCTTGTCGGACTTTACGCATCCAGTTTTGCTCTGCCGAAACCCGGACCGAAATCGCTGCGCTTCGAGACGGCGACGCCGGAGACGGTCTGGATGATCGTCGGCGTGACCCTCTCCGACAAACCGATCCGTTTTGCCGCGGTGAGCGACAAACCGTTGGAAATGAAAGCGAACTACGAGTGGAAACCGCTCGCATTCCAGCGGAAAATCAACCGCGGCAGCGCGCTCGACTTCTCCTTCCTCGCCGATGCTCCGGCCGGGAAGTACGGCTTCATCCGGCCGACGCCGGAAGGGACGCTCACATTTGAGAAGGCGCCGCAGAAACGGATTCGGCTCTACGGACCCAACCTCTGCTTTTCCGCGAGCTTCCTGAAGAAGGAGACGGTGGACCAGCTCGCCGATTATTTTGTCTACTGCGGCTACAACACCGTGCGGATTCACCACCATGACACGGAACTTCTGGACCGGAAGGCGAAAGATACGCTGACCTTCTCCGCCGCGAAGCTCGATCAGCTTGATTATCTGGTGTATCGGATGAAGGAGAAGGGGATCTACGTGACCACCGACCTCTACACCAACCGGGTGTTCAAGCCGGGCGACAACATCCCCGAATGCGACTTCTACGACCAGCGACAGATGAAGATGCTCCTGCCGGTCAGCCGGGCGGCGATGGAGAACTGGAAGGAGTTTGCGCGGCGGTGGATGAGCCATAAGAATCCCTACACCGGCCTCACCTGGGCGGAGGAGCCGGCGCTCTACTGCATCAATCTGGTTAACGAGGAGGTATTGACCGGAAACTGGAACCGCACTTCGTCGAGTGTCAAGCTGTATGAAGCGGCATTTGCGGAGTATTGCGCAAAGAAGAGACTCAAGGGTGGAGCGGCCTCCAATACCAATCCGGTTTTCCTCCGGTTCCTGTACGAACTGCAGGACCGGGTGCTGGCCGAGCAGATCCGTTTCGTCAAGGAGACGCTGGACGTGAAGGCGATGGTGACCAGTCTGAATCATCAGAACCAGATTCCACTTACCCTGTTGCGGCGGCGGTTCGACCTGGTGGACAATCATGCCTACTTCGATCATCCGGGATTCCCGGAGAAGCAGTGGAGTCTGCCCTTCAGCTACCGGCAGGTGTCGGCGCTCCGCCGCATGGCGGTGGTGCCGCGGAATCTGATGGCGACCCGCCTGCCGGGGAAGCCGTTCATTGTGACCGAGTTCAACTACTGCAATCCCAATCTCTACCGTGCGGAGGGCGGCCCGTTGATTGGCGCCTACGCCGCATTGCAGAACTGGGATGCGCTCTACCGTTTCGCCTGGAGCCACAGCGCAAGCGGAATCTACAAGGTCGGCGGCGCCTACGGATTCGACGTGGTCAACGACCCGATGGCGCAGCTGTCGGACCGGATTGCGATTGCGATGTTCCGGCGAGGCGATGTTGCGCCGGCGAAGGTGACATATGCCTATACGGTTTCTCCGAAGTGCTTTGAACGAAATGAGTTTGATGCATTTCCGGTGGCGTTTCAGAATCTCGGCCTCATCGCCGGCATCGGTTCGGTTCCGGAGGGGGATCGCACGGTGCCCCGGGGAACGGTGGAGCTTACTCCGGCGCAGGCGAAGAATCCCGCCGCGTTGAAGGATACGAGTATCGCAAAGCTCTGGCGTGAAGCGAACGAGAAGCGCATTGCCCGGAGCGTCACCGGCCAGTTGCGGCTCGACGGCAATGCGTCCAGTTTCACGGTGACGACGCCCCGGACGGAATCGATCACGCTTGCTTCGGGCAGTCTTGCCGCCGGGACGCTGCGGGTGAAGGAGGCAAGCTGTTTCCAGACGGTCGCGGCGATTTCGCTCGACGACAAGCCGCTGACGGAAAGCTCCTCCGTGCTGGTGATCCAGCTCACCAACGTGGCGAAGACGGGATTGCGCTTCACCAATGAGAGCCGGAAGGTCGTGATGAAACCAGGCCGTCTCCCATTGCTGATTCAGAAGGGGCGTGCAACGGTGGAACTCGCTTCGGCGCGTCCCTTCCAGGTGACGGCGCTCAGCTGCGACGGTGTACCGTATGGCGAGGTGAAGGGAACACTGCAGAACGGTGTCTTCCGCTTTACCGCAGATACCACGCAGTTTCCCGGCGGTGTCATGGCCTACCATCTGACCCGGTGACGTCGGATTTCCTGTTAACTTGTTTCGGGGGAGGGGGATTCCTCCCCCGGTTCTTTTTGCGGGGAGGGCGGCGGATTATGCAAAATTTTGATTTTTTTTCATTTGGCTATTGACATTGGCCGATCTTTCTGGTATAATAGATAACGTGTTAACTTAACGTGTTAAATCTTGAGATATCCTGTCATGGAGCGAAAAGGAAAAAACTGCACGATCCGGGAGCTGGCCCGCTACGTTGGTCTGAGCACCTGCACGGTGTCGAAGGTGCTGAACGATCACACCGGGGCTCTGTCGATTCCGGAGAGCACGCGCCGGAAGGTGAGGGAGGCCGCGCGGGAACTCAACTACGTGCCGAACGTGAATGCGCAACGCTTTTTCAAGCGGCGCAGCTCCGTGATCGGCCTGCTGGTGCCGCCGCAGGAGGAGATGGGGCACAACGTCTTTCACGACACACATTTTGTGGATATTTTAAGCGGGATCGAGAAGGTGTTGAGCACCACCAGCTACAATCTGCTGCTGCTCTTCAACCGCCCGGAATACAAAGCCGGGAACCGGTACGAGGCGATGTTCAGTTCCGGTTTCGTGGACGGGCTGCTGATCTGGGGCGCGCACCGGTCGGAAGGGTACTGGAAGGAGCTGGTGGAGCTGACGCAGCCGCGTATTTTTCTGACGTCGATGCCGGACTTCTCCCCGGATGAGCCGCTGCACTATGTCGCGAGCGACTACGAACAGTCCGCCTGCGGAATCGTCAGTCGCCTGAAGGCGCAGGGATGCCGCCGCTTCTGCTGGCTGGCGGGCATGCAGGATACGTCGATCATTTCGCAGCTGGCCGCCGGGATGGCGCGTGCCGGCGTCACGCTGGAGGAGTCGGCGATTCGTTACAGCGATTATATGGAACCCGATGGAGAGCGGCTGGCCGCGGAACTGCTTGAACACGGTGAATTTGATGCTCTGCTGGCGACGGCCCCGCAGCTGGCGCGCGGCGCCGTCCGGTACATTGAGGCGCATCATCTGCCGGTACGGGTCGGCAGTTTTGACGGCCAGCGGGGGACCCGGCTGATGTCGGACCACTACATTTCGGCATTGACCAACGACTTCGAAATCGGTTTGAAGGCGATGGAAAAAATGTTCGCATTGATCGAAGGAAGTTCGGAAACGGTTCAAATTAGAGTTCCGGTAGATTTTACGACAAACGAAAGGAACGAAAAGCAATGAGTATTTTTATGAGGACGAGTCATCCCGGGAAAAGCGTATCGTCATTTCCTCCTTCTGATCGGATCGGTACAATATGCCGGTGTCGCATGGAAGAGGTGGCTACAAAATTCACTCTAATAGAATTATTAATAGTTATTGCGATCATTGCAATTCTGGCGGCGATGTTGCTTCCCGCCCTGAACAAGGCGCGGGAAAGTGCGCGGGCCACAGCCTGTCTGGCAAACATGAAACAGATCGGGACCGCATCCGGCATGTATTCGGGGGATTCCAATGATTTCATCGTTTCGGATGAGCTGGATCAAAGTGGCGGCGCGGAACTCCGCTGGCAGTACAAGTTTTTCGACTATCTGGGAAAGAACGAGAAGGTATACCGTTGTCCTTCCGACACGCTGGTCCGGAAGAATGAGGCCGCTGCTCTCTCCTATGCGCTGAATTATCCGGCCCGGAAAGCGGAGCTTGACTTCGGCTACCGGTGTGCGCCCGGCGGGAAGAAAATTTCCGCCGTGAAAAATGTTTCCGTCATATTGTTCAGCTGCGTCAACGTTGGATTTTCACGAGTCGCGGACGGCACATTGATCGGTCTGCTGCGCAACAAGGCGGGCACCTGGTCGACCAACAATCTTTCCTTCGGCTGGACGACGACTCATTACAGCCCCTTCGGAAATACGCTCGGCGTCTTTACCGATGGGCATAACCGCGGTTCCGTTTTCGCCAGGCTGGACGGGGGAACCAGGTCTTTGAAGCGCGGAACTTATGACGGGTACTGGCAGCCGCAGGGCCGTACCGACATCAGCAAGAAGAACTGGTGTCTCGACGGCATCGGGTTCTGATTCGGAACAGGGAAACGGGAAGACCGATTGGTCGGATGGCGGCTCAGGAGCGGCGGAATCTGACTGTTCCTGATTCCAATCCCGCGAAGCAACGAACAAGTGGAAGGAAATTTTTCCCATGAATTTGCTGAAAATACTCGGTGCAATTTTTGCTTTCGCAGTTCTGGCCGTGGCGGACGCGGCGGAAACCAACTGGCTCGGAGTTGGAAAAACAAAGATCGATGCCGTCGAGGCGATGCTTTCCGACGCCAATCGCGGTCTGAGCCGCCCCGTCTCCGACCGGGCGTTCTGGGAGCGTTATCCGGCCAGCAGCCATATCCGGCGGCGGGCGGAACAACACCGGACCGGAAAGGTTCCGGAGCTAGACGCGACGAAACCCTACGATCTGCCGGGGAATCTTGAACTCTCCCGCGGAATCTGCTGCATGACCATCATGGAGGCAAAGGAGAACCGGGGGCGCTATCTACCGCAATTGACCAAATATCTGGAACGGCGGATCAATCAGCCGGCGTGGACGACGCCCGATCTCGGAATCGCCCGGGCGCACGGCGTCGATCTGCATTCCGCCCGGCAGATTCGCGATCTGGCGGAGGTGGACTGGATTCTCGGGGAAAAACTTTCTCCGGAAATCCGCAGGGCGATTCGCGACGGCTTGCAGACGTGGTGTTTTGACTACATGCTCCACGCCTGTTCCGCCCGGAAAGCCTCCGAGATCGGCGGTTTCAACTGGCTGCGAGCCACCACAAACTGGAATCCCTTCTGTTGGATTGGCGTACTCCACGCCGCCGATGTCATGCTGCCGAAGCGGCAGAGAGCGATTCTGTACGCGAATGCGCAGGCATCGCTCCGGTATTACACGGGAGCCTTTTCCGAAGACGGCTACATCGTCGAAGGTGCGGGATACTACGACATGGGGTTTTCCCGCTTTCTGGATTGCGCGGAACTGTTGCGCCGGGGAACCAGCGGGAAACTTGATCTGCTCGCTCCTTCCGCAAAGCTGGAAAAGATGATGCTGTATCCGCTTACCTACGCCATGGATCACAATCTCTACCCCCATTTCGCCGACAGCGGCAGCGACGGAAAGGCCACAGGCATGCCAGTTTACCTTCTCGCACAGATCGACTACCTGAGTAACAAGGCGAATTTCAAGGCGGACTGGCAGAACGGGTGGCCGGCCGGCCATGGACTCTTTCTGAGCGAAGACATCGGGCGTCAGCTGCTGCTGGACAAGATCCGCGGCTTCCGGCCTGAACGGCGGGACACGGTTCCCCTGACCTCTCTGTTCCGGCAGCCGGCAGTGCTTGTCTGCCGGGATGACGCTTCCGGGCCGAAATTCAGTTTTGCGGCAAAGGGAGGACATAACTTTGAGGATCACAATCACAATGATCTCGGCTCCTTCTGCATCGGGTATGATGACCGTATCGTTCTGGGTGATCTGGGGTATCCTCAGGTGGGACCGGGATATTTCAACTCCGGCAGGCGCTATGAGTGGAAGCTTGCCTCTTCCTGGGGACACCCGGTACCGGTGGTCAATGAGTGTTTGCAGGGCGCGGGACGCCAATATCGGGCTGACATTCTGCAGTTCAAAGAGGGGCCGGAGAGTGTGCTTTTTCGTCTGGATTTGACGAAGGCATATCCTGAGAAGGCCGGGTTGAAAAAGCTTGTCCGGACGTTCCAATGGAATCGCGGTGACCGTACCTTAAAGGTGATAGACGAATTTCAGCTGAAAAAACCGGGGACATTCTCTGCTGCGTTAGTCGGATTTTCACCATTTGTAAATCTGAAAGAGAATTATGGAGAGAATGATTCTTTGCAATTCCAGATCGAGACCAATGTTCCCGGATTGACTGTTTCCGCACAGGAAATTCCGGAGCGTTCACAAAACGGGAAAAAAATTCCCTGGCGGTTGGAATATGGTTCCTCTGTTGCTGTTCTCCAGGGAAAATACCAGGTGAAAATTGCTTTAAAGCAGTTGTAAGTGTCTGTAGTCGAAACGTAAACTTGCAGGACTTTTCCTCATTGTAAAAAGCGTACCGGATTCTGTTCAGAAAGTCCGCTAAGGAGAATATCGGTGAAAGATGGCCGGGCGAAACTGTTTCTCCTGGTTTATTCTCCTGTGCTTTTCCTCCTGTTGTTTCAAGCTATTTCACGGGGCGAGCACCGGGGGATCTGTCGCAGTGAACCATTGTGGCTTGACGATGCCGGCTTCTGTACCATGTTCTTCTGCCTGCCGGCTTGTCAGGCCGGGGAGGGAAAATTACATGGGCGGACACACCGCGGGAACGGTGACCGGGGCGGCGGACGGAACCGCCGTGTCGAGATAATGGCTGGTCAGATCGCACACCCGGAACGTGGAGAAATCCTCTTTCGCGAGGTAGCAGGAAGGGATCGTCTCCTGTCGCATCTCCCGGTCGGCAATCTGGCCGATCAACGCCTGCACCGCGGTCCGGACAATGCGTTCCGCCTGATCCATCACAGTTCCCCGCAACCGTTCGGAGGATGCCTGCGCCCAGGTCCATTCATTGTAAAAACCGATGAGATCAGGGTGATAACCCGAGGGGTCCGGGATGCTGTCGAGAAATGCCCGCATTGAATATTTGCCGTTGATCAGCAGAGCATCGTACCGCCGCGCCGCCAGGCCAGCGTATTCGCCGATCTGCTCCTGCCAGCAGAGTTCCCCGTCGACTCCGCAGGCGGAACAGGCTTCCTGAAAATGAATTGCGTCGATGCGGTTGCTGTGGTAGTTCTTGCGGAAGAGCGCAAAGGCGAGCCGCGCATGGCCCCGGGCGGCGAGCGCCTCCACCGCCGCCCGGATCGCTGCCCGGTGATCCGGCGTAACAGAAGAGAAGCCGTTCCCGTTCGAATGAGCGAACGTGAGAAAGGGGAACGTTTCACGACGGAGCAATTCCAGAAGCTCCTCCGGGATTCCGCCGCAGTCGTCGCCGAAGAGAATTCCGTCCACCCGGGAGGCGCGGAATCGCTCGATGTTTTCCGCCGCCAGCTCCGGCCGGAAGCGGGTCAGCCGGATGAGTATCGAATACCCCTCCCGGGCCGCTTCATCCATCGCGATTTCAGAAGCCGCCGCGTAGAACATGTCGGTCAGGCTCGGCAGCAGCAGCCCCAGTGTCCTGGTCCGGCCGCGGGTCAGCGAGACGGCGATCTCCGAGGGGCAGTACCCCAGCTCTTTCGCCGCCTGACGGATTCGTTCCGCCCGTTCGCGTGCGTCCCGCCGCTTGCCGAGGGTCGTGCCGGAAAGTGCCCGGGCGGCCATCCGCACCGGTACTCCTGCTTTCTGCGCAACGTCTTTGATTGTCACCATCGTTCCCGCTGTCCCTGATTTGTCTGCGGCTGTCTGCCGATGCACATAGTATACCGCCTCCCGGAACACTTTGCAACTCCGTCACCGTCTTTCCGCAAAAATCCGGAAAAAATTTTTTCTCCTCTTGATTCTTGGAAAAAGTCGGATATACTATATTTGACACCGGTGACAATTATTGAAGAAAACCGCAAACAGAAAGGGAGGACCCGATGCGCAGACAGGAGCTTCAATCGTACATCGACCGTTACCGTGACGAACTAATCAACGACATCATTCCGTTCTGGCAGACCCATTCGTCCGACCGGGTGCACGGCGGGTTCTACAACTACCTCGGGCGGGACGGCAAGGTGCTGCACACCGACAAGAATGTGCGTCAGCTCGGCCGGCAGGTGCTGCTGTACGCCCGCGCCTACACGGAACTTGAAAAGCGGCAGGAGTGGCTGGATCTGGCGCTGGACGGTATTCAATTTGTCGACAGATACTGCTTTGACGATCGGGATGGACGCACCTATTACGAGGTCACAGAGGATGGCCGCCCGGTGCGCAAACGGCGTTATGTGGTGACCGAACATTATACGGTGATGGCGTACATCCAGCTCTTTCTCGCCACCGGAGAGGAGCAGTGGAAGCAGAAGGCGGAGAAGCTCTACAAGACCATCATGATGTACTATTACAACCCGGAGCTTTTGCCGTCGAAGTTCTATCCGGCGCGCAAGGTCAAGGCGCACAACATTCCGATGATCATCAGCTGCACCAGCATCCTGATGCGGAAACTCGGCGGCGACACCTCGCTCTACGACCGCACCATCGAAACCTGTTTCAAAGAGGTGTACGACACCTTCATGAATTACGAGAAGAAGGCGCTGCTGGAGATCGTCAACGCCGACGGCTCCTTCCTGGAGACTCCGGAGGGGCGGACGATCAATCCGGGGCACAGCATCGAGACCAGCTGGTTCACGCTGGAGGAGGCGAAGTTCCAGCACGATCCGGAGCTGATGAAGCAGGGGCTCCAGGCGCTGGACTGGGCGTTGGAGTGGGGCTGGGATAAAGAGTACGGCGGGATCATCTACTTCCGCAACGTCGACGAGGCCGAGGGGCACGAACCGGATCAGTACGAGCATGAACTCAAACTCTGGTGGCCGCAGAACGAGGCGATCTACGCGACGCTGCTGGCCTATTCGCTGACCGGAGAAGAGAGGTATCTGGAGTGGTTCAAAAGAATCGAAACTTACTTCTACTCGCACTTCCCGGATCACGAGTACGGCGAGATCTTCAAATATCTCCGCCGTGACGGCACGCTCTCCTCGACGATGAAGGGGACGCGCTGGGCGGGGATGTTCCACCATCCGCGCATGCTCTTCAATCTCATCAACCTCATGGAAGAGATGAAAAAGAAGGCGGAGTAGAATCATGAGATACCAGCAACGGATGGCGCGCCTCGTCGAGCGCAAGATCCAGCAGACCAGGGAAAAACTTGCCGTACTTGGCGCACGGGATGAGGATGATTACGGCCTCGTCCTGCCGCCGGAAGGATTTGTCCCCGAGCTGCCGGTCCGGGATGAAAACGGTTCGTTTGCCGGGGCATATGCGTGGGGGAAGAACTTCCGGTACCTGATGGAGAACCATCCGGTTTATATCGACCCGGATGACGCACTTGCCGGACGCTGGATGTTCATGCTTTCGCGGATGCGGCTCGGATACAAACTTTACCGTTCGAATTTCGCGTTCGACTACTCCGATCTGGTACCGTTGCAGGAGAAGTACGACATCACCAGCGGTATCGGCAAAGACGCCCATTTCGCACCGGATTACGAAATCGGACTCTCATTCGGCTGGGGCGGATTGCTCGACAAAGCGCGTACCGCGTTGGAGAAGTTCGGTCACGATCCGGTTGCGAAGGAGCTCTTTGAGGCGGAGATTGATGCGATCGAGGGGATTCAGTGCTGGGTCCGCCATCTGGCGCTTGCCGCCCGCGACCGGGCGTTGACGGAGTACGATCGGGAGCGGAAGCAAAATCTCATCGAGATGGCGCAGGTCTGTTTCCGGCTGATCTCCGCACCGCCGGAGACGCTGCGCGAGGCGTGCCAGTGGCTCGCCTTGTTCAACATGGCGAGCCGCACCTACAACCGTGACGGCGCGGGCGGTCAGCTCGACGAACTGCTCCGGCCCTATTATGAACGCGATCTCGCCGCCGGGCGGATCGATGACGAGGATGCGGAGTTCTTCCTTTTCTGTCTGCTGCTGAATGATCCCCACTACTATCAGCTCGGCGGTCCGGGGGAGGACGGGCGCGACATGACCTCGCCGTTGTCGTTTCTGATTCTGGAGGCTGCGGCGAAGCTGAAAAGCTCCTGCAACCTGACCATCCGGGTGCATGACGGAATGGACCGGCGGCTCTTCCGGCGCGGCGTGGAGATCCTGCTGGAGAATAAGCTCGGCTATCCGCGCTTCTCCGGCGACAAGGCGCTGGTGGCGGGCTTTATGAAGAACGGCTACAGTGCCGCGCTCGCCCGCAAACGGATTGCCACCGGCTGCAACTGGATGAGTCTGCCCGGGTTGGAATACACGCTCAACGATGTGGTGAAGATCAACATCGCCAAAGTGTTCGAAGTGGCGTTTCAGGAGACGGCGGAAGAGGCGGCTCCTTCGTTGAAGAAGCTGGAGGCGTGTTACATCCGCCATTTTCATCTCGCCGTTGAAACGGTGATGAAAGGGATCGACTTCCATCTGGCGCACCAGTATCGGAACGAACCGGAACTGCTGCTGAATCTGCTCTCGCACGGGCCGCTGGAGAAGGGGCTTGACGTCTCTCACGGCGGCGCGGAGTTTTACAACATGGCTCTCGACGGCGCCGGGTTGGCGGTGGTTGCGGACTCGTTCGCCGCGATCGAACAATTCGTCGAGCAGGAGAAGAGTGTCTCCTGGAGCGAATTGGCGGAACAGCTGCGGGCCGATTTTCAGCTGTCGGGTGGAGAGATGCTCCGGAAAAAACTGCTTTCCGGCGACCGGTTCGGACGGGGAGGGGGGCGCGGCGATTTCTGGGCGGTGCGGCTCACGGAGATCCTCGATCAGGAGGTGGCCGGGAAGCGCACTCCGGCGGGGTACCGGATGATACCCGGCTGGTTCTCCTGGGCGGACACCGTCCGATTCGGCAAGAGTGTCGGTGCAACGCCGAACGGCCGCCGGGCGCATACGCCGATTTCACACGGGGCCAATCCGAATCCCGGATTCCGCAAGGACCACGCGCTGACCGCGATGGCGCGGGCGATCGCTTCGGTGCAGCCGGGGTACGGCAATACCGCACCGTGGCAGCTGGAGCTGGATATCGGTTATGCGAAGACCGACCGGGCGGTTGAGAATCTGATGGCGCTGATGGAGGCGCATTTCGAGCTCGGCGGAACGTTGATCAACATCAATATTGTCGATGCGGAGAAGATTCTGGCGGCGCATGCGAATCCGGAACTTTATCCGGACCTGATCGTACGGGTCACCGGATTCAGCGCCTACTTCACCTCGCTTTCGAGGGAGTTCCGGCAGCTGGTGGTGGACCGGCTGATCCGTGAGGCGGTATGACGAGGCGCGCATGAGAGGCGTGGTGTTCGACGTCAAACGCGGTTCGGTCAAGGATGGTCCGGGAATCCGTACCTCGGTGTTCTTCAAAGGGTGTCCGCTGCGGTGCATCTGGTGTCACAATCCGGAGTCGTGGCTTCCGGAGCCGGAGCCGGACGGGGCTGACGTGATCGGGCGGGAAACCTCCGTCGAAGCGCTGATGGAGGAGATTCTGGTTGACCGCATCTTCTACCGCGCCTCCGGCGGCGGAATTACGCTGACCGGTGGCGAACCGATGATGCAGTTCCCCTTTCTGCGTGAACTGCTGCGGGCGGCGAAGGCGGCGCAGATATCGACCGCGCTTGACACCTGCGGATTCGCGCCGTGGGAGGAGTACCGGGAAATTCTGGAGCTGGTCGATCTCTTCCTCTACGACTTCAAGGCGTCCGACCCGGTGCGTCACCGGGAGCTGACCGGGGTGGAGAACCGGCTGATTCTGGAAAATCTCCGCCGGCTGAACGAGGCGGGAGCGGCGATTTTTCTCCGCTGCCCGCTGGTGCCCGATGTCAACGATTCCCCGGATCATCTTGCCGCGATCGCCGCACTGGCGGAGGAGCTCTCCGGCATCGAAGAGGTCACGCTGGAGCCATACCATCCGCTCGGCGTGGAGAAGGCGGAACGGCTCGGGCGGCAGGGAACGTGGAAGTGCAGAAACTTCCCGCCGCCGGAACGAGTGAACGCGTGGCGCCGGGCCGTTGCCTCGAGGACGCGGAAACGGGTTGTTGTCGCCTGAATGCCGCGCTTCAGCCGCGGAAGATGAAAAACACCGCTCCCGCAATGCAGAAGGCCGCGTAGAGGTAGTTCCACGAGAGCGATTCCTTCATGTAAAGCAGGGGGAAGGGGACGAAGACACTGAGCGAGATCACCTCCTGAAGAATCTTCAACTGCCCGAGCGAAAGCGTGGTGTGACCGATCCGGTTGGCGGGCACCTGGAGCAGATATTCAAACAAAGCGATGCTCCAGCTCGCCAGCGCGGAGTTTCGCAATGTTATCATGTGTGCAGCCAGGCTCCAGCAGGGGCGCAGTCTGGGGCCGGATTTGCAATCATCAAACAACGCGATATAGTATTAGAAAAATTTCTGCATTGCTCGATGGGATAGAAAAATGTTTTCACGGGAAGGAACATAGACGATTTTATACCGCATCCTGTATCCAGATAGAGTTTTTTTCTGAATTTTCAGCCGGGAGATGGGCAATGAGTTGAGCCTTGTTGCAATACGTGATAAGTAGTGGAAAGAGATACGAATGAGCGTTTCGAGAAAAAATTATGGGGATTGATTGTCAATGAATCGCTGTCGTTTGTTGTTCTACATAATGGTCCTTGTACTTGTCTATAACTGCTTTGCTGTCGGAGAAACGTTTACTGTTCCAATTGGCTTTGATTTCATGTGGGGAAGTCAACTGTCGTCAAATCGGGAAGAGCCGCGGGATTGTTATGAACTCAAGGCAAATACGCTGGTGATAAAAAAGGAACTTTTCGGCCTGACCTGCACGTTTTACAGCAGGGCGCTCCGCCCTTCCTCGAAGAATACAGTTTCATTTCAAGTCCGTGCGACGGAGAGAAATGAAGCCCGCTTGAAAGCCTTTATCACTTTTTCCGCTTCTCATGACCTGGATGAAGAACAATGTAACGGCACAACGGAAAAACGCGTTTTTGACCTTTCCTGTACAGCGGGGAAGGAGTTTCGAACTTTCAATTTCCCGTTGGTTCTCAACGCCGCGGATTTGAAATGCAGACAGTGCGGCCGTGCTTTGCATGCGGGGCGTTTTTTTCTTTCCGCGTATCTGGATCGATTTGCAAAAAACGAAAACGGTTCAGGCGGAACTGGCGGCGGTTTGGAACTCTCTCCCTTTTCCCTGACAATGGAGTTTCCGGTCGCTGTAACCGATCGGAAACATATTTCTTCTACGTTCTGGTTGACCGATATACGCAATCCGCCGAAGAAGACGGCTGTCGCTTCAAGTTTATCGCGAAAACGCGTTGAGCGCAGAAAAACAGCCGGCCAAGTGGTGGACGTCAGAAAAATCCAGGAAGAGCGAACGAGTTTCCAAGCCGTTCTTGACCTTCTCGACCGGGGGGATGAACCGGCGGCCGTGGCGGAGGCGGTACGAATCGGGGAGAAAAACCATTTCGCCGCAATTTTCCTCTATCTGGCATACAGCCGGGGATACAACGGTGTGGCAATCGATTATTCGCTGGCGGCACGTTATTTCAGCAGTTTTATCGGTAGTTTTTCTGGAATCCGTACCCCCGGTTTCATGTTCTATCTTTCGGAGTATGAGGGCGTCTGGAAAAAATACCGTCTCCCGCCCACCGTGCCGGGCGAACGTGTCACAATTCTGACCTGGGGTCGAGGCTACTCCTGTATGGAAGAGATTGTTCCTTTGCGGGGAACCCGGCCTCTGAAAGAGTGTTATGAAGAGAGAATGCGGAATATCGGTGGAACCGGTGCGCGAGTTCTTTATCTGATCGGCCGGGAACAAGCCGAGCCGATTCGTTCGGAACTTATGAAGATGGCGCGCGAGAGGGGCAGTGCGGAGGCCTGGGCCGATCCTTTCACTCCATATGAAGCACGTGTCCGTAATGACGTGTGGGAATTGAAGAATGAGGGGATGGTGGGAATTTCTTTTGAAAAATTTCAGGAGCTTCAGCATGCCGCTGAACTGGGGTATGTTCCTGCAAAACTCATGGTTGCCAAGTTGCTTTTGAAAAATTCATTTGACATCCCGCCCGACGCGGGCCGGGCACGGAAGCTGATACAGGAGGCGATCGCCACCTGCGAGAAGACCGCTGAGAGCGGCTGTCCTCACAGCAGGACAGATCTCTCTTATGCTCGAGAGCTTCAGAATGTCATCCCGGATGAAGAGGCGCCTACGGCCGAACTGCTCCGCCAGTGGTCGGCAATTCACTCTTCCGGCAATTCGACTTCACACGTGAACAGCTTGACACTCTCTGTGCTGAACCACCTGTTATCCCACCGGGAAGACAATCCGGACCGTGGTTTTTTTCAGGCAATGTATCTGCCGGCAACCCGATCGGACCTGCAAAAAAAACTTCTCCGCGAGGCGGCGGAACAGGGAGGGCATCTTGCAATCCGGGCGTGTCTGAGCCGTTCTTTCGGACAGCGAGATCATTGGTACTATCTTTATCTTGCCGGAAAAGCCGGACTTTCCGGTCAGGGGGAAACTCCCGAATCCTATTTCCGCAAGGCCTATGCAAGACTGAAAGAGCGTGCGATTCTTGGCGGAGAGGAATATGTGCGGAATCTTTCTTTGCTTGCTCCCTTCAACAAAGATGCCAGATTGGAATATGAGAGGGTAACGTTCTGTCCTGAGTTCAAGTTGGAGAGCAGTGAGCCGGAAACTTTATCCGGAACCCTTGAAAAATTTTCCGGAAGGTGGGTTGTAAAGGTTCTGGCAAAACCTTCGGAGAAAACGCGATATCTCAACATTAGCCTGGAGCGGGAACAGGGCGGTTCCGTGTCGCTTTCCTCTTCATCTGCGGAAATATCCAACGGGCAGGTCTGGCTTGAGTACCCTGATTCGAACGGGAAGCCCTCATATATGAAGGTTAACACGTATTCTTCCATGACCGTCATCCCGAAAAAGATGAAACTTGTGATTTGCCCGCGTCAACAGCCTCTGGAATTGATCATAATTCCCGACCTGCCAAGACGGTAACGAGGGGGGATGGAAAGAACGCAATCCTTCCGGGCCGATTTCTGCCGGGGAGGCTGCTGGATACCTGAGAAAAAACGGGTGTTTCATGAAAAGCGAATGACGCAAATTCAGACGCAACATCGCTTGAGCACGTCGCGTGAAGAACGAATTGTCGCGGAATTACCGGAAAAGGGCGCTCCTGCAATTGTTGCCGTTACTCGGTTGGAACGCAAGAGCGCAAGCTGCCGAGTGGTCATTGACGCACGTGTTAGAAATCACTGCTTCGAGGACGCGGAAACGGGTTGTCGTCGCCTGAATGCCGCGTTTCAGCCGCGGAAGATGAAAAACACCGCTCCCGCAATGCAGAAGGCCGCATAGAGGTAGTTCCACGAGAGCGATTCCTTCATGTAAAGCAGGGTGAAGGGGACGAAGACACTGAGTGAGATCACCTCCTGAAGAATCTTCAGCTGCCCGAGCGAAAGCGTGGTGTGACCGATCCGGTTGGCGGGCACCTGGAGCAGATATTCAAACAAGGCGATGCTCCAGCTCGCCAGCGCGGCGACATACCACGCCCGGTTGGAGAGGTTTTTCAGGTGGCCGTACCATGCAAAGGTCATGAATACGTTGGAAAGAATCAGCAGACCGATGGTCTGCGCCGTCGGAGGTATGTTCATCATATTCGCCTGAAGGTTGATCCTGCCGGAGAGGAGGAAGGTGCCTTGCAGGCGGGAAATCCGGCGCGGAAATCCGCGGAACGGCTTTTTTTGCGGAGCGAATGCATCTTTTCTCTCTTTCCGGTTTGAAAACATCGTTGTGCAACGTTATAATAGATACAATCAACGCGCCATTTGCAAGGCGCAACGAAAAGAAATAACGGAAATCTCTGGATTTACTATGCTCAACCGCACCGGAATCACCATTGCCGGCGAAAGCAATCCCGGGCTGGTCCGGCGGCACAATGAGGATAATTTCGTCATTGTCGCTCTGCCGGAGCGGTCGAGCATCCTCGCCGTCGTCGCCGACGGCGTCGGCGGCCACAGCAACGGCGGCATGGCGAGTCTGATCTGCTGCCGCGATCTCGCCGATGCCTATTTCAGCATTCCGGACGAAGAGCTCTCCACCCCGTTGCAGGCGGAAAAATTTTTGCGGGATGAAATCCGGGTCATCAATCGGAAGATCTTTGAACGCAACTACTTTGAGGAACTCCGCCGCCCGATGGGCAGCACGATCCTCGCCGTGCTTTTTCTGCAGGATTCTCTCGTGATGGCCAGCGCCGGCGATACCCGGCTTTATGAATTGCCGCCGGACCGGCCGCTCCGTCAGCTCTCGGTCGATCATACGCTCAGCGCCGCCTATCTGCGCGCCCATGGCCGAAATCCGGAAAACCGCGCGGTGCTCCGCAATGTCATCATGCGCGCGGTCGGGCCCCGGCGGGAGCTGGCGCTCGACGTGCGGGTGTTTCGCAAACCGGCGGGGGCGCGCTATCTCTTCTGCACCGACGGCGCGTATCGCTACTCTTCCGACCGGCAGTTGCGGGAGGCGCTGGAGGATGCCTTCGTGCCGCGCGACACCGTTTCCGCGGTGATGCGCACCGCGCTGCTCCGCGGCGGGCATGACAACATCACCGTGATCGCCGCATTCGTCGAGAGGGGGAGCTGATGGCACTGCTGGAGGTGGAAGATCTCAAGGTGCACTACCCGGTGCGCGGCTCCTGGTTCCGGCCGAAGCGGTTTGTCCGTGCCGTCGACGGGGTCTCCTTCTCTCTGGAGGCGGGCGAGACGGTCGGTCTGGTCGGGGAGTCCGGCTGCGGCAAGAGCACGCTCGGGCGGGCGCTGGTCCGGCTGGAGCAACCGGTTTCGGGCCGGGTGCTGCTCGATGGAAAAGACATGGCGGCGCTGCGGGGGCGTGAACTGCGCCGGGCGCGCCGGAACTTTCAGATGATCTTCCAGGATCCCTACGGTTCGCTCAATCCGCGGCTGACCGTGTGGGCGGCGCTCGACGAGGTGCTGGCGCTTCACTCCGGGCTGGAGCGGGAGGCGCGGCAGCGGCGGGCGGTGGAGCTGCTCGAACGGGTCGGACTTTCGGCGGAGGCGCTCTACCGGTATCCGCATCAGTTTTCCGGCGGACAGCGGCAGCGGATCGGCATCGCCCGCGCACTGGCGGCGGAGCCGCGCTTCATCGTCGCCGACGAACCGGTTTCCGCCCTCGACGTGAGCGTGCAGGCGGCGATCATCAATCTGCTCGACGACATCCGGCGGGAGACCGGGACTTCGTTTCTCTTCATCGCGCACGATCTTGCGGTGGTCGAACACATCTCCTCGCGGATTCTGGTGATGTATCTGGGGCACATCGTCGAAAGCGCGCCGTCGCGGGAGCTGGTGGCGTCGCCGCGTCACCCCTACACGCAGGCGCTTCTGTCGGCGGTTCCGACGCTGGATGCGGCGGGGCGGAAGCGGATTGTCCTGCCCGGTGATGTGCCCTCTCCGCTGTCGCCGCCTGCGGGGTGTCCGTTTCATCCGCGCTGTCCGCGGGCGCAGGAGCGCTGCCGCCGGGAGGCGCCGCCGCTTGCCGCCGTGCCGGGATCGGCGCGAAAGTGCGCCTGTTTTTACCCCGTGGAAGGGGAGCAAACGGCGTAATGTGCGGATTTTCTGAGATAAATCTGCGATTCCATGTTGCAAATCCGGCCGGAGGGATTATATTTCGAGAAAAGAGTGTATCTGTGAGAGTATAACCGTTTCGACTATAGAGGGCATGGGGTTATGGCGGACCATCCGAAATTGACAGTTCTGTATGAAAAGCTTCGGGGCAAGACCTTCGAGATCGACAAGGATCAGATGAGCATCGGCCGCCGGGATGGGATGGATATCTGCATCAAGGATTCCAGCTTGAGCGGTCATCATGCCGACATCATCCGGAGCGAACAGAACGGGAAGACCGTTTATATTCTGCGTGACAACGACAGTACCAACGGCACCCGGATCAACAACGTTCCGATTACGGAGCAGGTGCTGAAGAATTCCGACCTCATTCTGCTCGGCGGCGTCGAAGTTCTGTTCGACAGCAACGAGGAAGGCGGCGAATCGGGGAGCTTCACCAAGACGCATACGATCGATCTCTCCAGCATCGACAGCAATGTTTCGACGGTTCAGACGATGATCAATCTCTCGCCGTTTGCCGCCGGGGAGCGCAAGAAGCATGCGATGGTGCAGAAGGCGATCATCGGCGTGGTGGCGCTGACGGCGCTCGCTGTGGTCGGGCTGGTGATCTGGGTGCTGATCAATATGCTCGAGACATTTTCGTGATTTCGTTTCACCGGCAGGGGGAAACGACAGGATAGCCGTCCCGTCCGGTGGCTCTGGTTCGCCGGCAGGGCGGTGGTTTTTGATTGAAGAGGAGTAATTTTCCGGATGCAAGAAAAAGAGAATAAAGAGAAAAACGAGATGGATCCGAAGCGGGTCGGAGAGGATCGTCCGGGCCGCGAGAAGAACAACCCGTTTCAGCGGGGGCGTCTGCCGGCTCCGCGTTCCAGCCGGGCCGCCGTGGTCTGGCTGGTTCTGCTGCTGGCGATCGGGTCGCTGGTGCTGTTCCGCGGATACGGCCCGTCGAAGGTGGTCACGCTTTCGCAGAGTGAATTTGAGCGTCTCTTGCGGGAGTCGAAGGTTGCTTCCGCAGTAATGACCGCGGAGAGCGACCGCATTTTCAACGTGGAAGGCAAACTCCGCAGCGGTGCTGCCGGTTCGGAGAGCAAGGTCGTCGAAAACAAGGCGCCGGAAAGCACCCGGGGGGGGCGCGGGAATCTTTCCGGGCTGACTCCCTACAAGACCCGGGTGATCTACTCCGAGCGTCTGGCCGAGCTCATGAACGGCATCCGGGTCCGGGTGGATTCCAACAACGCCGGTCTCTGGAACTTTCTGCTTGTGGGGATTCTGCCGGTACTGCTGATTGTCGGAGTGATCTACTTCTTCACTGCCAGGCAGATGCGGATGACCGGGCGCGGTGCGATGGATTTCGGTAAAAGCAAGGCGCGGATGATCCCGCCGGATGAACTGCACGTCAAGTTCGACGACATCGCGGGGGCCGACGAGGCCAAGGAGGAGATCGGCGAGATCGTCGAGTACCTCAAGGATCCGCTGCGCTTCCAGCTGGTCGGCGGGCAGATCCCGAAGGGGTGTCTGCTGGTCGGCGATCCCGGTACCGGCAAGACGTTGATGGCGAAGGCGGTGGCCTGCGAAGCCGGCGTGCCGTTCTTCTCGATCAGCGGTTCGGATTTTGTGGAGATGTTCGTCGGCGTCGGCGCGAGCCGGGTGCGCGACATGTTCGAGCAGGCGCGCAAGAGCACGCCCTGCCTGATTTTCATCGATGAGATCGACGCGGTGGGCCGTTCCCGCTTCTCCGGCTGGGGCGGCGGGCACGACGAACGCGAACAGACGCTGAACGCCATGCTGGTTGAGATGGATGGTCTGGAGAGCCGGGCGGGTGTGATTGTGCTCGCCGCGACCAACCGGCCCGATGTGCTCGACCCGGCACTGCTCCGGCCGGGGCGGTTCGACCGGCAGGTGGTGATGGATCTGCCCGACATCGCCGGACGGCGCAAGATTCTCGATGTGCATGTGAAAAAGATCAAGGTGGATCCCTCGATCGACCTCGACGTGGTGGCCCGCACGACGCCCGGGTTCAGCGGTGCCGACCTGGCGAATCTCTGCAACGAAGCGGCGCTGCTGGCCGCCCGGCGCAACCGGGAGGCGGTTACGCAGGCGGATCTTGAAGAGGCGCGCGATAAGGTCAGTTACGGCACCGAGCGCCGGAGCCGTAAGATCACCGAGCGGGAGCGCCGCCTGACCGCCTATCATGAGGCGGGCCATGCGCTGGTTGCGCTTCACAACGAGCACTGTACGCCGGTGCACAAGGTGACGATCATTCCGCGCGGGCAGTCCTACCTCGGCGCTACCTTCACGATGCCGAAGGAGGATGTCTACACCCGCAGCAAGCTGGAGCTTGAGGCGGAGATGGCGATGACCATGGGCGGCCGCGCCGCCGAGGAGCTGGTGATCGGCGATGTGACCACCGGTGCGGCGAGCGACATCAACCATCTCACTTCGATCGCCCGCCGGATGGTCTGCATCTTCGGTATGAGCGACAAGATCGGGCCGACCAAATGCGGCGATTTCCCGGCGCACCCGCATATGCGCATTGACATGCCGCCGCCGGAATCGTGCAGTCCGGAGACGGTGCGCGAGATCGATCTTGAGGTGCGGCGGCTGGTGACGAATGCGATGAACGCGGCGCGCGAATGCCTCAGGACGCATCGCGACGAGCTGGAAAAACTTGCTCAGGCGCTGCTGGAACGCGAGACGCTTTCGATCGACGAGATCAATACGCTGCTCGGATTGAATCCGGAGGCGGAAAAGCGCGAAGATGTTCCGGGGCAGGCGCAGGAGATCAGGCCCACCACCGATGCCGGAACTGTCGGAAACAGCCTTTAAGCCGGTTGCCGGCGGCTGCCGGGTTTCGCTCCGGGTGCAGCCCGGGGCGAGCCGCAACGCGGTTGCCGGCAGTTACGGCGACGCCGTGAAGATCGCTCTGCAGGCGCCGCCGGTGGATGGCCGGGCAAACCAGGCGCTCTGCCGGTTGCTCGCCGACTGGTGCGGCATTCCCAAAAGCAGTGTCGAGCTCAAATCCGGCCAGACCGGCCGGAGCAAGGTGCTGGAACTCGCCGGCGTCACCCCCGAAGAACTCAAAGCAATTTTAACGCAGCATATGGAAAAATGAATCGGAAAGCTATTATCTTTCTCGCGGACGGCATGGCCGATGAGCCGTTGCCGGAACTTGGCGGAAAAACCCCGCTGGAAGCGGCGAACACTCCGGCGATGGATTCCATCGCCCGGGAGGGGGTCAACGGTACGTTTCTGACCCTGCCGGAGGGGTTGCCGACCTCGTCGGACGTGGCGAATATGTCGGTGCTCGGATTTTATCCGGAGCGCAACTATCCGGGGCGCGGCCCGATCGAGGCGGTCAGTCAGGGGATTGAGCTGGGGCCGGACGATGTGGCGTTCCGGTGCAATCTGGTTTATGTCTCCAGCGACGGCGTTCTGCGGGATTATTCGGCGGGGCACATTGACAACGAGACCGCCGCACAGCTGATGCATGATCTGCAGGAACAGTTCGGCAACAGCGACGTGACCTTTCACTCCGGTGTGAGTTACCGCAATCTTCTGGTGCTGCACGGGAAGCGTTTTTCCGACCGGATTCACTACTTCAAGCCGGATTCTTCGCAGGACATGCCGGTTGCCGAGTTGAAGCTTTCCGCGGCGGATGATTCGCCGGAGGCCGCCTATACGGTGGAGTTTCTCGACCGGCTCGGGCAGCTCTGCGCCGCGTTTCTGGCGGCGCATCCGCTGAACCGCGGCCGGAAGGCGCCGGCGAACTGGATCTGGCCGTGGAGTCCCGGCCGCCGTCCCCGTCTGGAACCGTTCAGCGTCTGCTATGACGGGCGCCGCGGCGCGGTGATCAGCGCGGTGGATGTGATCAAGGGAATCGGCAAGAGCAGCGGCATGGAGGTGATCGAGGTGCCCGGAGCGACCGGATTCCTCGATACCAACTACGCCGGAAAGGTGGCGGCGGCGCTGGAGGCGATCCAGCGCAACGATCTGGTCTATGTCCACGTGGAGGCGATCGACGAATGCTCCCACCTCGGCGATTTGAAGCTGAAGATGCAGGCGATTGAGGATTTCGATTCGAAGATTGTCGCACCGGTTCTTGCGGCGCTGAAGGGGAAGGGGATCACCTTTGCGGTTCTGCCGGACCACCCGGTGCCGATCAAACTGCGCAAGCACACCACGACGCCGGTGCCGCTGGCGATCGCCGGGCCGGGAATCGAGCCGGACCAGGTGCAGAGTTTCAGCGAAACCCTCGCTCCCACCGGTTCCCTCGGGTTTCTGCGCGGGAATGAGCTGGTGAAGAAGGTGCTCGGCCTCTGAGCCGCCCCCGGGTTACTCCGAAGTTCCGCCGCTGCGTTGTCTGCGGCGGTACTCGCCGGGGGAACAGTGCTCCCGGCGGGTGAAGAGCCGGGTGAAGGAAACCGGATTGGGGTAGCCGCAACGGCGGGCGATCTCGGCGATCGGCCAGTCGGTTCCTGACAGCAGAGCGACGGCATTCATCATGCGGACATTCCGGATGCAGGTGCTGACCGGTTCGTTCCGCCGTTCCCGGAAGAGCCGGGTGAGGGTGGAGCGGGAAACACCGACATGTTCGGCGAGAAAATCGATCCCCAGTTCCGGCTCCTGATAGCGGTTGCGGATGTAATCCATACACTCTTCGTAGATATCCTTGTGAAAGCCGGGATGGTGACTGCCGATCAGACGGGCGATGATCTGCCAGGCGGTGCCGGAGAGTTCGGCGAGCATGCCGGGGGAGTCGGTGCTGATATTCTCCTCGATCCGGCGAAACAGAGCTTCCGGAAACCCGGAGTCGCAGGAGATTTTCCGGGGAAGGCGGCAGGCGAGCAGCATTGCGGCGGCAAGCGGTCCATCGAGGCAGAGCCAGCGCCAGTGCCACTCCCGGCTCTTCACCCGGTAGTGATGGGTTTCGTCCGGCAGGAAGAGAAAGACGTCATTCCGCCTCATCTCGAAGGGTTGACCGTAGTGGATGATCTCGCCGCAGCCGGAGATGGTCCAGCTGATCTCCAGTGACGGGTGACGAAGGGCTCCCGAAATGATATCCGCTTCGCCCGCCTTCATGGTCGTACAGCCGATGGAACGGACGGCGAACGGCATCGGATAATCGTAGTTTGCCAGACAGTTTTGCCGGAAATATCCTTTTGCCTTCATGGGCTTCCTCCCCCCTGCTTTTGATCTGATTAATCAAAAATATAATTCAAAAAATCAAGAATGCAACCTTGATTTGCAGGGGATTTTCTGTCTTGATTGTATGAAATCTGCACGATCAACGATAAATTCCCCCTGTTTTACCATAATCTGAAAGGATAAGAAAACAGACTCCGGGGTATATTGACGCTTCCACCGGGATCTGCTATATTGAAATCAGGTGAATCCGTAGACGACAACCGGGAGGAATTTATGTTTACAGCCAGGATTGTGTGGGAAAACGGCAAAGTGGAGGAGCGGGAACTCTCCGCCGGGAACGACGGCGTCGTGACGTTGCGGCGGGATTCTCTGCCGCGGACGGGAATCCGGCAGGTCGAGCTGCGTTCGAAAACGTTCACGGCCCGGGCGGGCGAGGAGGGATTTTTTCTGATTCCGAGTGTGGAGAACGACGGCGCGAGCGCTTTGACGCTGTTCCGGGAACGGGAAGATACCGAGAGCGCGTTCCGGCTGAATATCATGCCGGTCTTCGCGGTTTCGACCGCTTCCGGCGCGGTGCTGGCGGTGGTCGAGGGGATGCCGTTCGAATATGAACTTGTCGCTGGGGTCCGGGGGGGCAGATACTATCTTTTCCCGCGTTTTCTCTTTGCCGGGGAGGATGCCGTGGATGATATCCGGCTGCGTCTCTTCCGGCTGCCCGCTTCCAGGCGGAGCTATTCGGCGCTGGCGTGCTGCTACCGTCGCTATCGGCTGGAACGCGGTCAGTGCCGCCCGTTGAAGGAGCGGTTGCGGGAACAGCCGATACTGGCGCAGGCGGCGGCCGGGCCGGAGGTGCGGATCCGGATGGCGTGGAAACCGGTTCCGTCTCCGGTTGCCGAGCAGACCGAGGAAAACGAGCCGCCGATCAAGGCGAAGGTGCCGTTCGAACTTGCGCAACGGATTGTGGAGAAGTTTCACGCCGCGGGAATCTCCGAGGCGGAATTCTGCCTGGTCGGCTGGAACAAGTCCGGGCATGACGGGAAGTTCCCGGACCTGCTGCCGGTCGAGCCGCTGCTGGGCGGCGAGGAGAAGATGCGCCGTCTGATCGCCCGGACGAAGGAGCTGGGCTATCTCATCGCGGCGCACACCTGTCCGTACAGCGGCTATACGCTGGCGAAGCGGTTTCATCCGGAGGATCGCCGGCTGGCGCGGGATGGTTCCCCGCAACTGGGGGCGAAGTGGGGCGGCGGGCAGGCCTACCGCCTCTGCCCGGAACGGGTGTATCATACGCTGATCCGGGAGGATGTGGAGCTGCTCCGGAATTTCGGCTTCAACGGGATCCACTATCTGGATGTCTACAGCATTCTCCTGCCGGAGCCCTGCTGCGATCCGCGCCATCCGCTGACCCGCGACGAGGCGGCGGAGTGGAGCAGGAAGACGCTGGAATTTTTCCGGGAGGGGCTGGGCGGTGTCGCTTCGGAAGGGGGGTGGGATTTCTGTGCCGGCTCTCTCGACTACGTTCTCTACCCGGTCTTCCGCCTTCATCCGGAGCTGCCGGCAATCTGCGACCGCACAGTGCCATTCTGGCATCTGGTATACCATGGCATTCTGCTCTACAACGTCGCCTGCGACACGGTGAATGCGGCGGTGAAATCCGATCGCCGGCTCTTTCTGCGGAACATGGAGCTCGGCGGGCGTCCGCTCGACTATTTCTATGCGGATTTTGTTTCCAATGGCGAGCACTGGCTGGGGCGCGAGGATCTGATCTGTGAAACGGAGGAGGCGCTGGAGCAGGGCGTGCGCGCGGTGAAGGCGGAGTTTGACCGTTACCGGGAACTTGCCGATCTCCAGTTCGAATTCATCGAGGAGCATGAGGAGCTCTCCGATACGCTGGTCCGGGTCCGGTATTCGAACGGGGATGAGCTGCTCGTCAACTACGCGGAGGAGGAGACTTCGTACGGGAAGAGCGTGCTGCCGCCGCTCTCCGTGACCCGCAGAAGAAACGGCGGTTGCTGATTTTCGGAAATCATAGTTGCGCAAACGGCAAATCCGTGGTATGTTATACGTTGAAAAAAAACAACCGGAAAGAGTCGGGCGCAACTATGGAATCATGCTTGGAGCAGTTGAAAAATTTGCTGAATGAGGAGGATCGTTTCTGCCGGTACAACGGAATCCGGGTGGAGAGCATCCGCCCCGGTTCCGCCGAAGCGGTCATGGAGGTGCGCGATGAGTCGCTGAACGGGCTCGGCGCGGTACAGGGCGGCGCGATTTTTACGCTGGCCGACCTGGCGCTGGCGGCGGCGGCGAACTCCCGCGGCAACAAGGCGGTGACCCAGAACTCGGCCATCTCCTATCTTCGTCCCGGTTCCGGCCGGGAACTGCGCGCGGTGGCGACCGAGGTGAGTCGCGGCCGCCGGACCGGATTGTACGAGGTGGAGGTGCGCGGCGAGAGCGGGAAACTGGTGGCGAAAATCATGTCCGGCGTATTCATTTCCGAAGAGCGGTTTGATTTCTTCCCTGCGGAGGGGAAACTGGCTTGAGCGTCCGCTCCCGAAACGGGAGACGGGCGTTTTGCAGAGAAAGGAGCGTGTTTCTATGAGAACGGCATTGTTCAGCGCCGCCGCGGCGGTCGCCCTGCTTCTCGCGGGCTGCTGCTGCTGACGGGGATTGGGAGATCCCGAATCGGGGGAGGGGGGCGTTTCGCACTCCTCCCCCTGCTGTCTCTGCCGGGAGGCGGAAACGGACTACTCCTCCCAGGAGTGCGAGAATTCGCTGTCCTTGAAGAGGGCGGCCAGTCCGGTGAGCTGCTTGAGCCGGAGGATCTCATCGACATCCATGCCGATGTTTTTGGAGATCCATGCGTCGGATTTGCCGATGGAGATCAGTTCGGAGACGATGCCGGACATCAGGTCCACGTTGTGGGAGCCGCGGGCGCGGTTGTGGCGGATGGTGGAGGCCATGCGTTCCCCGAGCGGTTTGTCGATGACGACGATGGGGAGCAGCCCTTTTTCCCGTTCATAAATCCGGCGCGAAGTGCGCATGACCGTGTAGCGGTGGAAGCCGTCGACGATGATGTAGAGATCCTGTTCGGGGTGACGGTAGCAGACCACCGGCTGGGTGAAGCCGTCCTCCCAGATGGAGAGTTCGAGCAGCCGCATTTCCGGCGGGGCGACGCGGTTGGGATTGTAGTCGTTGGCCACCACTTTTTCCACCGGCACCGCGATGACATTGTAGACCGGACTTTGAAACTTCTGGCTCATGATTTTTCCCCCTTCATAGATTGCGATACTTCTCCATCAGTTCCTGCTGGCGCAGCGTGAGATCCCGGGTAACGCTGAAGGAGAGCGACTTGCAGACAAAATCGTTCTTGATGATGCACAGCGCCATGCGCCGCCAGGTGAGAAGATCCTTCCGGGAATCCAGCTCCGGAATCTCGTCGACGATCTTCCGGAATTTCACCACCTCCTTGTCGCCGGAACCGCGCCGGCTGAAGGTGTGGGTGTTCTCGATCGAATCGGCGTGATGCTCCTCGAGAAACCGGATGTACTCTTCGGTGAGCGGGCACCCGGTCCGTTGCCAGTATCGGATGAATTTGATGAATTTGGTACGGTAGTTCCGCGCGGTTTCCGGCGGCAGCGTCGAGAGCAGGAATTTGGTGAAGCTCTTCCAGGTGTGGTTCTTCGGGAGCCGGTAGTGGGAGTTCATCAGCCGGGTGCCGGAATAGAGATTGCCGAAGTTGGCGCCGGAGACGCGGTTGACCACGCGGGCCCAGGTATCCGGCTCGATGACGCGGAAGAGGTTCAGGCCCGCTTTTGCCTCGTTGCCGAAGGGTTCGTCGACCCGCATTTTGTGGATGCTGACTCCGGCTTTGTAGAAGAGGTCGTAGAGGCGGTTGTAGTCTTTGCCGAAGCGCCCGTTGTAGGTCCAGATATCCTCGGTCCGCCAGTCGTAGAGCGGATAGAAACTGTAGGAGCTTTCCCCCGTCCGGGTGGAGTAGTGCAGCCCATCGAAACTCTCTTTGCGGCAGGTGATGGCCCGGTAGCGCTGCAGACTTTCATCGGTCCGGATTCCCACCAGACAGGCGGAGAGTGTGCCGCGGCCGAACCATTCGTTGAAGCGGCGGAAGAAGAGTTCGAACGGCATGTTCCGGCGGTAAAAGTCGAAGGGGTTGTTGCGAAGATTGACGACGCAGCGGTGATTCGGCATCGGTCGCACCCAGATGCTTTCGCAGGCAGGATCCCACCAGACCCAGGTCGGTTCCAGGTAGCTCAGGGAGTTGGGGCTCTCCATCGGCAGGCAGACCCAGTAGGGCTCCAGCACGTCGGCGTTGCGGGAGAGCATCCGCTCGACGAACTCGATGGAGATGCGGTAGAACGCTTCCAGATCGATGAAAAGCACTCCGATGCGCCGTTTTCTCTTCCGCGCTTCGTCGATCGCCAGGTTGAGCAGCACGCCGCTGTCCTTGCCGCCGGAAAAGGCGACGCAGATCCGTTCGAAGCGGTCGAAGATTCCGGAGATCCGGCGGCAGGCCGCATGATAGACATCCTCATCCTGATAGTGCTTCATAGGCTCTGGATCCAGTTCTCCGGTGAGAAGCCGGTGGTTTTCTCAATATGCGTGCGGAACTCGACGGCGACTCCGTTTTTCCGGAGAAGACTTTGGCGGATCTTCTCGTCGATGGAGTCGGCGCAGAGCAGATCGATGCAGCGAATTGTCCGTCGCCGGCCGGGAGTCTGACAGCGCTCTTCGGCGCGGACCCGTTCCGCATAGCTGAAGGTGTTGTTGTAGAAGATCACCACATCCGCAGCGTTGAGATCGAGAGGGCACCGGCTGAGTTTGACGCTGGCCACGAGGATGCGGCGTTCGCTCCGGAAGGCGGAGAGAATTTTTTCCTGCTCCTCCGGCGGAATCCCGGCGCGGAGCACGACGGTCTCTTCCGGCGGCAGCTGGGATTCCAGCGTGTCGAGGTCGAACTGGAATTTGGCCCAGATGACGATTCTGACGCGACTTCCCAGCGACAGCAGCAACTCCTCCAGCGCCTCGAGGCGCGGATTGCCGAGAGGGCGCAGGCGGCCGTGCCTGTCCGGACAGAAGCCGGAGAGGACCTGCTGCAGCCGGGTGAAGAGCGTGAAGAGCGAGTGGCTGTTGAACACCCCCGCCTGAAGCACCCTCTCCTTGAGGCGGCGGTAGAGCTCGCGCTGCAGCGGATTCATGCGGAAACGGCGGACGGAGTAGAGGCGTTCCGGCAGCTCCCCGCACGTTTCGCGGGTGGTCTGATAGACGTACGGGGCGATTTTTGCCGAGAGGTATTCGAGGTTGTGGGCACGGATCACCTTCTGCGGGTGGTAGCGATCATACTCCAGATGGTTCGCCGAGAAAGAGTAGAACGAGCGGTAGCCGAGGATTTTGCTGGAGAGGAAGGTGAACTGCATGAAAAGATCCTGCACCCCCTGCGAGATTGGCAGGCCGCTCATGATGAGCCGGTAGCGCGCTCTTGCCGCGGCGCGGACGATGCGGTTGCTGCGCTTTGCCCGGTAGCCTTTGATGTAATGGGACTGGTCCAGAATGACGAAAGCGCGATCGTCGATCCGGTCGAGCGCCTCGGTGATGGCGGCCAGATTGCTGGACATGCTTTCGATGCCGATGATGTTCCAGCAGGGGGCGATTGCGCCGCAGTGTTTCAGGATTTCCGCCCGGATGTTCTCCTTGATCGCGTAGGGGCAGAACCAGATGACGGCGGAAAATTTCCCTGTGCGGCGCCGGACCAGTTCAATTGCGGTCCTGGTCCGGCCGGTTCCATGCTCCATGAAGAGCGCGCCAACCCGGAGGGGGAGGAGTTTCTCCACCGCCTCGCTCTGGTGGGGGTAAAGTTCAGTCTTCGCAGAAATCTCGAAGTTCATCCGGGACCTCGATGGTTTCAGGTGGTGGAAGCGCCGGCGGAACCGGTCTGGTCAGCACATTGCGCCTCCAGTCGAAGCAGGAGACCAGCCGGTAGTCGGACCCGGCCAGCGGCGGGCCGAAAAACGTGTGATGCAAGCAGAGCCCGCAGTATCTGGCGTAGATGCCGTCGCGCCCGCCGACGGCGCACTGGCGGCGGAATCCGTGGAACTGCCGGGAGGTCATCCAGAGGACATATTCGTCATCGTCTTTGAGAAAGCAGCGGACACCGTATTTCCCGGCCGTCTGCGAATACCACAGGTCGAGCACTTCGACCAGTGCCAAGTCATAGAAACAATTCATGCGGCATTGACAGCCGGGCCCCGTTCACTCCGGCTTCCCCCCTCTCCGGTACGTGGTACCGACTTCCGTCGGTTTTCTCTAAAATACATTCGAAACAGATTCTTGTCAATCGCGGCAATTGAGGACTGTCTGATTTTTTTCAGGTTTTTTCAGCGTGAAAATCCACCGGCAGCGTCTCCGCGGTCGCTGCCGGCGGGCGGAATTTCAGCGGGTGGAGCCGGTGGTTTTCTCTCCCGGCTTCCGGTGTTTGCGATAGGTGAGGACCGCCTCGAGTTCCGGGATGGATTTCAGCCGGCGGGTGATCATCTTATGCATCGCCTGCCGGCTGACGCCGCGCCGGAGGGCGAGTTCACTTAAGTTCAGCGACGGCTCCGCCAGTTTCTGATCGATGAGTTCGAGCGAGGTGGGGTCCAGCGAGGCCATGAAGCCGATCACCTCCAGCAGGTCGGCCCGGGTGTAGCGTCGGTCCTGTTCCATCGCCTGGAACCGGTTGGTCCGGCTCGGCTGGCCGTAAGCGAGGATGGTCTGATTGACCAGCGGGGGCGGTGCGTTGTCGGTCAGCAGCGGCGGATCCGCCGCCTGGGAGCAGTACTTGCTCAGCGTGCACTTTCTGCATTGATCCAGTCTGTTGTACATCCTGCCGTAACATTCCATCTTACTTCTCCTTGTTTTTCTGCCGGAAGGGAATTCTTCCGAATTAAGTATTTACTTAACTAGCGTAATGCTTTCGAACCATATCATGAACAAAGGAATTGATCGTTTTTCGAGCGGGCCAGCGCGGTTCGCGGTCGCTTTCGTTTAGTGTTTTCTTTAAATATAGTAAAGAATAAACTTAAAATCAAGTTGTTTTTTGTAGTTTTTTTGAAAAAAACTCTTGAAGTTCCGCGAAAGTTGTGGTATACTGATTTATAGTTAAGTTTGCGGTTAACCGCGACTGCCGCTCCGATGCCGGACGGGGAAACAGAAGAGGTGGATATGAGTTTACATGTGAACGGGTGGAACATCATCGCGCGGTATCTGGAACGCGCATCGATGCGGCAGGGGGACCTCGCGCAGGTGCTGCACATATCAAAGGCCGCGGTTTCGCAGATAAAAAACGGGCAGTTCCTGCTGAATCCGCGTCAGCTGGCCACGATTGCCGACTATCTGAAGTTCGACGATGCGGCCATTTCCGAATTTTACACGACGCTGTTCAATGCCCGCCTTGCCGGGGCGGAGCCGGAGGAGGGGCCGGCGTTGCCGGAGGCGGTCGGGCACCGCACGTTCCGGGTGAACCTCACGGAGGGTGGGGCGGGATCTCCGGCGGAACCGGAGGCGGCTCCGGCTCCGGTGGCCGGTTTCAGCCTGCTCCGGAGTTTTGAACCGGCGTTCGAACCGCTGACGAAGTTTCTGCGGCGCAACTCGCCGGAGCGCAGCCGGGAGCATTTCCCGCAGGAGGATATGTGCGTCATCCGGATTGAACCGGGGAGCAACAGCACGGAACTTGCGCCGGGCAGTCTGCTGATGATCGAGGCGGACACCTATCCGGCCGCCGGGGATCTGACGCTGTTCGGCGTGGCCGACGGGCGGATTCTGCTGCGGGAGTATCATCCTGAGGGGGATCGCGTGGTGTTCCGGCCGGTTCTGGCCGGAGGCGGGCGGGAGCTGTACTGGTCGCGGGCGGAGGAACCGGGGCTGATCCGCTGGATCCATCCGGTCCATGAGATCGTTCTGAAGATGCATCGATAGAATTTCAGACCGTGCGCTGTTGCTTTTCACCGTAAAACGGTGTATAGTATGGCTCCACCAAATATGCGGAAGGAGCCTTCATGAGTACAGCTCTGATCGATTATAACATGGGCAACCTCGGTTCGGTGGCAAAGGCGCTGGAGTTCGTCGGCGCCTCGGCCCGGGTGGTTGCAAGCGGGCAGGAGTTGCGCGGGTTTGACTGCTGCATCCTGCCGGGAGTCGGGAACTTCGGCGACGGGATGGAAAATCTCCGGCAGCGCGGATTTGACCGCGCCATCCGGGATTTTGTCGGTTCCGGCGGATTTCTGCTCGGCATCTGCCTCGGGATGCAGATGCTGTTTGAGGAGAGCGAAGAGGCGCCCGGCGTCGCCGGGCTCGGGGTGTTCCCCGGGAAGGTGCTCCGCTTCCCCGCCGGCCGTGAAAAGGTTCCTCATATGGGCTGGAGCTCGCTGACGCCGACGCCGGGCTGTCCGCTCTTCGACGGGATCGGTGAGGACAGTTTCTTCTATTTTGTCCACTCCTACTACGTGCCGGTGGATCCTGCCTGGACCGCGGCGACCTGCGAGTACATCCTGCCGTTTTCGGCGGCGGTCGGCTCGGGGCGCTGGTTTGCCACGCAGTTCCACCCGGAGAAGAGCCAGCGGCTCGGGTTGCGGCTGCTTCGCAATTTTCTGACGCTGGGCGGAGGGTTCCGGTGATGGCGGGGAAAAAAGAGTGGCTCCGCGTATACGATGAGCTGTACCGGCTCTACGGGGACTGCACCTGCCCGCTGAAACATGCGACACCCTTTCAGTTGCTGGCGGCGGTGATGCTCTCGGCGCAATGCCGCGACGACCGGGTCAATCAGGTGACGGAGAAGCTTTTCGCCGTGGCGCCGGATCCGGCGGCGATGGCGGCGCTGCCGGTGGAGACGATTGCCGAAATCATCCGCCCCTGCGGACTTTACCGCAACAAGAGTGAAAACCTCTCGGCCTGTGCCGAAATGCTGGTCCGGGAGTTCGGAGGCGAAGTGCCGCATACGATGGAGGAGCTGACCCGCCTGCCGGGGATCGGTCGCAAGAGCGCCAACGTGGTTCTTGGCGACGCGTTTCAGGTGCCGGGCTTTCCGGTGGACACCCACGTCAACCGGGTGCTGAACCGGATTGGACTGGTCAAAACGAAGTCGCCCGAGGCGATCGAAGCGGCGCAGAACGCCGTCGTGCCGCCGGAATACTGGACGAATTTCTCCCATCTGCTCATTCAGCACGGTCGGCGGGTCTGTCATGCCGCCCGGCCGGAGTGCGACCGCTGCACGCTTGCCGGCTTCTGCCGGAAGGTGGGGGTGAAAGGGCGGAAATAATGGGCTATTTCAAGCAGAAATTCCGCAGCGTCAAGAAGCTACCGACCTGGCTCTACTGGCTTCCTGCCCGGCTGATGGTGCTTTTGCTGCATACGCTGTACCGCGTCCGGGTGGAGGATCCGTTCGACCACATCGGGCAGGCGAGGGGGGCGGTTTCCGTGACCTGGCACAACCGGCTGATGTTCTTTGCGGCGATCTTTCCGCCTGCGACGCGGCGTCGGACGGTTGCGGTGGTGAGCGCCTCGCGCGACGGCCAGTATGTGGCGGATTTCATCGCCAATCTGGGGCTGCGGAGTCTGCGCGGCTCCTCGACGCGGGGCGGGGCGAAGGCGCAACTTGCGGCGGTGCACGCGATTCGCGACGGATTCAATGTGAGTTTCACGCCGGACGGGCCGCGCGGTCCCCGGTACGTGATGAAGAATGGTCCGATTCAGCTCGCCTCGCTGACCGGCGGCGGAATCATACCGATCAGTGTCAACGCCACCCGGTGCTGGAGGGTGAAGAGCTGGGATCAGTTCCAGATTCCGAAACCGTTCAGCCGGTTGACGCTGGTGCTGGGCGAGCGGATTGCAATTCCTCCGGAGCTCGACGCGGAGGGGCTGGAACATTATCGGAAGCTGGTGGAGGACGCGCTGCTTGCGATTACGGTCGATCCCGCCCGCTGACACCGGAGGCAATCAAGGGAAACAACGAGGGGAAAATATGGAAAAACTCAACTACAGAGGCCTGTCGGACGAACAGGTGAAACTCAGCCGTGCAGAGCATGGCGGCAACGTACTGCCCGCTCCGGTCCGCATTCCGTGGTACATTCAGTATCTGCGCAAGTTCCGTGATCCGGTGATCCGGATTCTGATGATTGCTGCGGTGCTCTCGTGCCTGATCGGCGACTGGGTCGAGGGGGGCGGCATTCTGGTGGCGATTCTGCTGGCGACCTTCATCGCCTTCCTGAACGAATACCGGGCGGAGAAGGAGTTCGACCTGCTGAACCAGAGCAACGACGATCTTCCCTACAAGGTGATCCGGAACGGGGCGTTTGTGATGGTGCCCCGGCGCGATCTGGTGGTGGGCGATGTGATTTTCGTCGAACAGGGCGAAGAGATTCCGGCGGATGCCAGAGTGCTGGAGGCGGTCAATCTGCAGCTGGATGAATCCAGCCTCACCGGCGAAACCGATCCGGTCGGGAAATTCCCGGCGGGACACCCGGAGATCGCCCGGCTGGGCGAAACCACCTATCCGGCGGATAAGCTCATGCGCGGCACGCCGGTGGTCGAAGGCTATGGATACGCCGAGATCACCGCGGTCGGGGAACATACTGAAATCGGCCATACCGCCCGCGAAGCCTCGCTGGAGACCGGCGAGGAGACGCCGCTCCAGAAGCAGCTGGAAAAACTCAGCCGCCTGATCGGACTGGTCGGATTTCTCATTTCGGTGCTGACCTTCGGCGTTCTGGCCGGCCGGGAAATTTTCCGCGGCGAGATGGTGCAGACCCCGGCGCAGTGGGGCGTTACGGCGACGCTGGCGCTGGCGCTGGCGCTGGCTCTGCTCCGCGTCTGGCTGCCGCTCATCACCGACGGGCTGGAGGTGATTCGCCGGAAGAGTTTTTCCTTGTCGCTACGCACCTGGATTTGCATCGCGGCGGCGGTGGTGGTGGCGGCGGTCGGTCTCGGCGGCATCTGGCTGGGCGGCTGCTGGCCTGAGCCGATGATCGCCCGCGACGTGATGGCCAAACTGCTCGGATTCTTCATGATTGCGGTCACGTTGATCGTCGTGGCGGTGCCGGAGGGGCTGGCGATGAGCGTGACGCTGAGCCTCGCCTACAGCATGCGCCGGATGACCGCGTCAAACAATCTGGTGCGCAAGATGCACGCCTGCGAGACCATCGGGGCGGCGACGGTGATCTGCACCGACAAAACCGGAACGCTCACGATGAACCGGATGCGGGTCGACAGCATGCACTTTGCCGCGTTTCCGGAAGGAAGCGGCGCTCTGCTCGAAGAGAGCATTGCGGTCAACACCACCGGCAATCTGTCGATCGGGCCGGATGGCGAGGCGGAAGCGGTCGGCAATCCGACCGAAGGGGCGCTGCTGCTCTATCTGAACGGGAAGGGGCTGGATTTCCGGCAGCTGCGTTCCCGGTTCCAGCTCAAGGAGCAGCTGACCTTTTCGACCGAGCGCAAATTCATGGCGACCTACGGCCGTTCCGCCGTGGAGGATCGGATGATTCTCTACGTCAAGGGCGCGCCGGAAATTCTGATGAAACGGTGCTCCGCACGGCTCACCGCCTCCGGCGAGGAGCCGCTGACGCCGGAGCGGATTCGCGAACTGGAGGCGGAGCTGCGCTCCTGGCAGGCGCGCGGAATGCGTACGCTCGCAATCTGCTTCCGCCGGGCGGAGCTCGCGGAGGGCGCGGATCTTGCGGAAGAGGCGAAGGATCTTGTCTGGATGGGATTTGCGGCGATTTCCGACCCGGTCCGCCCGGAGGTGCCTCCAGCGGTGGCGTGCTGCCGCCGTGCGGGAATCCGGGTCAAGGTGGTGACCGGCGACAGTCCGGAAACGGCGCGGGAGATCGGCCGCCAGATCGGGCTGGCCGGAGAGGGCGATTTCGCCCCCGGGGAGATCATCACCGGGCGGGAATATGCGGCGCTCAGCGATGAGGAGGCCGTTGCGGCGGGCCAGCGTTTGAAGATCATGGCGCGCGCCCGGCCGGAGGACAAGCTCCGGCTGGTCCGTTCGCTGAAGCGTTCCGGCGAGGTGGTCGCGGTCACCGGCGACGGTACCAACGACGCGCCGGCCTTGAACAACGCCGACGTCGGAATCGCGATGGGCAAGACCGGGACGGCGATCGCCAAAGAGGCGGCGGCGATCATTCTGCTGGATGATTCGTTCGCCAGCGTGGTCAACGCGGTGCTCTGGGGGCGTTCACTGTACGCGAACATTCAGCGTTTCATCATCTTCCAGCTGACGATCAACGTGACGGCGCTGACGATTGCGGTGGTCGGTCCCTTCGTCGGGGTGGAACTGCCGCTGACGGTGATTCAGATGCTGTGGATCAACCTGATTATGGATACGTTTGCGGCGCTGGCGCTGGCGACGGAACCGCCGGACCCGTCGGTGATGGACCGGCCGCCGCGGCTGAGCAGTGATTTCATCGTGACGCCGGGGATGGCGCGCTGGATCTTCGGCACCGGGATCGTGCTGGTGATCTTCTTCCTCTGGGCACTGCTGCGGATGGAGGGGCACACGGGAGCTCTGGTGCTGCGGGAGCAGACACTGTTCTTCTCGGTCTTCGTGATGATTCAGTTCTGGAACCTCTTCAACGTGCGGGCCTATGGTTCGGGGCAGGGATTCTTTGCCCGTTTCCGCGGGAACGGCATGTTCTACGCGATTGCCGGGGCCATTCTGGTCGGCCAGATCGTGATCGTGAGTTTCGGCGGCAAAGCCTTCCGGGTGACGCCGCTCGGCTGGCTCGACTGGGTGTGGATCGTGGCGGGCTGTTCGCTGATCTTCTGGGCCGGAGAGGGAATCCGGGCGGCGGCCAGGCTGCTGCATCGCCGGTAACTGCCTGGATATGGTGAAAACAGGGGGATCTCGATCCCCCGCTCTGGACTTTTTGTCCGGATGGGTATATATTGGCGAAGAGGACAGGCGGACTCGAATCGGGAGAGAATATGCGGCAGAAGTTGTTGTTGCTGGGGGCGGTTGTTTTCGGCCTGCTCGCTTTTGTGCTGACCTATCGCCAGCTGGAGGCGGAGAAACGGCGGATTCTGGGGGATTCCGAAACGGTTGTGTTGATCCGGATCACCCGCAACATGGTGGAGAACGAGGAGATCCGCGAGACGGACGTCGCCCGCCATCCGGTGCAGCGCCGCCGGGAGGCGCGCGGTTTCAGCCGGGAGATTCCGTGGAGTGAGGTCTCCCGGGTGATCGGCCGCCGGCTGGAGACCTCGATGAGCGCCAACCAGATTCTGCTGAGCACTGACCTCAAGCCGATGAGCCGCCGGCAGGGATTTACCGGTGTGATTCAGTCCGGCTGGCGGGCGGTTTCGATCCCGGTCGACCCGATCTCCTCGGTGAACTATCTGATTCAGCCCGGCGACAATGTCGATGTGATCGGCACCTTCCGTTTCCCCGACGTGCGGGGGGATGCCGCGCTGGATACGGTCACGCTGACCATTCTGCAGGATGTGAAGGTTCTGGCGGTGGGGAACCGCTGGGGGGCGTCGGCGTTCGACCCGGCCGCGGCCGGGCGCAGTTACGGCACCGTGACATTGCAGCTCTTCCCCGAGGAGGTGGAGATGATCGTCTTCGCCGCGCAGAAGGGGCGGCTGACCCTCTCGCTGCGGAACTTTGAAGATGAACGCATTGAACGCTCGATCGAATCGCGCAGTGTGAATTTCAAACTGCTGGAGAAGGAGATACCCGGCTACAACCGCCGCCGGGAGGAGCGCCGGAAACTGCAGTAGGGAGGCCGGAATGCTGGAGATCGTCATTCATCAACCGGGGAGCGCCGATGGTGTGGCGAAGCTGGAGAACGGGGCGTACCTGATCGGCTCCGGTCCGGAGTGCCACATCCGGATCAACCGGCCGGAGGTTTCCAGCCGTCACGCCCAGATGATCGTGCACGACAACCGGATGACGGTGATGGATCTCGGCAGCAGGAACGGCACTTTTTCCGGTGAAGGGGTGAGCTTTTACCCCAACGAACCCTACGACGTCCCCGTCGGCACGGTGATCCGGGTGGGGCGGGCGGAACTTCTGGTGCGTACCGCCGCAGACCGGAAACCGGCGCCGCCGCCTGCCGGAAGGGAAGCCGCGGCGGAAGAGAAGCTCTCTCTGCCGGGGGAGGGGGAAAAGGAGCCGATTCCGCTGTTGAAGGTCACCGGCGTGCCGGAGCGCTACCGGGCTGCCATCCGGGAGATCAAGCGGCAGGCCCACCGCGAACTGCTGACCCGGCTCAACCTCAAGAAACTGGCGGTTTCCGGCGTATCGCAGGAGGAGCTGACGCGCCAGGCGGGGGCGATGATCCGGGAGATTCTTTCGCAACTTACCGTGCCGCTGCCGCCGGAACTGCCGCTTGCGGTGCTGGAGAAGGAGCTGATCCAGGAGGCGATCGGCCTCGGACCGCTCGAATATCTGCTCGAGCGCGACGATATTACCGAGATCATGGTCAACGGCCCCGATCAGGTCTACGTCGAACGCGGCGGCGTCCTCTACCGGACCGACACCGCGTTTGCCGACAACAACCAGGTGCTTGCCGCGATTGAGCGGATTGTCTCCCCGCTGGGGCGGCGGATTGACGAAAGTTCGCCGATGGTGGATGCCCGTCTGCCGGACGGGTCGCGGGTCAATGCGATCATACCGCCGCTGTCGCTCACCGGGCCGACGGTAACGATCCGGAAATTTTCGAAGAAGCCGTTCACCGCCGCCGATCTCATCCGGTTCGGTTCGGTCTCCCCGGACATCATCCGGTTTCTGGCCGTCTGCGTGGCGGTGCGCAAGAACATTCTGATCTCCGGCGGCACCGGGTCGGGCAAGACGACCCTGCTCAATGTGCTGAGCTCCTTTCTGCCGAACCGCGAGCGGATTGTCACGATCGAGGACGCCGCCGAACTGCAGCTGCATCAGGAGCATCTGGTGCGGCTGGAGTCACGGCCGCCGAATGTGGAGGGGAAGGGGGCGGTGACGATTCGCGACCTGGTGCGCAACGCACTGCGGATGCGTCCGGACCGGATTGTGGTCGGCGAATGCCGCGGCGGCGAGGCGCTGGACATGCTTCAGGCGATGAACACCGGCCACGACGGCAGTCTGACCACGATCCACGCGAACAGTCCGCGGGATGCGCTTTCGCGCCTGGAGACGCTGGTGCTGATGGCCGGCTTCGACCTGCCGCTCCGGGCGATTCGCGAGCAGATCGCTTCGGCGATCCACATCGTCGTGCAGATCAGCCGCGAGCGGGACGGCAGCCGGAAGATCGTCAACGTGAGCGAGATCACCAAGATGGAGGGGGATGTCATCACGATGCAGGATCTCTTCGTATTCCGGCAGACCGGCTACGACGCGGAGAACCGGATGGTCGGCGTGTTTGAGCCGACCGGCGGGGTGCCGACGTTTCTGGAGGAGATTTCGCGCGCGAAACTCGACCTGGACATCCGCATGTTCAACCGGAAGGAGAGGTGAGCGAGGTGGAGTTCGTTCTCAACAGTTCTTTCTGGCCGGGCATCTGCGCGTTTTTCTGCGTGCTCTGCGCGGCGCTGGTGCTGATTGACTCCGGGCTGTACATCGCCGGCCGCTACCGGGAGCGCTACCTGCGCGAGGCGACGACCGGTCTCGATGATGTGCTCATCCAGATGCCGCCCGGGCGGGTGTTCGATCTCGGGCTGGCGCTGAGTGCGGCCGGCGGCTGTGCGGTGGTGCTTCTTTTCGCCGCCGGGCTGGAGGATACGCCGTGGCAGTGGGGGCTGCTGATCGGCGCGGCGGTGGCGCTGGCGCTCTTCCCGGTGCCGCTTCTGGTGCTTCGTTTTCTGAAGCGCCGCCGGCTGGACCGCTTCAACATCCAGCTGGAGGACGCGCTTGGAATGATTTCCAGTTCACTGAAGGCGGGATTCAGCATCAACCAGGCGCTCGAAGAGGTGGCGGAGCTGGACATCCGGCCGGTGTCGGTGGAGTTCCGGCTGCTGACGCAGGAGATCCGGCTCGGCGTGCCGCTGGAGCAGGCGCTGGAGAATATGAACCGCCGGCTGGAGTCGGATGATTTTGCGCTGGTGGCGACCGCCATCCTCACGGCGCGCCAGACCGGCGGCGAACTCACCGCCACGCTGGAACGGGTGGCGTCGCTGATCCGGGAACGGGTCCGCATTTCGAACAAGGTGCGGGCGCTGACGGCGATGGGGCGGATGCAGGCGCTGCTGATCGGGTTGATGCCGCCGGCGCTCTTCCTCGGGATGTACCACATCAACCCGGTGATGATGCGTTCGTTTCTGCACAGTCCGCTCGGGATCATCGGGATCATCCTGATGGTGCTGCTCGACATCGCCGGTTACTGGATGATCCGTAAAATTGTTTCGATCGAGGTATGAGGAGGGCGGAATGGGCAGTCTGATCGATTTCATCGCCGCCGGGTGTGCCGGAATTGCCGCCGGATGTCTGATGCTGTTCTGCTGCCGGGCTCTGGCCGGGGTGGAGCTGTGCCGGAGCGACGCCTTTCCCCGGTACGTGCCGTTGCTGTTGCGGCTGGCGGTGCCGTTTCTGCCGCTCACGCGCCGGGCGGCGTCGGCGCCGCTCTTTGCCGGCTGGCGCGACATTCTGGCGCCGCGGTTGTGGATGGCGGGGTACGGAGAGCTGTTCAGCCCGGAGGATTTCGTCGGTTTCAAACTGCTCTTCTGGGGGGGCGGATTTCTCTGGCTGGTGCTGGGGGCCTGTTCGGGGCATATCCTTCTCTGCACGGTTCTGGCCGGATTGTTCGCGGTCTATCCCGGGATGATGCTCAATGCGGCGATCCGGCGGCGGCATCTGGCGATCATGAAAGCGCTGCCCAACGTGCTCGATCTGCTGACGCTTTCGGTGGAGTCGGGGCGGGATCTCATGTCGGCGTTGCGCGACATTCTGGCCCGCCGCAAGCCGGATGAACTCGGCGAGGAGCTGACCCGGGCGTTTCAGGAGATTCAGCTCGGGCGCAAACGCACCGAGGCATTGCGCGACCTCGCCCAGCGGGTGCGGCAGCCGGACCTGACCGCGACGGTCAATGCGATCATTCAGGCGGAGGAGCTCGGGGTGAGCATCGCCCAGCTGCTCCGCATTCAGGGCGATGTTCAGCGCGGCAAACGGTTCATGCTGGCGGAGAAGCGGGCCAACGAAGCGTCGGTGAAGATCATTATTCCGATCGTGCTGTTCATTCTTCCGGCGGTGTTCATCATGCTGCTCGGCCCGCTGGTCAATCAAGTGATGAGACTTTTTGCGAGATGAGGTGACGGGGCGCGATGATTTACAATATCAACCGACGGAAATATCTTGCCCGGCATCCCCGCTGGGCGGTGAGCTGGTTTGACCGGCTGCGCGGCATGATCGGGCGCCGTTTTGTCACGGGGGAGTTCGACGCGATGGTGTTCGAGCGGTGCGGCTCGGTGCACAGCTGCTGGATGTCGATTCCGCTGGATCTGATTTTCCTGGATGCCGACCGGCGCGTGGTGGCGGTGCGGAGCGATTTCCGCCCGTGGCGCTGGCCCGTCGCCTGCCGCCGGGCGGTGACGGTGGTGGAGCTGCCGGCCGGAGTGATCGTCGCCACCCGGACCCGGGTGGGGGACCGGTTGAATTTAAATTCCACTTTGGATGGCGGAGCGATTGAAAAACTCCAGGAGAAGAGTATGTTAAAAGCAGAAATTTCACCCTGTTCCAACGGCGCGGAGTGACGCCGGCCGGGACAGGTCCTGCGGGGGGATGGATGAAGATATTTTTTGTCAACGGTGTGCGAAGCGGCGATGAAGTGGAGTTCGCCCTGCCGGAGATCACCATTGGCCGGGATGACGGCAATATTCTGCGGATTCCGACCGAGGCGGTCTCCCGCTATCATGCCCGGCTCAAGCAGAATGAATCCGGAGTCTGGACGATTTGCGATCAGGGCAGCACCAACGGGGTGAAGCTCAACCGGGTGCGCATCGGCGGGGAACGGGAGCTTGCCGAAGGCGACCTCATTGAGATCGGCGATCAGATGATCCGGGTGACCGGGCTCAACGCGGAACCGCCGAAGGTGATATTCAATCCGATTCCCTCGTTTTCTCCCTTCCGGGGGGAAGGGGAGCGCGGGCTGGAGCCGGCGGCGGCACCTGGAACCGCGGTGGAGGAGCATGGCGCAGTTTCCGCCGGAACGTCTTCCGCCGCCGCGCCGCCGGAACCCCGGACTTCGGAAGAGCCGGGCGGTGAAAGTGGCTCCGGGAACAAGCCGGATCTCGCCGCTTTGCTGGTCGGGCGGGCCGGAGGCTTGTTTGACCGGACCCGGCGTGCGGCTCAGAGTGCGGGGAGCGCGGAAGCGGGAACGAAAACGGAACCGGAGGCGCCTGCCGCCGCACCGCCGCGCCACCGGATTTCCAACCTGACCTTTTACACGGTGATCGGCGTGGTCGCCGTCGTGGTGATCACCTGCGTGCTGCGCTGGATGGAGCCGGGGCAGACGCGGCCGGCGGCGAAGGCGGCGGAGCCGCCGCTTACCGTCTTCTTTGAGAAGGAGATCAAAGCGCCTGACAACGTGTTCCGCTTTGCGATGCTGCTGGAAGGGGAAAAGGTGACCTTCACGCTCGACGATCTCAAATCGCAGCGCCACTACCGCAGAACGTTTGAGAAACTCAATTCCGGCGCGGTATCGATTCTGCGCAGCCGGATTCGCTCTTCGGGAATCCGGGCGATGGTTCCGCCTTCGGCGCCGCGGACGAAGGAGCTGATCTCCCGGCATCTGGTGATTGCGGAGAAGCCGGATCTTCTGGAGTTCCGCCTGGCGGGGCGCTATGTGCCGACGGAGTTTGAGGCGGTCGAACAGGCGATTGATGATTTTGCGGAGAGCTACGGGCTGCAGACGATCTCGCTTACGCCGGAGGAACTGCGCAATCAGGCGGCGGCCAGCTTCGCCAAGGCGGAGGATCTCTTTTCCAACCGTGAGGCGCGCCCGACCAATCTGCGCGATGCGATCGACCGCTACCGGCAGGTGGTGAACTATCTGGAACAGTTCTCGCCGCATCCGCCCCTGTGGGATCGTGCCCGGCGGCGGCTGGAGGAGGCGGAGGCGTTGCGCAAACGCAAGCTGGACAATCTGGAGTATGAGCGGGTTCGGCTTGGCGGCATCCGGGATTTTCAGCGGATGCGCCAGGTTTTTATCGAGGTGATGGAGCTGGCCGACCAGGAGTCGCCCGAGTTTGACATCGCCCGTCAGCGTCTGTTCAAGCTGGACAATTATCTCGGGAAGATGAAGCGATGAAAAAGATTTCCAGAACTGCCATCGTAGGTCTGGTGATTCTGCTGGTGCTGCTGGGCGCGGGAGTCATCGGTTTTCTGTCGGGGGCGTTTCGTCCGAAGGCGCAGCCGGTGGCGCGGCTGCGGATTGTGGGGCCGCCCGGATTGCGGATTTCATCCGGCAGTCAGGTATTCAGCAAACCGCCGTTTCAGTTGCAGGTAAAACCGGGCGTCTATATTTTCAAGTATTCCGCGCCGGGCTGCCGGGAGCAGTGGGAAAAGGTGGAGCTTGAGGCGGGCGAGTTCAAGCGGATTGAGCTGGATCTGGCGCCGGTGACGGCCTCCGTTCTGATCAACACCCGTCCGGCCGGGGCGGAACTGGTGGTCAACGGGCAGGTGGTCGGCGCGACGCCGCTGGTGCTCGAAGAGGTGCACATGGGGAGCTATTCCGGCTATCTCCGCATGCCTGGCTATGCCCGGCGGACGGTGGAGTGGAGTGTGGAAGATGAGCGGCCGAAACAGATCCTGATCGATCTGGATGAAAATGTCGGAACCGTCTCATTCAACAGCCGTCCGCAGGGGGCGCAGCTGTCGATTGCCGGCCGGGTGGTGGGCGTCACGCCCTACAAGGGGGAGCTGAACGAAGGGAAGTACCTGATCCGTCTGGAGCGGAACGGATACGTGCCGCTGGAGCAGACGGTGACCTTGAGCCGCGGCCAGCGGCTGGTGCGGGAATTTGTGCTCAGCGCGCGGCCGGGGGGCGTCAAGGTGGAGTCGGATCCGGCGGGGGCGGAGGTTTTCGTGAACGAGACCAAGCGTGGAATCACGCCGTGCACGCTCGGGGATCTCTCTCCGGCGGTCTACACGGTTCGCGTGGTCAAGGCGGGATATGAGCCGATGGAGAAGACGGTGGAAATCGTCTCCGGCTTTCAGGATGAGCTGGCGTTCAAACTGCTCAAGAGCACTGGAGTTCTGGAGTTGACGGTGCGTCCGGCGGGGGTGACGGTATCGGTGGATGGCCGGATTGTAGGGCACACGGAGTCGGACGGGGTGAGTGCGACGGGGACAGTGCCGATTGTGGTGCGTGAGCTGTCGCCGGGCTTCCACGAGGTGACGGTATCGCATCCGCGGTCCAATCCGGAAAGCCGCACGATAACGGTGCGTCTGGAGAAGGGCAAGGTGTGCCGTCCGAAAGCGATTGACGTATGGATTGCAAACTGTGAAATCCGTTACAAGACTGGGACGGTGGAGCTCGGGGCGCTGTACGAGGAGAGTGCGAAGGGGATTCTTTTCGGACCGGAACCCGGTGTAAAGATCGCGATAGACCGGGAAAAACTGGAATATGTCCGGAAGATCAATCCGGAAACCGGAGAATAATCATCAACGGGCTTGAATATCGGCCGAGGGTGAGTTATTTTAAGCAATTCGCACACGGGGCGTAGCGCAGTGGCTAGCGCGTCTGCTTTGGGAGCAGAAAGTCGCGGGTTCGACCCCCGCCGCCCCGACCATTTTCTTGCTTCTCCGCAGACCAGAGGTCCGGTCGGCGGAGAATCGAAAAAATGGTCGAGGTAAGGAGACATTGAATTAATTTTTCTCTGCCCCCTCAAAACTGCGAATTTTCCAACTCCCTCAAGATGGGCTACTTCATTATCTCGAAAAATTCTCCGTGAGATTCATAAAAAATCGCACAACCTCAAAATCGGGTTTGTATATCGCAAAAACGCTCTCAAAAGGATTCGAACTTGCGACCTCTACTTGCGGCTTGAGATGAACCACGCTGGCTGGACCAGGCAAACCGACATTACAGCTCCACCTCACCTCGCTAATTGAAATAGAACTGATACTCCCTATAATCACTCCGGAAACAGTGTATGCCCAGTGAGCCCCATCTAGAAATCCTCCCGAAGTGAGATTACCTTGCC
>OIWQ01000597.1_pt1 | contig 46878 bp, 43 predicted proteins | sample 1587571 | NCBI WGS metagenome assembly OIWQ01 (sample SAMEA3888910, study PRJEB22519) | human gut metagenome | biome: human gut; feature: human-associated habitat; material: faeces | place: Denmark | collected 2010
CCACGGCGACGCTGTAGGCGGGAATGTCCTTCGTCACGACGCTTCCGGCGCCGATGACCGTATTGTCTCCGATGGTGACGCCGGGCAGAATGATGCTTCCGGCGCCGATCCACACGTTGTTTCCGATATGAATCGGGATGTTGAACTGCATGCCGAGCCGCCGTCTCTCCGGCTCGACAGGATGACCGGCGGTGGCAAGCGTCACATTCGGACCGAACATTACGTTGTCGCCGACGAAAATATCGCCGTCGTCCACAAGCGTCAGATTGAAGTTGGCGTATACATGATTCCCGAAATGCGTGTGGCAGCCCCAGTTCGCATGGAGCGGCGGCTCGATATAGCAGCCCTCTCCGATTTCGGCGAAAAGGCGGTGCAAAATCTCTTCGCGTTTTTCAAGCTCGGACGGTCTTGTCGCGTTGAAGTCATATAAAATTTCAAGCTTTGCGTATTGTTCTTTTAATATCGTTTCATCAGAGGGGAGATAAAGCTCCCCGTTCTGCATTTTTTCACGAATCGTCATACTGGTTCCTTTGTATTGTTGATTTGTTTTCAGATTTGACTTTTCGGATCGTCTTATTTCTCACGGACAGGCATCCGGAATTCCATTTCCTGTCCGGTGTAATGCTCGTCGTATACATCGAGATGCAAGCCGACGTCATTTTGAAACCGATAACCGAGCTCTCCGATCATTTTATAGGGATCCTTGCTCCAAAAATTGCAGTAATCCTTGTCAAAATCGATTTTGAAGACAATCCAGTCCGATTCTTTGACATGAATGGGGAACAGCTCTTCGCCGTCATGTGTTCCGTCGCCGCGGATTCCGATTGTATATCGGTAAAAGCAGCGCGGACAGCCCTTGTCGTCGGAGGCGGCGCCATAAATATGCTTGTCCTCTCCCGCCATTTCTTTCAGGCGATCCCATCTCCCGTCGCTTCTCACTTCGTCATAAAGCTCGCCGCCGGATTTTACGAATTTTGTAAAGCCGAGGACTGAAAAAGCGGATTCATGCCGTTTCTCATAAGTAAAACCCATGATTGTGTTTTCTATCGATGTTTCTCCTTTGGAATGATGATGAAAGTCAACACGATGTATCATAACATAGGGTCACAGTGAAGTCAACCTCAATCGTATGGAAGCAGGTTTTTACAGGGAATTGATATAATTCACCGCGGCAAGTCCCGCGACGGCGCCGTCGCCGACGGCTGTTGTGAGCTGGCGGACCGCTTTTCTGCGGCAGTCGCCCGCGACGAATATCCCGGGGGTTCCGGTCGCGCAGTCCTCGCCGCAGTCCGCGTAGCCTGCGGCGTCAAGCGCGACAAGCTCCGAGAACGGCGCGTTCTGCGGCTCCTGCCCGACGGCGATGAAAAGTCCGTCGAGCGCGAGGGTAGACGTTTCCCCTGTGATTTTGTTTTTGATTACGATTCCGGAGAGCTTTTGTTCACCTTCAAGGGCTTCTATTGTGGAATTCATCACAAATTCCACATTGTCACGGCCGCGGAGGATCTTTTCAAGCTGCGCTTCGCCGCGAAAGGCGTCGCGTCTATGGACGATATAGACATGCGCGCATCGGTCGGAAAGAAAGATCGCATCTTGAAGCGCGGCGTCGCCGCCGCCCGCGACCGCGACGGTTTTCCCCTTGAAAAAGGCGCCGTCGCACACCGCGCAGTAGGAGACGCCGGCGCCGGTGAGCGCTTCCTCCTTTTCGAGCCCAAGATGACGGTGGCGCGAACCCGAGGCGATGATGACGCTCCTGCATTCATAGCTGCCGTCCTCCGTGACGACGGTTTTGACCGCACCGTCTGTGATTTTCGTGACGGTCGCGAGTTCGATTTCGGCGCCCAGCTGGGTTGCCTGCTCGACAAGATGGTCGGCAAGCTCGTTTCCGCTGATTTGCCGATATCCGGGATAATTCTCCACGCTCGGGGAATACGTGATTTGTCCGCCGAAAAGCTCCTTTTCAAGAATCAGCACGCTTTTTCCCGCGCGCAGAGCATAAATGGCGGCGGTAAGCCCCGCAGGCCCCGCGCCGATAACGATGATATCCTTCATGAGATGGCTCCGTTCCGCCGGAGATGCCGGCATAGTATAGTATGAAAAATCACACGGCGATGAATACGCCGCCGCGTGATTTTTCCGAGGATTTTATGAAGAGGGATTTAAGCGGTTTCGCGGCGTGATTCAATAAACGCCTTGATTTCCGGTGCGCCGACATAGACCTCCGTGCAGCCTGCGCCCTCGATAATCATGGTCGGAGCCTGCTTGATATCGTATTTGTTTACAAGATCAAGTCTTTCCTCCGCCAAAACCTTGGTGTAAGCGATTCCGGCTTTGTCGAGCATCGCCGCGGCGACCTTGCAGTTCGGGCAGGTTTTTGTCGTCACGAGCGTGATTACCGGTGCGGCTTCGCGGTTGTGTTTAAATACGGAATTTCCGATGTCGTAAAGCTTGCGGTCTTTAAATTCCTTGGCTTTGCCGTCGTTCCAGTGCTGAACAGGGCGATAATAGCCGGTGATACGGCTGTATACCTCGGCGGATTCTCCGCACTCGGGACAGGTAAACTGCTCGCCCGCGATATATCCGTGATTTTTGCATACGGAATAGGTCGGAGAAATCGTGTAATAGGGAAGCTTGTAATTCTCGGCGATTTTGCGTACCAATGTGGCAGCCGCTTTCCAGTCGGGCATTTTTTCACCGAGGAACGCATGGAATACCGTGCCGGAGGTATAGAGCGTTTGGATTTCGTCCTGTACGTCGAGCGCCTCGAAGATATCGGCGGTATAGCCGACGGGCAGATGCGAGCTGTTGGTGTAGTACGGCGTGCCGCCGTCCTTGGAGGAAGCGGTGATGATGTCGGGATATCTTGCCACGTCGTGCTTGGCAAGACGGTAAGCCGTGGACTCCGCCGGTGTCGCCTCCAAATTATAGAGATCGCCGTACTGCTCCTGATAGTCGGAGAGGCGTTCGCGCATGTGGCTCAATACTTCCTTTGTGAACTCCTGCGTTTCCGGATGCGTCATGTCGGCGCGCAGCCAGTTCGCATTGAGTCCCGCCTCGTTCATGCCGACAAGCCCGATGGTGGAGAAATGGTTGTCAAAGGAACCGAGATACCGCTTGGTATAGGGATAAAGTCCCTCGTCCATGAGCTTGGTGATGACGGTGCGCTTTACTTTGAGAGAGCGGGCGGCGATATCCATCATTCTGTCAAGACGGCGGTAGAAATCCTCCTTGTCCTTGGCGAGATAAGCGATTCTCGGCATGTTGATGGTGACGACGCCGATGGAGCCGGTGCTCTCACCGGAGCCGAAGAAGCCGCCGGATTTCTTGCGCAGCTCGCGCAGGTCCAGACGCAGGCGGCAGCACATGCTGCGCACGTCGGAGGGCTCCATGTCGCTGTTGATATAATTGGAGAAATACGGCGTGCCGTATTTCGCGGTCATTTCAAAGAGAAGCTTGTTGTTTTCGGTTTCCGACCAGTCGAAATTCCGTGTGATGGAGTAGGTCGGAATCGGATACTGGAAGCCGCGTCCGTTGGCATCGCCCTCAATCATCGTTTCGATGAACGCGCGGTTGACCATATCCATTTCCGCCTTGCAGTCCTTATACTTGAACGGCATCTCCTTGCCGCCTACGATGGCATACTGCTCCGCAAGGTCGGCGGGAACCGTCCAGTCGAGCGTGATATTGGAGAAAGGCGCCTGTGTTCCCCAGCGGCTCGGCGTATTTACGCCGAAAATGAAGGATTCGATGCACTTCTTGACCTCGCGGTAGGAAAGATTGTCCGCCTTGACGAACGGCGCGAGATAGGTATCGAAAGAGGAGAACGCCTGCGCGCCCGCCCATTCGTTCTGCATGATGCCGAGGAAGTTGACCATCTGATTGCACAGCGTGGCGAGGTGGCTGGCCGGCGAGGATGTGATTTTGCCGGGAACGCCGCCGAGCCCCTCTTGGATGAGCTGGCGCAGCGACCAGCCGGCACAGTAGCCGGTCAGCATGGAAAGATCGTGAAGATGAATGTCTGCGTTTCGGTGCGCGTTTGCGATTTCGTCGTCATAGATTTCGGAGAGCCAGTAATTCGCGGTAATTGCGCCGGAGTTGGAAAGAATCAGTCCCCCGACGGAATAGGTGACGGTGGAATTTTCCTTGACGCGCCAGTCTGCGGCTTTGACGTATTTATCGACGAGCTCCTTGTAGTCGAGCATTGTGGATTTCATGTTGCGCAGCTTTTCGCGCTGTCTGCGGTAAAGGATATAAGCCTTTGCAACGTCCGCATAATCTGCCTTGATGAGGACGGCCTCGACGCTGTCCTGAATATCCTCGACGGCAATCAGTCCGTCTTTGATTTTCGGCTCGAAATCCGCTGTTACCTTGAGAGCGAGAAAATCGATGGTATCGGGATTGTAATCCCTATCACACGCTTCAAATGCCTGCGTGATGGCATGACTGATTTTGGATAGATCAAAATCGACGATCTTATTGTCTCTTTTCCTGGTTTTATACATCTTCATGATTCCTTTCACAATGTAGCGTCGGACGGGCTTTTGGGGATGTGCCGTCGTGACCGTAGCAATATCATAGCATTAAAAGAAATGTTTGTCAATAGAAAACCACAAAATATAGTGATGTTTTTTCGGAAAAACACAAGATGTGGCAAGTTGCACAAAGAAGACGCCGAAATTTTGACAAATATTTTCCGGCGTTTTTTCTGTGGAATAGGAGCCTGCTATTTGTCGTGCTTATGCTGCGGAATGAGAAAGACGGAAGCTGTGGCTTCCGTCTTATTATATTGATGGAAAGAAGAAGTCGGTCAGACGCCGCGCAGCGCGACCGCGGGAAGAATCGGATGTACGGCATCGGCAAGCGCCTCCATTTCGGCTTTTGTGTAGCCGGTAAGCCCCCCGTCGATGAGATCTCCGGAGTTCACGAAGCTTTGCAGGAAATATCGGTCACAGCCGATGATCCATTTTGCCGCCTCGACGAGACTTTCCGCCGTGTGAAATTCGCGCGTCACCGTGGTGCGGAATTCATACGGAACGGCGCCGGAAAGAAGAAAGCGGACGCTTTCCTCGATTTTCGATAAATCAAATGAGGAAAGTCCGATTGTTTCGGCGTATTTTGCCTTGGAATTTTTGATATCCATGGCGACATAATCGACAAGCTTCCTTTCGACGAGCGATTTCAACCTGTCCGGAAAGCTGCCGTTGGTATCGAGCTTGACCGAATAGCCGAGCGCTTTGATTTCGGCGATGAAGCTGTCGATGTCCTCGTGGATAAGCGGCTCTCCGCCGGTGATGCATACGCCGTCGAGAATACCGACACGCTTTTTCAGAAACGAGAAAAATGCATCGGGCGCTATGGCTCCCGCCGAAGCGGGATCCAGTACAAGAGAGGCGTTATGACAAAAGGGGCATCTGAAATTGCAGCCTCCCGTAAAAACGGTGCAGGCGACTTTGCCAGGGTAATCGAGCAGGGTGAGCTTTTGCAGTCCTTTTATTTTCATATTGAAACTCCGTTTCCGTGTATGGTGCTGACCGCTTTTCGGAATGCGGTCGGTTTGGCTTTTTGAAAGCTTTTTCTCTTTCATCTATTATATATGAAATTTTTAACTTTTCAAGAGTCTAAATATTGAACAATCATTTTTTCAAATTTTTGTCAAAATTCACGAAAATAAAGAATAATGGAAAAACATTCGACAAAAAGCGTTACCTTTTTCATTTTTTAAAGTTATAGATAATAGAACGAGCGTTTTATGTTCTTCTGCTTTCCATGGAAATTTTTATAATTGCATCTTTTTTACTGCCAATAATGGACACTCAATTTCTAAACGGCTGCTTTTTGCGGCGTGTGAAATGCATTATCTTGGAGGATGGGATAGAGAAAATATCAAAAAACGATTCTCCGTGACGGTGATTGATTTTGTGAGCGTCGGGATTTTTATAGCAGGTTGAGTCAGTCCTATTTCTTTTACCAAACGATATATTGGCGATTTTTCATGAGCTGAAAGGTTCTGCTTTTCTTGTTCCAAAGGGTTTTCCTCTCCGTTACGCTGTTTGTGGTGATATGACAGCATTATGTTTTACTATCATCATGATTAAAAGGGAATAAGTTATGTCAAATTTGTTGGACGTTGGAATTTTTATAATAAATGAAAGCAATTTAAAGAAAAATCTTCCATTTTCGACATTTTATGATATAATATTACAAGAGCCCTAATGGAGGAACAGTAAAATTGATTTTAGCGATGATGATATCAGCGATTGAAGACGAAGAAGAACGTCGCACGGCAAAAGGGATTTATGACAGATATGCTTTCAGAATGAAGAATTATGCCTATTCGATTTTGAAGAATGAGCATGATGCGGAAGACGCCGTTCAAGAAACAATGATCAGAATTATCAAGAACATAAGGGTATTCTTGTCTCTTCCGTGGAAAGATACAGAAAAGCTGGTACTTGTCTATTTGAAAAATGTAGCGTTTACCCTTTACCGTGAAAACAAGAATATCGCAGAACGGAATTGTTCTTATGACGATCTCGACGAAATTTTGGCCGATGAGGACATGGTGGAAAACGTCATTCGGAAGGATACCGCGGACAGACTGAATGGGTTAATTGATAAACTGCCGTGTGATTATCGTGATCTTTTGACGCTGCATTATAAATTCGGTCATACAATTTCGGAGATTGCCAGTGTTTTTGGTATGACAGAGGGCAATACAAAAATGAAATTGATGAGAGCGAGGAATGCACTTAAAAAGAAATGGGGTGATCAAAATGACGACGATGAATGACGATCTGTTTGACATTGCCATGTCGCTTGCCTGTGACAGCGACCTTGAGTCAGAGCTTGCCCTTTTTCGAAGCTTTGATGAGATCCCATGCAGTTTCTCGGAAGAGCATTGCCGAAATATCCGTTACATATTGTCCCATAACGGCCGCCGGCCGATATGGAAAAGGAAAATGGTTTTTGCTCATTTTACCGCAAGACGGATGGCAGCAAGCATCGCAGTCGTTTTTTCACTTGTTCTGTGCGGCTGTGCCTGTTTCCCCAATGTTCGCGCTGCGGTGAGAGAGCTGGCAGTGGAATTTTATGATCAATATGTGGGAATTACGGACGATAGCAATGCTGTCCTTAAGGAACCTATGGTACACCATTTCCCAACTTATATCCCGGAGGGCTATGAGATTGAGAAGGAGGACTTGACGATAGCTGGTGGGAGAATTATTTATACAAATGATGGAAAGGGAAAAATTCAATATTTTCAATTTTATAATAAACATGCTACTATGTACTTTGATTTTGAGGGTGCCATGCTGTCGGATGTCTTTGTCAATGAGTACCGCGGTAAATATTTGGAATATACCGATGAGCGGAAAACGCAGAATATTATCATGTGGACCGACGGCACCTATACTTATTACATTATAGGCGAGCTTGCCTATGAAGAACTAAAGATGATGGCGGAAAGCGTTTCGTGATGTTGCATAATTTCCTTTAATGGAATTTGTTGGATTTTGACGAATATGAATTTTTTGGGAATTTTTTGTAAAAACAGCGTTACCTTTTGATTGTTTTCGCGGTTATTATAGGTGAAAGCGAAAATTTTAGGAGGTTTATGATGAAACGAAAGCTTTTACGGATTTTTTCAGCCATCCTGTGTGTCTGTATGCTGCTTGCCTGTCAGATCTACGCGGGAAATTCAGGGGAAGGAGGGATCATGCCGCTGTGGGATAACGTGGGCGGCGCCTTGTGTGAAATTTCTTTTACAGAATTTGGCGTAGGATATGTAACAGGCTCTGTTTCTTCTCGATATGCAGGAGGGATAGTATATGTAAAATTAACTTTATACCGAGTTCGCTTTTTATTATCTGATGTCGTGGTCGATTTTTGGGCGGCTTCTGATTATGATTCTGTTGTTATTGGTGAAACATTCACACCGTCTGACGGACAGAAATACAAGCTGGTGCTTGAGGCCACGGTTACCTATGACGGCTACGAAGAGCCGATTACCTTATCGGATACGGAAACGTATTACGCATCCAGTAACCCTTAAATAGCTTTTTATTGTTGAGTCATGATTTTATAAGTTTTTTACTTTGGTAAAAGATAAAAATCTCCGAAAACACAATAAAAGTGTCTTCGGAGATTTTTTTCACTCTATTCACATGGCTGGTAAAATGCTTTATCTAAAAATCAAATGATCATTATATTGTATCAGGGATAAAAAACAATTTGTATTACAAAAATTTATAAACAAAAAGGAGAAGCATCATATGACAAATTGTGAAATCATCAGCGGGACTTATTTTGACGAGGACAACGGAGAATATCTTTCTTATGGCATTGCAGCGGAAGAGGACGGCGAAAAGATCGTAGTTGAAGATATTTCCGTCAATCGGAAATTGGTCGAGGAGCTTCGTGACAGAATCCTGAAATACGGCTTGTCTTTGTGTCATTTGAAGGAATATATCTACGACTGGCTTTGCGAGGTTACGGATGTGCTGCGGTCGGCATGAACTTACATGCGCTCTTTATGGATTTATACTTGGATTAGGAAAGGAACGCTTTGATATTATACCCTTGTTATGAAAACGGAAAACATTGCAAATTAAAACGACTGTATCGGAGAGAGGAGATACAGTCGTTTTTTTGATAAAATAAAGGGAATGCTTTTGCAGGGTTGCCGCTCAGCCGCGCTTGTATACGACGGATACGTTACATTCGATCGCTACTCTGCCGTTTTCGTCAATGTCACAGCCGTTGCCGCAGAAGCGATAGCAGCCATAGTCGTTGATTTCCGAAAGTCTCATGGTAAGTCCGAGCGCGGCGGCCTTGCTTTCCGCATTCTCGATGGCAAGACGGAGCGCTTCTTCCTCATAGGGCGCCGCATCTGTGACCGTATACCATGTCCCGTTGATGCCGGTAACACCGGCTTCAATCATCTTTTGCGTCAGCTCCGGTACGGAATCGACGTTGTTTGTGGTTAAGGACATGCAGCGGGAGACGGCATATTTCCCGGGATTCGGCTCCTCAAAGGCAAAGAAGGACTCCTCCGATAAATTTCCGGCATTTCCGACAAGAGCCCTTACCGCTTCGATGATTTCATCGTTTTTGACCTTGGCCGCGTCTTCCTTTTTCGCATGCGTTTCAATACAGAAATGGATGACGGCGGTATCCGCCGGAGCGAGCACGGTGCCTTTTCCCGATATGACGGCCGTATCGGTGTCCTCATAAGCGGCGAAAACGGATGTCATCGCACCAAGAGAAAGCATGCAGGCAAGAATCAAAACGCCTGCTCGAATGGTTAATTTTTTCATTCAAACAACCTCCTTTTGTCATAGCGTGCCCGGAATATGAAAAATTATGAGGAAATGGGAAAAAATTTGTTTTATCCGAAATAAAAGGCCGGCAGCTATGTGCCGGTTTCGCAAAAGGAGACGTATCAAAAAATCTGCGGGTGTCAATATCCTGTCAAACCAAGGAACAGCCGTTTTTTGCCCCCCTGATTAGTTTTTCAGAATATCGAGATAGGTGTTTCCGGCGACGATCATATGTGCCAAAAGCTTGATTTCCATCAGATCGAATGCTCGCTTGATTTCTCTTGTGGTAAAGAGGTCGTCGCTGGAAGGCAGCGCGACGCCGGAGGGATGATTGTGCGCGAGCACGGCCATGGAGGCGCGCTTGAAAAGCGCCGTCTCAATCAGGCGCCGGAGCGTGATGGCGGAGGAATTGACGGAACCCTCGTGGACCTTGACGCATTCGATCAGGTTGAATTTGTTGTCTAAGAGGAGAAGAAACACGGTTTCCACATTGATGCCGACATACTTGTTCACAAGATATTCGCCGATCTTCTCCATGCTCGAAAGGGGCGCCGTGGTATGGTTTTTTTCGAGCGCATACCGCCTTGAAAGCGCAGGCACCATTTTAATCAGCACCGCGGAATGTTCCTTGATTCCCGGGACGCTTATCAAATCGTCAAAGGAGGCGTCAAACACCTCCGAAAGCGACCCGAACCGTTCGATCAACTTGTGAGCCAGCTCATTGGTGTCTCTTTGTGGGATCGAGTAAAAGAGCAGAAGCTCCAGCACGTTGTGCGGCTCGAAATTATCGAGTCCCTCGATGAGGAACCGGCGCTTTATGCGCTCTCTGTGGTTTTCGTGTATCATCTGTCCCTCCGGTATCGGCTAACCCTTTCTCCTGACGGTACGTCTGTGCGAAAATGAAAAACACCGCCCGGTCTTGTGTGCCGACGATATCACAATTATATCATGTATATCGACAGTATAGCACAAACAGACGTCGGATTCAATACTTTTTTTATCTTTATTTGCCGCAAACCGCATGGAGCTTCTTGATCGGGACAAAACTATTGAAAAAATTCCGCGGTTGTGATATGATTACTATAACAGAATCTTGATAAAATAAAGACATACATTGTGAAATCCTTCGTTTGCATAAACATTTTTCTGAATCATTACCGATCGATGGCCGTCATGGCGGATTCTCTTTTCGCCGTGGCAAAGAAGAAAGGCGGGCGGGCTTACATGAAAAAAGTATGGAAGAAAATCAAGGAATGGATTCCCCTGTGGTGTCTGATTCTTTTTGCATTTTTTATTTTGGCGCTGATTGTCGAGGCGGTATCGAAGAGAAGCCAGCCTCTCGCGGATTTTATTCACAACACCTCCGGCGTCGTAATCCGCGCGGTGCTCGCCTGGTGCACCAATCTGATTCCGTTCTCCGTGGCGGAGTACCTGCTTTTGGCGTCTCCGATTCTTGTGGGACTGATTTGTTATGCCATTATCCGCCGCGGCAGGCGTTCGGCGGTGCAGGGGGTTCGCTGCTTCGCAGGCTTTCTTTCGATCATTTCTTTGGTTTATACGCTTTTTATTTTCGGCTATGGGACGGGATATTACGGGGAAACCGTCGATGAAAAGCTTGGACTTGACCGACATGACGTGTCCGCCGAGGAATTATATGATACCGCGATCGCCTTAATCGAAAAAGCGGAGGCGGAGCTTCCTTATGTGTTTTTCCCGCAGGGAACCTATTCCGCGATGCGGTTCTCTTATGGGGAAATGAATGAAAAGCTGAATACCGCTTACAGCCGGCTTTGCGACGAATATCCGTCGATTCAAAGGCTTTATTCGCGCACCAAGCCCGTTCTGCTCAGCGAGCCTTGGACCTATACGCATACCTCCGGCGTCTACTCCTTCTTTACGGGCGAGGCGAATGTGAACGTGAATTATCCGGATTATATCGTCATCAGCTCGGCGGCGCATGAAATGGCGCATCAGCGCGGAATCACAAGAGAGGACGAGGCGAACTTCATCGCCTTCCTCGTCTGCACCATGAGCGACGACGCCTATGTCCGTTACAGCGGCTATGTAGACGTTTTAAACGAGGTGATGAACAAGCTGTATTCCGCCGATACGGAGCTTTATGCGGCGGCCAGACTGCGCATGCCGGAGGAAATCAAGGCGGAATACGCTTCTTACAGCGCATTTTTCGACAAATACCGCGAAAGCACCGCCTCCAAAGTGTCCGGAACCATCAATAACGCCTATATTTCGTCCCACGGACAGCCGGCGGGCATCAAAAGCTATGGACTGGTCGTGGATTTGGTGGTGGCCTATATGCTGGACGGTGCGGATGCGTAAAAATTTCTGTTGAATTTTAAGAAAGCTTTTGTGTATACTCTTGCGAATGACCGACGAAAGGGGAAATTGTTATGAGTGAAAGCAAGAAAAAAATACTGGTTGTGGAGGATGAACGGAAAATCTCTCAGGTCATTGAAATCAATCTGATGATGGCGGGATACCTGTGCGACGTGGCCTCCGACGGAGAAGAGGGGCTGCGGCTCGCGCTTTCCGGCGATTACGATTTGATTCTGCTCGACCTCATGCTCCCGAAGCGGGACGGGTTTTCCGTCTGCCGGGAAATCCGAAAGACGCTTTCCACGCCGATTATCATGGTGACGGCGAAGGAGGAAGAGGCGGACAAGATTATGGGACTCGAACTCGGTGCGGACGATTATGTCACAAAGCCGTTTTCGATTAAGGTCCTTTTGGCCAGAATCAAGGCGAATATCCGGCGGTATTCCGGCGAGGTTGTGGAAAGGGTTGCGCCTGCGGAAAGCGAAGAGGACAAAATCGTCATCCGGGAGCTTGTCATCGACAATAAAACTTATACCGTAACCAAAAACGGGCGGGAAATCGAGCTTTCCAATAAGGAATATGAGCTGCTTTATTTTCTCGCTTCCCATGCCGACGAGGTGTTTGAGCGCGAGGAGCTGCTTGTAAAGGTTTGGGGCTACGAGGGCTTTTACGGCGGTATCCGGACGGTGGATGTGACGATATCGCGTCTGCGGACGAAAATCGAGGAGGTTCCGGCGGAGCCGGAATATATCATTACCAAGCGTTCAAAGGGCTATTATATTCCGAAATAACGGGGCTGCGGGCTGCCGCAAAAGGGGGCTGCGATGTATAAGAATCTGCATTACAAAATCATCCTGATGTTTGTGATATTCACGATCACGCTGATGACTGCCATCGGCGTTATCATGATCGGCAGCGCCTATAATTTTTACAATAACGATTTTATCGAGCAGATGGAGTCCGCCCTTGAACCCGGCGGGACGCTTTACGGAGAGCTGGTTTCGGCGCTCGGCGAGAGCGACAGGACGGCGCTTCAACGGGAGATTCTCGGCTCCTATTCAAGTGTTCTCGGCATCAGCAAGTACCGGAATTACTATATTCTCGACATGAACGGGAATTTTCTGGACGGTTCGGACGCACGGCTCGGCGCGGAGCTTGAAATGACCGACAATCTAATCTCCGCCATGGCGGGGCTTGTCGGTTCGGGAAAGCAGCTGTGGACGGATTATATCGATTATGCTGTCCCGCTGACGGACGGCGAGCATTCCTGTGTGATTTATATCAAGGATTCGCAGAATGAGGCGCGTTCCTTTTCCGTGATGATTTTTCAAATCACGGTGCAGGCGCTGTTCATCGGGCTTGCGGTTGCGGTCGTTCTTTCGTTTTTCCTTGCGAAGGCGATCACCGCTCCGATTCAGAGCCTGACGGAGGGTGCGCAGAAAATCGCGAGGGGAGAGTTTGAAAGCGAGATACGGATTCATTCCGGAGACGAAATCGGTACGCTGACGGATGCTTTCAACAATATGAAGCACGTCTTGAAAAGTACGCTGGATGAAATCACGGGGGAACGCCAGAAGTTTGAAACGCTGTTTTTATATCTGAACGACGCGGTTTTGGCATTCGACGGTACCGGAAAGCTGATTCATATCAACAAGACCGCAAGAGAGCTGTTTCGTCTTGGCGGAGAGGACAACGCTGCCGGCGACGGAAAGCTTACCTTTTCCCGCATGATTAAAAAGTTGCAGATCGATTATAAAGAAGTTTCGGATAAATATCAGGAAAGCCGCAATTATGTCGTGCATGACGTCATCTTTGACGGGAAAGCGCTCGATATCACGTTTGCGGAGTTCCGATATATCGAAATCAACGAAGAGAAAACCGGCATCATGTGCGTGATTCACGACATCACAAGCCGGTATGAGCTGGACAAGTCCAGACGCGAATTTGTCGCGGATGTCTCCCACGAGCTTCGCACGCCGCTGACCAGCATCAAGGGTGCTGTGGAAACCGTGCTCGAATATCCGTCGCTGGATCCTGAGCTGCGGGATAATTTTCTTCGCATGGCGATCGAGGAGTGCGACAGGATGACGCGCATCGTATCCGACCTGCTCGTGCTGTCGAGGCTCGACAACAAGCGGATCGCGTGGAAGGTCGAGACGTTTTCGCCGGCCGCATTCTTGGATCATCTTTACGACGTGATGAGCGTCGAAGCGAAAAATCATTCCCATGAATTTACCAGAAAATATCCGGCTGTCATGCCGGATATCACGGGGGACCGTGAGAAGCTTCAGCAGGTGCTGATCAATATTCTCTCCAATGCGATGAAATATACGCCGGACGGCGGACATATCGACCTTTCGGCGGCTCCGGCTGCGGGAGGGGTTGCCGTGCGCATTTCCGATACCGGAATCGGGATTCCTGCGGAGGATGTGCCGCGGCTGTTTGAACGCTTCTATCGTGTCGAGAAAGCGCGAACCTCCGATGCGGGCGGCACCGGACTCGGCCTTGCGATCGCCAAGGAAATCATAGATGCGCACGGAGGAGAGATCCGCGTGGAAAGCGAGCCCGGACGCGGCACAAGTGTGTTTGTGCTCCTGCCGTATCATTCCTCGCTGGAAAACGGTGATAACCGAAAGGCATAAGGAGGCGCTATGCGGGATTCTGCACGAATATGGGAGATTGTGAAAACCGTGGTTTTTGCGGTTCTTCTCGTCATGCTTGTCTGCGTTTGCATTCTGTATATGCTGTCGTATCAGGGCACGTCGTCATATGGCTTTACCAAGGATACCATGAACAGGCTGAGCGGGGAATCGGTCAAATATAAATATCTGAATTATTTTGATGCATCCTGTACGCTTCCGGATTTTATCGGCTTTTCCGACGGACGTGACAGCATCGGCTTCTCTTATGGAATCGGTGCGGTTGAAGCCGTATATTCCGATGTCCTCCGTTTTTACGATAAGCTGTTTGGCAGCGAGGGAGAGGTGGCCGTGCTGACGCCCGAAGAGGGCGAGGCCGCTTTTTCGGAAAGCATGCGGGGAAGATATATTTATATTTCCTATTTTTGCGATCTTCCGAAATCCGTGATACTCGGAACGGCGGATCCGGATAAGATTTTTTCCGGAATATCGGGCGAATACATCAAAGAGATTTTTATTGTCCCGGAGAAATATCTGTACGAGGGAATCACCATCGGCAAGGGCGGCGCGCCGGTTTACACATCGATTTATTCTTTTTGTGCGGTGGCGCGGGATTCGGAGGGGAATTACTATCGGTATACGACGAAGTATATTCCCGAGGCTGTCGGTGACGTGAGCTTTAACACAAATTATTATCTTTCATATAATACATCAGGGAGTGCGATGCGGTATGAGTTCGCAGCCACTATGGAAAAAGATGCTTTCCTTGAAAAATTTGGCTTTGCCGATAAGGTGACGGATACCACGGTGATTTATGCCGACCGCTTTTCTTCAAGAGTGCTTTCTTTGGAGCGGGAGGCGCCGAGCGACGATACCATAAGGTCGATTTTGGAGGCGTTTTTCATAAATCCGGAAAAGGCTTCTTTTTATTCGGATGAAAACGGCGTAAAAATTTATTTCGACGAGGGACGCAGTGTGAGGATAACGCCGGAGGGGCGGATACAGTATACGGCACTCGGTGCGTCGGGAATCCCGTTTGAGGAGGTGTTTGGCTATCATCCGGACGGAGACGAATATGATACTTTCGATTATATCGGCGCTGCGCTCGTTGTGACCGATACATTGGAGCCTATCAGGGATTGTCTGTCCGTTACAGGGCTCTCTCTTTTTCTTTCCGATATCGAATATGACGGCAGCACCATTCGGCTTGGCTTCGGTTTTCGGTATGGCGGCATTCCGCTTTTGCTGGGCGGAAAAGCGGATGCTGTAAGCTTTGAGATGCGCGACGGCATGATTAAGAGTATTTCGTTTGAGATGTGGAATGCCGCTGTGTCCGACGGAACGGCGCAGACGCCGGATTTTCTTTGGGCAGTGCGCAGCTATATTATGGATGCGTCCGACAAGTCTTCGCTTGTGTTTTCTTATCTGTTTTCAGAGGATAAAAGCGAGAGCGGAATCGAAATCGCGGCACTGTCGTGATGACGGGGGATGTGAAATGAGCTGGAAAAATCTAAAAATATTGGCCATTGTCATTCTGATTGTGATGGACTCGTTCTTTCTTTTCAGCCTTATTAAAAGAACCCGTTCCGCCTGGTATTATGACGCTGCGCTGATCGATTCGGCGATCTCGGTTTTTCGGGAAAGCAGCTTTTATGTCGACCGCAAGTTTCTTTCCGCTAAAAAGGCGTCGATTCCCGTTTATACCGGAACGGTGGAAAAAGACTTTCTTTCTGCGGTTTCACAGACACTTTCCGAGGCCGGCTATTCGGTGAAAACCGAGCTTGGCGGGACACGGTTTGTCGGCGCGCGCGGCGAATTTTTCCTTGGGAATGATTTCTCCTTTTTTTATTTTGAAAACGACAGGATAGAAAAGCCGTCGGCTATTCTTTCGGAGGGCGGTTATCTCCGACAGGAGGCCGGCGTCGGTGTGGAACGCTTTCGACAGACAGCCGAAACATTCTTGAAGGATAACGCACTGTTTTCTTCCAAAAAAGGACTCGGATATGAAATTTGTTATACGGATTATTATCTGTCGGAGGACGGCTGTATCGTCTGTGTGATGCAGAAGCTGGACGGCAGGGATACCGAAAATCGAATTTATCTGCTTATCATAGAAGACCGGGTCGTTGCGGCCGACGGTTCTTTCGCCATGGCGGATCCGGACAGTAAATTGTCGGCGGAGACGGTCGGTCTTATGGATATTCTGTTCTCGGAAAAAAATTATTTTGACGAGGAATATAAAGAAAGCGGAGCGGTATCGAGAGAAAACAGAATCTTGTCCTCCGTAAATTATTCCTATGCGGTTTATTTTGATGCGGACGGACGCTTTTATTATGTGCCGATCTGTACGGTGACGTATCAAAACGGGGAATCAAGGGCTTATAATTATGTCACCGGCAAGCTTTATTCCTGATCGGATTAAAAATTTAAAAAAATATAATAAATATATTGGCAATTTTTAATATTTATGCTATAATAACCCCATAAACGCGAAGCGTTTATGTTTGGCAAAGCAAAAAAGCATGTCAAAATCCCAAAAGGGTATAGATCGCTTCAAAGCAAAGCTGTGTAACCCCATAAACGCGAAGCGTTTATGTTTGGCAAAGCAAAAAAAGTATGGTAAAGCCCCAAAAGGGTATAGATCGCTTCAAAGTAAAGCTGTGTAACCCCATAAACGCGAAGCGTTTTCAAAGAGGCTCGCCTCTTTCTTTTATACGCCTCCGTTTGCATGTTAAAAAGAAAATATGACAGCTGTTTTTCTGTTTTGAGATGCAGCCGTCTTTCTGTCGTCCGACGCCCCGTGCCGCATGTGCCGGCGATTCGGACAGAGGAGCATATGGAGAGAAAAATTCTTTTTCAAACCATTTGTTTCTTTTATAAATTTTATTTGTACCGCCGCACCGGCAGAGGATTGCCGAATATGGCAGGATGGAGTTTACAATGGAGAAAATCATAGTGGACGGCGGATACCCGCTTTCCGGAAAAGTCGACATAAGCGGCATGAAAAATGCCGCGGTTGCGGTGATATTCGCAAGCGTCGTCGTTTCCGGCGTTTGTATCATAGACAATCTTCCCTGTATCAGCGACGTTTCGGATTCGCTTGAAATTTTAAAGAGCATCGGCGCTCGGGTGAGGGCGATTTCCGGAACGAAAGTGGAAATCGATACCACGCAAATAGCGGATATGGAGGCGCCTCTCGACTTGGTCCGCAGACTTCGCGCTTCTTACTACCTTGCGGGCGCAATGCTGGGACGCTTCGGGCATGCTAAGGTCGGTCTTCCCGGCGGCTGTGATTTCGGCGTCCGTCCGATCGACCTGCATGTGAAGGCGTTTGAAAAGCTGGGCGCCAAGGTCAATGTCGGGGGGGGCTGCATCGAGGCCGTGTCGGCGGATGGCGTGCACGGCAGCAGCATCTATTTCGACTGTTCGTCCGTCGGGGCAACCATCAACACCATCATCGCCGCCGTTTTGGCGGACGGCTCGACGGTCATTGAGAATGCCGCGAGAGAGCCGCATATTGTCGATCTTGCCAACTTCCTCAACGCCTGCGGGGCGGATATCCGCGGCGCCGGTACCCCTATCATCAGAATCAACGGCGTAAAGGAGCTTCACGGCTGTGAATATACGATCATTCCCGATATGATTGAGGCCGGCACCTTTATGGTTGCCGCGGCTGCGACACGGGGAAAGCTATACATAAACAATGTAATTCCAAAGCATTTGGAAACCATTACGGCAAAGCTCCGTGAAATGGGTGTCATCGTTGAGGAGTTCGACGAAGCCGTCATGGTATCGAGGGGAAAGGATGCGCTTTCGGCAGTCAACGTCAAGACCCTGCCGTATCCCGGCTTTCCGACGGATATGAATCCGCAGATGACGGTGCTGCTCTGTCTTGCGGATGGCACAAGTCAGATGTCCGAGACGATTTGGAACAACCGTTTCCGCTATGTCGATGAGTTGCAGCGCATGGGCGCGAAAATCAAGGTGGACGACAAAACCGCATTTATCGAAGGCAATACGGTGTTTACGCCCGCCTGTGTCAAAGCGGTCGATTTGCGCGCGGGCGCCGCGATGGTCATCGCCGCGCTTGCCACCGAGGGACGCACCGAAATCGAGGAAATCGGGTTTATCGAGAGGGGATATGACGATATCGTGACAAAATTCAGAAATGTCGGCGCCAATATCCGCAAGGTATATTTCCCCGACGGCGGAAGAAAATTGAATATCGGATAAAAACGGAAAGGGCAGAGCTTCTGCCCTTTCTGAAATTCGCACCTGAAATCGGGCTGCGATTTCGGAAGGAAAAATATGAGAGATATAAGTGTGTTTGATATCATAGGACCTATTATGATCGGTCCGTCAAGCTCGCATACGGCGGGCGCCTTGAAGATTGCGCGGATTGCCGGACTGCTTGCCCGAAAGAAAATCACGAAGGTGCATTTTAAGCTGTACGGTTCCTTTGCCAAGACCTATCGCGGTCACGGGACCGACCGGGCGCTTGTGGCGGGGATTTTGGGCTTTGATACCGGCGATTATCGAATCCGCGATTCTTTTGAATTTGCAAAGGCGGGCGGACTTGCGTTTGACTTCGAGGAGATCGACGAGCAGACGGATTATCACCCGAACACGGTCGTGATTACCCTTGAAGAATCGGACGGCACGGTCAATGTCCTGCGCGGCGCGTCGGTCGGCGGCGGGGAAATCGAGATTCATGAAATCAACGGCTGCGAAATCAAATTTTCCGGCAAGAACAACGCCGTCATCGTTCATCAGAAGGACAAGCCGGGCGTGATTGCGGCGGTGGCGAAGGTATTTGAAAACGACGGCGTGAATATCTCTTATATGAGCGTCTATTGTGAGGATAAGGGCGATGACCAGTTCTCCATTATCGAAATCGACGGAGATTTCGACGAGGGCGCGCTGGAAGAGCTTCGCCGGCAGAAAAACGTACTGTCGGCCGTCTATATCAAGGTAAAGTGATTGGTTGGAAACATGAGAGAATGTATGGATTTTTCAACCGGAAAAGAGCTGCTCGCTCTGTGTACGGAAAAAAATAAATCGATTTCGGAAGTCATGCTTGTAAGGGAGATTGCAAAATTCGGCGTCGGCCGTGAGGCCGTATGGGACCGTATGAGAAAATCCCTTGCGGTGATGCGTGAGGGTGTCGGCCGTTCTCAGACCGAGCAGATGAATCTGCTCGGCGGATACATCGGCGGGGAGAGCAAGGCGCTCCTTGACAGAATCCGGCGCGAAGGTGCGATGGGCGGCATGATCTCCCGCGCGTCCGCATATGCGATGGGCGTCATCGAGCTGAATGCCTCGATGGGACGAATCGTCGCCGCGCCGACGGCGGGTTCTGCGGGAGTGCTGCCGGGGATACTGGTTGCCGCCGATGAAATCTATGATTTCGGAGAGGAAAGGCTGACGCAGGCACTGTTTAACGCCGGCGCCGTCGGCTATCTTATCGACCGCAATGCGACGCTCTCCGGCGCGGAGGGCGGCTGTCAAGCCGAGGTGGGCGCGGCGTCCGCGATGGCGGCGTCCGCACTTTGCGAGCTTTTCGACGGCGCGCCGTCGGTCTGTCTTGCTGCGGCGGGTGACGCGATTTCCAATATTCTCGGACTGGTCTGCGATCCGATCGGCGGTCTTGTCGAATCCCCCTGCCAGAAGAGAAATGCCATGGGTGTGGCCAACGCCGTAATCAGCGCGGAAACCGCGCTTGCCACAAATGGGAAAACCTTGGTGCCGTTCGACGAGGTCGTCGCGGCGATGTACAGTGTGGGACGCAACATTCCGTATCAGCTGCGTGAAACGGCGCTCGGCGGTCTTGCCATGGCGCCGAGCGTGCGGAATCTGCATCCCGGATGCGCGGCGTGCGGCGGCTGTAAATGAGGAAAAATGGGGTGGCGGCAACCGCGGGTTGTCTTTCGGCCGCCGACATGCTTCTCAGGGAATCTATTCAGCCAAAAGATTTTCCGATATGCTGAAATTTGTAATTGAGATAAAAAGGAAAAGGAGATTTCCGTGATAGGGAAATCTCCTTTTGTATCGATATTTTTCGCGCAGAGCTGCAAATACGCGGGCTAAATCCTATTGAGCGGTTAAGAAACCGGTTTCGCCGTCACGAACAGGAAATCCCGTTCCGGCATCTCCGTGATTCCCTCGAAAAAGTCGTACATGGTCCAGTTATAGTAGACCCGTTCCGCGCCGTAGGTTCCGTAGCCGTCCTGATTGTGGTCGGTCGTGTCGTAAGGATCGGCGACAATCAGCACGTCGTCCTGTGTGGTTTCCGTTCCCATAGTATCATAACCGATGATAACCTGCCAGTGACCGCCCCAGTCGTTCCAGCAGATCATGATGGGCGTGTCGTTTTTCAGGTTTTCGATGATCCAATCGGGCGTGATGACGGAATAAATGCCCTCGCAGGCACTGCCGTCCTCGTCGAAATAAGGCTCGCCGTTTATGTCGGTTTTGCCATAATAATCGTAGGTGCTGCCGACCTCAAAGCCGCCTACGTGCTCGAATATGGAGAGCACCTGTGCAACGCTTGTGGCGCCGGTCAGCTTATAGTCGCCGGCTTCATTGCGGAGCTTCGCAAGATCGGCCTCCGTATAGCTGCCGAGCTTTCCGAAGTAGTTGAGAACCATAAGCGTGCTCGCAACGCCGCAGCTGCTCTCGCAGGTCTGCTGATAGGTTTTGAAGCCCGTGAGGATCGTCAGGGTGTCTGTGGATTTCATATTATAATAATCAAGACGTGAAAAATAGGGAGAATCCTTGTGGTCGCCGTCGCGTTCCACCGAATCCGCCCCGTATTCGGGATCGATATCCGTGCCGTAGGGAATTTTCATTTCATCCGAGTAGTTGCCGTGTGTCGCGTTTTCGGAGCATCCGGTGAGGAGCGCCGATACGCAGAAAAGGCCTGCAAATAAGAATACAAATAATTTTTTCATGCGTTCTCCTTCAAAAAATTAGTTGTACTTTTGATCGTTTCATTTTGTATACGCCGCGGTGCGGCGCAGGAACAATCGAGTCTATACGGTAAGAAATACTTTTAATACTCGTTTTCATGTCTCACTCAGTACAGTGCGGGTTTACACCGCGCGTCCTCTGCTTGGGGACGCTTAAATGAGATATGTCATCTCTGCCGGCTGCCGGTCAAGCTGTCCGTGGCCTTTTGTTGATTTGACCGTAAAAACTCCGGCGTCTCTGTTGCAGTCAGAGCGCCGATGCGTATTATTATACTGTTTTTTGAATGAATATGCAAGAAAAAAACACGGTGCCTCGGATAGAAATTTTTGTGCTCGGAAAGGATATCTTTGGATAAAATCACGAAAAATCCGCTAAAAAAGAGAAATCCGATCAAACTGCGGGGGTAAATCCGGAAATTCATGCAGATGGGAAAAAAGCTCTCGCAGGTCATGCCGGATGCCGTACCGCTCGCATTCCCGACGGAAAAGCGCAGAAAGCGATGCGTTTTTCGGGCTTTCGCATTCATAGGCGTTTCCGAAGCGCTCGATATATTTTTGCTTGACGCCGGGAAACGACCGGTCAAGCGCGCTGTAAAAATATTCGCGGTCGCCGGCGCGCAGCGTTATGCTGGCGCCGAAAAACAGGATTCCAAGGACGCCCGCCTCGGCACAGAGCCGGACAAGTCCCGCGATATTTTCCTCCGTATCGTTAAGAAAGGGCAGAATCGGCGACATCCAAACGACGGTGGGAATGCCGCGCTCCCGAAATTCTTTCAGGGCTTCGACGCGTTCGGCCGTCGTGCTAACATTCGGCTCAATGATCCGGCAAAGCGCCTCGTCGCAGGTGGTGAGCGTCATCTGCACCACGCACTTTGCCCTGTGATGGATGTGCTCCAAAAGCCCGATATCGCGCAGGATCCGCGTCGATTTGGTCAAAACCGTGACGCCGAAGCCATAGTCGTCGATGATTTCAAGGCATTTTCTCGTGAGTCCGAGCGTCTCCTCACAGGGCAGATAAGGGTCGCACATGGAGCCGGTGCCGATCATGCACTTTTTTCGTTTGCGGCGCAGCGCCTCCTCTAAAAGAATCGGGGCATTTTCTTTGACCTCGATGTCCTCGAAATCATGTGTAAAGCCGTAACAGAGGGAGCGGCTGTCGCAATAGATGCAGCCGTGCGTGCAGCCGCGGTATAGATTCATGCCGTTATGCGCGGAAAGGATCCCCTTGGCCTTTACAAAGTGCATGACCGCCTCCTGCTATCGATGCGTTTTTCCTTGCTTTCAATTTGTGTGTTCAATCGCTCCACGCGATGCGCAGCTCCTCCGGCAGCCTCTCCGCATCGAACCGATAATGACCGGTCACTTTGTCGTTTCCGAGCGCGTCCTCCTCGCGGTCGTTCTGCCCGCCGTTGTGAATAACGTACGGACGTCCGCTCTCCGTGCGCTTGTCCGAAATGATGCCGATATGCTTGTCGTTCCCGAAAATGACGATGTCCCCGGGCTGCCATGCGTCCGTATCGCGGATATCGTTCGTGAGGGAAACGGCATAGGTGCGGAAAAACACGCGCAGATTTTTCACACGCCGGAAATCGATGTTGCTGTCCCTCTGCGTGACATTGGGATAAGCCGACGGACGCGCCGCAATATCGGCGTCCACCATATCGCGCAGTGAATATCCGGCGGCACGGAATGCGCGCCAAACGACGTCGGTGCATACGCCGATATTGTCCGGCGGATAGCCGCCCTGCCAGTATCTCCCGTCATAGGTCGGATGATTTTCCGCGTCCGCCCTTGCGCCGAGCACAAGATCCATGGCGTCGGAGAGACCGTTTCCGTTGAAATCATAGGAGGATACCTCGGAGGAGCTGTATGAAGTTTCCGGACGGGATAGGTGCGCCGCGACAAGCAAAGCGGCGAAAACAATGATGAGCGCAATAAGTCCCGCCGAAAGCGCGATGACGGCTTCGCTTTTTTTCATCCTCGCAGTTTTCATTTATCCTCCTGAAATTACCGTTAAATATAAAATCATTTATATTATATCGCCTTTTGAGGTAATTGTCAATATAAAATATACTTGGATGCTTGTCAAATGTATGATGAAAGCGTATCTTCTTGCATAGCGGCTATGATATGTTATTCAAAAAAAGTGAAACGAATCGAAAAAGAAATCCTACTGAAAGAGTGAAAAGCTTTTCAACGCACGGAGGCCATATGGACGACAAAGAAATCATAAAGCTGTATTTTGACCGTTCGGAAGCCGCGATTGCAAAAACCGCGGAGAAATACGGTGCGTTTTGTCATGCTGTCGCGAAAAACATTCTCGGCAGCGACGCCGATGCCGAGGAATGCGTGAACGATGCCTATCTCGCGCTTTGGAACCGGATTCCGCCGTGTGAGCCGTCCTCATTGAAGGCATTTGCCGGAAAGGTCGTCCGCAACATCTCGCTCGACCGGTTTGATATAATACGGCTGCCTGCCGTCATGACGGTGCGGGACTTGTCTTTGACGAGCTTTCCGATGTCATTCCGGCGGATGATACGGCAATTTCCGTCGACGGTATGGAGCTTACGCGGTGCATCGATGCGTTTTTGTCCGGCGAAAAGGCGGAAGCAAGATGCGTTTTTGTCAGACGGTATTGGTTTTGTGATTCCGTGAAGGAAATCGGAAAGCGATACGGAATGAGCGAGGGAAAGGTGAAATCCATTCTCTTTCGCGAAAGAAAAAGGCTTTCCGGTTATTTGAAAAAGGAGGGTTTTGATTTTGAATAAGAAACAGTTTTTACGGTCGATGGGAGAGATCGACGATCGCTTTATCGAAGAAGCGGAGACGGCAAGACCGGGGAGGCGGGGAATCGCTCTGAAATGGCTTTCCGCCGCTGCCTGCCTTGTCATGGTATGCGCCGTGCTTTTGATTCCCGTCATGAGCGGCGGACGGACCGCCGGGGACATCGATATCGACGTTCCGCTCGTTTGGAATGCGGAAAAGGGAATTTTTGAATATGCGGCGATGGCGGTGTATGAGGCCACCGGTGAGGAAATGACCGAAATTGCGGTGCCCGAATGGGATGCGATGCAGGTTCATGAGAAGTATAAAACCATTGAGGGCGGCGCTTTTGCCGGCTACATCGCCTCCTGCCGTGAAGTCGGCGCGGAATCTGTCGGCGAAAAGCTGGAAGAGGTCACGGTGACGGGATATGACGTTTATGAGGATGAGACACACCGTGTCGACGCCGCCGTCTATGCGATTCGGAATGCGGACCTCGCCTGCGCGGTCTGTGTAAAATATGAGAACAGTGACGGGTATTATGTGTTTTTCAATGCGGAGGCGAAATTTGCGACACTCGGCGAATTTGCGGGAGGCTTCGGACTTGAAGAATATCTTGTTTTCCGCAATTCTTTTTCCGATTCTTACTGGAAGGGCGGCAGAATCGAGGAAGGGCTTTACAAAGCTGATTATTACCGTCTTTCCGATCTTTCGATGGTCTATGGAATGCTGTTTTCCGACCCGAATGCTCCATGCATCGAAACGGAGAACAGGGATTTTATTCAAATCATAGAAAAAAGTGAAAATTCCATCGGCATCTCGGTCGATTGTCTGTCTACCGGACAGGAGAGTATCGGCATTCAGGTTTATGACAACGGATATTTGATTACAAACATCGGCGCTTCCGGCAAGGTTTTTGAGATCGGCGCAGAACGTGCCAAGGCATTCATTGACTATGTCAGAGAGAATGGCGAAATATATGCCACAGCCACCTATGATCCCTTTGAATATGAGGTGGTTCCGAATGCCGGCGATGTGCCGCAGACGACGGAAACGAGCGCGGCGGCTGCCGCAGAGGAGGGCACTCGCGGATAAAGAACAGAAAAAATACCGCGCGGGAAAGGAGAAACCCGCGCGGTATTTTTTATTCTGTTAGGTCATTCCACTGAAATGATATAGTCGTAAAGCGGCTGACCTCCGCGGATGGTCAGAACCTCCGCGCCGCCTGCCGCTCCGGCAAGCATAGATTGAACATTTTCCGCCGCATCCTCCGTGACGTCCTCGCCATAGAAGATAGAGACATAGGAGGCGTCTTTCACGACGTCGAGGAGCTTTTCAAGGCACTGCTCTCCGGTGTCTCCCACAGAGCGGATTTTCCCGCCCACAAGTCCCATCGTCTGTCCGGCCTTGACGGTGACGCCTCCGATGGTGGCGTCGCGTACCGCACGGGTCACGGAAAGGGTGGTCACGCCGCCGGCCGCCTCAGACATAGCGCCGGCGTTATCTTCGGGGGAGGCGTCCTCGTCGAACGCGAGGAGCGCGGAAATCCCTTCGGGAACGCTTTTGGTGTGAATCACGATGACGTTTTTATCGGAAACGGCGCCTGCCGCCTGTGTCGCCACCATGTCGATGTTTTTATTGTTCGGAAGCACAAAAACGGTTTCCGAGGGTGTTTTATTGACGGCGTCGAGAATATCCTGCATGCTGGGATTCATAGTTTGGCCGCCGTAAACGATTTCGTCTACACAGAAATCGCGGAAAGTATCGCGGATTCCGTCTCCCATGCAGACCGCGACAAAGCCGTATTTCTTTTCAGGCTGCGCTACGGCGGCTTCTTCCTCTGCGGCAAGCGAGCTTTCGTCAATTTCGGCGAGCGCGGAATGCTGTTTTTTCATATTTTCGATTTTTACGGTGGCAAGCACGCCGTAAAGCAGTGCTTGATTTAGGACGAGTCCCGGGTCGTTTGTATGGATGTGGAGCTTTATGATGTCCTCCGCGTCTACGAATACGGCGCTGTCGCCGATTGCGCGGATGTAATCATACAGAGCGGAGCAGGTGCCCTCTCCGAGATATTCTTTGTTTTTTTCGACGATACACTCGGTGCAGTAGGCGAATTTGATATCTTCGGTGGCAAATTCGGTGAAATTCGCCTTTGCGCCCGTGCCGGCAGCTTTTTTCGCTGCTTTGACAGGCTTTCCTTTGAGTGCGGACAGCATCCCGTTCAGCATCATGACAAAGCCCTTGCCGCCTGCGTCCACGACATGCGCTTCTTTCAGCACGGGAAGCTGCTCCGGCGTTTTTTCCAGCGTCGTTTCCGCCGTTTTTACCATCTGTGAGAAAAAACCGGAAACATCTTTTGCGCATTTTTTGCTGACCTTGCCCGCTTCCTCGGCGCATTTGCGGATGACAGTGAGAATGGTGCCCTCGGTCGGATTCATCACCGCCTTGTAGGCTTCGTTTTTTCCGTCCTCGAAGGCCTTGGCGATGTCTTCCGTGCCGGCGTCCTTTTTCCCTTTCACAGATTTCGAGAATCCGCGGAAGAAGAGAGCGAGAATCGCGCCCGAATTGCCTCTTGCCGAACGGAGAACCGCGTCGGCCGCCTTGGTGGCACATTCGGAAACGTCGTCGTTTTTCGGCTCGATGTCGCGCACCGCGCCGAGCGTCAAACTCATATTGGTTCCCGTGTCGCCGTCCGGAACGGGGAACACGTTGAGATCGTTGATTTCGGATTGATTGTTTTCCAGCGTATTGGCCGCTGACACGAGCATGGTATAGAGCGTTTTGCCGCCCACCGTTACTTTGGCTGTCATACATAACCTCCCATACAGAGAACAAAGATAATATGCGCCCGGGCTTTGAGCATGTTTATTTTTCCGTTCCGATGAAGAATATCGCGAGGGTGCCCGGTCCGCAGTGAGCACCGATAACGGGCCCGATTTCCGAGATAATCACGTCTTTGATATCCCATTTCTCGCGAAGCATCGTTTCCAAATCCAGCGCATCCTTCAAGCAGTCGCTGTGACTGATGCCGATGACCTGCTCCGCGGGATTTACTGCGAGCCGCTCTACCGCATCCGCAAGGGCTTCTATCGCGCCCCTGCGTCCTCTCGCCTTGCTGCCGGGAATCAGCTTTCCCTCTTCGCTGGCGTGAAGAATCGGCTTAATCATAAAAAGAGAGCCTACAATCGCGGTTGCGGCGCTGAGTCTGCCGCCCCGTTTCAGGAAGAAGAGATCGTCCACGGTAAACCACGAACAGAGCTGATAGGCCGCCTCCTGCGCATACGAAGCAACCTCCTCTGCCGTTGCGCCCTCGGCTTTTTTCAGTGCGGCAAAATAGGCGATAAGTCCCTCGCCGATGGAACCGCTGCGGGAATCGACGATATAAATATTCCTCTCCGGAAATTTTTCGCGAAGCTCGCCCGCGGCGATGTTTGCGGCGCTGAAAGTGCCGCTGAGACCGGAGGAGAGCGCGACATAAACGATGTCTTCTCCCTTTTCCAGATGTGCCGTAAAAGCCGTAACGAAAGCGTCGATGCTGACCGCGGAGGTCTTCGCAACCTTTTTTTCTCTTAATTTCTGATAAAATTCGTAAACATCGACCTCGGAACCCTTTTTCGGCTCCTCGCCTTCGATGAAGACCTCCATCGGAATGACCTCGATGTTTCGTTCCTCTGCGATATGCAGGGGCAGGTCACAGCCGAAGTCGGTGATAATCTGATATTCATCCATAAAGAACTCCTTTTTCGGAGCACGGATTGTGCATGTGCCGCTCCGTTCTCCGTTTTTTTGCGCCGAAGCTGCGGCGCGTCTCTCTATCCGAATGCCGGAGAAAACCGGAGCTCCTGCTTAAAAATAACAGAAACCAAACAATATAACGCATCGGAGTGCCGAAAAGGGACAAAAGTTTAAAAAATTTTTCTAAAATAGGGGATTGCTTGATATACCGTAAATGAAATGCAATGAGATGTTAATTTATTTTGGAGTCCATCCAATGCAGAATATCCGATTCCACCTCATCCCGTCCGACTTCGTTGAGAATTTCATGGCGCATGCCGGGATAGAGCTTTAATGTGACGTCGCGGACGCCGGCGGCGGATAACCGCTCGTACACCTTTTTCACGCCGCGTCCGTATCCGCCGACGGGGTCTTCGTCGCCGGACACGATGAAAATCGGCATGTCTTTGTTGACGGAACGGAACCACTTCTTCAGGTTGGCTTCCTTTTGTAGCTTCACGAGGTCGTGCATCGCAGAGACGGTAAATTTGAACATGCAGTATTTGTCCGCATCGTGGGCGGTGAGCATTTCCTCGTCATGGGTGAGCCATGCATACGGATTGTCGCTTCCGGTTTTCTTGTTGTAAGTGGAAAAAGCGGCCTTATCGGCGAGAGTGGATATATGTTTCCCGCCTTTGACGCATTTTATAAAGGAGGTAAGGAAAAGACCGAGGTCCGAGGCGGGATTCGGTCCGCCGGTGCCCATAATGATGAAGGCGTCGAAATCCTCCGAATATTTTGCGGCGGCGTTTCTTGCAATGAAGGAACCCATGCTGTGGCCGAGCAGGAAGTGCTTTTTCCCGGGAAATTCCTGCATGACGGCACTCCCGAAGGCATGTACGTCGTCAATGACGGTTTTCCAGCCGTCCTTTTCGGCGAAATAGCCGAGTTCTTCGTCGTTTTCGGCGGTGGCACCATGTCCGATATGGTCATGGCCGAATACGGCAAAGCCGTTCTCGGCGAGATATGTCATGAACGGCTTGTATCGTCCGATGTGCTCGACCATGCCGTGTGAAATTTGAAGCACGGCTTTGATTTCTCCCTCCGGCAGAAACAGAACGCCGCGCAGCGTGTGAATTTTGTCGGTGCTGGGGATTTCTTTTTTGAGAATTTGAATGCTCATGAGAGTTTCCTTTCAGAATGGTGTTTTTTTCTTATAAATGATTTATGAATCCTTTGAAAAAGGAGAGAACGCATGCTTTTCTTTGCAGAAAGAAAAGCATCAAAAGAACCGCAAGCCTCCGGCTTGACCGTTAGTGCGGCCGGCAGCGGTTCGGTGGCGGCTATAAAAGACGACATCTACGCTCGCGAGGCTCGCGTGATCCGCGGGCCGCCGCCGCTTTTGTTGACATCATACCGGATGGCGCTCATACGGCGCGCGCCTTGCGCCTGCGGGCGCGGATTTTCCAGCCGCAGTTGCTTTCCGCACGGCGTTGCCCTGCAATGCGAAGCATTGCATTGTGATACGATTGATTTTAGCACTCCGCTTTAAAAGGGTATAGATCGCTTCCCAGTTTATACTGGCGGCCTGTGCGAGCACTGCAACACCTTTCGAGCCGTGGGTATTGCTTCCCAGCAGAAGTTTGGGAGTTTGAGGCGGTAGCCTCAATGTTGCCCTGCAATGCGGGAGCATTGCATAGCACCGTAACTTGAACTTATTGCTACACTTTAAATGGGTATAGATCATTTCAAACTTATACTTTGCTCTTTTCGTCGTTTTCTCGTCGGGGAGAAAACGACATTTCTTTCTCTTTTTAAAGAGAATCTTTCCCCCAGTTCAGGGTGCAGTTTACCGCGCGTCGCCAGCCGTCAAGATTTTTCCGTCTCTTATCCTCAGACATGGCGGGCGTAAAAATCTCCGCGGTATGGGACAGCGCCGAAAGCTCTGCGCGGTCCTTCCAAAGGCCGCAGGAAAGTCCCGCGAGAAAGGCCGCCCCGCGTGCGGTCGCTTCCGTTTCGTCGGTTTTCAGAACATGGATCTCGGAGATATCCGCCTGAAATTGCATGAGAAAACGATTTTTTGAGGCGCCGCCGTCCACTTTCAGCGTATGAAGTTCCATTCCGGTCGCGTTTCGCATCGTTTCAAGGATGTCGTTTGTCTGATAAGCGATCGATTCCAGTGCGGCTCGGATGATATGATTCCGTCCGCTTCCGCGCGTGAGGCCCACGATGGTCCCGCGTGCATACATATCCCAGTACGGCGCACCGAGTCCGGCAAAAGCCGGAACGACGTATACGCCGCCGTTATCGGGGAGTTTTCCCGCAAAATATTCCGAATCCGCCGAATCGCGGATGAAACCGAGCTCGTCGCGCAGCCATCCGATGACGGCGCCGCCGACGAATACGCTGCCTTCGAGCGCGTATTCCGCCGGATGTCCGTCCTCCGATGCGGCGAGCGTCGTAATAAGCCCGCCGGATTCTTTGCAGGGAGAGGTTCCGGTATTCATAAGAAGAAAGCATCCGGTGCCGTATGTATTTTTCGCATCGCCTGCGTGGAAGCAGGCCTGTCCGAACAGCGCTGCCTGTTGATCTCCGGCTGCTCCGCAGATCGGAATTTCCGCGCCGAGAAGCGTCATGCTGCCGTAGCTGCCGCCGCTTGCCCTCACCTCCGGAAGCATGGAGCGTGGGATTCCCAGAACGGAGAGCAGCTTTTCATCCCATTCGAGCGTATGGATATTGAAAAGCATCGTGCGCGAGGCGTTTGTGAGATCCGTGGCGTGAACCCGGCCGCCGGTCAGCTTCCAAATCAGCCATGTGTCGACGGTCCCGAAGAGCAGCTCGCCGCGTTCCGCCGCCTCTCTCGCCCCCTCCACATGGTCGAGAATCCATTTGATCTTTGTCCCCGAGAAGTAGGCGTCGATCGGAAGTCCGGTGGCGGCTTTGATGGTGTCGGCGAGACCCTCCCTGCGCAGCTTTTCACAGATGTCCGCCGTTCTGCGGCACTGCCATACGATGGCGGGGCAAATCGGACGACCGGTGGCTTTGTTCCATACGACGGTGGTTTCTCTCTGATTGGTGATGCCGATGGCGGCAATTTCATCGGGAGAGATTCCGGAGGCGACGACCGCCTCCGTCATGGTGGCATACTGTGCGGCGTAAATTTCGACGGCATCCTCTTCCACCCAGCCGGATGCGGGATAAAACTGCGTCAATTCCTTCTGCGCTTTGGCTACGATTTTGCCGTTCCGGTCAAAAAGAATGGAACGGGTGTTTGTGGTGCCCTCATCAAGCGCGAGAATATATTGTTTCATATGCGCACACCTCTCTTTTTTCATTCTATGAATTCCATTATATTAGAAATTTGTGAAAAAATAAATATTTTGTCGCATGAATTTGTGATTTTCAGCATTGTTGCGGGAAAGTTAAGTATAAATCTGTGAAAAATGTCTAAAAATTGTAAAATATTATGTCGCAAACTGTGAATAATGTGTATTGAATATTTGAACAATCTATTATATAATATATTAGTAAGTAAACACACGATGAATTTCGTCTCTTTGCGGACAGGCTATGCCGCGGAGATGACAGATTCTGATTTTGAAAGCGGATATGGACTCGGTTCTTAGTCTGCTTTTTTTATTTTCTTTTTGCGGGAGGCTTGTCGGATGGAGCTTTTGGAAAAACGCATTGCAAGCGACGGCGTCGTTTTGGGCGGGGATATTCTGAAAGTCGGAAGCTTTCTCAACCAGCAGCTCGACGTCGATTTTCTGATGGAGCTTGGCGCGGAGGTAGCGCGCCTTTATTCCGGATGCGGGGTTACGAAAATCCTCACGATCGAGGCCTCCGGCATTGCCGTTGCCATGGCGGCGGCGGCGCATATGCATGTTCCTGTCGTTTTTGCGAAAAAGATGAAAAGCGCCAATCAGTCCGCGGACATATACAGTGCGCGGATTACGTCCTTTACCCATAAAAATACCTATGAGGCGACCGTGGCGAGGGAATACCTCTCCGCGGCGGACCGCGTTTTGATTGCCGACGATTTTCTCGCCACGGGAGAGGCTCTTCATGGGCTGATTTCCATTGTGGAAAAGGCCGGCGCCACGCTTGTCGGCTGTGCCGTTGCGATTGAAAAGGGGTTTCAGCACGGAGGGGACGCATTGCGCGAAAAAGGAGTCAGAGTGGAGTCTCTTGCCATCATCGACGCCATGTCGGCGGACGGTATCGTATACCGCAGATGAGAGGGAAGGGTCTTTTTGTTTTTCGTATGTAACGTAAGTTTACATAAATATTAAAAAATCTTAAAGGAGACACTTTTTTATGAAGAAAGTTCTGTCACTCGTTCTTGCGGCAGTCATGCTTTTTTCTGTCCTGATGCTCGCATCCTGCGGCAAGGATGAAAAAGCGGACATCACCGTCGGCGCTGTCTACATCGGAAGCCAGAATGAAGACGCCGGCTACACATTTGCGCATCACAACGGCATCACGAAGGCCATTGAGCAGCTGAAAGCCGAGGGCTACAACGTCAAGCTTCTCATTCGGGACAACGTGCAGGAGGACGACGCGCAGGTAAAGACCGCCGTCGATGCGCTGGCAAACCAGGGCTGCGACATCATCTTCGGCATCAGCTTCGGATATCTCAACGCGTTTGATGCGGCTGCCGAGGAATATGAGGATATCATCTTTTCTCATGCTACCGGTTATCTTTCCAACGCGACCAATTTCAACAACTACTTCGGGCGCATCTATCAGGCGCGCTATCTTTCCGGTATTGCTGCCGGCTTAAAGGCGAAAGAAGTAGGCAAGGGTGACAACGGCAAATACAATATCGGTTATGTATCCGCCTACGGCACGCAGTATGCGGAAACCTGCAGCGGCATCAATGCCTTTACGCTCGGCGTTCAGTCCGTTCTCGGCGATGAGGCGCAGGTCTATGTAAAGCAGATCGGCACTTGGGGCGATCCCACGCTGGAAAAGCAGGCCGCGGAAGCCCTCATCAGCACCTATAAATGTGTTGTGATCGCACAGCACTGCGACAGCCAGCAGCCTCAGGTTGCGGCGCAGAATGCCGGCGTATTCGGCTGCGGCTACAACTCCGATATGACCTCCGCCGCACCGCAGGCGCATCTGACCGCTCCGATTTGGAACTGGGATGTTTATTATAAGCTCGCCATCGAGACCGCGATGAAGGACAGCGCGAACTTCATGAGCAAGGTCGGCATTTACTACGGCGGCCTCAAAGAGGACTTTGTCGATATCTCTCCGCTTTCCGAGAACTGCACCTCCGATACGGCGGCGAAAATCGACGCGGTGAAAACGATGATTCTCTCCGGCGAATGGGACGTTTTCTCCAATGTGAAGCTGACGTTTGACGAGTCCGGCAATGTCGTCAAGACAAACGCCGCGCTTATTACGAACGACGGCAAGACCGTTATCTCCGAGGACAACGCGACATATTCCGTCTATGAAACGGATGAGAAGGGCGCGCTCACCGGAAATATGACCGTTGTCGGCGGAGCGGATTCCGTCGACGGCATCATCAAGGGCAGCATGAACTACTATGTTGCCGGCATTCTCGACGTAACAGAGGCGAAATAAAATTCAAAGGAGTTCTTCATGGCAGCTGAGTTCGCGATTGAACTGAAAAACATCACAAAAATGTTCGGCAGTGTGGCTGCCAACAAGAACGTCGACCTTTCCTTGAAGCAGGGCGAGATTCTCGCCCTGCTCGGGGAGAACGGCTCCGGCAAAACGACGCTTATGAATATGCTGTCCGGCATTTACCGCCCGGACGGCGGCGATATTTATGTAAACGGGGAGAAAGTTGAAATTACCTCTCCCGAGGATGCGAAACGGCTCGGCATCGGCATGGTGCATCAGCACTTCAAGCTTGTCGAGGCCTTTTCGGCGGCGGACAACATTTGGCTTGGCCGCGAAAACCGCCGGTACGGATGGAGGGCGCATGCCGTTTCCCGCGCTGCGGGCAAAAAGGGAATCGGAAAACTGTGGGCTATGGCGGCGGAAAGCGGGCGCGCCATAGGTTTTTTTGCTTCCGAGAGACTTCTTCGGAAATCCCGCTATTCTGAAATCGAACATATCAGCCGAGGCTTCGGCTTTGAAATAGACCCGAATAAAAAAGTATACAATATGGCGGTCAGCGAAAAGCAGACGCTGGAAATCATCAAGGTGCTCTATTACGGCGCGAAGGTGATTATTCTCGACGAGCCTACCGCAGTGCTCACCGTGCAGGAAACCGAAAAGCTTTTCGGCGTCCTGCGGAAGATGAAGGCGGAGGGACATTCCATCATTATCATCACGCATAAGCTCAACGAGGTGCTTGCCGTCAGCGACCGCGTGGCGGTGCTGCGCAAGGGCGAATATGTCGGGACGGTGGAAACGGCCGCCGCAAACGAGCAGATGCTCACGGAGCTGATGGTCGGCCGCAAGATTGATCTTGAAATCGAGCGTCCGGTCGTCGAAAAGAAAAAGCCGCTGCTCGAAATCCGCAATCTCTCGATCAACGGCGACGAGGGCTCGCGGGCAATCGACGATGTGAGCTTTTATATCAGGGGCGGTGAGATTCTCGGCGTCGCCGGCATCGCGGGCTGCGGTCAGAAGGAGCTTTGCGAGGCAATCGCAGGACTTCGCGGCATCGCGGGCGGCGAGATCGTCCACAAGGGAGAAAACATCGTCGGCCTTTCGCCGAAAAAGATCATTGAAAAAGGAATCTCCATGAGCTTTATTCCCGAGGACAGGCTTGGAATGGGGCTTTCTCCCTCGCTTTCCATCACGGACAACATGCTGCTGAAAAATTATAACGAGGATAATCCGTGGAATCCGGTTGTGAACCGGAAGCGCGGGCGCGCCGAAGCGGAGAGCATCATCTCCGAGCTTGGAATCGTGACGCCGTCCACGGAAACGCCGGTCAGACTCCTTTCCGGCGGCAACGTGCAGAAGGTGCTGCTCGGCAGGGAAATCAAGGTCGGACCGAACGTGATCGTTACGGCCTATCCGGTGCGTGGATTGGACATCAATTCCTCCTATGCGATTTATGACATTCTGAACCGGCAGAAAAAAAGCGGCGTGGGAATCCTGTTTGTCGGCGAGGACCTCGACGTCATGCTCGCCTTGTGTGACAAAATCATGGTGCTTTGTCACGGAAAGGTCATGGGAATCGTCCATGCGGAAAAGACGACGAAGGAGGAGCTGGGACTCATGATGACCGGCGCCTTGAATCTTGTCCGGGACGATGCGGAAAAGCATACGGGAATTGCGAAAGATACCAATATAAAGGAGCAGCCGTCATGAAAAAATATCATATCGTAAAACGGAATGCGGTCCCGGCGGGACGGAGGATGCTTTATTATCTTGTCGCAATCGCGGCGGCTCTGCTGCTCGGCGCGGTGCTGCTGCTCGCGCTCGGTGTCAATCCGCTCTCCTATTATGCCAAAATCGTCACCATCGGAACGATTTCCGACGACGGAACGGTCAGCCGTTTCGCCTATAAGCAGTTTGAAAGCTTAATCAAGATTTTCGTTCCCCTTCTTCTTACCTCCGTCGCGCTTTCCGTGGCGTTTAAAATGCGTTTTTGGAACATCGGCGGCGAGGGTCAGTTTTTGGTGGGCGCCGTCGCGGCGGCCTTCCTCCCGCTGAAATTCGGCGTCATCGGGAATACCGGCATCACTTTGCTGCTTATGGCGCTTGCCGCTATGGCGGCAGGCGGCATTTGGGGCGGCATTGTCGCCGTTTTGAAGGTAAAATTCGGCACGAACGAAACCCTTATGACCTTGATGTTCAACTATATCGCGCTTTACTTTGTCGCTCTGCTCGGAGAGGAAAAACGAAGCTGGAATATTTTCCTCAATCCCGAGTCACAGCGTCCGATTTTCCGAAGCGTTTGGGATTTTATCGAAATGCCGGCGATCAAAATCGGAAAATTTTCGCTTAGCTGGTCGCTTATTTTTGCGCTCGCCATCTGCGCGCTGATTTGGTTTTATCTGAAAAAGACAAAGCACGGCTATGAAATTTCCGTCGTCGGCGACAGCGTGGGCACGGCGAAATACGCCGGCATGAAGGTCGGAAAAATCATGGTGCGCACGATGTTTCTTTCGTCGGCCCTGATTGGTCTTGCGGGATTCTTTAAGCTGATGAGCGCGGGACCGCTTTCCACCTCCCTTACGGACAGCGTCGGCTGGACCGGCATCGTCGTGGCATGGCTTGCCAAGCTCGATACCGTCGGAATCCTCGTGACCTCGCTGCTTATCAGCATTCTGAGATTCGGCTGTGCGCAGGCCAGCATCACCTATGGTGCGATCGATTCGAGATTTTCCGATCTTTTGCAGGGCGTCATTCTGTTCGCCGTTTTGGTCGCGGATTTTGTGATTCGGTTCAAAATCGTGAAAAAGGAGGAGGCGTGATATGGGAATTGAAGTTCTGACCGGCTTTATATACAGTCTGATCGTCTATAACATTCCGCTTCTTTACGGCACCGTCGGCGAAATCTTTAATGAAAAATCGGGAAGCCTGAACCTCGGCGTCGAGGGCACGATGGCGGTCGGCGCGATGTTCGGTTATCTGATCGGCTGCTGGACAAACAGCCTGTTTCTCGGCATACTCGCCTCGATGGTATTTGCCGGACTGTGCGGCCTTATCTTTGCATTTTTTACGGTTTCACTGCAAGCGAATCAAAATGTCACGGGACTGACCGTGACCACCCTTGGCCTCGGCGTTTACTACTTTGTGGGACACGGCGTCAACAAAAGTCTCGGATGGCCCTCGATGCAGGCGGCGTCGAATATCACCGCCGGCTGGAAAGCGATTCACATTCCGCTTCTTTCGGATATCCCGTTTTTCGGGAAAGCGTTCTTTTCTCACAATATTTTTATTTACCTCGGCATTTTGATTGCCGTTTTGTCATGGTGGTATATGAAATATACAAAAGCGGGACTGCGTATGCGCGCCGTCGGTGAAAATCCCGCGGCGGCGGATTCCTGCGGCGTGAATATCAACCGTTACAAGTATGTGCATATCATTCTCGGTTCCGCCATTATGGGAATCGGCGGTTATTATATGGCGCTTAACATCAGCGGCGAATATCTCGCCAGCACCGGCTGGGTAAACGGATATGGCTGGATTGCGGTGGCGCTCGTCATCTTTGCGGGCTGGAATCCGGCAAAAGCCCTGCTCGGCACGTTTGTATTCGGCATTTTCAAGGCGCTGGAGGTTTACAACGATTCGATTGTCTATGCGTTCCCGAAGGTGTTCGGATGGCTGCATGCGATTCCGCTCAAGGTGTATACGGCGCTTCCGTTTATCATCACCGCGATCGTGCTTTTCATCGGCTCCGTCCGAAAATCCAAAAAGACGAATCAGCCGGCGGCAATCGGTATAAACTATTACCGCGAGGACAGGTAATCGTTTTTCTCGATTCTGATAGAAGCGATTGACAAACGGCGGCGTATATGATAAAATAAAAACAATTGGGAATTGCTTTTTGCAATTCGGCATTTTTCGGGCAGAATGCCCGAAAAATGCCCCTCACGGGGTACCCCCTCACGGGGCGTGCCCGTTTTTTATAAACGGACTATCGACAAATCAAAAACATTTGGAGGATTTGAAAATGAACACACAAACACCGAATTCAATGCTGAAAAACAAATATCTTTCCAGATGGAAAGGCGGCAGCTGGGCGATTTTCTGCGTCGCTGCTTTTTCGGTCGTCAATATTTTGATGTTTCTTTTCGGCAGCGATTCCTATTTCCTTTTTACCGCATATATTCCTTATTTTCTCGGTGTGCTCGGCGTCGCATTTCTGAAAGGGATGTGGGAATATCCCGTATCACCGGCACTCGGAGCGTTTCTGCTGTCTATAACGGCCGTTTTGGTGATTTTATATTTTGTCTTTTGGTTCTTTTCCAAAAAGAAAGCCGGATGATTGATTGCCGGCACCGTGTTTTTTGCGCTTGACACGGCATTTGTGGTGCTGTTTGGCATGATTTCCGGAGATTTTGTCTCACTGCTGGTTGATATTCTTTTCCATATCCTTGCTTTGGTGGAAATGATTTTGGGTGTGACTGCGGCTGTCAAGCTGAAAAAGCTTCCTGACGATGCCGCTGCCGCGGAGATTTCCTCGGAGCAGGCTGCGACGGAATCCATAACAACAAAGGATCAGCCGGGCATCTCGGACGAATTTAAAAACTGACAAAAAACCGTCACGGAATTTCCGTGACGGTTTTCTATATTATTGTTCCAACAAACCGATGGAGGTTATTTATGGGAATAAATTCGGCAAGCTTTGATAAAAGCTTGCCGAATTTTGGCGGAAGCGGTGGGATTCGAACCCACGAGCCCGTGAGGACTACCTGATTTCGAGTCAGGCCCGTTATGACCACTTCGATACGCTTCCGTATATAAGAGACCCTTTTACTATATCACAAGATTTTTCATTTGTCAAGAAGGCTTTCCCGCTTTTTTGCGAGAAGAAAACATTGTGTGACCGGATGATCCTGAATTTACACTTCTTACAACTGTCATTCACATTTTGTCAACGATTGCGTATTATACTTAAAAAACCGAATTTACATAAAATTGTGGAGAGAAAGGGATTCAGAATGACAAATCGCTTCGAGATACCGTCGCTTTTGGATGTTAATAAGACAATGGCGGCGGAACTTTTTTTGTCGCTTCATGAGCCATGGGAGGCGATTCCGGCCATACGGGAGTTTATTTTAACGCTTGGGGAAACCTTATCCGACGAGCTTTTTTGGCATCCTGAAAAGGATGTGTGGATTGCCAAAACCGCGCAGGTTTTTCCGTCGGCTTATATCAAAGGTCCGTGTATCATCGATGAGGAAGCCGAGATTCGTCACTGTGCGTTTATCCGCGGCTCGGTGATTGTCGGAAAACACGCGGTCGTCGGCAATTCCACGGAGCTTAAAAACGCGATTCTGTTTGACCGCGTGCAGGTGCCGCATTTCAATTATATCGGGGATTCCGTACTGGGCTATCGTTCTCATATCGGAGCGGGCGGCGTCACGTCGAACGTCAAGCTTGATAAAACGCCGATTTCCGTATCCTGTCCCGACGGCAGGATAGATACCGGCCTTATAAAATTTGGAGCGGTGCTCGGCGATTTTGTCGAGGTCGGGTGCAATTCCGTGCTCAATCCGGGAACGGTTATCGGGCGGGGAACGACCGTCTATCCGGGCTCTTCCGTGCGCGGTTATGTGCCGGAAAATTCCATTTATAAGGGATGCGGGGAAATCGTCATCAAAAAACACAAGGAATAGAGGAGACAGTTATGGGTAGATTATTCGGTACGGACGGCGTGAGGGGAATCGCCAATGAAACGCTGACCTGTGAGCTTGCCATGCGGATCGGCAGAGCGGCCGCCGCCGTACTTTGTGACGGGCGCCGCCGCCGTTCTATTTTTGTGATTGGGACGGATACACGCATGTCGTCCGACATGCTGTCGGCGGCAATCACGGCGGGACTCTGCTCCGTGGGGGCGGATGTGATTCTGCTCGGCGTCATTCCCACGCCGGCGGTGGCGTATCTTGTGGGCAAATACAAGGCGGATGCCGGCATTATGATTTCCGCATCCCACAATCCCGCGCCGTTTAACGGAATCAAAATTTTCAGCGGCGACGGCTATAAGCTGCCGGACGCGCTGGAAGAGCAGATTGAAGCGATGGTGCTGGGAGACATCCCGATGCCGCAGGCATGCGAGGGACGGGAGGTCGGCCGTGTGACCTACGGAAAGAGCGCGGTGAAGGATTATGTCGAGCACCTGAAAAGCACCTGCCCATATTCGCTATCCGGGCTTCGGATTGCCGTGGACTGCGCGAACGGTTCCGCTTCCGTAACGGCGAAAAAACTGTTTTCCGAGCTTGGGGCAGACGTGCGGATGCTCTTTGACAGACCGGACGGCCTCAACATTAACGACGGATGCGGCTCCACGCATATGGAGGCGCTCACGGAATATGTCTTAAAGAACGGGTTGGATCTCGGCGTCGCTTTCGACGGAGACGCGGACAGGTGTCTCTGTGTCGATGACAAGGGGATGCTCATCGACGGGGATTTCATCATGGCGATCTGCGCGCTCGACATGAAAGAGCGGGGCAAGCTTTCGAAAGATACGGTCGTCGGGACGATTATGACCAATTTCGGCTTTACAAAATTCTGTGAGGAAAACGGCATACGGTTTGTGGCGACAAAGGTCGGCGACCGATTCGTTTTGGAGGAGATGCTGCTCGAAGAATATTCCTTTGGCGGGGAGCAGTCCGGCCATGTGATTTTTCGGGATTTCGCGACAACGGGAGACGGAGAGTTAACTGCGGTGCAGCTGCTTTCCATGCTTCGCCGCCGCGGCTGCCGGCTTTCCGAGCTTTCCGGCATTATGACGAAATATCCGCAGATATCTCTTGGCATCACCGTTTCGGCCGAAGGGAAGCTCGCGTTTTATACGGATTATGAGATCAAAAAGGCGATTGACGACGCGAAGACGGCGCTCGGAACCGGCGGCAGAATCGTCGTGCGTCCGTCCGGAACGGAGCCGCTGATCCGTGTTATGACGGAGGGCGCGGATGAAAAGCTGATCGAGCAAACGGCACGCGAGGTGGCCGCCGTTATCGAAGCTCGGCTTTGCCGGCATGAATAATCGGAGGAATCGATATGTGTGGGATTATAGGCTATACCGGACGTAAAAATGCGGTGCCCGTTCTCATTTCCGGCCTTCATTCGCTTGAATACCGCGGATATGATTCGGCGGGAATCGCGGTGATGGACGGCGGGGCGGTCACCTGTGTCAAGGCAAAGGGAAGAATTGCAAATGTTGAGAGCTTGCTGGAATCTCGTCCTCATGAGCTGTCATCTCATACCGGAATCGGTCATACGCGCTGGGCTACGCACGGCGCGCCGTCCGACGAAAATTCCCATCCGCACGGGACGGAGCTTGTGTATGCCGTTCATAACGGTATCATCGAAAACTACGCGGAGCTGCGGGAACGCCTTGCGGGGCTTGGTTATCGGTTCCGTTCCGAAACGGATACCGAGGCTGCGGTCTGCCTTATTGATTACCATTACCGGCAGACAGGGGATCCAAAGGAAGCACTTGCCGCGGCGACGCGGGAGCTGCGCGGTTCTTGGGCGCTCGGTGTGCTGTTCGCGGACAGGGACGGAGAGCTTTATGCGGTGCGGCATGAAAATCCGCTTGTCGCGGCCTCGGATGAAACGGGCTCCTATATCGCTTCGGATATCACGGCGCTTTTGGAGCATACCGATCGCTATATCAGACTGGATGAAGATGAAATAGCGGTGCTCTGCGCGGACGGAATACGGGTTTATGGGGCGGACGGCGCTCCGGTCGAAAAGGAAGTGCAGACCGTCACATGGAACCGCGATGCCGCAAGACGCGGCGGCTTTCCGCACTATATGCTCAAAGAAATCCATGAGGAGCCGGAAACCATTCGGAAAACCGTCGGAGCCGGAACACGCGGCGGCTTTCCCGATTTCGGCGCCGGTAATGTCGATATGGCGGCCCTTGACCGGGCGGAACATATTTATATCGTTGCGTGCGGGACCGCGATGCACGCGGGGCTCATCGGGAAACAGCTGATCGAGCGGTTTTCCGGAATCCCGGTTTCCGTGGAAATCGCGTCCGAATTCCGATACGGCGCGCCGATTGTATCGGAAAACGATCTTTTTATCGCGATTTCCCAATCGGGAGAAACCGCCGATACGCTGGCGGCGCTGCGGCTTGCCAAATCGCTCGGCATGTATACGCTTTCTATTGTGAATGTGGTCGGTTCGAGCGTGGCGCGCGAATCGGACGGGGTGATCTATACCTGTGCCGGGCCGGAAATCGCGGTCGCCAGTACAAAGGCATATATCGTGCAGCTTTCCGTTTTGTATCTGCTCGCGGCGCATTTCGGCTTTTGCCGCGGCAGGCTTTCCGAGAGGGAAGTGTCGGCGTTCGTTTCGGATTTGAAAAACGCCGCGCCGGATGCCGTTGCATCCGTCATTGCGAGGGCGGAGGAGCTTAAAGCGGCGGCGGAAACGATCAAGGGCGCGGAGGATATTTTCTATATCGGACGCGGGGCGGATTATTTTCTCGCGGAAGAGGCGTCGCTGAAGCTTAAAGAGGTCTCCTATATCCACAGCGAGGCCTATCCTGCCGGAGAACTCAAACACGGGACAATATCGCTTATCACCGACGGCGTTCCGGTGATCGCCATTGCAAATACGAGGGAATTGCACGATAAAATGATAAACAATATCCGAGAGGTGCGCGCGCGGCGCTTATGTGCTGCTGCTCTGCGGCGCGGATTTTCCGGAAACGACGGGGATTGCGGATACGGTAATCCGGCTTCCCGCGCTGCGGGAGGAGCTGATGCCGCTGCCGACGGCAACGGCTTTTCAGCTTCTTGCCTATTATACATCCGTGCTCCGCGGCTGCGATGTCGATAAGCCGCGCAATCTCGCAAAATCCGTTACGGTAGAATGAGCGGTTCCGCGATAAGCTTATGGAGGGTGTCGTGCAGCATGTCGGCCGTGACACCTCCGTCGCACAATTCTCGGAAGATCGACCGTGCGTCTTCCTCATTCCGGGCGATGTCATAGGCGAATTCTTCGTCTGTTTTATTGTTTTTCTCGGTGCTTATAAAGACGGAATAAATCCATCCGCAGGACAGTGTGTCCGCGGTTTTGATGAGTCGGCAGGTATTGGTCGCGTTGCCGTTCTTATTCTGTTTTGTCAAAATGACGCAGCTTTCTTTTTGGTTCATAAATTTTCCTTCCTAACGACGGATCCGGTGGTTCCATGCCGGATCTGTCTCTTTTTATTTCAAAAACCGGTTTCTGCTTTTTCATTATACCGATTTTATGTAGCCGTGCAAGACAATTCGTCCGTTCAAAGCTGCACATATTCGACAAAATACGACACAGAATCCGGAATCACAAAAAACCGGCAGAGTTTGCTGTCGAAAACCGTCGGAAGATTTTTATATACAGTTTGCGTTGTATGTCTCATTTGCGCCTGCGGGCGCGAGCTTTCCAGCCGTACACACTCTCCGCACGGCGAATGACGGAGAGCGCACGTAGGTGCGCGGTTCCGTCTGTTGGGAGCCGTATGTATATACTTCCCAGTAGCACGATGAGAGTCCGAGACATCGTCTCGGTGAGTCTTTTGGTGCTTTTCTCCTCAGTGAGAAAAGCACATATCTTTCTCCTTTGGAAAGGAGAAAAGAAAAATCCGCCTATATGGCGGAATTTTTCTTTTCAAAGCTTTCCCAGTAAGCGCAGAAGATTCGGAATTTCATTTTCAAAATCCACACCATAGCGGATATCGGTACCGGCGGCTTTTGTGCGCCGGATCGCGCCGACCGTGTATTCCACCGCCACGCGGATGGAATCCGCAAGAGAGAATCCGTTCATGACGGCGGCGAGAAGTGCGCTTCCGAACACATCGCCCGTTCCGTGATAATAACCGTCTACCCGTTCGGCAAAATAATAAGATATCGTGTCCGTCGCGCTGTCGTATGACGCGGCACCGAGCTTATCCGGCTCAAAGGATACGCCGCTGAGCACGACCTTGCGGGGTCCGATTGCCGCGAGCTTTTTCAGTGTCGCCTCGATATAGGCGCGGTCATAGCTTTCTCGGTATTCCTCACCAAGCATGAGTGCGGCCTCCGTCAGATTCGGAACGATAATATCCGCGATGCCGCAGAGCTTTCTCATTCCCGCCACGAAATCCATCGTGAAAAGCGGATACAGCTTTCCGTTGTCCGCCATAACGGGATCGACAAGCACAACGGTATCCGGTCTGCGGAAATCACGGATCAGCTCGCTTACCAGTGTGAGCTGCTCGAATGAGCCGAGATAACCGGTATAAACGGCGTCCATTTTCAAGTTTAAGGATTTCCAGTGGGCGGAAATGGGACGGATATCCTCCGTCAGATCACGGAAAGTGTAGCCCTCGAAGCCGCCCGTGTGCGTAGAAAGCACCGCCGTGGGGAGGACGGAGGTTTCGATTCCCGCGGCGGAGATAATCGGCAGCGCTACGGTCAGCGAGCACTTCCCGACGCAGGAGATATCGTGAACGGCCAAAACTCTTTTTTGCATAATTGACCTCTTTTCTGATTCAAAATAAAGGATTTTTCTGAAATTATAGCACGGTTGATTTTTTCTGTCAACCGGTATATTGCCAAAAGTATGCCGGAGAGAAAAGCTTTTCCATGAAAAATTTTGACGGGAGGTCTTGACAAACCGTCTTTCCGGTGATATAATGCAAACCAAGTTGAAACCGTTGAAGCGGAGATAACGGTGATGATGCTCCCACAGAGAGCCCGCGGCGCTGAGAGTCGGGTGGAAAACAAGTCATCAAATGGACCGCGGAGGGCGCAGTCAAAGGAGCTATGCTCCGAGTATTCTGCGACGGATGGCAGCCGTCAGCCTGCCGGGGATATGTTGGTATCCCGATGAGAAGCACGGATTTTGCCGTGAATCAAGGTGGCACCGCGAGTTGAACTCGTCCTTGACATTTTTTTGAATGTCGGGGACGGGTTTTTTGTTTTTGCCATCCCCGAGGGAAGGTGTGATGAAATGAGACCGACTTTGAGGGAAGCAAGGGAAATTGCGGCAGCAGGCGATTATCGCGTGATTCCGGTCAGCACGGAGCTTTATTCCGACACACGCACGCCGGTCGGTGTTTTGCAGAAGTTGCGGGAAATCAGCAAATGCTGCTATCTTTTGGAATCCGTAGAGGAGAGCAGGACGTGGGGACGGTATACGTTTCTCGGCTTTGACCCGAAGCTTGAATTTACCTGCACGGACGGAAAAATTACGATAAGGAACGGCGGCACCGCGACGGAGAATACCTCGCATCCGGGGGAGGCCATCCGGCGGATTCTCGCCGAAAACAAGAGCCCGCGACTCGATTTTCTGCCGCCGTTTACCGGCGGACTTGTCGGATATTTCGCCTATGATTATATCAAATATGCGGAACCGACCCTTGCGATCGATGTCTGTGATGAGGAGCGGTTCCGGGATGTGGACCTCATGCTGTTCGATAAGGTTATCGCGTTCGACAATCTCAGGCAGAAGATCGTTCTGATTGTCAACATCCGCACCGACGACCTCGAACACGAATATCAAAGAGCGGAGACCGAGCTTGCAAGGCTTCGGGAGCTCGTGCTTTCCGGCACGGAGGCTCCCTCGGAAAAGGGCGCCTTGAAATCGGAGTTCCGTGCGCTTTTTGACCGGACGGCGTACTGCTCGATGGTGAAGCGCGCCAAGGAATACATTGTGGACGGCGATATCTTTCAGGTGGTACTCTCTAACCGTCTCGAAGCGGATTATGAGGGAAGCTTACTTGACACCTACCGGGTGCTGCGCACGACCAATCCGTCGCCGTATATGTTCTATTTTTCCGGTGAGGATATCGAGGTGGCGGGCGCTTCTCCGGAAACCCTTGTAAAGCTTGAGGACGGCGTGCTGCATACGTTTCCCCTTGCCGGAACCCGTCCGCGCGGAAAGACGCCGGCGCAGGACGCGGCACTGGAACGCGAGCTTCTCGCGGACGAAAAGGAATGTGCCGAGCACAACATGCTTGTCGACCTCGGACGCAACGACATCGGCAAAATCAGCCGTTTCGGCAGCGTTTCGGTGGAAAAGTATATGGAGATTGAGCGTTATTCCCATGTGATGCACATCGGCTCCACCGTGCGCGGGGAAATCAAGCCGGCGTGCGACGCCGTCGATGCGGTGGATGCGATTCTGCCCGCCGGAACGCTGTCCGGCGCGCCGAAAATCCGCGCCTGTGAAATCATTGCCGAGCTGGAAAACAACAAGCGCGGCATTTACGGCGGTGCGATCGGCTATCTGGATTTCACCGGAAATATGGACACCTGCATCGCAATCCGGCTTGCGTTTAAGAAAAACGGAAAAGTGTTCGTCCGCTCCGGTGCCGGCATTGTAGCCGACAGTGTACCGGCAAATGAATTCCAGGAATGCATCAACAAAGCAAAAGCCGTAACGGATGCATTGATTAATTCTCAGAAAATACGAGGTGACGAAGCATGATATTACTGATCGATAATTATGACAGCTTTTCCTATAACTTATATCAGCTCATCGGCGCAGTGGAACCGGACATCAAAGTAGTGAGAAACGATGAGTGTACACTGGAAGAAATCGCAGAGATGAAACCGGAAGCCATCATTTTATCCCCTGGTCCGGGACGTCCGGAGGATGCAGGTATCTGTATTCCGGTGATTAAAGAATTTGCAGGAAAAATCCCCATCCTGGGTGTGTGTCTGGGACATCAGGCAATCTGTGAAACCTACGGTGCAACGATCACATACGCCAAAAAGCTGATGCATGGCAAAATGTCCGTTGCAAATGTCGACATCAACTGCAAACTGTTCAAGGGACTTCAGAAACGGATCGAGGTTGCCAGATATCATTCCCTTGCCGCTTCCGAAGAAAACTTCCCGGATGTTCTTACCGTTATTGCCCGAACCGACGATGATGAGATCATGGCAGTCAAACACAAGGATTATGAAATATATGGTGTCCAGTTCCATCCGGAATCGATTCTGACACCAAAAGGAACGATCATCTTACGAAACTTTTTAGAGGCATAACCAGACATTTGCAGGTTACAATACACTACTTAGATTAAACATTTTTGCCATTACCAACCAGGGAACGCTTCCGCTCGTTTCCACTCTGTGTAACTTCGAACTAACCTCGGCTTAAGCCTCGCTAAGGTCTCAGTTACCCCTGCAGCGGTACTAAGATGCTGCTAATGCACCATCAAGTACCGGCGGACTCAAATGTCCCTGTCTTGGTAAGTCAAAATGTTTAATCATAACAATTCTATACAGAACCTGCAAATGTCTTATTAAAAGATAATATCAAGGAGGATTTCAATATGATTACAGAAGCAATTGCTAAAATAGTTAAAGGCGAAAATTTAGATAAAGAAATGGCTGCGGCCGTTATGGATGAAATTATGAGCGGAGAAGCAACACAGGCACAGATTGGAAGCTTCTTAACAGCACTTCATATTAAAGGTGAAACGATCGATGAGATCACAGCATTTGCTGAGATCATGAGAAAACACTGTGGTGAATTTACACCGGATGT
>OIWQ01000598.1_pt1 | contig 46825 bp, 32 predicted proteins | sample 1587571 | NCBI WGS metagenome assembly OIWQ01 (sample SAMEA3888910, study PRJEB22519) | human gut metagenome | biome: human gut; feature: human-associated habitat; material: faeces | place: Denmark | collected 2010
GGTCTTACGAGAGCAAGCTCTCGACACCCATACGTCATACCTTTTATTGGTGCAGTAAGCTGCATTTAACCCACAATAGGGCGATAAACATAAAAAACATTAGGCTGTAACTGCTGGTAGGAGGTACGGTCTCCGAACCGTACCACGCAAGTAACGTTCTACATAATGTTTTTTATGTTTATCGCCGTATGTATTTTCCGAGTGGCACATCGTGCCACTGCTTTACATACAGATAAAGCAGTCGAGAGCTTGCTCTCGTAAGGCTTTATACGGATGTAAGGCAAGTCGAAGACTCGGAAAATATATGCGTGGTTTTATTTGTTTTTGTCAAAGCCCTGCCATATACTCATATAATCCTCCCTGATAACCTCCAGTTCACATTACTCCAAAATACTGCAAAAAACTTAAACAATAGGCAGCGATATACCCTGAATCTTTTGGTAGATGTCGAGAGCAAAGACATCGGTCATGCCAGAGATAAAGTCGATAACCGCCATGATGCGGGTCTGGAAGTCGTCGCTATTGATGTCGTACTGGTTGCTGAACCTCTTGCGCAGCTGTTCCGAGTGGAACTTCTCTGGATTGACGGCTGCCTCGGTAAGCGTCTCCATCAGCGTCTCCATAATCTTATAACCCGACAACTCCACGTCGAGCACCGGCTTCGAGTTGTATATACGCTCAAAGCTTACGCTGGTGCAATGCTTGTAGGCATCGCGCACAAGCGGCGAGACGTGGTCGATAAGTGCCCCGACAAACTTGCCGTCGAGTATATCCTGTTCGTTAGCCACGAACGTGCGGGCACACTCGCTCTCAAGCAAGCCGATGGCGCAGGCTCGCAGATACACCACCTTCTCGTTGTTGTCGGTTATGCCCTCGTCGTTTATGCGCTGCATAATCTTCTGTTGCTGAGTCTCGTCAAAGAAGCCGAGCAGCAACCGCATCGTCTCGTCGAACGAAAGGATGCGCAGCTTGTGTGCGTCCTCGATGTCCATAATCTCGTAGCAGATGTCGTCGGCAGCCTCTACAAGGTACACCAAGGGATGACGGGCATAACGCAGCGGCTCGCCCTCAGCCGAAAGACGAATCATACCCAATTCGTCGGCAATGCGACGGAAGTACTCCTCCTCGAATCCGAAGAACCCAAACTTGCCCTTCTTGCCTGCACACAGGCTCGAGTGTGGATACTTTACGATAGACGCTAAGGTAGAGTAGGTCATCACGAAGCCACCCTCGCGTCTGCCGTGAAAGCGGTGTGTAAGCAGTCGGAAGGTGTTGGCGTTGCCCTCAAAGTGGGTCAGGTCGTTCCAGAACTCATTGCTTATGCGCTCTTGCAAAGTCCTTCCGCCACCTTCGCGAAAGTAAGCCTGTATAGCCTTCTCGCCCGAATGACCAAAAGGCGGATTGCCCATATCATGAGCCAGACACGCCGTGCTTACGATAGTGCCAATCTCTTCGAACAAGGTGCCGCAGAGTTCGGGATGCCGTTGCTTCAATATGCGCGCCACATCGTTGCCGAGCGACATGCCCACACTTGCCACCTCAAGCGAGTGTGTCAGTCGGTTGTGTACGAAGATGCTGCCCGGCAGCGGAAACACCTGAGTCTTGTTCTGCATCCGTCGGAAAGGAGCCGAGAAGATAAGGCGGTCGTAGTCGCGCTTAAATTCGGAACGGTCGTCGTGTCGCTCGGGATGTCGCACTTCCTGCCCCAAGCGTTTGTTGGATATGAGTTGTTGCCAGTTCATAGTGTATTACGAAGCGGCGCTTATGCCGCATTGTATATGCAAAGGTACAAAAGTTGGATAATAGAAACTAAAATTAAGCCACAATTATCCGTTATATCATTAATAATAAGTACTTTTGCAAGATAAAAAGAAACAAAATAATAATGGTTAAGATAAAGATAGTGAATCGTGGCTCACAGCAGCTCCCTGCCTACGCCACTCCCGAAAGCGCCGGAATGGACCTCCGTGCCAATGTTGCCGACCCCGTTGTATTGCGTCCTTTGGAGCGTCGCATCATCCCCACCGGTCTATACATAGCGCTTCCTCCGGGCTACGAGGCACAGGTGCGTCCGCGCTCTGGGCTCGCCTTTAAGCATGGCGTAACCGTACTCAATTCACCCGGAACAATCGACTCCGACTACCGTGGCGAACTTGGTGTGCTGCTTGTAAACCTCTCCAACGAAGACTTCACCATACAGGCAGGCGAGCGTATAGCCCAGATGGTTATAGCCCGACACGAGCAAGGCGAGTTTGTGGAGGTAGAAGAGCTTGACGACACTGAACGCGGAGCCGGCGGATACGGACATACTGGAGTGAAGTGAAAAATGAAACAAATGAAGATACATAAAAGTCCAATGCTGTTGTTGGTGCTGCTTGCCATCGTCCCGGCACTTGCCTCGGCGCTTACAAGCGGCATCAATCCTGTGCGACGCACGGCGCCAAATGCCGACACAATGGCCATATCTGCCGACTCGCTGCTCGCATCAACCCCTTTATTCGACCGCCTTTTCCTCGATGCCGTAGGCTATCAGCTTGCCGGCAACGACTCGGCTGCCATGGCAAGGTACGACTCGTGCATCGCCCTCAACCCCAACGCTGCCGAGCCTTACTACCGCCGTGCGCTGCATTATGCCGACACAGGCAACGACTCGCTTGCCGCCTTCAATCTTGAGCGTGCCGCCCAGCTGCAGCCAGGCAACGACACCTACCAGGAGAATGTGGCAGAGACATACATCAAGCGACGCGACTTCGACCGAGCAATAAAGGCATACGAGAGTCTGTACAAGCACCACCGCGACCGCAGCGACGTGCTCGATATCCTCGTTCGACTGTATGGAGTAAAGAAGGATTATACCAATATGCTCGCCACCATAGAGCGTATGGAGCAAATAGACGGCGAGAGCGACGAGATGACCTTCCTCAAGATGAACATCTACGAGCAGCGCAAGGACACTAAGAACGCCTACCGCATGCTCAAGAAGCTCAACGACGAGCATCCCAACGAGCCCAACTACAAGGTGATGATGGGCAACTGGCTGATGAACCACGACCGCAAGGCAGAGGCTTTCGACCTCTTCAAGAGTGCCTTGAAGGACGATATGCAGAACGAGTTTGCCCTTAGCTCGCTTTACGACTACTATCGCTCGGCTGGCGACAACGACTCTGCCGACCATCTGCGCGACGAGATTCTCTTCAGCACCAAGACAGAGATAAAGACCAAGACAGCCATGCTTCAGCAAGCCATACGCGAGGGCGAGAAGCAGGGTGGCGACAGCTTGCCCGTACTCTCGCTCTTCGACCGCACCATTGAGGCCTCGCCAAAGGCGGTAGACATAATTAATATGAAGGCCGTGTATATGAAGCTGAAGAATATGCCGGCCGATTCGGTCAACGCAACGTTTGCCCGTGCGCTCGCCATTGAGCCTGAGAATGCCACCGCCCGAATGAACATCATACAGAACATCTGGACCAAGAACAACTGGGAGGAGATAATAAAGCTCAGCAAGGAGGGTACACAGTACAACCCCGAGGAGATGGCTTTCTACTACTTCCTCGGCATGGCATACTTCCAGTCCAACCGCGACGACGACGCTCTCGACGCCTTCAAGCGTGGTGTGGGAGAGATAAACGACAAGAGCGACCCCGATATCGTGAGCGACTTCTACGCCTTGATGGGCGACATCCTCTACAAGAAGAACAAGCCAGAGGAGGCTTTCGCCGCCTACGACTCGTGTCTGCAATGGAAGGACGACAACGTTGTGGCACTCAACAACTATGCCTACTACCTCTCCGAGCAGAACCGCGACCTCAAGAAGGCCGAACAGATGAGCCTTAAGACGGTGGAGGCAGAGCCTACCAACTCTACCTACCTCGACACCTATGCCTGGATATTGTTCCTGCAAGACCGTTGCGACGAGGCCAAGGCATACATCGACCGGGCACTCGGCAGCGACTCCGATACCACACAAACCGCGTCTGCCGTGGTGATAGAGCACGCCGGAGATATATACTGCAAGTGCGGCGATATAAACCGAGCCACAGAGCTTTGGCAGAAAGCCATAGACGCCGGAGGCGACAAGGCTGCACTCGAAAGAAAAATAAAGAAATACAAGAAGCAATGAAAAAATTACTGTCTATAATTGTCATCGCCGTGCTGTTGGCATCGTGTGCCAGCAAGAAGGCTGCTACAGGCGATTCAAGTACATCATCAACATCTATTACAAAGACTCAGAAGAGCGAGCAGATAGAGTTCTTGCATCGTATATGCAACAACCACCAGTCGGCCGCCAACATCGTGGCTGCAGCCGACTTTAGGCTTACGGGCAAGGGCAAGGACATAAGCTGCGACGGCAAGTTGTCTATGCGCCGCGACGCAATAATACGCTTGCAGCTGCTTCTGCCCATTATACGTACAGAGATAGCGCGCATCGACTTCACCCCCGAGTATGTGCTGCTCGTCGACCGCTACCACAAGGAGTATATCAAGGCATCCTACAAGGAGATAAGTTTCCTTGCCGACAACGGCATCTCGTTCTACTCGTTGCAGTCGCTCTTCTGGAACGAGCTGTTCCTCCCGGGGCAGAAGACTCTTGCCGACAATCAGCTCAAGCGGTTCGATTGCGACATAGCCTCGCTTGGATCCACAGTGCCGGTAAGCTTCAAGAACGGAGCAATCGGCTACCAATGGACAGCCAACCGCGCCACAGCTCTTATAGAGAAGGTCATAGTGTCGTACAAGAGTCAGCAGCACGGCACATCGTCGTTGACGTGGAACTACGCCAACTTCAAGACCCTCTCGGGCAAGTCGTTCCCCCTTACACAGCAGTTTGCCGTACAAGCCAATATGGGCGGCAAGACACAGTCGGCACAACTAAGCATAAAGATGTCGTCGCTTAAGACCACTGCCGACTGGGACATAGAGACCAAACTGTCGTCTAAGTATAAGAAGATAGAAGCACAGGATATCTTGAAGAAGCTTCTCTCCATTCAGTAAGCCCGGCTTATGCCCAGCACAATAAACAAGCAACAATTATGAAGAAATACTTAATTGGCCTCTTGGCTGCTGTAATATGTATACTGCCTCTTGCCCAAACAGAGGCGGCAGACATGGCGCAAGCCAAGAAGACTACGCAAGTGAAGAAATCTTCTGCTCAACGTAAGCATACCTCGAGAAAGCCGGCGGCAAAGAAAAAGGTTGCAAGGAAGCCTGCCGCACGAACCTCGAAGAAGGGAGCAAGAAGGTCGTCAAAGCCCGACTACACTACAGCCGAGATTCGCGGACTGCAGTCGAAGCGCTCTGCCATGCAGAAGGAGATAAAGAAGCAGGAGGCAGCGCTGCGTGCCAACCAAGCCGACGTTAAGAAACGCCTTGGCGACCTTATAGTTCTCAACAGCGAGATAGACAAGCATCAGAAGAACATCGACGGCATACAGAAGGACATCAACCACATCGACGGCAACATAGGCATACTCAACGCCCAGCTATCCACATTGCAGCAACAGCTGCAGGACCGCAAGGCAAAGTATGTAAAGTCGATGCGTTACATCAATCGCCGCCATTCGCTGCAAGACAAGCTGATGTTTATCTTCTCTGCCAAGAACTTCGCCCAAATGTACCGTCGTATGCGCTTTGTGCGCGAGTATGCCTCTTGGCAGAAGGCACAGGGCGAGATGGTAAAGTCAAAGCAAGCCCAGGTAAACGAGAAGCACCAGCAACTGCAGCAGGTCAAGGGTCAGAAGAGCAACATGCTGTACAAGGGACAGCAGGAGCGCAAGGCTCTTGAGGGCAAGCAGCAAGAGCAGCAAGTAATGGTGTCGTTGTTGCAGAAGCAGCAGAAAACCATACAGAAGGTCATTGCCCAACAGCGCAAGGACGCCAGTGCCATAAACGCACAGATTGACCGCCTCATTGCCGTTGAGGTTGAGAAGGCGCGCATACGTGCCGCCGAGGAGGCCAAGCGCAGGGCTGCCGCCGAAGCGGCTGCAAGAAAACGCCGTGAGGAAGAGTTGGCCAGACGTAGAGCCGAGGCAGAAAGAGCACGCATAGAGAACGAGCGCCGCTTGCGTGAGGCTCGCGAGGCAGAGGCCCGTGCCAAGGCTGCCGCACGCGAGGCACAGGAGCGCGAAGCCGCAGCCCGTGCCGAGGCACAGCGCCAGAAGGATGCCGAAGCCAAGAAGAATGCACAGGCAGCAGCCCAGGCTGCCGCCGCCGAAGCTGCCGAACAGAAGGCTGTGGCAGAGCAGAAGGCACGCGAGGCAGAGGCTCAGCGTATGGCAGTGGAGCGCAAGGCAAAGGCCGACGAGCGACGCTCGTCAAAGGAGATAGCCGAGGCTAAGAAGAGTGTAGAGGAGAGTAGATCCATGTCGTCGGTCGACCGTATGATGTCGGGAGGCTTCGAGGCCAACAAAGGACGTCTGCCTATGCCTATCACGGGCAGCGCGCGCATCGTGAGCCACTATGGTCAGAACTCGGTTGCCGGATTGTCTGGCGTAACCATCGACAACAAGGGCATCAACATCATGGGTCAGTCGGGTTGTCAAGCCCGTGCCATATACGACGGCGAGGTTAGTGCCGTGTTCGGTTATGGAGGCTCGTTTGTGGTTATGGTTCGCCACGGTGTATACATCTCGGTATACTGCAACCTTCGTTCGGTCAACGTTCATCGTGGTCAGAAGGTAAGCACCCGCCAGTCGCTTGGCGCCGTTGCGTCCGACAATATACTGCAGTTCCAGCTGCGCAAGCTGCAGAACCGCCTTAACCCCGAGGCATGGATTGGGCGATAATGTCCCCTCCATATCTTGTGGTTTATGTGAAAACTATAGCCTATTCGTTAGAAAAAGTGTACACTTCTCTGCGTTATTCGTTAGAAAAAGTGTGTACTTTTCTTTGTTATTCGTTAGAAAAAGTGTATCTTTACGACGTTTATTCATCAATAAAAGTGTAGACAATGCAAAGATATATATACGACGACTTGTTGAAGTGGAAGCAAAAGGAAGGTCGTAAGCCATTGATTATCAACGGTGCACGACAGGTAGGGAAGACCTATATACTGCGTGAGTTTGGTGAGAAAGAATATGCCAAGCTTGCCTACTTCAGCTTAGACCGAGACTTGAAGGCGGTTGAGGTGTTCGAAAAAGGAGGCAACATGGCAGATATCCTGATGTCTTTGTCGGCAATAAGCGAAGTCGACATCACCCCCAACGACACCCTTGTGGTGCTCGACGAGATACAAGACTGCCCCAAAGCCTTGGAATCTCTCAAGTTCTTCTGTGAGGATGCACCCGGTGTGCACGTTGTTGTGGCAGGCTCGTTGCTCGGCCTGTCCTTGCACAATGGTGTTTCTTATCCTGTAGGAAAGGTGGAGGAGCTGCGCCTTTATCCAATGAACTTCATCGAGTTTTTGAACGCAATTGGTAAGACACAGTTGGTAAAAGTGCTCGAAGGTGCCAACTGGACCGTGATAAATATGCTCGCGTCGGAACTCATAAGTTTGCTTCGACAGTATTATTATGTCGGCGGAATGCCGGCAGCTGTATTGGCACACGTCGAGAAGAGAGGCTTGCAGGAAATAAGGCAAATACAGCAACAGATACTACGCGACTATCGCCGCGACTTCTCCAAGCACGCGCCAAGCAGAGAGGTGCCAAGGATAAATATGGTATGGGATAGTATACCGGCACAACTTGCCAAGGAGAACAAGAAGTTTGTCTATGGAGCGGTAAGGAAAAGTGCCCGGGCTTCCGAGTTTGAGATGGCTATACAATGGCTCATAGACGCAGGCTTGGCATATAAGGTAGATAGAGTAAGCAGTCCTCGTATGCCGCTGAAGTTCTACGACGACATGGTTGCCTTCAAATTGTTTATGCTTGACGTCGGTCTAATGGGAGCCATGGCAGACACTTCGGCAGAGGCTATGCTGGTGGGCGACGGAATATTTACCGAGTACAAGGGCGCCTTTACCGAGTTGTACGTGTTCACCCAGCTCCAGTGTATGAGCATGCCTTTATACTATCATTCTGTCGACAACTCCACAATAGAGATCGACTTCCTTACCCAGTGGCACGACAAGGTGGTGCCTATAGAGGTTAAGGCCGAGGTCAATGTCAAGTCGAAGTCGTTGCGTACATTCATAGGCAACAATCCAGACCTTAAGGGAGTGCGTTATTCAATGCTTCCTTTCCACGACCAAGAGTGGATGGTCAACGTCCCGCTATATGCCTGTTTGGTGCCATTTGATAAGTACCCCAACGCCCCAAAACCTTAAATTAAGGTGCAATAGCATACAAAATGCAAGAAATATTTGTTCACGTTGCAGAATTTTAGTAATTTTGCATCGTTCAGTGGAATGAGGGGCTCCGAGAGAGCTCCTCATTTTTTATTCTCTAAGATATATATATGATAGACAAAAACACCGTAAGAAGCATTGTAGAAGAGTGGCTTGACGGCAAGGAGTACTTCCTTGTCGACATCGAAGTAAGCCCCGACGACCGTATCGTAGTTGAGATAGACCACGCCGACGGAGTGTGGATTGAAGACTGCGTAGAACTGAGCCGTTACATCGAAGACCACCTCAGCCGCGACGAAGAAGACTACGAACTTGAGGTAGGCTCCGCCGGACTGGGACAGCCCTTTAAGGTTGCGCAGCAGTATCACTGCTTCGTGGGCAAGGAGGTAGAAGTGCTCGACGCAGACGGAAAGAAGTACAAAGGCACCCTCAAGAGTGTCGACGGCAACGACTTTATCGTCACGGTGCAAGAAAAGCAGAAGGTTGAGGGCAAGAAACGCCCGCAGCTTGTGGAGCTGGACCGACAGTTCCAGATGGACAAGGTGAAATATACAAAATACTTAATAAATTTCAAATAAGCTATGGCAGCAGCAAAGAAAGACGATGTAGTGAGCATGTTCGACTCGTTCAAGGAATTCAAGGAAACCAAGAACATCGACCGTACCACACTGGTGAGCGTTCTGGAAGAGAGCTTCCGCAACGTTCTGGCTAAGATATTCGGAAGCGACGAGAACTTTGACGTTATCGTAAACCCCGACAAGGGCGACTTCGAGATATACCGCAACCGCGTGGTTGTGGCCGACGGCGAGGTGGAGGACGAGAACAAGCAGATTGCTCTGAAGGAGGCACGCAAGATAGAGCCCGACTACGAGGTAGGCGAGGACGTGTCGGAGCGTGTGGAGTTTGCCAAGTTTGGCCGCCGCGCAATCCTCAACTTGCGCCAGACTCTCGCCTCAAAGATTCTTGAGCTCGAGCACGACTCTCTCTACAACAAGTATAAGGACCGCGAAGGTCAGATCATCGCAGCCGAGGTTTACCAGGTATGGAAGCGCGAGGTGCTCGTGGTGGACGACGAGAACAACGAGCTTATCCTGCCCAAGGCCGAGCAGATACCTGCCGACCAGTACCGCAAGGGCGAGACAATACGTGCCGTGATAGAGCGTGTTGACAACGAGAACAACAACCCCAAGATTATCCTCTCACGCACAAGCCCAACCTTCCTCCAGCGTCTGCTTGAGGCAGAGGTGCCCGAGATAGCCGAGGGCGTTATCGCCATTCGCCGCATAGCCCGTATGCCGGGCGAGCGCGCCAAGATAGCCGTAGAGAGCTTCGACGACCGCATCGACCCGGTAGGAGCATGCGTGGGCGTCAAGGGTAGCCGCGTACACGGCATCGTGCACGAGCTGTGCAACGAGAACATCGACGTTATCAACTATACAGCCAATACCAAGCTCTTCATCCAGCGTGCCCTCTCGCCCGCCAAGGTGTCGAGCATCAACATCGACGAAGAGAACAAGAAGGCAGAGGTATACCTCAAGCCAGAGGAGGTGAGCCTCGCCATCGGACGTGGCGGTCTTAACATCAAGCTCGCGTCAATGCTTACCGAGTACACCATCGACGTGTTCCGTGAGGTGAGCGAGGGCGACGCCGACGAGGATATCTACCTCGACGAGTTCTCCGACGAGATAGACCAGTGGGTTATCGACGCCATCAAGGGCATCGGTCTCGACACTGCAAAGGCTGTGCTCAACGCACCACGCGACATGCTCGTTGAAAAGGCCGACCTCGAGGAGGAGACCGTGGACAACGTGCTCAAGGTGCTGCGTGCAGAGTTTGAAAACTAAGCAGATATAGCATAAGGGAGCTTCGAAATCTGAGAGGATTGTCGAGACTCCCTTAGCGAGTATCTAAACACCAACTTTTTTAATACATCAATAAGCAAGAAAGGGAAGACGTAAAAGGGTAGCTCCGATTACTTCTTTTACTCTTTTACTTTTAAAACTATAAAATATGAGCATCAGGTTAAACAAAGCATTACGAGAGTTGAACATAGGACTCCAGACGGCAGTGGAGTTCCTCGAGAAGAGAAGCGATTTGGGTGAGGTCAAGGCCGAGCCAAGCTTCAAGCTCACCGACGAGCAATATGCCGCTCTTGCAGGAGCTTTCCAGCAAGACAAGGAAGTGCGTTCGCAAGCAGAAAAACTCTTGCAGAAGAAGCCAAAAGAAAAGAAAGCCAAGGAAGAGAGTGCACAGGAGCGCCCTCTCGCATCGGGTGTCAAGCAGCAGTACAAGCCACTTGGCAAGATCGACCTTGACAGCATCGGCAAGAAACCTGCCGATAAAAAGCCGGCTAAACCTGAGGCCCGTGTGGATTCTCAGACTAAGACAGCTGCCGTAAGTCAGAAGTCGGCAACCAATAACAGCACACCACGCAAACCGGCGGCTGCCGACGTTAAAGTGGAAAAGACGGAAAACAAAATAAATCAGAAGCCTGTGGTTCAGAACAAAGAGCACAAAAAAGAAAAAAATCAAGAGCCTAAGACAGTGGCTGCCGCACAGACTGCACCCACTACGGCCGCCGAAGCTGCCAAGACGCAGCCGGCTGAAACAACAAAGTCGGAAACAACACTGTTCACTACCAAGAGCGAGAAGAAGATTCTCAACACTCCTAAGGTGAACGTTCTTGGCAAGATCGACCTCGCCACGCTCAACCAGAGCACTCGTCCCAAGAAGAAGTCGAAGGAGGAGAAGCGCAAGGAGCGTGAGGAGAAGGCACAGCAGCAGCGTGGCGACAAGAAGAAGCGCGAACGCATCAACAAGGTGCGCGTCGACATCAACGCCGCTTCCAACCAGCCCTCTAACGGCAACGGTGGCAAGCAGAACAACAACGGCAATGCCGGCGGCAGCAGCAAGAACAAGAAGAAGAACCGCAACCGTGGCGGCCAGCAGAAGCCGGCTGAGGTGAGCGATGAGGACGTTGCACGCCAGGTAAAGGAGACGCTCGCACGTCTTACAAGCAAGCAGAGCCAGAACAAGAAGGGCGCCAAGTATCGTAAGGAGAAGCGTGAGGCTGCCCAGGAGAAAATCAACGAGGAGCGTCGCGAGGAGAAGAAGGAGAGCAAGACACTTAAGCTCACCGAGTTTGTAACCGTATCCGAGCTCGCTACGATGATGAACGTGTCTGTAAACCAGGTCATCGGTACCCTTATGAGCGTAGGCATCATGGTGTCTATCAACCAGCGCCTTGACGCCGAGACCATCAACCTCGTTGCCGAGGAGTTCGGATTCAAGACCGAATACGTAAGCGCAGAGGTTCAGGAGGCCATCACCGAGGCTGAGGACGATGAGAACGACCTCGTGCCACGCGCGCCGATTGTTACCGTGATGGGTCACGTAGACCACGGTAAGACATCGTTGCTCGACTATATACGCAAGACCAACGTTATCGCCGGCGAGGCTGGCGGCATTACACAGCACATCGGTGCATACCACGTACAGCTTGAGGACGGCCGCGAGATTACCTTCCTCGATACCCCAGGCCATGAGGCGTTTACCGCCATGCGTGCCCGCGGTACACAGGTTACCGACGTTGCCATCATCATCATCGCTGCCGACGACGCCGTGATGCCTACCACCAAGGAGGCCATCGCACACGCACAGGCAGCCAACGTGCCTATGGTGTTTGCCATCAACAAGATAGACAAGCCAGGTGCCAACCCCGACCGTGTACGCGAGGAACTCGCTGCCATGAACCTCCTTGTAGAGGACTGGGGCGGCAAGTACCAGTGTCAGGAGATTAGCGCCAAGAAGGGTCTGCACGTAAACGACCTCCTTGAGAAGGTGCTTCTCGAGGCAGAGATGCTCGACCTCAAGGCCAACCCTAACCGCAAGGCTACAGGTTCTATCATCGAGTCGTCATTGGACAAGGGTCGTGGCTACGTCTCTACAGTGCTCGTGTCTAACGGTACACTGCGCGTAGGCGACATCGTCATCGCCGGAACATCATGGGGCCGTATCAAGGCTATGTTCAACGAGCGCAACCAGCGCATCGAGAGCGCCGGACCTTCAGAGCCTGCAATCATCCTCGGCTTGAACGGAGCGCCTACAGCCGGCGACTCGTTCCACACACTGGAGACAGAGCAGGAGGCACGCGAGATAGCCAACAAGCGTCTGCAGCTGCAGCGCGAGCAGGGCTTGCGCACACAGAAGCGCCTCACCCTCTCGGACATCTCACACCGTATCGCCCTCGGATCGTTCAAGGAGCTTAACATCATCGTTAAGGGTGATACCGACGGATCTATCGAGGCATTGTCCGACTCGTTCATCAAGCTCTCTACAGAGAAGATCAAGGTCAACGTTATACACAAGGCAGTGGGTCAGATTTCGGAGAGCGACGTAACGCTTGCCGACGCTTCGGACGCCATCATCGTAGGCTTCCAGGTACGTCCTTCGGCAGCAGCCCGTAAGCTTGCCGATCAGGAGGGTGTCGAGATCAACACCTACTCTGTAATCTACGACGCCATCGACGACGTCAAGTCGGCTATGATTGGTATGCTCGACAAGGTTAAGAAGGAGGTCGTCACCGGTCAGGTTGAGGTGCGTGAGGTTTACAAGATATCTAAGGTTGGTACCGTTGCCGGTGCCTACGTTCTTGAGGGTAAGGTTCACCGCGTCGACAAGGCTCGTGTCATCCGCGACGGTATCGTTGTGCACACAGCCGACATCGCTGCCCTTAAGCGCTACAAGGACGACGTTAAGGAGGTTGCCGCCAACTTCGAGTGTGGTATCTCGCTCGTCAACTTCAACGACATCATGCAGGGCGATATCCTCGAGACCTTCACCGAGATTGAGGTTAAGCAGACTCTGTAATACATACCGAATACATACATCAAATCCTTGGACATCTCTAATGGGACGTCCAAGGATTTTGTTCGTATAATGGACGTATAATTTATGGTTCGTATAATGAACGTACAATTTATGGTTCGTATAATGGACGTATAATCTATGTTTCGTGTAATGGACGTATAATATTCCGAGAATCTTAAGCGTTGCTTGCTCGGCGAGCGGGAGCTCGCCGTTCCATATGATGGGTGTAATTGGCTGCGAGGGGGCGTCGCCGCCTCGGCGACGTATATTATACGTTCATTAACGAACCATAAATTATACGTCCATTACACGAACATCAATACGCCAACCTCCACGATAAACTCCAGCTTGTATCCCTCCAAATATCAGATGGACTTTTTTTGTTCGCGCCAAAAAATAGTGGCAAATCTGCCAGTAACGTCGTATCTTATTGATAATCAACGGCATAAAGGCTGTTACATTGCCTTTTTTATCGTTCTATCTGCCATGCCATCTGCCAGCCCCTCGCCCCAATGTGCCAGCTCGCAGAAGCGGAAGCAGTGTCATCAAGGCTTAATGACATAGCAACAAAGGCTTAATGACCGACCAATCAAGGCTTAATGACCGACCAATTAAGGCTTAATGACCGACCAATTAAGGCTTAATGACCGACCAATTAAGCCTTACTGACATAGCAATAAAGGCTCCGTGACGCCACCATTCCCGATTTCTTGTGGCCACCTGGCAGATACATAGTATACGCATGGCAGATACCCTGCTACATAACCCCTCTCAAATCGTTATCTGCCAGCCTATAACCATCTGTGTGTCAAAGCCATAGACGGAAATATGGCACATTGGTACTTTATTTCTTCAACCAAACTTTTTTGTCTTCTTGATATTTTTAGCTAACTTTGCAAGCTAATAAAAACTCATTAGTAAAAAGATGTTTTCTAAGTATACCATACTGTCCTTAGCCCTCGGCTCACCCGCCGTGGCATCGGCACAAGCCTACTTCGACGTGATGTCGCTGACATGCACCGAGAAGCAGGGAGGCACCGTGTACAATGCTGCGGTCGACTTTCCTGTAGGAGGCGACGCAGCAGTGGTGCGCAACGCAAAGAAGTGGATAGGCGAAGTGCTTATGTCGGATGCCGACATGCCCGAGGTATCGATGTCAACAATGTCTACCGACGACTTCGGCAAGCTGCTCGACGCTGTGGCTAAAGACTTTGTGAAGAACAACGAAGGCTCGCGCCGGCGCGTGGAGATAACGTGGATGTATGAGGACCCGACGTGCGTGACGTACGAGGCTGTAACCACCGACCGCGACTCGGTAGACTGGTCGACAACGAGCGTGGCGTGCTTCTCCAAGCGCGACGGTCATAGAGTGGGCGCCAACGAGATATTTGGCTGCGACGAGGCACAAATAAAGCGTCTTATGTGGCAATACCGGGGCAACCTGTCCATGGAGGTGGCACAGGCCGACGACCTATACGTGGGCGACTGTGGATTTATAGACGGATGGGTGCTCGTGGTAGGTCCGGCACAAGGCACGTCCGGCGCCGCGTACAGGCTGAGATACCCCGAAATAGAACAGTGGCTAAAGAAGCCCCAAAGCGACGGCTACCTGGCACGCTAAACGGGCAAAGACCGCGCTGCGAAACCGGCACGCCAAAAACGCCGCAAGCCTTTGCTAATAAGCTGGTTTCATTATAGCTTTTTTACCATTAAAAATTTCATCAAGTCACGAAAAATTAGTACTTTTGTACACTAAACATCGAATATAGCATAATGGCAGAAATACAGAAAACCGAGAGCAACTACTCGGCAAGTAATATCCAAGTTCTTGAAGGACTTGAGGCAGTGCGCAAGCGCCCTGCGATGTACATCGGCGACATAAGCGAGAAGGGTCTTCACCACCTCGTAAACGAGACAGTGGACAACTCTATCGACGAGGCTATGGCAGGCTATTGCTCGCACATCGAGGTTACCATCAACGAGGACGAGTCGATAACCGTACAAGACAACGGTCGTGGTATTCCGGTAGACGAGCACAAGAAGCTGCACAAGTCGGCTCTTGAGGTTGTTATGACCGTGCTGCACGCCGGCGGCAAGTTTGACAAAGGCTCTTACAAGGTCAGCGGCGGTCTGCATGGTGTGGGCGTGAGCTGTGTAAACGCTCTGTCAACACACATGAAGTCGCAGGTGTTCCGCGACGGCAAGATATATCAGCAGGAGTACGAGAAGGGCAAGCCTCTATATCCCGTAAAGGTTGTGGGCGAGACCGAATTGCGCGGTACACGCCAGCAGTTCTGGCCAGACCCAACTATCTTCACCACCACACACTATCAGTGGGACATCGTGGCACGCCGTATGCGCGAGCTTGCCTTCCTTAATGCAGGCATCAAGATAACCCTACGCGACCTTCGTCCCAACGAGGAAGGCAAGACACGCGAGGAGGTGTTCCATGCCAAGGACGGACTGAAGGAGTTTGTGCGCTACGTCGACCGTCACCGCACCCACCTCTTCGACGACGTTATCTACCTCAAGACAGAGAAGCAGGGCTTCCCTATAGAGGTTGCCATAATGTACAACACCGACTACTCGGAGAACATCCACTCGTACGTCAACAACATCAACACCATAGAAGGCGGTACACACCTCACTGGTTTCCGTGCTGCCCTCACACGTACGTTGAAGGCTTATGCCGACAACGACCCTGTTATATCAAAGCAGATAGAGAAGGCCAAGATCGAGATTGCGGGCGAGGACTTCCGCGAGGGTCTTACAGCCGTTATCTCTATAAAGGTGGCTGAGCCGCAGTTTGAGGGCCAGACCAAGACCAAGCTGGGCAACAGCGAGGTGGCAGGTGCCGTGCAACAGGCTGTGGGCGAGGCTCTTACCAACTATCTGGAGGAGAACCCCAAGGAGGCAAAGATGATTTGCGACAAGGTTATTCTTGCCGCCACAGCACGTATCGCGGCACGCAAGGCACGCGAGAGCGTACAGCGCAAGAACCCGCTTACGGGCGGCGGACTGCCCGGCAAGCTTGCCGACTGCTCTAACCGCGACCCTAAGAAGTGCGAGATATTCCTCGTCGAGGGTGACTCGGCCGGCGGTTCTGCCAAGCAGGGACGCGACCGATATACACAGGCTATCCTGCCGCTGCGCGGTAAGATTCTTAACGTGGAGAAGGTTATGTGGCACAAGGTGTTCGAGTCGGAGTCGGTTATGAACATCATCCAGAGCATCGGCGTGCGTTTCGGCGTCGATGGCGAGGAAGACAAGGAGGCCAACATCGAGAAGCTGCGCTACGACAAGATTATCATCATGACCGATGCCGACGTCGATGGCTCGCACATCGACACGCTCATCATGACTCTCTTCTACCGCTTCATGCCTAAGATTATACAGGAGGGACACCTCTATATAGCCAACCCGCCGCTCTACCTCTGCACCTACAAGAACAAGGTTAAGGAGTACTGCTACACCGAGCAGCAGCGCCAGGCTTTCCTCGACAAGTACGGCAACGGCACCGAGGACGGCAAGTCTATCCATACCCAGCGCTATAAAGGTTTGGGTGAGATGAACCCCGAGCAGCTTTGGGAGACCACTATGGACCCGAAGCAGCGATTGCTGAAGCAGGTTACCATAGAGAACGCTGCCGAGGCAGACGAGATATTCTCAATGCTTATGGGCGACGACGTAGAGCCACGCCGCAAGTTTATTGAGGAACACGCTACTTACGCCACTATCGACGCGTAATAAACAAGGCTTGCACCATGAATCACGAGCTGATGATGGTGCAAGCCTTTTTGCTTTAACATAAGCTTCTTTATAAGAAAAAACAGAGCTACATACCTATGCAACGCCTATTGTTCATAATCATGCTGCTATACGCCACCGCTGTTGAGGCTCAACAGATGGGGGCCAAGTGGATGACAGTGCCTGCTGCCTCCGACTCTGCGTGCCAGTGGTTTCGCCGCACGTTTGTAGCCGATGAGCGTCCGCGCCGTGCCTCGGTGTGCATAGCCTCTTGCTCGCCTTTTGTGCTGTATGTCAATGGACGCAACGTGTCGACAGCTCTTTATATGCCCGACCGTAGGTCTAACGACCGCAAGCCGATGGCTATCACCTACGACGTTACGCGCTTCTTGCGTCCCGACTCCAATACCGTTGCTGTGCTGTGCAAGGAGCCGGCTGTGGCTGTCAACTTCTTTGGCACCACCGTTGGGCAGCGCCGCTTTTCTTATTCGTCTCCAGATGGCTGGCTGTGTCATGCCGCCTCTACAAGCATCACGTCTTGTGGCGAACTGATGGACGGACGTGCCAATGCCCAATCGCTTGCTTATGGCGATATGATGTTGGCACAATGGCGGCCAGCAAGCGTGTTGGGTGGCAACTTCTTTGCTGTGGATAGCTTTGCCGGCAACAGTAAGGGCAACAGTCAAAGCAATGCCGTTGCCTACTTAGGGCTCTCAGGCGAGAGCATCTTCGGATATCATCCTTTTTCTTACAATCCATTGACAGACAATGCGGTACGCACGTATAAGATTCTGCGTCCACGCTATTTCGACCCTGCCTACCGCTCCATAGCCTACAACTTTGCCCCCGGCTTCTACGGCTTTGTGCGTGTTACGCTTCGCGGTTGCAAGCGTGGCGAGCGCATACGCATAGGCAACCTTGTGTATATATGCTCTGGCGAGATGGACGAGCAGGCTTTCTGTAGGTTCACACACCAGTATGCCAGACAGATAGTTATCTCCGGCGACCGCCATTTTAACCCCGATCAGATACAGGATGTAGAGGCATTGTGCCTGTAGGTGGGGCTTGTTGTCTTGTCTTGAATATATCCCGTCCTTTTGTCTTAAATCTGGTTCATCCGGAATATGGAGTGATAGAAGTGTAAATTGCAGTTTGTTTGCGAGTAGCGTCCTAATGTTCGTGTAATGAACGTATAATTTGTGGTTCGTTAATGGACGTATAATATTTATGTTCGTGTAATGGACGTATGATTTTACTTGTAGATATATGCTTGGAGTTCTCTTGCTTATAGTTCCCACGGACCTCACAGCCAATTATACCTATCACATGGAACGGCGAACTCCCGTTCGCCGAGCAAGCTCGCCTCGCTGTTAGCGTTCACCCACGAGTGACGCGTAGCGTCCAAAATCCTTTAAAATCGCGCCGAAGGCGCTCTAAAATCCCAAAGTTATAGGTATAAGGATCCGTGAATGACCAATCCGTGTGCACCCGTGATATCCGTGTTCCTTAGACCTGTACACACTCGCCGTAGGCGGTGTGTACAACAATCTGCATCTCCCCGATAAACCCCAGTTTTATATCACTCCAAATATCGGATGAACCTTAAATCTGTCGAAGCTTATTCGATAACCCAGTCTGTAATGTTTCCCTTATCGCTGTCGAAGTTCACCCCCACCTTTGTTACGGGCAGCGCGCTTAAGGCAAAACGCTTGCCGTAGTTCTTAAGGTTTATTTGGTGCAAGGCAGTTTGGGCATCGCGGTTGAGCTTGAACTCAATGATAAAGATGCGCGTATGCGTCATCACCACCATGTCTATACGGCCATGAGGTGTATGCACCTCCACGTCTACCATATAAGGTGTGAGAAGTGAGAATACTACATATAGCATTTGCTGATAATGTCCCTCGTGGTTCTTAACGTTACAATAGGGCACCGAAGCCAGAAAATCTTGAAGCAACCTAAGTGCTTCGTCCATATTCTCGTCTTTAACCAAGCACATCGCCAAACGCCGTGCTGTATTGGTAGTGGCAATGGTGTTGGGCGATACATAACTCGGTATGAGGGCACGAGTCAATCCGGTTCGCACCTCTTTGTTTGGTATATCTAGGGTATAGAAGTCGAAATCCTTGTTATAGTTCTTTATGGTGAGATACCCACTTTGATAAAGCAGCGGTGTAAGTGACGTCATATTCTCAGTAGGTGCATCAAATTCGTCTTTGTTGGCTTCTATCAGTCTTATCTCTGAAGGCTGTGTATTAAACTTCTTCATCATCTCCAAGAGATAAGTGGGTGTACCGGTTGAGAACCAGTAGGCGTCAAGATTGCCATTCGACAACGCTGCCAACAGACTGAACGGATTGAACACGTCGGGTGAGGGCCAGGCAAAGTGGTAGCCGTCGTAGTTGGAGCGCAATGCCTCCATCGTCTCTTCGTAGCTCTTGCCCAATCGCTTGCCAAGATACTCCACGTCCACCTGCATCTGCGTCTCGATCTCGTCGAGGGTGATGCCGCACAGACCTGCGTATTCGGGCAGCATGCTTATGTTGTTGATGTTGTTAAGCTCGCTGAAGATGCTAACCTGCGAAAACTTGGTTATGCCGGTGAGGAACACAAAGCGCAGATAAGGGTCGGCATCCTTAAGCGGACTGTAGAAGTTGCGCATAGTGTTGCGTAGTTGTACGAGATGCAGGTCTTCGTGTACAACGTCCAGCAAGGGAGCGTCGTACTCGTCAATAATGACAACAACCTTCTTGCCGCTCTTTTCATAGGCAGTTCTAATGAGATGGGCAAGCCTGTTGTTGGCATCCACTATCCTGTTCTCTATGCCCCATTTGCGCTCTTCCACCTTAAGCATCTCGTCAAGGTATCTCTCCAATGCGTCCTTCTCCATGTACTTGCCCCCGGCAAGGCTGAAGTGCAGCACGGGATGTTGCACCCATTCGGTCTCCAGCTTCTCAATGGCGAGACCCTCAAAGAGGCTCTTCTTGCCCTCAAAGTAGCACTTCAGGGTAGACGCCAGCAACGACTTGCCAAAACGGCGCGGACGGGTAAGGAATACATACTTCATATTGCCGTGGGTCATACGATAGATGTATTCGGTCTTGTCGATGTACAGTAGGTGTCGCTCGCGTATTTCCGAGTAGGTCTGTATACCTAATGGATAAAGCCTTGGAGTCATATTGCTGGTTTTTTGTTTATATGCTTTTACGTTATGCAAATATACAGATTTTTGGCAAGTGAAGCAAAGAATTGTTTAACATTTGGCATCCCTATTCTTTTTAATAAAACATAAAATTTCCGTATATAATAATGTATACGGAAAAATATTCTTACTTTTGCGCCCAAATTAAAGAAGACAAAGCAAAATCATGCAAGAAAACTTAGTAATTGTCGAGAGCCCCGCAAAGGCCAAGACCATAGAGAAGTTCTTGGGTAGCGACTTTAAGGTGATGTCGTCTTACGGCCACATCCGCGACCTGAAGAAGAAAGAACTCAGCATCGACAAAGATACACTCCAACCCGACTACGTTATTCCGAAGGACAAGGAAGAACTGGTAAAGAAACTTAAGGAAAGCGCAAAGAAGGCACACAAGGTGTGGCTCGCATCCGATGAGGACCGCGAAGGAGAAGCCATCTCATGGCACCTTTGCGAAGTACTCGGACTGGACGAGGCATCGACCAATCGTATTGTGTTCCACGAGATAACGAAGCCAGCCATCCTGGCAGCCATCGCTCGTCCGCGCCACCTTGACATGAACCTTGTCAACGCACAGCAGGCTCGCCGTGTGCTCGACCGTATTGTAGGTTTCAAGCTTTCGCCCGTGCTTTGGCGCAAGGTAAAGCCGGCATTGTCGGCAGGCCGTGTACAGTCGGTTGCGGTGCGTCTTATCGTTGAGCGCGAACGCGAGATTCAGCAGTTCAAGAGCGAGCCTTACTATCGCATCAACGCCATATTTGCCATTACCAACGCCAATGGCTCGCAGTCGGAGGTTAAGGCAGAGCTTGACAAGCGATTCGACAACCACGACGATGCCATTGCTTTCCTCAACCAGTGCAAGGACTCCGAGTTTACCGTCGACAGCGTGACAAAGAAGCCGTTGAAGCGTATGCCGGCTCCACCGTTTACCACCTCAACCCTGCAGCAGGAAGCCGCACGCAAGCTCGGATTCTCGGTTTCGCAGACAATGATGGTGGCTCAGCGCCTTTACGAGAACGGTCTTATCACCTACATGCGTACCGACAGCGTGAACCTCTCTAAGCTTTGCCTTGGTGCGGCTAAGGAGGAGATTGTGAAACTGTACGGCGAGGAATACAGCTCTACACGCAACTTCCACACCCACTCTAAGGGTGCACAGGAGGCTCACGAGGCTATACGTCCTACATATATGAGCAACACCACCATCGAGGGCACGTCGCAGGAGCGCCGTCTGTACGACCTTATATGGAAGCGCACTGCCGCAAGCCAGATGGCAGAGGCTCAGATAGAGAAGACAACCGTTGCCATTGCCATGAGCGGCAATAGCGAGCAGCACTTCATTGCAAACGGAGAGGTTGTAAAGTTTGACGGTTTCTTGAAGGTATACCGCGAGTCGACCGACGACGAGCAGAACGAGTCGAAGGATGAGTTTGCACACAATCTGCCCGTAATAAATGAGGGCGACAAGCTTACACGACGCGAGATAACATCCACCGAGCGCTACTCGCAAGGCCCAACCCGATACACCGAGGCAAGCCTTGTGCACAAACTTGAGGAGCTGGGCATCGGACGTCCGTCTACATACGCTCCTACAATATCTACAATACAGCAGCGCGAGTATGTGCAGAAGGGCGACAAGAAGGGCGAGGAGCGTCCTTACGTCATCGACACACTGCGCGGCATCAAGATAACACCTACCCGCAAGGTAGAGCTTACCGGCAACGAGAAGGGCAAGCTGCTGCCTACCGACATAGGCATCGTGGTGAACGACTTCCTTATCGACAACTTCCCGGTGATTATGGACTACAACTTCACCGCCAAGGTGGAGCAGGAGTTCGACCAGATAGCCGACGGCAAGGAAGAGTGGACAGATATGATGCGCCACTTCGACAACGAGTTTGAGCCTACTGTCGACAAGGTGATGAACGCACGCTCTGAGCACAAGGCGGGCGAGCGCAAGCTTGGCGACGATCCTAAGTCGGGCCATCCGGTGTTTGTAAAGATAGGCCGTTACGGTCCGGTAGTGCAGATAGGTACCGCCGACGACGAGGAAAAGCCACGCTTTGCACAGCTGCCAGCCGACAAGAGCATGGAGACAATAACCCTTGACGAGGCTCTCGAGCTGTTCAAGTTGCCACGTACCGTGGGCGAGTTTGAGGGCAAGAGCGTAACAATAGGCGCCGGCCGATTTGGTCCTTACGTTTTGCACGACAAGAAGTATGTGTCTATACCAAAGGACGAGGACCCCTTGGCGCTTACCCTCGAGCGTGCCATAGAGCTGATAGAGGACAAGCGCAAGGCAGAGGAGGAGCGCCATCTCAAGCAGTTTGACGAAGACCCCAAGCTCGAGGTGCTCAACGGACGCTATGGTCCCTACATCGTATACGACGGCAAGAACTATCGCATGCCACGCGATCTCCACTCTAAGGCTGCCGAGCTAAGCTACGAGCAGTGTATGGACATTGTCAACAATCCGCCTGCTCCGAAGAAGAGAGGCACCAAGAAGTAAACATTAAGAAGTATGACCCGAATAATCCTCATCGGCTATATGGGAGCCGGAAAGACTACCGTAGGCAAGGCTCTCGCCAAGGCTCTTGGCGTAACCTTCTACGACCTCGACTGGTATATCGAGACACGTATGCACCGCACCGTTAAGCAGATATTCGACGAAGAGGGCGAAGAAGGCTTCCGCCGCATTGAGCGCAATATGCTGCACGAGGTTGCCGAGTTTGAGAACGTGGTGCTGTCGTGCGGCGGCGGCACTCCGTGCTTCTTCGACAACATCGACTACATGAACCAGCAGGGACCTGTAGTCTACCTCAAAGCGTCGCCGGAGGTGCTGTACGAGCATCTTAAGATGGGCAAGTCGGTAAGGCCGCTGCTCCTCAACAAGACACCCGAGGAGGTTAGGACGTTCATCGTCGAGCAACTCGCACACCGCGAACAGTTCTACTCTAAGGCTAAGTATACCTTTGATGTGAACCTGCTCGACAACTACGACAAAATTAATATAACTGTAGAGAAACTAATAGAAATGTTGAATTAGGAGTTTTGAGTTTTGAATTGTCATTCACTCAAAATCATCGAAGACAACAACTCAAAACTCAAAACTCAAAACTCAAAAACTCAAAAATGAAGAAATGGACCATTGAAGACTCTCGCGAGCTATACAACATCAACGGTTGGGGTACATCCTACTTCGGCGTAAACGACCGAGGCGACATGTACGTGTCGCCATGCAAGGACAACGTGCAGATAGACCTGCGCGATGTTATGGACGAGTTGCAGCTGCGCGATGTCACGCCGCCGGTTCTGCTGCGATTCCCCGACATCCTCGACAACCGTATCGAGAAGACTTCAAGCTGCTTCAAGAAGGCAGCCGAGGAGTATCAGTATAAAGGCGAGAACTTCATCGTCTACCCTATAAAGGTGAACCAAATGCAGCCCGTTGTGGAGGAGATTATATCGCACGGACGCAAGTTTAACCTCGGCTTGGAGTGTGGCTCAAAGCCCGAGCTGCACGCCGTTATAGCCGTACAGTGCCAGAGCGACTCCATCATCGTGTGCAATGGCTACAAGGACCAAAGCTACATAGAGCTGGCATTGCTCGCACAGAAGATGGGCAAGCGCATCTTCCTCGTTGTAGAGAAGATGAACGAGATAGGACTGATAGCCGCAGCTGCCAAGAAGCTCGGTGTGCGTCCCAACATCGGTATACGCATAAAGCTCGCCTCAAGCGGCTCGGGCAAGTGGCAGGAGAGTGGCGGTGATGCCTCAAAGTTTGGTCTGCGTGCCTCTGAGTTGCTGCAGGCTCTTGAGATACTCGACGAGAAAGGGCTGCACGACTGTGTACGTCTTATCCACTTCCACATTGGCTCGCAGATAACAAAGATACGCCGTATACAGACAGCCCTGCGTGAGGCTGCCCACTTCTACATACAGTTGCACAAGATGGGGTACAACATCGACTTCGTCGACTGTGGCGGCGGTCTGGGCGTCGACTACGACGGCACACGCTCGTCAAGCTCCGAAAGCTCTGTAAACTACTCTATACAAGAGTATGTCAACGACTGCGTTTACACCTTCGTCGATGCCGCCAACAAGAACGGCATAGCCCATCCTAACCTCATTACAGAGAGCGGACGCTCGCTGTCGGCACACCACTCGGTGCTCGTTATAGATGTGCTTGAGACAACATCGCTGCCGCAGATGCGTGAGGAGTTTGAGCCGGCAGAGAACGACCACCAGCTGGTTAAGGACCTATACGATATATGGGACAACCTCAACCCACGCACAATGCTTGAGGACTGGCACGATGCCGAGCAGATACGCGATGAGGCTCTCGACCTCTTCTCGCACGGCATTGTAGACCTGCGCACCCGAGCCGAGATCGAAAGTATGTACTGGAGCATCTGCCGCGAGGTCAACGGCATGGCTAAGTCGCTTAAGCACACACCCGAGGAGCTGCGTGGCTTGGACAAGCTTCTTGCCGACAAGTACTTCTGCAACTTCTCGCTCTTCCAGTCGTTGCCGGACGCTTGGGCTATAGACCAGCTCTTCCCGATAGTGCCTATACAGCGTCTTGACGAGCGCCCTACACGCAACGCCACCCTGCAAGACATCACTTGCGACTCGGACGGCAAGCTTGCCAACTTCGTTACCAATCGACAGGCTTCGGATGTGCTGCCCGTACACGCGGTAAAAAAGAACGAGGACTATTATCTCGGCGTATTCCTTGTAGGAGCCTACCAGGAGATATTGGGCGATATGCACAACCTCTTCGGCGATACAAATGCCGTTCATATATCGGTTAAGGACGATGGCTATCACATCGACCAGATATTCGACGGCGAGACAGTGGAGGAGGTGCTCGACTACGTACAGTACAACCCCAAGAAGCTTGTGCGCCAGTTGGAGATATGGGTAACCAAGAGTGTAAAGGCAGGAAAAATCTCGCTCGAAGAGGGCAAGGAGTTCCTTAGCAACTATCGCTCTGGTTTGTATGGATATACTTATTTGGAGTAATAAAGTTTTATGGATATAACAATAGTCAAAGTAGGTGGCGCCGTGGTTGAAGACCCGGCGCAGCTCTCCACTCTTCTCGAAGGATTCAAGAAGATAGAGGGAGCCAAGATATTGGTGCATGGAGGTGGACGACGTGCCACAAAGGTAGCCGCCGCACTGGGCATAGAGAGCAAGATGGTTGGCGGACGACGCATAACCGATGCCGATATGCTTGAGGTGGTGACAATGGTGTACGGCGGACTGGTGAACAAGAACATCGTGGCACAGCTGCAGGCGATAGGTGTTGACGCTATCGGACTGACCGGTGCTGACATGAACGTTATCCGCTCGCACCGACGTCCTGTAAAGGACGGTATCGACTTTGGCTTTGTTGGCGATGTCGACACAGTGGACGCCGCACGTCTGCACACCCTTATCGACGCACAGTTGACACCGGTTCTCGCTCCGCTTACATTCGACGGAGCCGGAACAATGCTCAACACCAACGCCGATACAATAGCCTCAGAGACAGCGCGCGCGCTTGCAAAGGCAGACAACGTAACCCTTGTATATTGCTTTGAGAAGCCAGGTGTGCTTGCCAACCCCGACGACGACAACAGCGTGATACCAACAATAACACGCTCCCTCTTCCAGCGTCTCACTGCCGACGGAACCATATCGGGCGGCATGCTGCCAAAGATTGAGAATGCACTCGCTGCTGTTGAGGCAGGAGTGAAGAAGGTTGTCATAACCAAGGCCGATTGTCTTGGCACCAACAACAGCGGTACAACCATATCGTTATAGGTTGTATTTTTGGCAGAGTGGTACGGATGCAAGCCGTACCACCTATTGTATGAATTATTAGGCTTTTAGTCCTTTAAATGTTAAACGAGGTTAATTGCGAGCCAAGCTTGTAACAACCTGCCCCTCCAATCGTCTTACAAATAGAGCACAGATGAAAAAGATTAGTTTTCGCAACGACATCCTGCCGATGAAGGACTCACTCTTTAGGCTTGCACTGCGCATCACGCTTAGTCGTGAGGAAGCGGAGGATATAGTGCAAGACACACTGATAAAGGTGTGGAACCGTCGCGAATCGTGGGACACCATAGAGAACATCGAGGCGTTCAGTCTTACCATCTGCCGCAATATGGCTCTCGACCGTCTGCGTCTTCACGACAACCAGAACACGTCGCTCGACGACAACGATGGTGGCGAAAGACTCGACACAGCATCCAACCCCTTTGAGCGCACAGTGCAAAAGGAGAAGGTGGAGATTGTGAGAACCCTCATCGACAGCCTGCCCGAGAAGCAACGCAGCTGCATGCAGCTACGCGATATCGAGGGAAAGACTTATAAGGAAATTGCCGCTGTGCTTGGCATAACCGAAGACCAAGTGAAGGTGAACATCTTCAGAGCACGGCAGACAATAAAGCAACAATTCATACAATACGACAATTATGGACTATAAATACATCAACCAGCTTTTAGAGCGCTACTGGGAGTGCAAGACCACTCTTGAGGAAGAGCAGATATTACGCTCCTTCTTCAGCCAGTTGTGTGTGCCGGAGGAATTGGCAAAGTATCGTCCGTTGTTCAACTACGAGCAGACCGAGCCTAAGACCAACTGCCTTGGCGACGACTTCGACGAGCGCATTATGTCCATGATAGACGAGCCACAACACGTCGAGGCAAAGCGTGTGCGCATCAGTCAGAGATTTGCCCCTCTCTTCAAGGCAGCTGCAATGGTGGCAATAGTGCTTACACTGAGCCAGGCTGCACAGCTCTCCTTCCAGAGCACAGGCAGCATCGAGGCTGTTCCTGCCTCGTATACACAGCAACCTACGGGTGGAGCCTCAGTGGCGCTTAACGACTCGCTGCACAGCGACTCGCTGCGAAACGGCAACATCGGAGCGGCTGTGGTAGAGCCAGTGAGCCAGAACGGCACTACAATCATCAAATGACAATTTCTATGCTTTCTCAATAAATCATTTTTAGTTAAAACAAAAAAACTCGAGGCTGCGAAGCTTCAAATTCTCTCAAATTTTTCATAACATACTAACGTTTGACTGACCGTCGCTATTCGTACAGAATACGGCGGTCAGTTTTTTTGTTATAACTAAAAATAATTAGAAAAAAGGCGATATTGTTTTGCTGTTCTAAAAATAATTTGTAATTTTGGACGCAGTTTGTATAAGCAACACAAAAATTAAACAACAAGAACAAAATTAAAACTCTCTTGACGCCAAAGGTCGGGGGATATCTTACAACACAAAAATATATTTATCCATGAGGAAAATCTTTATTGGTGCTATTGTGGCATTATTGTCCATTAGCAGTACCACTGCCATTGCCGGCAACGACGACGTCATGATAACACGCGACGGTTCGTTTATCAACGTTAAAGTATTGAGAATCAGCAGTTCGGACGTAAACTTCATCAATCTCGACAAGAAACGTCAGGGCGAACTTAAAGCCCCAACCGACTTTGTGTATATGATTATGAAGGAGAAGGGAGCTAACGTTCTGTTTGACGAGGAAGGCAACCAGATGACTTCTGCCCATGTGAAGCTTGACAAGAAGGATAACGTGCTATTTCTTAACAACGGCAAATTCTTCCCTGTATTTAATGTGGAGATTGGCAAAAATGACATCAGTTACAAACTTAAGGACAGCAAAAAGGCTCCTGTAGAGAAGGTTGCCAAGGACGAGGTGTTTCTGCTGAAGAACAGCGACGGCACAACAACCTTGTTCAACAACAAGTATGTTGAGAAGATGCGCAAGGCTAAAGCCGAGGCACAGGCAAAGGCTGCTGCCGCCCCAACGCTACCAGGTGCACAGATGCCGACAGCCCAACCGGCTCCTGCCCTTACAAGCCAGGCTGCACCTGCCCCTTCAGCACAGGCTGCTCCGACAACACCAGCAGTCCCTGCAACCTCCAATGTGGCAACGGGCGGGCTTAAGTTCTCGCCGGCTCCTGCTCTCTCCGACGACGAGATAATACGCCGTGTGTATGCCAAGCAGCCTTACACATTGTACGGCAAGGGCACTGTGGCTGAGTATATCATTATGAAAGGTGACAAGCAGTCGGTGTTTATGGGTCTTCCCACATACGTGCAGCAGGTGGTGGCAGAGGAGAAAGTGAGCAACGGACTGTTGGGAGTGTACGTCAAGCAAGTGCTCCTCAACAAGAAGCACGAGCCATCAAAGGGCATATCTGCCGCGTTCAAGTCGTACTATTATCCTACGGAGATAGACACCGCCGGCACCTTCCACCTTACACACGACATCTCAAGAGACTTCGTTCTGCTCACAAGTCGTCAGGGATATGCCATGCTGTTGCCCTCTATGCCGAACGTGGGCGACAAGCTGAAGTGCGGCACCATTGCCGACAACAGCAAGAACCTGTTTGGCGGAACGGTAAAGCTTAAGGCTGAATACACCGACTTCTATGTGGACGGCACAGAGACCGTGACAACCCCGGCAGGCACATTCGACTGCATCCGACTTAAAGGCAAGGTGTTTGAGGACAATTCGGCTTACAAGGTAAACTACCAGTATACATGGTGGTTGGCAAGAGGTGTGGGCTTCGTCAAGTACGAGATGCTGAATGTGGACGGCAAGGACCCAAACGTGCCAACAACCATATTGCTTAACAAACTTGAAAGACCATAGGCACATATACACTGTATCAACCAACGCTTCTACAATTAGAAACTTAACAAGTATAATTATCAATCACAAAAATTAGTAGCAATGAAAAAGGTATTTTTTTCTTTAGCGATGCTGCTTGCAGCGCAGGTAGCAACAGCACAGACTGTAATCTCAAACAATTACGACTCGCCAATAACAAAGGCTGACGGCACCAACACAACTAACAACACCGAGACAGACGGCTTTGTACAGGGAGAAGACTACAGTTTTACAATCAACACCGACCAAGACCTCTATGGTATAAAATATCTGTTCGATGTTTCTAAGTCGGCTTACTTTGGCCTTGGCTTCAACCTTGGCACTGGCGATTACAGCTCTTATTCTTCTTCGTTGTTCCTCGGTTTGGGCAAGCGCTATCTTCTTGGCAACTCGTTCTTGCTTCAGGGCAAGCTTGGTGTCTATGGCGGATATATGTCGTACGAGGTACCAACCGTAAACGATAAGGGAAAGGTGACAAAGAAGGACAAGGACGAGTTTATTTACGGAGCTGAGGCCAATGTTGCGGCTGGCTTGAAGTTGTGGACTACCAAGAAGGGTACACGCGGCTTTATTACCGTTGGCTATTACATGAGCGCTCCTAAGTTTAAGACCGATAACATGGGCGACAATGGCGCATGGTGCTTCGGTATCACCTTGGTAAAGTAGTGTCCGATACTCGGAGTGATACAAACTGAGGTTTATCGGGGAGGCTTATATAAGTTAATGGCAGGGCTTTAACAAAAACATATAAAACACCCTATTGTGGGCCAAACCCTTTGGGTTTCAATAAAAGGTATGGCGTATGGTCTTACGAGAGCAAGCTCTCGACACCCATACGTCATACCTTTTATTGGTGCAGCAAGCTGCACTTAGCCCACAATAGGGCGATAAACATAAAAAACAGCAGGATGTTCTAATAGTTTGCGAGCGTCCGGCTGTTTTTTATGTTTATCGCCGTATGTGTTTTTCGAGTGGCACGATGTGCCACTGCTTTACATTCAGATAAAGCTGTCGAGAGCTTGCTCGGCGAGCGGGAGCTCGCCGTTCCATATAAGTGGTATGCGCAAGCTGCTCTGATTTTTTATCCCCTAACCAAGTGCCAAGCCTCTCTTATCCAAAGCACGAAGCTTGAGCCTATGGTTATTATAATCCAGTCTTGCAGCGACAGCCCTATTACGTTGAAGAACTGTTGCAGCACCGGTGTCTCCACCATAACCACCTGTCCCGCTATTATTATGCCCGAGATATACAGCAGGCCGCGGCAACCCTTGAAGTGCAGCGCCGAGCGGTGTGTCTCGAAGGCACGCGCGTTGAACAGATAGAAGAAGTGGGTCATCACGAATATGGTGAAGAGCAGCGTAAGCTCGTATTCGGACAGATGTCCATCAGTCCAGAACGACACTGAGCCGACACCGGCAAACAGAGCGGCATAGTCAATCGACATCATATCGGTAAGACACTGCACGTCGGTATGCTTGAACACAAGCAGAAAGAAGAACAGCATCACGAAGAAGAATCCACCCACACCTAATATCTCGGAGAGCATCGGGCGGTTAAGGATGAAAGCCTGGCGGTTGCGTGGCTTGTCTGCCATAACACTCTCGGATGGCGGCAGCGAGGCAAGAGCCATAGCCGCAAAGGTGTCCATGATGAGGTTTATCCACAGCATCTGCGTAACGGTGAGCGGCGACTCGGTACCCATAAAGGCGCCGATAAGCACGATAAGGCACGCCGTAACGTTCACCGTAAGCTGGAAGAGCAAGAAGCGCTGGATGTTCTGGTACAGCGAGCGTCCCCACATCACAGCCTTTCCGATAGACGCAAACGAGTTGTCGACGATGGTTATGTCGCTCGCCTCCTTAGCCACTGATGTTCCGTCGCCCATCGACAGACCCACCTGGGCAGCCTTCAAGGCAGGAGCGTCGTTGGTGCCGTCGCCTGTAACAGCCACCACCTGACCCAGTTTCTGCAACGACTCTACCAGTCGCTTCTTGTCCATCGGGCGGGCACGGGCTATAATCTTAAGGTCGAGCACGCGCTCCATAACCTCCTTGTCGGTAAGGGCGGCAAACTCGGGACCGGTGATGATATTGTCGTCGGTGTCCTTGTCGGTCCACAAGCCTATCTGTCTGCCTATCTCACGAGCCGTAGCCGGTGTGTCGCCTGTAACGATCTTGATGCTTATGCCAGCGTCGAGGCACTCCTTAACGGCAGCTGGCACGTCGGCACGCACGGGGTCGGCAATGGCAGCAATGCCAATAAAGTGGAGATGTTCGGCAGCCACCTTGCCGTCGGCTATAGCCACCTCGTTCTCGTCGAGTATGTCGAAGGCAAATCCAAGAGTGCGCATGGCACGGTTCTGATATTCGAGAAGCTGCTTCTCTATGCTGCCGCCAGTGGCTCCCTCGCCCGCAGTCTTGCACAGCGAGAACACTATCTCGGGCGCACCCTTTACATATATAATACGCTTGCCGGGCATCAGAGCCGACTTAACCACTGTTGCCATATACTTGCGCTCGGTGGTGAAGGGCAGCTGCTCGGTTATCTCGGCATCCTCGCGCAGCTTGCGGTAGTCGATGCCGTGGCTGTTGAGCCACAGCAAGAGTGCGCCTTCTGTAGGATTGCCAAGCACACGCGGATGCTCAGGGTCGGTAAAGTCGAGCTGCGCAGTAGAGTTGACGGCAATGCCCTCTGTAACGGCAGAAGTGTCGGGCGCAACGCCATAGAATTGTGCGTCGTCCACGCGCATCTGGTTCTGTGTAAGCGTGCCGGTCTTGTCGGTGCATATCACGGTAGTGGCGCCCATCGTCTCGCAAGCGTGCATCTTGCGTACGAGGTTGTTGGTCTTAAGCATACGGCGCATGCTGTATGCCAAGCTAAGCGTTACAGCCATAGGCAGACCCTCTGGCACCGACACCACAATCAGCGTGACGGCAATCATCAGCGTCTGCAACACGTATGCAATGAACGGCATAAGCTCGAAGCCCTGGTACGAGGACGAGAAGAAGTAGATAAGTATGCGGCCCACGATGATGCCGGCACCCACAACGTAGCTCATCTTGGCAACCCACTTGCCGAGGCGGTCGAGCTGCTCGTCGAGAGGTGTGCGCACCGAGTTGTCTATCTGTACTGCCTCAAACACCTTGCCCTGTTCGGTGGCGTCGCCAATGGCAGTAACACGCATTATGCCGTGGCCCTCCATCACCTTGGTGCCCTTCATTACGTGGTTGGACGCAAAGGTGGCGTCCTTGTCGAACAGGCTCTCGTCGGTTGTCTTGGGACACATAGGCTCGCCGGTAAGTGTCGACTCGTCAACGCTCAGCTGCACAGCCTCCAACAGTTCGCCGTCGGCAGGCACCTCCTCGCCGGTGTTAAGCACAACGATGTCGCCCACAACGATGCTTCGGCGTGGCACCTCGGTGGTGTTCGACTGGCGTATAACCTCTACAGGCTCGTCGTCGTTCACCTGGTTGAGTATGGCAAACTCCTTGTCGGCTTGATATTCAAAGTAGAAAGACAGTCCGGTGGCAAGCAGTATGGCTACAAAGATGCCGCCCGGCTCGAAGAATACGGCAGCGCCGTGTCCCAGACCGATGTACTCGTAGAACGCAATGCCTATCGAGAGCAATCCGGCAATAATAAGGATAATGATAAGAGGGTCCTTGAATTTATCAAGAAACTGCAGCCATAGAGGTTCCTTGGCGGGTGGCGTAAGCACGTTCTCGCCATGTTCCTTTCGGCTTGCTTCTACCTCTTGGGCTGATAACCCAGTGAAGTGATGTTTTGTTTCCATTGTTGATTTATTGATAGTGTTTTTTGTTAATGCTTTCTCTGAATATACATTGTTTATATAAGGCGGTATTATCCGCCTTGCAAAGGTAACAATTTTACCAAATAAAACGACATCGACGACAATACAATTATGTTACAAATTATCAAAGACAAGAGGACAGGAGGACAGGGTGTATATCTAAGACAAGAGAACAGAAGAACAAGCGAGGTTTAAGATGTTGTGAGTGTGTGTCCACTCGCCTACGGCAAGTGGACACGGGTCTAAGGAACACGGATATCACGGGTGCACACGGATTGGTCATTCACGGATCCTTATACCTATAACTTTGGGATTTTAGAGCGCCTTCGGCGCGATTTTAAAGGATTTTGGACGCTACGCGCCACTCGTGGGTGAACGCAAGCAACGAGGCGAGCTTGCTCGCCAAAATCCTTTTAAATCCGTGCCGAAGGCACATAAAATCAAATATATAAAGAGTAAAAATCCGTGAATGACCAATCCGTGTGCATTAGTGATATCCGTGTTCCTTAGACCTGTACACACTCGCCAAAGGCGGTGTGTACAACAACGACACTTGCCCCACCCCATATTTAATAACAACTAAGAACAAAACAGAATATATGATAAAACTTGGTGATTACAACAAGATGACCGTGGTCAAGGAGGTTGACTTCGGACTGTATCTCGACGGCGGCGACGAGGGAGAGATTCTGCTGCCCAAACGCTACGTACCCGAAGGCACGAAGCCGGGCGACGAGCTCGAAGTGTTTATATATCTCGACCAGGACGAACGTCCTGTGGCTACCACCGAGCACCCGCTGTGCAAGGTGGGCGACTTTGCATATCTCGAAGTTTCGTGGGTAAACGAGTATGGAGCGTTCCTCAACTGGGGACTGATGAAGGACCTCTTCTGCCCCTTCCGCGAACAGAAGAAGCGCATGCAGAAGGGCGAGAGCTACATCGTGCACGTGCATATCGACGAGGAGTCGTACCGCATCATGGCATCTGCCAAGATTGAGCGCTACTTCAGCGAGCGCCACCCCTTCTACAACCACGGTCAGGAGGTGGACCTCTTGGTGTGGCAGAAGACGGAGATGGGATTCAAGGTGATTATAGACAACTGCTACCCGGGACTGGTTTACGAGGATCAGGTGTTCCGCTATCTGCACACGGGCGACCGCGTCAAGGGCTACATCAACACCGTTAGACCGGACGGCAAGATAGACGTCACGCTGCAACCTACGGGTCGTCAGCAGACTCTCGACTTCTCGGAGACGCTCCTGCAATACCTCAACGACAACGGCGGTACCTGCGACCTTGGCGACAAGAGCGACGCCGAGGACATCAAGCGTCGCTTCCAGGTGAGCAAGAAGGTGTACAAGCGAGCCGTGGGCGACCTGTACAAACGCCGACTGATAGAAGTGGGCGATTTCGGTATACGTCTTAAGGGGTAGGAAACTAAGGCGCCTAAAAACTGCTGAAGCGGTCGATAAGCTTCTTTCTAAATAGGCGCCCTACCTTTACGTCGTCCAACTTGTCGAACGGCGGATAGAAGTGGCAGGTGTTGTCTGCCACCTCTATAAGATAACTAAGGTTGATGATATGCTTCTGGCTTACACGCACCAAAGCCTCGTCAAGCTCCAGAATCATATCACTGCTTACATTGCGCTTAAGCCTAACCGGTGCCGGACGACCCGACACCGTCACCTCCCATGTACGCAACTCATGATTATACGTAAAGACGCAGATGTCGCGTGTGTCCACAAGCAAGAAGTCGACAGAGTTGGTATAAATAAGCAGTTTGCCGTCGTTGCGTTTGGCTATGCCGTCACTGTTGAGCGCATCGTATGCCGATATCATATTGTTTGAAGTATCGGCAATGGCTGTCTGAGGCTTTGTAGGGCGTCGGTCTATACATACACGACGCAATATGGTGCGCAGCTCATTGTCGTCTATAGGCTTCATCAGATAGTCGAACGCCTTGTTGCGGAACGCCGGCAACATATATCTGCCGTGCGATGTGTACATCACCACACGGCAACGGCCGTCGCTTATCTCCTCGATGCGCTCAAGAAACTCTATGCCTGAGATGTCGGGCAGCTCGACGTCGAGAAACATCAAGTCGGGTCTATGCTCGCTCATCAGCTTCAACCCGTCCATTCCATTGTATGCCACACCCACCACATTGGTGCCGTCGTATTGCTTAAGCTTGTCGGCGAGAGCCTCTACACAATTCTTCTCGTCGTCAACAATCACTATGTTCATCATAAGTCTGGTTTTTAAAATTTAATGTTGTCGGGCACCTTCAGTGTGGCTTCGCATCCCACAACGTTGCCCTTGTCGTCCTCACGGTTCTTTATCTCGAAGCGCATCTTATGCTTGTTGTGCTCGTTTGTAACGGCAATGGTCTGCGATATGATGCCAAGTCCGGTGCCCTTCTTCAGTGCGCGGCGTGCGTCGAAGCCTGGTCCGTTGTCGCTTACACGTATTATGGTTACATCCTGCTGCCTGCTTATATTTATATGCAGCTCCTTGTGACCCTCCAGTCCTTTGAGTCCGTGCACTATGGCGTTCTCTGTAAGTATCTGCAAGAACATCGCCGGTATGCTCACCTTGGCTGTATCGACATCCGGAGACGTGTTGATGCAGAAGTAGAAGTCGTCGCCAAGCAGATAGCGCTCTACCTTAATATATTGTTCGACAAACTCAAGTTCGCGGTTAAGGTACATAAACGGCTGACTCGACATATCGAGATTGGTGCGTATCAAGCGTGCAAGCTCCATCAGTTCGGATGCTTCCTCCTTGCCCGACTTCAGTATCTTGTTGTTAAGGACGTTGAACATAAAGTGGGGCGAGATGCGGTTGCGCACGTTGTTGAGCTTTAGGTTCATTATGTTCACCTGGTTTTGCAGCTGCTTCTTGCGTATGTACATCATCCACATCACGAGCAACAAGAGCAGCACTACAGCCACCGATACAGCCGCTGTGGTCTTCATGTTGGCTGTCTGTATCATCGCATTCTTATGCTCTAATGCAAGGTCGTGGTGCAGCTGCAAGGTGTCGGCGGTGAATCGGGCCATAATCTCAGCCGAACGCATATTAGAGCGGTTGTGCTCCAACGAGTCGTCGTAGCTTATGTTGGCTTGCAGATTGGCGTAAGCCTGACGGTAGTTGCCCTTCTGCTCGTAGTAGCGGCGCAGGTATTGGTTGCGTATGTTCACCATGGCGTAGGGCATCTCGTGGGTGAGGTGCTCGCTGCGAAGCACCCGTTCTACCTCGGCAGCGTTGCCTTCACGTGCAGCAATGCCTATATGTATGGTGTTGCAATAGTACAGGGCGGTGGCGTCGCCGTTCTTGCGGAAGTAAGGCTCCGACAGTTGGAGGCAGTGTCGGGCTTCTGCCAAGCGTCCGAGGTTGAAGTAGACGTCGGCAAGGTTGACACGACAGAGGTACATATCAAACTTGTTTGCCATGCCTCTGTCTATGAGCAAACGCTCCATTCGCTTGAAGGTGGCAAGCGCCTTGGCATAGTCCTTGGTGTAATAGTAGAAGTTGCCGAGGTTGTTGATGTGGTAAGCCTGCATCTGCGGCGACATCAATCGGAAATAGCGCTCGGTCTCGTTGTAATATATTTGTGCCGAGTGGAAGTCGTGAAGCGACAAATATATTTGTGCCAAACCCATATAGAGGGTTATGTTCTCCTTCTCGGGCAGGCCGAGCGAGTCGACAAGAAAGAGGGCACGTCGGTACCACTTGGCTGCACCTGGTATGTCGTTCACCTGTATATAGGCGTCGGCAAGGTTGGCGCAAGCCTTAGGCAGCGCCTCCTTTACATCGCTATGGAGCAAGAGTCGGTACGACTCGGTGTACATATCGAGAGTCTGTTTGGGTTCGCGGTGGAAGTTGTGGTTGCGTGCAGCCTGCAGCTGAAGGGCGTTAGCCATAAGGGCGTTGAGCCTTTCGGTGCTGCACACCTTGTGTTTATCGTAGTAGCCGCCGTCCTGTCGGCGTACAAAGTTGACGATATCCTGCACGATAGTATCGGCTTTCTCAGGATGGTCGGACAGCCAATAGTAGCGCGCCAAGCACATCCGATACTCTTGCAAGCTTAGACTATCGGACGAGGTTATAGTGTTGTCGGCTTGCTTTCGGGCAAGCGTTTGTTGTGTCTGGGTTATCGCACTATTAATGCTGTCGAGCACAGATGGAACAAGGGACGTTATTGAGTCGTCGAATTGGCGTAGTCGTTCGCGTCGTAGTTTGGCTTCGTTATCGGCTGTTGGTGAGCACGATATAGCAGTTTGTATGGCGACAATGACACATATTAGGAACGTAGTGAGCGTTGGTTTCTTCATCATTGACCTATTTTTGTATCTTGTCGCCAAAGATAATTAAATTTTTACAAATATCAGCTATAAACCTATGATTATTTTATTGCAAGCTGATAATTTAGTGATGATACTCCAGAAATAAAGCAATGGCGCTATTAGAAGCTACTGATATGAGAAAGTAGCTGGGCTTTGACAAAAACCGAAAACACACCCTATTGTGGGCAAAACCCTTCGGGTTTCAATAAAAGGTATGGCGGATGGTCTTACGAGAGCGAGCTCTCGACACCCATCCGTCATACCTTTTATTGGTGCAGCAAGCTGCACTTTGCCCACAATAGGGCGATAAACATAAAAAACATTGGCGCACAACTGTACACTATACTTTCTTTCACACATTTAAAACCCATTAGAGTCTTTTCCTAAATCAGAACACATACATTGTTTCTGTTTCTGCATCAAGATAATAATGCTCACTTTGATCGTGTATTGGTGAGAAGTTCCAAAGTATCCCTATCCTTGTTTTAGTAAGTCGCATATAGTTCCAAAGCTGTTGTCTTTGCTCTGTACCCAGACATTCAACAGCCTTACATTCAATAAAAGCCTTATTCTTTACATAGAAATCTACATAATGCTTATGCTTTATCCTTTGCCCATGAAAATCTATAGAGAAGTAATACTCCCTAACAAACGGGATATTGCGTTCATTCAAAATTATTTCCAATGCGTCTTGATACATATATTCATTGAGATAAGGCCCCAACTCACGATGTACAGTTTGACAGCAGCCATTAATATCATAACAATATTGCCGCAATTGTTGAAGCAACGAGGAATTGTGTTCGGATAGCTTTTTTATATGATAGTTCATAATAGAATGTTATTGATATCTAATTCATTAGACAATAGATTAATAGGAGAGATATGCGCCAATGTTTTTCTTGTTTATAGCCCGATGTGGGTATAGTTCTGCTTTTGCAGAACCGATAATAAAACAAAAAGGAAGACTGTCGAGAGCTTGCTCTCGTTAGGTCTTCCTTTTTGTTTTATTGTCGAAACCCGAAGAATGAGGGTTTTGCCCACAATCGGGTGTATTTTCGGTTTTTGTCAAAGCCCTGCCATATTACATATAAGTCAAAGCATCAAGACACTCACGCCTCGCGCTGGCGTGTGCCCATACGAGCCTCCACCACATTCACCACATAGTCGCCAAGCTTCTCACACTCCGACACGATGTCCATGTACATTGTGCCGATAGTGTAGGTGTACTTGTGGTCGTTCACGTCGTTGATGTTCTGCGAGCGCAACTGGTTGCGGTAGTTGTTAATCTCGTTCTCTACGTTGAACGAGCGGTTTACATCGAGATTGTCGCGACGGCCGGTAAGCATAACGTTCATCTGTGTAAGCGAGTCGTCTGTAAGCTCAAACATCTGATGCAAGTGCTCGTACTGCTGCTCCGTAAAGTCTTCCTTGCCGTTAAACTTGCGGCTGATAGTGCGTGCAATGTTGTAGCAAGAGTCGCCAATCGACTCAATCTCCGTAATCTCGCGAAGCATAGCGCGTATCTTTGCCTTGGTGTCGTCAGACAGATGGGCGTTCGACACGTTGTCAAGATAGTTGGCTATCTCTATCTCCATGTTGTCCGATATGCTCTCGTACTTCTCGATACGGGTAAAGAGCTTCGTAAACTGGGCATCGTCCTTAACGCCAAGCAACTCTCTCACCATAGCGAACATACGCTGTATGCGCTCGGCAAACGACTGTATCTCCTTCTGTGCCTCGAGCACCGAAAGCTCCGGTGTCTTCATGATAGACGTGCCACCGATATAGCGCAGGCGGAATTCGTCCTCGTCCTTCTTGGCCGACGGCTTGATGACGTAGCACACAAAGCGCTCCATCTGCGGGATAAGCCAGATAAGGATGCCGGTGTTGCACACGTTGAAGGCTGTGTGGAAGGCGGCAAGCACCACAGAGAGGCGTGCTGCGTCGATGTGGTCGGCATGCGGATTGACACCCACAAAGCCGCACACCGTATCAATGAACGGGTAGAAAATGCAGAGCACCCAGATAACGCCGAACACGTTGAACGTAAGGTGAGCCAAGGCTGCACGGCGTGCCTGTGTGTTGGCACCCATAGCGGCAATGTTGGAAGTGATGGTTGTACCGATGTTCTCGCCAAGCACAAGGGCTATACCCATATATATAGGCAGCACTCCGCTCGAGCACAGCACCATCGTGATAGCCATGAGGGCTGCCGACGACTGCATGCAGAATGTCAATACGGTACCAATGCCAAGGAATGAGAATATCGTGATGTAGCTGTCCTTGTCGAACGACGAGAAGAAGTCGATAACCGACTGGTTATGGCTAAGGTCCATCTCCTTGCCCGTTGCACCCAAGGTAGAGATGGCGAAGAACATAAACGCAATACCAAAGATGAAGTCGCCTATATAGCGGCGCTTCTTGCTGTATATTAGCAGCAAGGCAAAGAAGAAAGCGGGAAACACAAGGTCGGCCATGTTGAACGAGAAGCCGAGCGTCATAATCCACGCCGTGAACGTGGTACCGATATTGGCACCCATAATTACGGATATGGCCTGAGCAAGGGTTAGCAATCCCGCGTTGACGAATGATACAGTCATCACCGTCGTTGCAGTGGACGACTGCACCGAAGCTGTTACAAACATACCGGTAAGCAAACCGGTAAAACGGTTGGTAGTCATTGCTCCAAGAATGTGGCGAAGCTGCGAGCCCGCCATCTTCTGGAGGGCCTCACTCATCACCTTCATACCATAGATAAGGAGGGCCAATGATCCGATGATCTTAAAAATAATCCAAATCGACATATTTTAATTTAATTTAGTGGCTGTATTGCGCTTTGTGTCGAAAAACGGCGTATCTTTGCTATCCCATAACGGTAGGAAGACGTAGCCTGCCTACCTCCGTCAAGAGTATTAACCCTTAAACGTGCAATAAGAATGAAACAGTTGATACAAATCCGTTGCAAAAATAATAAAAAAACTTTAAAAGTAGAAACAGGTAGTAATCTTTCTGACATTTTTGGCAAGTTAAATATAGATATGCCTTATCCGCCCATCAGCGCAAAGGTGAACAACAAGGTGGAGGGCATGCACTATCGTGTATACAATTCAAAGGACGTCGAGTTTCTCGACATCACCACCCCGTCGGGCTCACGGGCATACACACGCACCCTCTTCTTCGTGCTGTGCAAGGCGGTGCACAAGCTCTTTCCGGGCAGCAAGGTGGTGATAGACATACCCGTATCCAACGGCTACTACTGCGACCTGCGCCTTGGCCGGCCCCTTACCGACGACGATGCCGCCGCCATAAGGCAGGAGATGCAGAACATCGTGAGCCGTGCCATACCCATACGCCGACACGAGGTGCCTACCGAGGACGCCATCGCCATGTTCGAGAAGTATGGCCATCACGACAAGGCGCTACTGCTGCGCACCACCGGAAAGCTATACACCTTATATTATGATATAGAAGGCTTCGTCGACTATTTCTACGGAACGATGCTCACCAACACCGCTCAGCTTACGCTCTTCGGCGTGGAGAAGTACTACGACGGCTTGCTGCTGCGCATACCCTCCATGCGCGACCCTATGCAGCTTGGCACACTGATACGCCAGGACAAGATGTTCGAGATATTCCAGGAGCACCACCGCTGGCAGCGACTGCTCGGCATGTCGACCGTGGGCATGTTCAACGAGGCGGTTAGCCAGGGACACGCCACCGAGATTATAAACGTGGCTGAAGCCCTGCAAGAGAAGAAGATAGCACAAATAGCCGAGGAGATTAGCCAGCGCAAGAGCGTCAAGATGGTGCTCATCGCCGGACCGTCGTCGTCGGGAAAGACCACTACGTGCAAGCGCCTCAGCATACAGCTGGTGTGCAACGGCATACGACCCGTGCCTATATCCCTGGACGACTACTTTGTAGACCGCGAGCTTACGCCGCACGACGAGAAGGGCGACTACGACTTCGAGTCGATTCATGCCCTTAACCTCGAACTGCTCAACAAGCAGCTTGCACAGCTCTTCCGCGGCGAGGAGGTGGAGCTGCCTAAGTACAACTTCATCAAGGGCAAGAGCGAACGTAGCGGCGTGAAGATGCGCATGCGCCCCGGCGACGTGCTCGTAATAGAGGGCATACACGCCCTTAACCCCGAGCTTACCGCCCAGATAGACGATGCCCTTAAGTATCGTGTGTACGCATCGGCGCTTACCACCATCCTTCTCGACGACCACAACTACATCCCGACGACCGACAACCGACTGCTGCGACGCATCATACGCGACGACAAGCAGCGTGGATGCAAAGCCAAGGACACCATAGGGCGCTGGGCTTCGGTGCGCGCCGGAGAGAACAAGTGGATATTCCCCTACCAGGAGAATGCCGACGCCATGTTCAACACGGCTATGATATACGAGCTTGCCGCCATCAAGACGCAGGCCGAGCCGCTGCTCGAGCAGGTGCCCGAGAACTGCGACGAGTATGCCGAGGCTTATCGTCTGCGCAAGTTCCTAAGCTACTTCTCGTCCATCGACCATTCGGTTCTGCCGCCAACATCGCTCTTGAGAGAGTTCTTGGGAGGCAGTTCGTTTACATATTGATGTAACGTAGAGCACGAAAAAACGGGCTAAAAATTTGGCGGTGGAATAAAAAATCACTACCTTTGCACCCACGATTGTCCTATGGTGTAATGGTAGCACAACAGTTTTTGGTTCTGTTTGTGGTGGTTCGAATCCGCCTGGGACAACACAACAAAGGCTTTCTCTTGCAAAAGAGAAGGCCTTTGTTGGTTTTATACAGGCTCCGCCGACATTTGAAGTGATACAAACTGAAGTATATGGGCAGAAATTGCATGAGAGTTTGACAGGGCTTTAACAAAAACAATTAAAACCCCGCATATATTTTCCGAGTCTTCTACTTGCTTTACATCCATATAAAGCCTTACGAGAGCAAGCTCTCGACAGCTTTATCTGAATGTAAAGCAGTGGCACGATGTGCCACTCGGAAAATATATACGGCGATAAACATAAAAAACAGCCGGATGCTCGCAAACTGTTAGAGTATCCTATATTATTAGTGGTTGCCTGCCTAATGTTTTTTATGTTTATCGCCCTATTGAGGGCAAAGTGCAGCTTGCTGCACCAATAAAAGGAATGACGTATGGGTGGCGAGAGCTTGCTCTCGTAAGACCATACGTCATTCCTTTTATTGAAACCCGGAGGGTTTTGCCCACAATAGGGTGTTTTATCGGTTTTTGTCAAAGCCCTGCCACACATTGTTTCTGTATATATTTAAAAGTTTTTTTTTTTTTGCGACAAACCAAATAAATATATTAATTTTGCAGAGGGTACACCTATTTATAATAATACAACAAGCAAATGGAGCGAACAGGAATATTCGTCGGGTCGTTCGACCCATTCACCATAGGCCACGACTCGGTGGTGCGGCGTGCCGTCAAGATGTTCGACAAGCTCGTCATAGGCGTCGGCGTCAACGAGAGCAAGCGCTATATGCTTACCGCCGACCAGCGTGTGGAGGCCATACGGAGCCTCTACAAGGACGACAACCGCATAAGCGTAGAGAAATACAGTGGCCTGACAGCCGACTTTGCCCGACAAATGGGGGCAGAGTTTATTGTCAAGGGAGTGCGCTCGGTCAAGGACTTCGAGTTCGAACGCGAGCAAGCCGACATCAACCGCCGCCTTACCGGGGTAGAAACCGTGCTGCTGTATGCCGAGCCGGGAATGGACTGCATATCGTCGTCGGTGGTTAGAGAGCTAACCCACTTTGGCTACGACTGCACCCAGTTTCTGCCAAAGGCCGAGCAGTAGACAAGCAGACGAGCTGACAAGGAGACAAGGAGAACTGCCTTTCCTTGATACTTAAGTATAAACAAAAACAACAATATTTATGATTACATATAACGTAGACGGCGTCAAGATGCCGAAGATTAAGAAGCGCGACACATCAGCATGGATACGTGCCGTGGCTGCCACATACCAGCTAAAGGTGGGCGAGATAGGCTACATGTTTGTGGACGACGAGAAGATACTTGAGGTAAACAACGAGTATCTGGGCCACGACTATTACACCGACGTCATAACCTTCGACTACGACGAGCCGGGCATCGTAAGCGGCGACATCGTCATCTCGCTCGACACCGTACGCACCAATGCCGAGAAGTTTGGCAAGGAGTACGACGACGAGCTGCACCGCGTCATCATCCACGGCATACTGCACCTTTGCGGCATCAACGACAAGGGTCCGGGCGAACGCGAGATAATGGAGGCTGAGGAGAACAAGGCGTTGGCACTGTTGGCAGAGATGAAGAAGCAGAAGGCCTAAATCTGCCCTGCCTCAACCTGCTTTACGATGCGCTCCGTATAGCGGTCTACCCCCTCCGGGTCGTACTTCTTGGTGAGCGACGCGCCGAAGAGCGACGCGAAAGCCTGATAGAATCCGGCACGCACCGGTCCAAGGAACGCCTGTATCAACTGATACGACGACGAGTCGCACTCGCGGTACACAAGCTTTATAAGCAGCTTGCCCTGCGAGTAGGTCAGCTTCTTCATGCGTGGCGTATAGCGCTTGCGTATATCCTTCTCCACAAGCTTCATGTGCTCGTCTCTCGCCTTCTTGGTGGGCAGCGTCTGCAGATACTCGTACGTCTCTATAATGATGGCGTTCACCTCCTTGGCTATAGGCAGCACCTTCTTGATGTTTGCCACAAGGCGGTTGTATGCCTGGCGTTGGCGGGGGTCGGTAAACACTTGCTTGGGATAAATGTACAGCGCGTTAAGCTCCACATACTGTATGCTGTCGCCACCGACAAGCGCCTTGCTCACCTTGACCATAGGCACAAACGTTGGCGACGACGGCTCCTTGCCGTCGGCATCCTCCGCGTCAACGTTGGAGACGTCCTGCCCGTAAGCGGTACCAAGACCACAAAGGCACAACATCAACATTAGGATATATCTCATTACGTTTGCTTTCATAATTGAGTGCAAATGTACACAGAATATTTGGAATCAAGAGAATTAATAAAGATAATTAAGCAAACAAAAGTAAACCATTACACATTTTTCATTTAAACGGAACATGAGAAAAATGATCCTCACTGCCTCAATAGCCCTCATGGCTCTTGCGGCAAGCGCAGTCCCTGCCAAGCGCGGACTATGGCGCAACGTACAGCTCGCCGATGGCGGCACGGCACGTGTTCAGCTTGTAGGCGACGAGCACATACACTTCTATATTAGCGAGGACGGCACACGCTATTCGCTCGACTCTGCCACAGGGCTTTACTCGCCCATGAGCGACGCACAGATGGCTGCCAAGACCAGCCGTGCGGCTGCCCGCCGCAAGGTAATAGGCAACAAGATGCGCCCACGCAGAGTTGGCACTATCGACAAGAGCGTGTTCCAAGGTACCAAGAAGGCTATCGTTATCCTGGCACAATATACCGACAAGAAGTTTACTGCCGACAACAACCTCGACCTGTACAAGAAGGCTATCAACGGCATCAACTATAAGGACGGCGACTTCCGTGGCTCGGTGCGCGACTACTTCCGCGCGCAAAGCAACGGTCAGTTCGACATCGACTTCGACGTAGTGGGCGTTTGTCCGCTCAAGTATCCATACTCGCATTACGGCAAAAACGTTGGCGACGACGAGCCTTACACATACGAGATGATTGTGGAGGCATGCCAGTGGGCACACAACAACGGCACCGACTTCTCGAAGTACGACTGGAACGGCGACGGCAAGGTAGACCAGGTGTACGTGATATACGCCGGACTGGGCGAGGCTGACGGCGGCACAACCAACACCGTATGGCCGCACATGTTCTACCTCTCTGCCTACGAGGGTACCGAATACTACGGAAAAGGCTTGACTCTCGACGGTGTGGCGATAGACACATACGCCTGCGGTCCGGAGTTGCAGGGCGACGGCAGAAACAACGGTGTGGGCACATTCTGCCACGAATTCTCCCACTGCATGGGTTTCCCCGACCTCTACGACTACAACAGCAGCTGGTTCGGCATGGGCTACTTCGACCTTATGGACTCGGGCAGCTACAACGGCGACGGATACTTGCCGGCTGGATACAGCGCTGCCGAGAAGAGCGACTGCGGATGGATTGAGCTTAAGGACATGACCAACATCACCGAGACGGTGAACGTTACCGGCATGGCTCCGCAGACACAGAACGGCGACGCCTACATCATCAAGAACAAGGGCAACGAGAACGAATACTTCGTTGTGGAATATCGCGCCAAAGACGGTTGGGATGCCGAGATTCCGGGTGAGGGCATCATGATTACACACATCGACTTCGACCAGGACATCTGGGACTACAACACCGCCAACACAAAGGGCCAATACTACAAAGGCGACAAGCTGTACACCAACAACCACATGCGCTGGACCATCAAGCATGCCAACAATTCTACAAGCACAGATTATCTTAAGCAGATTGACGCTCTGTATCCGTACAACAGCAACAACAAGCTTACACGCACATCCAAGCCTACATCCTCGTTGTACAACACCAACAGCGACGGCACCAACTTTATGCACGTGGACATCACCAACATGGCTGTGGATGAGGACAACGCCGTTGCTTCGCTCTCGTTTGTACCCTACAAGAAGGACGATACCAACGACAAGCCAGTGGTTCCGGAAGGCGACTATCTCCTTAAGGAGACATTCAACGGAAACAACAGCGAGGGCGGAAACGACAACAAATGGAACGCTATCACATCTGTTGCCGACCCTGTATTCGACAATGAAGGCTGGACAAGCGCTAACGACAAAATCTATGGCGCCAACATGTGTATCAGAATAGGTACAAGTAACCTACCAGGCACCATCACATCGCCAACCTTCACCGTCAACGGCACTGCCACTCTCAGCTTCAAGGCTGGCGCATGGGACTCAAAGGGCGACGCCAAGACGCTCACCGTTACAGCCTCTAACGGCTCGCTCAGTCAGGGAACATTCGAGATGACGCGCGGCGCATGGACCAACTACAGCACCACTATCACCGCCACTGGCAATGTTAAGCTTACATTCACCACTTCTGCCAAGCGCTTCTTCCTCGACGATGTATACGTCACCAATGCTTCTACCGGCATCGTTTCGACAACCGCCGACACAGCAAAACGTACTGTCGTAGGCTACTTCGGCTTGGACGGCACCCGTCTGCAGACCCCACGCAAGGGTGTCAACATCGTTAAGTATGCCGACGGCAGCTCTAAGAAGGTCGTTGTAATGTAACTACAAAGCCTTTGTAACACTGCAAGTAAGGCTTAATTGGTCGGTCATTAAGCCTTGGTTGGCAGGTCATTAAGCCTTATTTTTTTGTCGTGTAATTGACGTCAATTCTTCAATCGTATAATTGGCGTTAATTCTCTAATCGTATAATTGGCGTCAATTACACTACTACTATATTAATGTTTTTATTTTTCAACCCCTCATTCTATCACTTTTCCGAGACTGCATCCCCGTAACTTATTGTACATAAACATATTGCGAGAGTGTTAGGTTGTTGGCTACAAGCGCCACCTAACACTGATCTATCATTAATGTATCACTGGCTGAGAGGGGGGGGCGTCGCCGCCTCGGCGACGTATAATTTATGGTTCGTTAATGGACGTATAATATTTGGTTCGTATAATGGACGTGTAATTTTACTTGGAGATATTTGCTTGGAGTTCCCTTACTTATAGTTCCCACGGAACTCACAGATGACACAGAAGCCTACGGGCTTAAGCTTTTCGAATACACAGAATGGTCTACGCTTCGCGAGGCAGGAACACACGGAAATGAAGGCTATATATTACAAGCAATCATTTCTGTGCCGTCTGTCGTAT
>OIWQ01000601.1_pt1 | contig 46611 bp, 33 predicted proteins | sample 1587571 | NCBI WGS metagenome assembly OIWQ01 (sample SAMEA3888910, study PRJEB22519) | human gut metagenome | biome: human gut; feature: human-associated habitat; material: faeces | place: Denmark | collected 2010
CGTCGATGCCGCACTGTTCGATCAAATAACGCTTCTCCTCTTCGGTCGGCGCGCTGTACACCTGAATGATGCCGAGCTGCCCCTCCGGACAGCTCTGGACACGCCCGTCGACCAGATCATAACATCTGAACATGACAAATCCATCCCTGAAAAAAATTGCTCACACTTTCCGGGCGCAAAAAAGCGCCAGAACGAATGACGCCGGGATCACCGATTTTCAGAGGCGTGAAGCCGCAGGCGCACTGCGGCGAATGCTTCCCGCCGGGAAGAGGTCAGCAGCGCGGGCCGGACAGAAAAATACCGCCCGACACGGCTTCACGCCATCGGGGTCCAGGGTCCTCTCCGACTGTATTTTTCTGTTTCTCTTTCATTTGTTCCCGTGAAGGTTGGTTAAAATTACGGTGGAGAAATATATACCCGTCCAGCCTGCTTGTCAACACCCGGCAGGAAAAATCCCCGGAATTTTGCCCTTCTCCGTCGGTAAATCGTCCAGAACTCCATTCTCTTCTTTGCCGGTTGCATTTTCAATCGTATTATGGTATAGTACTATTGGAACAGGTCGAACCGACGGCTGAAAAAAAGCAGACAGGAAACGTCGCAACCTGTACGCGGGCAGAAGCATCATCCAGATCGACAGAAGGAGAGCTGCAGCATGGAACGATTCTCGTTGTCACTCGACGGCAAATGGCGCCTGAGCGGCCGGTCGGAACCGGCAGACGCGGTTCCGCAACCGCACTTTGATCAGGCGGAATTTCTCACGGAGGCGACAGTCCCGGGCAATCTGGAACTGGAGCTTTTCCAGGCCGGACGGACCGGAGACCCTTTTTTTGCGATGAACGCCAGACAGTACCGCCCCTATGAGTTTTATGAATGGCTCTTTGAACGGGAGTTCGAATATGACGGCATACCGCGTGATTTGCTGCTGAATTTCGATGGTCTCGACTGTTTCGGGACCATCTGGATCAATGGGAAACTGGCCGGTACATGCGAAAACGCACTGATTCCTCACTCGTTTCCGGTCGGACCGCTGCTGCGGAACGGTACCAACCGGATCGCCGTTCACATCGCCAGCGCCAACAACCGTTTCCGCCGCTATCCGATGCGGGCGGAGATGTTCAGCAGTTTTCCGTTTAATTACGAAGCCTCACGAATCCGCAAACCGGCGCACGTCTGGGGCTGGGACATCACACCGCGTCTGGCGCTCGGCGGAATCTTCCGCCACGTCCACCTGGAGGAACGTTGCGCCAACCGGCTCGACGAAGGCTTTCTCCAGACCGTCGGCCTCGAACCCGGCCGGGCACAGCTGCGCTACTGCTACAAACTCACGATCGCCAATCCCGCCGCGGAAGGTCTGCGCCTCATACTCGACGGAGAATGCGGCAATTCCCACTGGCACGCGGAGAGCGCGGTCTGGTCAGCGCAGGGCATCGTGCCGATCACGGTGGAACACCCCCGGCTGTGGTATCCACGCCACTACGGAGAACCTGCCCTTTATGATGTGACTGTTCGGCTCCGGTGCGGCGAAGGCAAGCCGCTGTTTGAGGAGCACTTTCACTTTGGAATCCGCACCGTACAGCTACGGATGAAACCGATGGCGACCCCCTCGCCCGAGCCGGATTTTCAATTTCTCATCAACGATGTTCCGGTTCGCGTCTTCGGAACCAATCATGTACCGGCCGACGCTCTCCACTCCCGGGATCCGGAGCGATTCCAGACCATATTCGATCTGGCCGACCAACTCGGCTGCAATCTGCTGCGCATCTGGGGAGGAAATCTGTATGAGCCGCAGGAGTTTTACGATGAGTGCGACCGGCGCGGACTCATGGTATGGCAGGATTTCATGATGGGGTGCGCCCTCTACCCGAATGATGAAACTTTCTGCCAGGTCATCCGGGAAGAGGCAGAATGCGCAATCCGAATGCTGCGGCAGCACCCCTCCCTCGTTCTCTGGGCCGGGGACAACGAGTGCGACTGCGTCCCCGCCTGGGGAGGCTTGGAACGCGACCCCAACCTCAACCGCCTCACCCGCGAGGTGCTTCCGGCGGTCTGCCGGGAAAACGATCCCTTCCGCCCCTACCTGGCGAGTTCGCCCTACTATTCGCCGGAAGCGATTGCCGGTGCCGTTGCGGCCGGCGCTGACACCGCACAACTGCACAAACTCGCGCCGGAACAGCATCTCTGGGGACCGCGAGACTATTTCAAAAGCGACTTCTACCGCAACACACAGGCGTCGTTTCTCAGCGAAACCGGATACCACGGGTCGCCCAATGCCTCGTCGATCCGCCGCTTTCTGCCGGAAAACGCGCTCTGGCCACCACAAGGGAACCCGCAATGGTACTACCATGCCAGCAACCCGTTTCTGCCCGACAGCGATGCCTTCAATTTCCGGGTGGATATCATGAGCAGACAAATTGAGGAGTTTTTCGGTTTTCAGCCGGAAGATCTGGAAACGTTCGTCGCCGCCAGCCAGCTTTGTCAGGCGGAAGCGCTCAAATATCTGATCGAACTCTTCCGTTCCAATCCGAAACGCTCCGGCCTGATCTGGTGGAACCTGATTGACTGCTGGCCGCAGTTCTCCGATTCGGTCGTGGACTACTACGGGAAATGCAAACTGGCCTTTCACTTCATCCGTCGACTTCAGGAAGAGGTCGCCGTCATCGTCTGCGAACCGAATGCGTGGAAACGCCGGATTGTCGCCGCCAACGACTCCCGTCGGCCCCGCTCCGGCAAATGCCGGATCATCGAATTCAGGTCGGCGCGCACAATCTTTTCCACGGAATTTCAGCTTGAACCCGGCACGGTCGGCGAGCTGGGCGAACTGGAAGGCAGTTCCACCGCACAGGAGCTCTGGCTGCTGGAATGGAAGCTCGAGGACGGAACCCGCGGGGTCAACCATGCGGTGACCGGTTATCCTCGATTCGACTATTCCAGGTTTTGCAGGGAGTGGCTCCCGGCCATCGCCGCACTGGACGATTCCTTCAACCCCGCACAGCTCGGAAAATGAGGCACATTATTGCAGCGTCACCCCCGGTGCGGCCAGAACCGAAACATGAAGCGGACAGGTCACCTGCCACACCTCGCGCCCGGCCCGCGCCGTTTCGGCAAATTCCGGATTCTCCGCCGGAACCAGCGAGCTGAGAATCACCGGGTCACTGCCGCTGCCGGCCACCCAGAAGGCCGGCAACGCGGCAAAAAAACCGGCGACGGCACGCCGCAACCGCGCCCCGTCGCAGTCGACGCCGGTCAGGAGGCAGAGGAATTTCACGCTCCGCCAATCCTCCGACGCCAGCAGTCCGCCGTGGTGCAGCTCCCAGCCGGCAAGGCGGCGCGGCGGCACTCCGGCGGGGAAATATTCCGTTGTTTCCACGCCGCTCTTCTCCAGAAAAAACGCGGCAACCGCCGCCAGAACCGCCTCGGGATCGATGCCGCGCCGGAGCGTCTCCCGGGTTCCGGCGTCGACGGCACGGCACTCCTGCCAGCGACAGAAAATCTCTCTTCCCATATCTTCCTCCTCAATACACCACACAGACCCGGAGCGTGAATGCCCCGCTGGTCACATCGGCATGTTCAAACTGTTCCGCAACGGTCCGGTTGCTCTCCATCAGCACCGCGGCGGCAGTCACCTCGCCGAGACGGCACTCATAGAGCGGGAAAAGCCGTTCCAGCCGGGCCAGGCTCTCCAGCGCGTTTTCCCGCTCAAAATGGCTCCATTCCACCTGAAAGAAAAGCGTCGTCAGCCGCCCGGAATCATCGGTTTCATAGTGCGTGAACCGGGTTCCCCACGGCTTCCCGGCCAGCAACTGTGCGGAATCATTCAGCCGCACCTGCGTATCGACGGCCAGCTTCTCCAGAAGCAGTTCATCGATTGCGCGCTCCAGTGCGCCGAAGTCAAACGCCGGACGCGTCGGCAAAGCGTCGTCGCCGGGCAAATCGGCGACGACCGGCACACATTGCGCCACCTCGAGTTCCGCCCGGAGTTCCAGCCCGCCCTCGAGCCGGACTCGCCCCCACTGCCGCAAGGAACGGCAGGAGAGCGCCCCGCCCGCCACCACGCGGAACACGATCGAAGAACCGGCCGGAAGCGTCACCGTTTCCTCGCAGAACGGCAGGTCCCCTGCCAGTCGGGAAAGGCGTTCCCGCAGTTGGGAGGGAGTTGCCGAACCGGCCTCCAGAGCAAACCGGAACCCGCGGACCGCCGTGTCTTCCAGCGGTTCCGCCGCCGTCAACTGCAACGAACAGTACTCCCGGAAAGAGTCCCCTGGAGCCGTTTCCGGATTCAGCCCGTACCGCTCGCGCAGAAGTTTCGCCAGAGCCGCCCAGACGAGACCGGGGGCGAGCGCCGCCCAGGCGGAACGGGCGGGGCCGTCAGCGGAATCGTCGCCCTCGCCGGGATATTCCGCCTCGGAGAATGTCGAACTCATCCCGTCGACCCGCAACAGCAGCTCCGCCGCGCCGGAAACCTGCGGGATGCCGTTCTCGCGCACCTCGGTCAGTGTACCCCCCTCCCCTGCGGAAAGAACGCCGAACCGGATGCAGGAACCAGCGGTGGTCGTCACCTCGCCGCCGATGAACGGAAACTCTGCCAGCAGTTTGAGGAAATCACAGCGGAAACGCTCCGTCGCCATCGACCTTCCGGCCAGTGAAGCACGGAGGCGGAGAATTCCCGGCTCCTGTTCGTCCGGCGCCTCCATTCCGGTCACGGCGACGGCGAGACCGCCCGCGGGCGGGATCTTCCGAAGCGTCACCTCTTCCGGGCGCGGCCACCGGCTCCGGATCAGTGCAAGCAGAGCGTTTTCCACCGCGGCATGAATCAGCTTCCGCCGCTGTGCCGCCGCGGCCTCCGTTTCCGGATAAGGGACACCGGCCGCTTCGCCGACCGCAGTCAGCGTCTCCGGTGCGACATCGGGATGGGTAAGATCCATACAAGCTCCTTTCAATCGGTTGACTCCGTTATCCGGGAAAAAAGTCAACCTCCGGAGCTTTATGGCGAGGCGGGAAGTTCCCCGCGCGGGAGGTTCAGTCGCGGCGGAGCAGACAGGCGTAGGCCCCGTCCGTCTCGACCGAAGGAAGAATCTGCCGGGCGGTCACCTTGCGGAATTCGGGGTGCCCGCTCAAGAACCGTTCGATCTGAAGCCCGTTCTCCTCCAGTTCGATGCTGCAGGTGCTGTAGACCAGCTGGCCGCCGGGTGCGACCCGGTCGGCGGCGGCATTCAGAATCTCCTCCTGCAAACGGAGAATCCGGGCCAGCTCCCCGGCGCTGAACCGCCAGAGCGCGTCGGGACGGCGGCGAAACACCCCGGTGTTCGAGCACGGAACATCGGCCAGCACCAGATCGAACGTGCCGGAAACTTCATGCGGTTCGGCGGTCAGAATGGCGAAATCCAGTCCGCGGCGGCGGAAATTATCCGCCGTCAGCTGCTGTCGCCGTTCCGAACGGTCGGCGGCGACCAGCGTCGCGCCGGGCTCCATCTGTTCGGCCAGCATCAGCGACTTGCCGCCCGGCGCGGCGCACAGATCGAGAATGCGGCGCACGCCGGTGAAATCGGGCAGCGAAGGAGCGAGCGATGCGGCGGGGTCCTGAATATAGATGTTGCCCTCGCGAAGCGCTTCCGACCCGAGCACCCGGCCGGGATCGTCCGAGAAATAGAACCGGAACCTGCCGTATGCCGGCACCCCGGCGGAAGCGAGCTCCCCCGGTACGAACTCCCGCTCCGCCCGGAACGTGAATCCCGCCGGCGTCAGAAACGCCTCCGTCAGCGCCTCGAGTTCATCCGGCCGGAACCGGGCGTTCCAGCGCCGCAGCAACAGCGGCGGCAGCACCTCTCCCGGTTCATCCGAGAGAACCGGCATCGACGCCGGAGCGTTCCGGAGAACCGCATTGACAAAACGGCTCTCCGGATACCGTCCGCTCTCCTTGACAAAATCGACCGCGATGTTCGCCGCCGACTGCGGTGCGATTCCGGTCTGAAACCGGAGCTGTGTCAGCGCCACCGCCAGCACCCGCCGGATCGGCGGCCGCGGCGGCCGGCTGGCCAGCCGGGCAATCCAGGTGTCGATAAAACGCTTGCGACGGAAGTACTGAAAGAGCAGACTGCTCACCGTGCGGCGCAGCTCCGGATGCGCGAGGCGGGAGTCGAGCACATCGTCCAGGCTGACTCCCTCCGTTTCAATCGCCGTCAGAGCGTTCACCGCGTCGCTGAGGACAAATCCGGCGGAATGGTGTTTTACTCCACGCATTCATCCCCCAGGTAGTGGCCGGTCTGCATATACCCCATGTAGTCGGCGATCGCCTCCTCCAGGCTGGTCGCCTCGTCGGAGAATCCGAGCGCATGGTATTTGCCCATCTCCGCCCGGGTGTAATACTGGTAGCGGTCCCGGAGCGACTCCGGCATCTCAATGTATTCGATCGTCACCGGCCTGCCGAGCGCGGCGAACGAAGCGCGGGCAAGTGCATTCCAGGTCTCCGCCCGGCCGCTGCCGATGTTGAAGAGCCCCGCGGCAGAAGAGCTGTTGAAGAGATTCAGCACCATGCGGACCGCATCCTTGACGTAGAGAAAATCCCGTTTCTGCTCGCCGTCGGCGTACTCCGGCCGGTAGGACTTGAAGAGCTGAAGCTTCCCGGTGGCGGTGATCTGCTCGAACGCGCGGCAGACCACGCTGCGCATGTTCCCCTTGTGCCGCTCGTTCGGCCCGTAGACGTTGGAGAACTTGCAGCCGGTGATGCTTTTTAAATATCCGCGCCGCTTCGCCCAGAGGTCGAAAAGCTGTTTGGAGTAGCCGTACATATTCATCGGCCGGAGCTCCTCGATCTTCGACTCGTCATCGACGTAGCCGCGGCTGCCGTCCCCGTAGGTCGCACAGCTCGAAGCATACAGAAAACGGATTCCGGCACCGATGCAGAACTCCGCCAGTTCGCAGGTGTATTTGAAGTTGTTGTCGATGAGATAGGAGGCATCGCGCTCCGTCGTCGCGGAGCAGGCACCCATGTGAAGCACCCCTTCGATGCGGCAGCCGGCAAATTTCCCCGCCCGGAGCATCTCCCGGAACGTCTCCCGCTCCATATAGTCACTGAAACGGAGCGGCGCGAGATTTTTCCATTTGTCGGTCGTATTGCCGAGGTGATCGACCACCAGAATATCGTCGATTCCGGCCCGGTTCAACCCCCAGACCAGAGAGCTCCCGATCAGGCCGGAGCCGCCGGTGACAATAAACATACTTCAGAACTCCATCTGCTGGCCCAGCGTTCCTGGCGTACGGATTTCGCGGTCAGCGGCGGTTAAGATTGCATTCTGTCCGGACTGCAGCGGAGCGGTCAAACCGGTCAGATACGCCATGCAGGTAAAGGATGTGTCGAACTTCTTGTCTTCATCATCGCGTTCAAACTCCAGGCCGATCACCAGCTCCCAGCAGTGGAAGTTGCGGCTGATCATGAACCCGTGGTTGTCGATGGCCCCCTCCTGGAGATCGTAGGTGATCCGGTAGGTGCCGAACGTACGGCGATCCGGCGTCAGCGGAATCCGCATCCCGAAATTCAGCGTCTCGCTGTAGTCGTCAAACGTCTTGTCGAAAAACGACCCGGCCTCCAGCTGCGTCAGCGTCGACCCCATCGAATAGGCGCTGCGGGTGCTGTAGGGGCGATGATAGTTGTAGGAGAACGTGAAGTTGTAATCCTCCGCCGGAGAGTAGCTCAACGAAATATTCCAGCGGTTGAGCCATTTGAGATTGATTCCCGGGTGTCCGGCCGGCCGGCCGCGACGCGTCACCTCCGGCGCCTCCTCGTTGTTGCCGCCGGCATCGATGGCGAACAGCGTGCTCACCGAAAATCCTTTGAAGGGAGTCGCGGTCAGGATCGTGCAGAATTCGCCCAGATGGTTCTGATGATTATCCGATTTGTTGAAGTGAATGTCCAGATAGTTCTCCATCCGGAAATAGTCGCGGATCGAATTCCCGGCCCGAGTCTGCAGGCGGTTGTTCACGCCGAGCCGGACGAAGTGCTGTTCATCAATCCGGTCGATGTCGTCAAAGTAGTAGAGATGCTCCCGGTTCACCGTCGGCTTGGGGATGAAGGTGTAGTTCACGTAGGGCTGCATCACATGCCGCAGGCCGTCCAGCACCAGCCAGGTGCTTTTGACATTCTGCCAGGTGTTGTGAATCTTGGTCGAAGCCTCGACCCCCAGTTCCCCGGCGAACCGGACTTTGCTGCCGCCATCGTCATCGTAGTTGACCACCGGAATCGGCCCGGAGCTCTCCGGATTCGCGGCCCGGAAGAGATTCAGCAACTCATCCTCGCTCACCCTGCGTTTGGAGGTCTTCGAATAGGCGGTCATCCGGAATCCGGCGCGGGGGACGATCGTCAGCCAGTCAAACCGCAACGGATAGTAGAGGAAATTGACGTTGTCGAGCCGGAACGATTCGTAATTCTTCAGCACGGAACGATCGAGGAAATCCTGCGACACGTGGTGCTCTTTCCCGTCAAGCCCGAAGTTGCGGTCAAAGTCGATCCAGTTCATCTTCAGGTAATCCATCGAGAAATCGCCCTGATAGTACAGATTGGTGCCGAAGAGTTCCTGCCGCGGCACGGAAAGCTGAAATCCAGGCAGCCGTTCCACCGTCGTATAGAAGCTGTTCACCCGCGGCCGGATATAGAACGAAGCACTGAAATGATCGAACTGCTGCTCCAGCGCCGCATAGGTCGCAGGCTGAGGATCCGCCGCATACCGCTCATCGAAGAAGTCCCGCGTGAAGTAGAGGTCGCTGCTCAGTTCGAACACGCCGCGGAAATCCAGTCGCGGGGTGATGTGCGTCACGTTGCTGATCCGGAAGTCATACCGGGCGGAAGGAACCTTCAACCGATAGAGAAAGTAGTCGTCATTCGCATAGACGTCGCTGTCGTAGATACTGTAAGCGAAAATTTCCGTCCGCGACTCCTCCGTGGCGATCACAGATGTGGCCCCATAGCCGAACCCGCGTTTGGTATAGTAGTCCGCCATCAATTTGACCGACGCATACGGATATTCCGAAAGGACAAAGTTCTTGTACGCGAGAAGATAGTATCCCCAGGAACCGTTTTTGCCCGCCTGCACGCCGAACAGCCCCGGCGATTCATCCTTCGGCTTGTAAAAGACCGGCATCCAGAGCACCGGCACACCGTACACCCGGGCAAAGCCGTTGAAGATCAGGATCGTATGATCGCCGATATCCTTTTCAATGTTGTCCAGCCCGTAGAACTCGGTGGCATGCGGCGTGAGTTTGGCCTCGGTACAGCTGATCGAATAATGGGCATTGTCGTTTTCCAGGTATTCGCAGGCGCTCACCTCGGCGTTTTTCACCACGATGACGCCATCCGGCTTGCGCTCGCCGGTCTCCGCCCGGCAGACAAAGCTTTTGAATTTCAACCGCGCCTTTTCAAACAGGAAATAGCCGGTTTCCAGATTGCCGACCAGCCGCTCGGCGCGCATGTTGTCGCTGATGCCGGAGGCTTTGACGGAGATCGATTTCTCGCCCCACACATTGCCGGTGATCCCGCTGATGGAGACCAGAATGTTCGGGGCATTTTCCAGCCGCGCCAGTTTGGCGGCGTCCACACTGCCGGCGGCATTGACCCAGCGAAAAAAGCGAATGTTTCCGGTGGCCTCGATGTCTTTGCTTTCCACATTGATCACCGCCTGATCGGCAAAGATTTCGAAGTCGCCGAAAGGAACGTAGACGTTCCCCGTGACCACGATGTTCTGGCCGACAATGTTCCAGTTGTCCGCCTTGATCCGCTTGAGCGAACTGAATTTCAGCCTGGAGGTCGGCAGCTCCGCCGCCTGCACCGCAGAACAGAGCAGAGCCGCCACCGCCAGGGCGATCAGGTATTTCCCTTTTTTCGACAGCAAGTTAAGATACTCCTGTATTAGGGGTTAATGGCCAACCCCGTACTGTGCGTTGATTTCCGCCTCCGTCGCAACCGAATAATGCCCGCAGCAGTTCAGCGTGCCGGCGATTGCAGGCGACAGAGAGGCGAGTTCAGAAACCGGCACCAGCGGCATATCCGGGCAGTTCGGCAGAATCACCGTCTTGCCCGGGAACTTCGCGTCGATCACCGCCTGCAGACCGTGTTTGAGCTCCTTCATTCCGCCGATGGCGGCGAGCGCGGTCACCGGGTTGAGTTTCCCCTGCTCCGCCAGCGTCAGCGTATGGCGGAGGTGTTCGGTGCGGCTGCCGCTCGAACCGATGTAGCGCTGGCCGCGGTTGACGATGCCGTCGATCGAAAGCACCCCCTCCTTGCCCGCCGGAATCCCGGCGAAAATATTCATCAACCCGTCCTTGCCGAGATACCCGGCAGCGTGGCAGAGCACCGGCACCGCCGGCACGAGCATGACGATGTCATCAAATCCCTCCGGTGCAAAATCCCGGAGCACCCGGTCGAACTCCTCCGGCGACAGTTCCGAAGGGTTGACCGCCTTGAATTCGACGCCGCGGCTCTGAATGGCTTCCCCGAGCTGACGCTCGACATTGGCGATCCGCGCGGAATCCATGTCGGAGACGAGAATCCGCTTCGGTCCGTTCGGATTCTCCACCGCCAGCTGGGTGTGCATCTGCCCCATCGCGCCGGCGCCGCCGGGCAGCCAGCAGCAGCCGCCGGGCTTCAATGTACTGCGCACGTTGCGACCGTACGCCGCCGAGAGATCCCTCCCCGGCGCCCCCTGGAAGAAGAATCCCTCGTAGTGAATCCGGCCCACATCGAAACTGCCGGAGACTCCGGTGTAGTCGCCGATGAAACTGATGACCGCGCCGCGGTCCGCGAGCCGGGCGACGGCTTCCGCCGCAGGACCGGTCAAATTGCAGAGGAAAATGTCGTCGAACTTCTCATCCAGATCGAGCTCTTCGACCATGCGAACCGAGACGCCGAGCTCCCGCTCCAGCGCCTCACCGCAGGCGGCGGAGATGCCGAACCCGGTCACCGCGGCGGGCTTCGCCGCCCGGAGCAGTTCGCCCGCCGCATAGACGGTGTCGTCGCCGGCGGCAATCAGCACCCGTCCGCCGGAGAGCGGAGCGCGGCGGTTTTCAATCATATAGCTGGCCTGAACACAGGTCCACGGCTCCAGCAGCGCGGCGACCGCCGACGGCATCGAATCGGAGATCGGCAACAGATAGCACCCCTCGTCTCCGTTGAGCACCCGCTGATCGAGCACGCTGTACTGCGCCATGCCGCCGTCGATCGCGTATCCGTAGGCGAACCCCTTGCCGTTCACATAGATGTCGGCCTGAATGATGTAGCGCTGCCCCACATGAAACTTCCCGGTCAGTTTCGCCCCGACCTTGACGACCGTCATCACCGCCTCGTGCCCGGGAATGATCGGATTTTTGCGGAGATCCTTCGAGATGACCCGGGGATGGGCTTCGCCCGCCCGGATCAGCTTCACGTCGGAGAAACAGAGGCCGATCGCGTCGATCCGGACCAGGAGCTCGTCGTCGCGGATCTGCGGCACCGGCAGTTCACACGGCTGGTCGTTGTCGCCGAAATTCTCCATTCCTTCGCCGTAGAGGCGCCAGGCCAGCATCTTCTCCGGAATCGCAAACCCCATTTTTCTGTTCTCCCGTTTTATTTGAGATGGTAACGCTGAATCAAACTGTTTTCCGGTCATGCCGCCGCCACTCGTCGAGGCGGGAACTGATAAATGCAATAATTTCCTGCTGAAGCGCCTGCCCGTTCCCCTCGACTTCGCGGGCGGGGCCGAATTCGAACCACACCTCCCGTTCGGGGCGGACCGGGCCGAGATCCCGGAACCGCTTCCCGTTCCCGAGGAAGTCGGTCTTCAACGCGAATGGCACCACCGGCACGCCGGCGCGCCGGGCGAGCTTGATCCCGATGGAGTTGAACTTCTCCGGATCAAATGTCTCGCTGCGCGTGGACTGCGGGAAGATGACGATCGAACGCCCGGAGGCGAGCAGAGCGCTCCCCTCTTCGAGCACCGCCCGCAGATCGTCCCGCGGATTCTCCCGCCCGATCGGAATCGCACCGAGCGACGTCATGATGTTGCGGAAAAACGGCACCTTCATCAGCGACTGTTTGATGACAAAGGTGAAATCGACCAAACCGCGCATGACCGCATGAAACAGCGCCGTCTCCAGCAGGCTCATATGGTTGCCGATCAGCACCACCGGCCGCCCCTCCAGGGCGCGCAGGTTGTTCAGCCCCCGGATGTGCACTTTGCCGCCGCACCGTTCCACCAGGCGGAGGTTCTTGTTGGAGTAGTAGATCTGACGTTCCGCAGTCAGCTTTCCGCGCTTGCCGCACCGGCCGGTCCGGCAGAAAATCAGGAAATTGTTCCAGTAAAAATACCAGCGGCTGCCCAGCAGCGCCCGGAAAAGCAGAGATTTTGAAACATCCGCCGGAGTGTCATAGGAGTCTCCGGAAAAAAGATACCGCCCCTGATCCATACAATTCAATGCCGTGTCGATTCGTTCCACCACTCATTTCGCGCCTCCCTTTGAAGGCACGGCGAATGATAATATAACACCACTCCGGAATAAATACAACATTCGCGGAAAGATTTCACCCAACGCGTCCTTCCAGCACTGCGGAGTATTGGTTTCACTTCATCAAGAGTCCCTGAACAAACGTGTAGATCTTCGAATCAATGCCGACGCCCTCCTGCTCCTGCCGGGCGAGAAACTCCGGCAGTTCCCGCAACGGCACCCGGAAGCACTCGATCGATTCGGAGTCCTCCGGATGGGCCTCGACCTTCACGCCGCGGAATGCGTCGCCATCCACCTCCATCATGACCATGCTGATCGTCTCGCCGGTCATGCCGGGCGAACTGCAGGCGGGAGGAAAGGAGCAGAGCACCCGGCCGCGGTAACCGGTCTCCTCGTACAGTTCGCGGACCGCGGTCTCCTCCGCGGTTTCGCCGGGGTCGATCAGCCCGGCGGGGAACTCCAGCATCCGCTTCCCGGCCGGCGGGCGGAACTGGCGCACCAGCAGGATTTCGTCATCCGGAACAATCCGGGCGATGATGAACGCGGCGCCCGTGCCGCCCCGGCGTTCGACGCTCTCCCAGTGGCGGATCCGCCCCCGGTCATCCTGAAACTCCAGCTCCTTCAAAACAAGATAACGGCCGGAAGCGAGCACCTTTCCGGACAAAATTTTCTGCTGCATGACACACACTCTCTCCCCTGTATGGGGATATTTTTTCGTTTTTTCTTTAAAGTTAACTTGCAAAATGAATATTTCAAGTTAAAGTAAAAGCAAATCTATCTGATAATCTCTATTTCCAATCAAATTTATCCCTTTGCGCTTCCGTGTTTTTCTTTCTCCGGACCGCAGACGGGAGAAGAAGTTTACGTATGATTCTTGGGATCACCGGTGCCTTCGGGTGCGGGAAAAGCTCGGTTCTTGCCGTCTTTTCCGCCCGGGGCTGGCGGACGGCCGACGCGGACCGCCTCTGCCATGAACTCTATGCCGGCGGCAGTGAACTCGCCGCAGATCTGGTAAAACGCTGGGGAGCGGGCATTCTGCTCCCCTCCGGCGAAGTGGACCGCCGGAAACTCGCCTCGATCGTCTTTGAGGATCAGGCCGAACTCGATGCACTCACCGCACTGCTGTATCCGCGTCTGGCCGGGCGGCTCGACCTCTTCATCGACGAATGCCGCCGCGACGGCACCGATGCGGCGATCGAGATTCCGCTGCTCTACGAGGCGGGGCTCGACGAAAAATTCGACGCGGTGGCCGCCGTATGGAGCGCGCCGGAGATCCGCCGGGAACGGCTCCGCCGCAAGCGGAACTTCAGCGAAGAGGAGATCCAGCGCCGGGAATCGCGGCAGCTCGCCGCGGATCTCAAACTGGAACGGGCCGATTACGGGCTGATCAACAACGGTCCGCCCGAAGAGCTGGCCCGCCAAATCAATCTTCTGATCGATCAATTGCATTGTCACAACATATAAGGTAAATGAAAATGGATGAAACCCGCGATCTGATTCCGGACGGCGACGCCGACCGGGAAATCCGTCAAAACGACACCCCGCCCCGCCGCCGTGGACGCCGTCCCGGCGTCAAGAACAAACCGGTGGAGGCGGAATTTGATTTCGCCACCCCGGCGGCCGCCGGCGGCGAGGAAAAACCGGCACGCCGCCAGAACGAGCGGCAGCAGGCCCCCCGGCGGGGCCGGCCCCGCCGTCAGAACGCGGAGCGGCAGCCGGAGCGGCGCAGCGAGGAGAATGCGGCGGAACCTTCGGCCGAAGAGGTGATGCGCGAACTGCTGATCGAAGAGCTCTCCGAACCGGTGACGTCTCCGGCCCCGGAGGCCGCGGCGGCGCCGAAGCCGGAAGGACTTCCGGCGGAAGAGCCGGAGAATGCCGCGCCGCGCCATCATAACGGCGGAAACGGCAACGGCAACGGCGGCAACGGCCCCCGCCGGGACCACATCGTCCCCTCGCTCAACATCTCCGAACTGCAGGAAAAATCGATGCCGGAACTGGCGGTGATGGGGGCCGAACTCGGCATCGAGGGGATCGGCGCGCTGGAGAAGTCGACGCTGATTTTCGAAATTCTCCGCGCCAACGCCGAAAAATCCGGGCAGATGTACGGCTCCGGCTATCTGGAGGTACTGCCGGACGGATTCGGCTTCCTCCGTTCGCCGAGTTACAGCTATCTGCCCTGCCCCGAAGACATCTATCTGAGCCCGTCGCAGATCAAACGGTTCGCGCTCAAGACCGGCGATTTCGTCGCCGGGCAGATCCGGACGCCGCGCGAGAAGGAGCGCTTCTTCGCCATGCTCAAGGTGGAGAGCATCAACAACGACTCGCCGGAACGCAAGAAGGAGATCATCCCCTTCAACAGTCTGACCCCCTACTTCCCGACCCAGCGGCTGGTGCTGGAGCGGGATCCGGCCGATTTTTCCACCCGGATCGTCGATCTGGTCACGCCGATCGGCAAGGGGCAGCGCGGCCTCATCGTCGCGCCGCCGCGGACCGGTAAGACCGTTCTGCTGCAGAAGATCGCCAACAGCATCCGGGCGAACAATCCGGAGGTGAAGCTCATCATCCTGCTGATCGACGAGCGGCCGGAAGAGGTGACCGACATGAAGCGCAGCGTCGACGCCGAGGTGGTGAGTTCCACCTTCGACGAGCCGCCGGAGCGCCATGTTCAGGTGGCCGAAATGGTGATCGAGAAGGCCAAGCGCATGGTCGAATACAAACAGGATGTGGTGATCCTGCTCGACAGCATCACCCGCCTCGCCCGCGCCTACAACACGCTTCAGCCCCACAGCGGGAAGATCCTCACCGGCGGCGTTGACGCCACCGCGCTGCACAAGCCCAAGCGGTTCTTCGGCGCGGCGCGCAACATCGAAGGGCACGGCAGCCTGACCATCATCGCCACCGCGCTGATCGAAACCGGCAGCCGGATGGACGACGTGATCTTCGAGGAGTTCAAGGGCACCGGCAACATGGAGCTGCACCTCGACCGCAACGTCTCCGACCGCCGCATCTATCCGGCGATCAACGTCGAGAAGTCCGGCACCCGCAAAGAGGAGCTGCTGCTGCATCCGGATGAGCTCAGCAAGGTCTGGCTCCTGCGCAAAGCGATCAACGGCGTTCCTCCGGCGGAGGCGATGGAGCTGCTGCTCGGCCGCCTGAAGAAGGTCCGGAGCAACATCGAATTTCTGCTGACGCTCAAAGCGGAGAATTGATCCGGCGGAACTCAGGGAAGGTCAGGACAATGAGTGAAATCAAGAAAAAACCCACCGTTTCCACCTATCTGTTGTTTTTCGTGCTGATTCTGGTGATTGCGGCGGCGGCGGTTCTGCTGCTGCCGGTCTACCGCGATTACCAGAAGAAGCAGCAGGAGCTCGCCGCGGTCAAGGAGGAGCTCAACGACAGGAAAGAGGAGAGAACCGAACTCTCCACGGAGGTCACTGCGCTCGGGCGCTCTCCCGAGGCGGTGGAAAAGGTCGCCCGGGAGAAGTTCGGCCTGGTCCGGGAGGGGGAAACGGTCTTCCGTTACGACCCTCCGGCCCGGAGCAATGCCGACGGCGCAAAAGGAAATTAAATAAAATCGTTTTTTTCGGCCGATTGTGCTTTGCATTTGCGCCGGATGTTCATATATTATAGACAGAGTGTTGTTTTCTCAATGCGTTCCTGTTCATAAAACTGTTTCCCGGGAGGAAGTTGACGTGAAAAAAAATATGTTCGTGATTCTGGTCGGTGTCGCAGCGCTCCATATTGCGGTGTTCAGCGGCTTGTTTGCCACCGGCGGCTGCACCAATGTCGTGATGGATGAACGCGGGTATGTTCCGGCCCGGTCGGAATCGCTCGCTCCAATGGAGGCGACTCCGATGGCGCCGATGACTCCGGCGGTCACGGAAACTCCGGCCCCGGCCGCGACGCAGAAACCGGCGGCGCCGGTGGAGACCTTCCAGCCGATGACCGGAGTCACCTCCTCCGGCGGCATCGGCTCGAATGCGACGGCCGGCGGCACCTACACGGTCAAGGCCGGCGACACCCTCGGCAAGATCGCCAACGCGCACGGCGTCAGCCTTTCGGCGATGCTGAAGGCGAACAATATGGATCTCAAGAGCGCCCGGCGGCTCCGGATCGGCCAGAAACTGGTGATCCCGACCTCGTCCCGCCCGGTTCGCAAGAACAGCGCCCGCCGGAGCGGCAAAGCGGTCCGAGGCACTGCCGCCGCGACTGCCGCAGTTGCCGCTGACGGCACCTACACGGTCAAGGCCGGCGACACCCTCGGCGGCATCGCCCGGCGGCTCAAGGTGAAGACCGCCGACCTGCAGAAGGCGAACAATCTCTCCGACGCCCAGGTGCGCCGCCTCCAGATCGGTCAGAAGCTGGTGGTGCCGGGCAAGGGCAGTGTGACGGCTTCCGCCCCGGCGGCGACCAAGTCGCAGGCCGCGAACAACGAGCTTGAAGCTCTGCTCAACAATGCGGAATCCACTCCGGTCGCTCCGGCGGTCGCTCCGGCGACGACTCCGGCTCCGGCGGCGGTGGAAACCCCGGTCCAGGCGCCGGCGGCGACTCCGGCGGCGACTCCGGCTCCGGTCGAAGTCAAGACCGAAGTGGTCAGCGGCAACTCCATGCCGTTTGAAGTCGAGCAGGACGGCATCACCCTTGACGACTTCGCCAAGCAGCACAACACGACCGCGGCGGCGCTCAAGCAGCTCAATGCGGATCTGCCCGCCGACGGCACGCTTAAAAAGGGAACGGTCATCTTCGTTCCGGCGGAATAATCCGGCAGACGGCAGAATGGAAAACGGCGGCTCGAAATCGGGCCGCCGATTTTTTTGCATAAAAAAAGGGAGGCGAACGCCTCCCGGGAAATACACGGAATTCAGAAACGCTTGACCCGGATGGTGCCGGAACGGCCATGCGCGGCCAGCCCCTCCATCCCGGCGAACGCCTCGATGACGGAAACTTCGCGCTGGAGCGCCTTTTCCGAATAGCGGACGATGCTGGAACGGCGGAAGAATCCCGGCGTCTCCAGCCCGTTGAAGTAGCGTGCGCTCGACGCAGTCGGCAGCACGTGAGAAGGTCCGGCGCAGAAGTCGCCGACCGGCTCGGGCGTCCACGGCCCGAGGAAGATCGCTCCTGCGGCGGTAATCCGCTTCACCAGCCGTTCCGGCCGCACGGTCTGAATCTCCAGGTGCTCCGGCGCGTACCGGCTGGCGATTTCGGCCGCCCGGTTCAGGTTGGGAGCCAGAATCAGGAAGAGCCCGTGCTCCATCACCCGATCCACCGTCGCCAGCCGCGGCAGAGAGGCCTTCTGGCGGAGAAATTCCGCCTCCACCTGTTCCATCAGCGGCGCGGAGGTCGTCACCAGAACCGCCTGTTCCAGCCCGCTGCCGTGTTCGGCCTGGCTGAGCAGGTCGGCGGCGATGAAGGCCGGATCGGCCGTCTCATCGGCGATCACCAGAATCTCGGAGGGGCCGGCGACCATATCGATGGCAACTTCGCCGTAGAGCAGCCGCTTTGCGGCGGTGACATAGGCGTTGCCGGGGCCGACGATCTTCTCCACCTTGCGGACGCTTTCCGTGCCGCAGGCGAGCGCGGCGACACCGTAGACGCCGCCGAGGCGGTAGATTTCGGTCACGCCGGCAAGTTTCATCGCGTAGAGAACTGCCGGATGCACCGTCCCGTCCCGCCGGGCCGGAGTGACGGCAACGATCTCCTTCACCCCCGCGGCGGAGGCGATTCCGGCGGTGTGGATCACCGTGGAAACCAAGGGCGCGGTGCCGCCGGGAATGTAGACGCCGACCCGGTCGAGCGGTTCAAATTTCTCCCCGAGCGTGACGCCGGGGCGGACCTCCGCCTGCCAGTTGCGCGGCATGGTCCGTTTCGCGAAGGCGCGCACCTGAGAGAGCGCCGTGCGGATCGCCCGACGCTGTGCCGGAGTGAGCGCCTTCTTCGCCTCCTCGATCTCCGCCTCGTCGACCCGGAAGCGGTCCGGCGTCAGGGTGACGTGGTCGAACTTCTCGGCAAAACGGATCAGCGCGGCGTCTCCGTCCGCCCGGACCTCATCGATGATGGCGGCGGCCTGTTTCCCGACTTCAGGGGGAAAGGAGGGGCGCTCATACAACGCCCGCAGCTCCTCTTCGAAACCGGGGGAGTCAAACCGGAGTTTTTTCATTTCTTCACCTGTACAAGTTCATTGTCGATCAGCCGGGTGGAGCCGAAATAGGCGGCCAGGGCGAGCAGTACCTCGCGGGTCGTCTCCGTCGGCTCCGCCAGCGTATCGACATCGAGCGCCTCCACATAGTCCACGCGCCCGCCGGCCGCCTCGATCTCATGACGGATCGCGGCGATGATCGCCGGAGCGGCGGAGATCCCCGCCTCCTCCAGCGCCGGTTTGGCGGCCCGGAGCGAACGGGAGAGCACGAGGGCCCGCTGATGTTCCTCCTCCGAAAGATAGCGGTTGCGCGAGGAAAGCGCCAGCCCGTCCGCCCCGCGCACCAGCGGCGCGGCGACGATTTCGATCGGGAAGTTGAGGTCGCGGACCATCCGCTTGATGACCAGCAGCTGCTGGGCGTCCTTGCGGCCGAACACCGCCACATCCGGCAGCGCGAGGTGGAAAAGCTTCGTCACCACCGTGGCCACGCCGCGGAAATGCCCCGGCCGCCGGGCGCCGCAGAGCGGACGCGACAGCACCGTCTCCTCCACCCAGGTGGAGGCGTCCGGCGCATACATCGCCCCGGGTTCCGGAGCGAAGATGACATCCGCGCCGTGCTCTTCGCAGACGAGCCGGTCGTGTTCGAAGTCACGCGGGTACTTGTCGAGATCCTCGCCCGGCCCGAACTGGGTCGGATTCACGAAAATCGAGACGATCACCACGTCAGCGCGGCCGCGGGCGATGTCGATCAGCGACGCGTGCCCGGCATGGAGAAATCCCATTGTGGGGACCAGAGCGATGCTCTTCCCCGCGCGGCGGGTTTCAAGCGCAAACTGCTGAAGCTCCTGCGCCTGTCGAAAGATGCGCATTTGAACTAGATCTCCGTCAGCCAGTTGTGACGATCCGGCAGCTCTCCGTGCTGGATGCCGGTCATCTCATTGTAGAGTTTATGCAGCACCGGACCGATTTCGGTGAGGTGATAGTCAATCACCTTGTCGCCGTCGAGAATGCGTCCGACCGGCGTGAGCACCACCGCGGTACCGCAGGCGGCGACCTCCGCGAAATCGGGCAGCTCCGAAGCGGCGATCCGGCGCCGTTCCGTGGGCATGCCGAGGTCGGCGGCGATGGTCATCAGCGAATTGTTGGTGATCGACGGCAGGATCGAATCCGAGAGAGAGGTCACGTAGCGCCCGTCCCGCGTGATCGCGAGGAAGTTGCTGGTGCCGAACTCATCGACATAGGTGTGGGTCGCCGGATCGAGGAAGAGCGCCACGGCGCAGTGACGATCCTTTGCCTGCTTGCTCGAGATCAGGCTGGCGGCGTAGTTTCCGGCCGCCTTGATGTGCCCGGTGCCGTGCGGCGCGGCGCGGTCGTAGTCGCGGGAGATCATCGCGTCGACCGGTTTGATTCCGCCCTTGTAGTAGGCGCCGACCGGCACGACCATGATGACCAGTTCATAGGCGAGGCTGGCCCCGACGCCGATCTGCGGCGTGGTGCCGAACATCACCGGCCGGATGTAGAGCGCGCCGCCGGTGCCGTAGGGCGGAATGTAGTCGACGTTGTCGCGCACGACGGTTTTGACCGCTTCGACGAACTTCTCCACCGGGAACTCCGGCATCATCAGGTGGCGGGCCGAACTGTTGAGCCGCTTTCCGTTCTCCTCCGGGCGGAAGATGCGGACCTTTCCGTCGCGGCAGCGGAACGCCTTGCCGCCCTCGAAGATCGCCTGTCCGTAGTGGAAGACATTAGCGGCGACCGACACCGTGATGTTGTAGTCGGAGCAGAGCCGCCCTTCATCCCAGCTGCCGTTCTCGTAGTGGAACCGGATGTTGCTCCGGGTCGGCATGAATTTGAATCCAAGATTCTCCCAGTCGATGTTCATGATTGCATCAATCTCCCGTGCAAAATGAGTTGGTTGAGTGAAATTTGACAGGAGAAATATAGCGCACATCGGCGTCAATATCAAGGATTTTTCCTGCGGAAGCGGCGGGGAAACGGAGATTCCTGAAAAAAAATCGTGTTTTACCCGCTTTTTGATTGCATTTTTCACAATTGTCGCTTATCTTAAATCAACATGACCGGATACGGAAACTACTGTTTTATTTTGGTTTCTATAGAGAAGGAGGATTGGCCATGGTATTGAAACATTTCATGAGTTGCGCCCTCACCGCGGCGGTGCTTGGATTCGTCGGTGCAGGATGCAGTTTGTTCAGCAACGAGGTTCCGCCGGAGGATCTCACCCCCGTGCCGGAAGCGATCGATGATCCGGGCTACTACAGCGCGGCGGATCTCGGCGCAGGTGCCGGCGGGCAGTTCGCTCCGGGGTCCGGCTCCGGCGTCGGAGAGTGGGTGGACTCAACCAGCAATGTCGGCGGCGCCGACGATCAGGGCTGGGTTCTGGCCGATCCCTCCGGCAACCGCCTCAACATGCCGATCATCTACTTCGCCTATGACTCGGACCTTCTGGTTCCCTCCGAAACGGCCAACCTCGACCGGATTGCCGCTTATATGTCGGACAAGCCCACCCTCGGGCTGCTGATCGAAGGCCACTGCGACCAGCGCGGCACCGAAGAGTACAACCGCGCGCTGGGCGAGCGCCGGGCGAACGCGATCCGCGCCTACCTGGCCGGCAAGGGAATTCCCGACGAGCGCATGAAGACGATCAGCTACGGCGAAGACAAGCCGGCGGTCCAGGGATCCGGCGAGAGCGTCTGGCGGCAGAATCGCCGCGGCGTTCCGGTTCCGATGCGGATTCCGCGCTGATGCTTCACGCCATCATGCGTTGCGGGTTGCAATAACGACCTGAACCATTCGCTCGACGGTTTTCCCCTGAGGAGACAGCCGCCGGGCGTTTTCCATATTTTCAGAATAGTTTGATGATCAATTCCGAACAGGAGAGAAGAAAATGAGCAAGATCCGTGCAGAGCACGTGTTCACCTCGGAATCGGTTTCCGAGGGGCATCCCGATAAAGTGTGCGACCAGATTTCCGACGCAATCCTCGACGCCTGCCTGGCGCAGGATCCGGAGAGCCGCGTCGCTTGTGAAACGCTGACCACCACCAATCTCGTGGTGATCTCGGGCGAAATCACCACCAAGGCCAAAGTGAACTGGCAGGATGTCGCGCTGAATGCAATCCGCAAGATCGGCTACAACGACCCCGCGGTGGGCTTCTGCGCCGACGATGCGAAGGTGATGATCTGCATCCACCGGCAGTCCCCGGACATCTCGCAGGGCGTGACCGAGGGGATGGGCCGCTTCACCGAACAGGGTGCCGGCGACCAGGGCATGATGTTCGGCTACGCCAGCAACGAAACGCCGGATATGATGCCGGCGACCATCTACTACGCCCACAAGATCGTCGAAGAGCTGGCGCGTCTCCGCAAGAGCGACCCGGTGAAATACCGCTATCTGCGCCCGGACTCCAAGAGCCAGGTGTCGATCCGCTACGTCGGCGGCAAGCCGAAGGCGGTGGAGACGATCGTGGTCTCCCATCAGCACACCCCGGATATGCCGGAGGAGTGGCTCGAGGCGCTCGTGCGCGAAGTGGTCAAGCGGGTGATCCCCGCCGAACTGCTTAACGGCGAGATCCGCTACTACGTCAACCCGACCGGACGCTTTGAAGTGGGCGGCCCCCACGGCGACACCGGTCTGACCGGCCGCAAGATCATCGTCGACACCTACGGCGGCATCGGCAGTCACGGCGGCGGCGCCTTCTCCGGCAAAGATCCGTCGAAGGTGGACCGTTCCGCGGCCTACATGTGCCGCTACATCGCCAAGAACATCGTCGCGGCGGGGCTGGCCGACAAATGCGAAGTGCAGGTTGCCTACGCGATCGGCGTGGCGGAACCGCTGAGCATCAACGTCGACACCTACGGCACCGGCGTTCTGGCCGATGACGGCGACCTTGAGAAGGTGATCCGCGAGGTGTTCTCGCTGAAGCCGGCGGAGATCGTGCGTCAGCTCGGCCTCAAACATCCGGGCCAGGGCTGGTGCTATCAGGACACCGCCGCCTACGGCCACTTCGGCCGGGCGCAGTTCCCGTGGGAGCAGACCGACCGCACCGCGGATTTGAAGGCCGCGGCGGAAAAGTTCCAGCGGAAGTGAAGATGACGCGCGGCAAACGAGGCCCGGCACTGCTGGGCGTCGGTTCTCCGCTCCTGGACATTCTAGTCCGGGTGGAAGAGCCGTTTCTCAAAACGATCCCGGGCGAAAAGGGCGGCATGCTGATGGTGGATGCCGACTTTCAGCAGTCGGTTCTCGACCGGCTGCCGGGCAATCCGCGGCGGGTGCCGGGCGGTTCAGCCGGAAACACGGTGTTCGCGCTGGCCCGTCTCGGGCTCGACGTCGCGATGTTCGGCAAGCTCGGCGATGATGCCAACGGCGACTTCTACCGGGCGCGGTTCCGGGAGCTGGGCGGCTCCGACGCGGAGTTCGTCACCACCGGCGAAGCGCCGACCGGCACCTGTCTTTCGCTCATCACGCCGGATGCGGAGCGCACGATGCGCTCCAGCCTCGCGGCGTCGCTGTTGCTGCGGATTGACGAAGCGGAGAAGGTCGATTTCTCCGCGTACGACTGGGTGTACATCGAGGGATATATGTTCTATTCGGCGGTGCTGCCGACGGTGATGCGGCGCGCAAAAGCGGCGGGCTGCCGGATCTGGCTGGATCTGGCGAGTTTCGAGGTGGTCCGCGACTTCCGCGAAGATCTGCCGGATATTCTGCGCAACTATGTGGATATCGTGCTCGCCAACGAGGAGGAGGCCGCCGCCCTCTTCGACGGATTGACGACCGAGGAACAGCTGGACCGCCTCGCCTCGTGGTGCGACATCGCCGCGATCAAGCTGGGCCGGCGGGGAGCGCTGATCCGGCGCGGCAATGAAACCGCGAAGGTGCCGGCGCAACTGGTGGAGGAGCCGGTGGACACCACCGCGGCTGGCGACCTCTGGGCGGCGGGATTTCTCTACGGAGTGCTCCGGGAGCGGCCGCTCATGGAGGCGGCCTGGTACGGTTCGCTCATCTCGTCGGAGGTGGTCAAGGTGGTGGGCTCCGAACTGCCGGAGCCGGCATGGAATGAGATCAAAGGCAAAATCGCCAAATAATTCGGGAGTGAAGTTTCAATGGAATACCAGATCAGGGATATCAATCTGGCCGATTTCGGCCGCAAGGAGATCGAGATCGCCGAACAGGAGATGCCGGGGCTGATGGCGACCCGCGCCAAGTACGGCCCGGAACAGCCGCTCAAAGGGGTGAAGATCATGGGCAGTCTGCACATGACCATCCAGACGGCAGTGCTGATCGAGACGCTGAAGGCGCTCGGCGCGGACGTGCGCTGGGCCAGCTGCAACATCTTTTCGACGCAGGATCACGCGGCGGCGGCCATCGCGGCCGGCGGCGTTCCGGTCTTCGCCTGGAAGGGTGAGAGCCTCGAGGAGTACTGGGAGTGCACCTACCGGGCGATGACCTGGCCGGACAACTCCGGTCCGGACCAGATCGTCGACGACGGCGGCGACGCGACGTTGCTGATCCATCGCGGCGTGGCGGCGGAGAACGATCCTTCGATTCTGGATGTGCCGACCGACGTGCAGGAGCTCCAGATCATCAATGCGCTGCTCCGGCGTGTGCTGGCGGAGGATCCGCAGCACTGGCACAAGGTGGCGGCGGCGGTGCGCGGCGTCTCCGAGGAGACCACGACAGGAGTGCACCGGCTGATTCAAATGGAGAGCCGCGGGGAACTGCTTTTCCAGGCGGTCAACGTCAACGACTCGGTCACCAAGAGCAAATTCGACAACATCTACGGCTGCCGCCACAGCCTGACCGACGGCATCAAGCGCGCGCTGGACGTTCTGCTCTCCGGCAAGACGGTGATGGTCTGCGGATACGGCGACGTCGGCAAGGGGTGTGCGGAAGCGCTGCGCAACGAACGGGCGCGGGTGCTGGTCAGCGAAGTCGACCCGATCTGCGCACTGCAGGCGTGCATGGCGGGCTTCCGGGTGTGCACGGTTGAAGACGCCCTGCCCGAAGCGGATCTTTACGTCACCACCACCGGCAACTGCCGGATCATCACCGCCGAACATATGGCGAAGATGAAGGATCAGGCGATCGTCTGCAACATCGGCCACTTCGACGACGAGATTGAAGTCGCCGAGCTGGAGCGTTATCCCGGAATCCGCAAGCTGGAGATCAAGGGCAGCTCCTGCCCGGTGAGCCGGTTCACCTTCCCCGACGGTCATTCGATCTACCTGCTGGCGGAAGGGCGGCTGGTCAACCTCGGCTGTGCGACGGGGCATCCGTCGTTCGTGATGTCGAGCAGCTTCACCAACCAGACGCTTGCGCAGATCGACATCGCCCGCAATCCGGACCGGAAAGTCGGCGTCTATCTGATCGCCAAGAAGCTTGACGAAGAGGTGGCGCGCCTCCATCTCGCCAAACTCGGCGCGAAGCTCACCACCCTCACCCAGGAGCAGGCCGACTACATCGGCGTTCCGGTGGAAGGGCCCTACAAGCCGGAAAACTACCGCTACTGAACCGCGAAAAGGCGGGCCGCCGTCAGTTAAACTGCGGCTTTACTTTCGCTGAAACAGAAAATCCACCGAGCCATGCGCCGGGTGGATTTTCTTCTTTTCCTGTCCTGTCCTCCACCGTTTCCTGCCGGATTTCCGCTGTTTTTTTGACATTTTCTCCGGATGGAGCTATATTGATTGTTTAACAACAAACCGTTCAGAATCAATCAACGGCAAATACCATACAAATGAACCGGAGACTTTTCTCTTTAGTCGAACTCTTGATCGTCATCGCGATCATCGCCATTCTGGCCGGACTGTTGCTGCCGGCGTTGAACCGGGCACGGGAAAAGGCGCACGCCATCGCCTGCACCGGCAATCTCAAACAGCTTGGTCAGGCGGGAAATCTCTACACCGGCGATTACGACGGCTACATCGTTCCGGGGGCGACGGCGCCGACGAATCCGCTGAACATGGGCGAAGCCGATGCCACCTGGCTGGCGGCGTTGCGGAAGTATCTCGGCTGTGCGCTCCCCGCCGTCGGGTACGGGCAGAAGCTGTTTGAGCAGGCGTCGGACTTGAAGGTCGGCGTCTGCCCCTCCTCGCCGGAGCGGTTCGGTTACGGCCACAACTCCTGGGGGCTCGGTCTGCTGGCCGATCCGGCCCAGCCCGCCGGCTCCAGCCAGAACCGGGCGGTGAAACTCTCCGCCGTGTCGAAGAGTTCGACGATCCTGTTTCTGGGGGACAACTTCCGGGCGAAATATTCGGAGGCATTCAACCGGAAGTTCAGCAACTGGGCGGCCTGGCTTGCGCCCGGCTCGCACGGATACGAGAACGACTGGAGCAGTCTTTTCTTCGTCCACACCAATGCGGCGAACGTGCTCTATCTGGATGCGCACGTCGGTATCATTCCGCTGCTCCGCCGGGATGAATTCTACTCTGCCGACGCCGACAAACTCTTCTGGCTGCCCTCCGTCGTCACGTTTGAATAAGGGCCCGGCGGCACACCCCGGCTCTCACTCAAACCAGAGCTGGATATTTCGAATGGCGAACAGAAGATCGTTTCCGCGCGTCCCCATGCCGATGCGGAGGATGTCATACGGTCTCTCTTCCTCCGTTCCCCGGAGAGGAATCCAGTAATGTTTCCACTCTCTGCCTGGCGAGGAGATGGGAAAGGATTTGTATTCCTTATCCCCACTGTAGGTCAGCATCAGGAGCGGGAAGAGGGGAATTCCCGTCTCGCCCCGGTCGTCATAGCAAAAGTCGAAGGAGACTGCGACCAGATTCCGCTTCTTTTCCTCCGGCTTGAAGCGGAATTCGGGGAAGGACCAGTTGTTGTCGGCAGGATTGGCTTTGTTCCGGAAATCGGTGCGAACCTCGACGGCATTTTCTTCCGCATGGAACCGGAAGGTCTGTTTCCCGCTGGAGTTCTGATGCCAGCGGGCGGGATTCATGAAATCGCGGGGCTCCGGTTTCAGGCGGGCAAGATCGATCAACGGCACAACGGCAGCCGAAAGCGGATCATCCGCATCCCCCAGCCGCACGAAATTGTGATATTGCCCGAGCGCGGAGATGCCGACGGTAAGCGTGGTCTCGCTGCGGGGCGGCAACTCGAGCGATTCGGGCGGCGCCAGGGTGACAACCGCTCCGGCAGGAACCGTCAGACGCGGACGGGTCGTCATCTTCCGGTCGGAAAGGTTGGTGACGATGAAATGAAGTTTTCCATCTTCCGGCAGCTCATAGCCCGCAGCGGTGTAACGGTTGCCGCTCCGGCGGAAATCGTAGCGGTAAATGAGCGGCGTGTACCGGCGTTTCACCGGGCGGTAACGTTTCGCCGCCTGGAGCATCCGTTTCGGTTCGGTATCGGTGTTGAGCTTCGCGGCGTCGAGTTTCTCAGCGGGGAACACCCAGTAGGCCATGCCGCCGCGGAAAGTGAGCTGATCCTTCCCGGATTTCAATTCCGTGCCGTCAACCGCGTACCCCTGCCCTGCCGGAAAGCCGTTCAAGGAGACTGTACGCTCGCCGATTCCATCCTTCCCCGCATAGAAGACGGCGACAGCACGCCTGCCGTCGGAGAAGACGCGGATGGGCTGCAGACCCGGCGGATTGTCTTTCCAGTCACCGCGATACTCCTGCCCGGCGAGCAGATTTGCGGCAAAAGAGTAGGCATGCATGGAACGCAGAGGCGTCCCGTAATAGTCGAGCATGCCGAAGTTGCTGTTGTTCTCCTGAAAGAACTGCATGACAAAGGGGTAGTAGCGGGCGACACCGCACGCTTTCGCCTCGACGGCCTTCATGGTGATCCAGAGTGCGCTGATCATATCCTCCTCCACCTGCGGATGAAGGTTGTCAAGAGTTCCGCCGTAAACCTGTTTGACCACACCAGAGATGCCGCGATGCCACGGTTTTCCGGACTCCGTGATCCAGATCGGCATGTTTTCTTTGGGATGGCCCTTCATATCGTGTCGATACTCCTGCACATAGGAGAGCATTCGTTCCGGTTCGGCATAGGTGTGAATGCAGAAGACGTCGATGAAATCGAGCATACCTCCGGCGATGCTCTCCCGTTCGATCAGCGTGGAGCCCTGACAGAAAGCGGCGCCGACCAGAGCGATTTCCCGCCCGCGAGCGGCCCACGCCGCAGCTTTCAACGGCGGCAGATTGGCTTCGGCGGGGAAGGTCGAACAATCGTATTCGTTGAGAATCTGGAACCCCTCCACTCCGGCCTTGCGACTTTCGAGCATGCGTTCCATGGCCCGGTCAAGACCGATCAGTTTTCCGGGCAGGATATTTCGTCCCGCCTGATTGGCGACAGGCTCCAGCCATGCGGGGAAATCAGTGAACGCGAAAATTGAGCGGATTCCTTTCGTTCCGGCAATACGGTACAATGGATCGTTCCGGCGGACATACTCTCCACTGCGGGGATGCAATCCGGCAAAATCACTCCATTCGCGGTTATGGGAAATCCCGTTTCGCACCAGCAGATCAAGACAGTTCTCCTGAATCTTCCGGGTCCGCCCTTCCAGCAAACCTTCCATGGCGAAAAAGGGGTCCACGTTGCCGGAATGCGGAGGCAGAATCGAAATGCCGAACAGTTGCCCGAGAGCGGGGAAACGCAACTCATAGAATCCGGTCGGCAATGAAAATTCAACCGACAAAACACGATTCCGCACCTCCGCGCGGCCGGAACGGCCGGTTTCTCCGCCATCCATTCCGGTCAACACCCAGTCGTGCACACTGCCGTCGGGAAGCAGCGAAGTCTTGAACTCATACCTTCTGCGTTCGCCGGGAGCGGCGACAAAAGCGGACGGCGCGCCCTGCGGAAGGAGCTTGTGACGGACCTCCTTCTGCAACGGCTTTTCCGTGGAACGGAAATCGAAGCTCTTCCCCTCGCCGGTTACCAGTGCAAGGTTGCGTATCAGAATCCGCATCCGTTCCGCCCGGCTGTTCACGAGAATCTGAATGGTGCGAACCTGTACCATCTCTGCCGGAAGACGATTGAATTTCACCTCGACAGAACTCCATTTACCGGGCGAAGGCATTGCAAACGGCAGGGTTCCGCCGGAACCATCCGGGCGTTTCGGCAGGACCACCGCTCCCGTTGCAGCAACAGGCGCCCCCTCCGGCAGATACTGCATTTCAAACCGGATCGCAACAGCCTCCCGCAGCGCCTCGGGATCCTTCACCCGATAGAGCGGCCAGATCAGACAGGCGTCTTTCTTCTCGCCCCGTTCTGCGGCAAAAGAGATCGCCTCCGCCTCGTTGTCCCAGCGCACGACCACGGGAGAATCCCCCATCGGGCTCCAGCCATCCGCCTGATTCAAAGGCACATTCTGCCCCGACACCAGTCCGGACATCCCGGCGGCAAACAGAACGAAACGCCACAATGGACTGCTCATTTTCTCCCCCAGTCTTCAATATTCCCGGCGGATGCCGTTGACGACGAAACGGGTGAACCCCTTTTCCCGCAAATCAAGCTCCCCCGGATGATCCACATGGCCGTCGGCGTAGGCCATCGCGCCACGGTTGCCATGATGAATGCTCGCCGTGTAAAACGAATTATCGAGAGGACTGTACGTCCAGACGGCGGTTCCCACGTCGTCACCGGTGGCTTTTATCGCATCCCGCCAGGTGTCGGTAAACAGATGCAGCCGGCTGGCGTTTCGCATGGCCTTGGTGGTATAAATGATCGTGTAGTCCGCGCCGGATATGCACGGGGAATAAAAATTCCCGAACGTTTTATATCGCGCATTCTCCGACCCGTCCTCCATGTACGTGGTATTCTGCAAGTGGTTGAAAATGCCGTAGGTGTAATCGCCGTTAAAACTGCTGCGCCGCTTCTTCTGCCCCGGACAATTCATTACGGAATCAGGCAGGAATTTCGCCAGAGAAAAAAGATATCCCCAGCCCTTGGCTGACTGGTCCTGATATTTGTAGCCGTTCTTCCAGCCGAAGATGAATCCATCATAATCGTTCGCATAGAAGAGATGCGCGGAAATCACCTGCTTGAGCTGGGATGCGCAATTGCTTCGTCTCGCCGTATCCCGCGCTTTTCCAAGCGCAGGAAGGAGCATCGCCGCCAGAATGGCGATGATCGCAATTACGACCAGGAGTTCTATCAGAGTAAATAAAGAGCGACCGGTGCCTCTCCTCCGGCAGCCGCTCTTTTGCTCTCCTGCGGCATTGCGACGGGAAATGGTTCCGTCTTCCGGCCCTGTGACGCGGACCGGGCAGACCGATGCGTTGCTGTCTTTCTGCATGATCTTCTCCTTGTCAACCCATATTATATCCAGGCGGGAGTGCCCATTGTTACATATTCCGGCGGAATAAATTCCACACCTTTGGCTTCACGTCGCGGCTGCCTCAATCGATCGATGCTGTGAAGCAACAGGGATTTCGCATTGAAGCCGATGTAATCCAGCCCCTCGGGCAACTCTCTCGCCAACGGGATGTTGCAATGGCTGACGATCTGTACTTCACGCCCCGGCACAATGCCGCACTCCCGCAATCCGGCGAGGACTGGCGGCAGCAGGTTCTCATTGAGAACGATCAGACCGTCCGGGCGCTCCGGCTGTGCCGGCGTACAGAGCAGCCGGATCAGTCGGGAGGCCTCCCATACCCCCTCCGGAAGGTGATGGATGCCATGCACCCACTCCGGACGACAGATCGCACCGCTGTCACGAACGCGCTGCTCCACCTCGGCGACAACCGTCTCCCGGGTTCGAGCAGCCATCAGAACCGCCACCCGCGAAACACCCCGCAGAAGAAGACGTTCCACCGCCATCTGCGCCAGCATCCGGTAATCGTGCTTCATGACGGTAGCGGGAATTACCTCCTCCCAGGCCGGGGAATGGAGCACCACCCGAAACGGCTTGAGCCGCAGAAGCATCTGCGGTTCCACCGAACAGGAGAAGATCACTCCGGCAATCAACCCCAGTTCCAGATCCTCTCTCAATCTGCGGAACTCCGGCAGATCGGGGTCACAGTGCAGATCGATATGATAGAGCGAAAAAGAGTATTCCGGCCGTTCCTGAGAGATATCTTTCATCGCCTGTTCCAGAGCGCTCCACTGGGTATCGCCGTTGACCTCCATCTCATGATGGTTGGGCGGCAGCACCACGCCGAAGCGGAAGAGGTTCGGCGGATTGTCGGTCACAAACATTCCCTTCGAACCGCGCGAATTGATAAATCCCTCCTGCGCAAGCTGGTTCACCACCCGCTGCACCGTCACATTGCTCGCCTGATAACTGGCAAGCAACTCATGTCGCCGCGGCAACGCATTCCCCGGAGGAAACTCCCCCGAAACAATCCGCCGTCTCAGATCAAGAATAATCTCTTCGTTCCGCATTTTTTCATCTCAAGCATAGAATTTTCTACTATATTATATGCCAAATGCAGAAAAATGTCAAGGGCAAAACCAGGGAATTTGAATTTTTTTCAAAAAAAAACTTCCGGCGGCACGGGCCGACGGAAGCAGGCGGAATTTCGGCGGTCAGCCGCGAAGGAACTGGACACGTTTCTCGTAATCGGCGATCCGGTCGAGCACAACACCGGTTGACGGAATTCCCCACTCTTCGAGGCAGTGCGCCCAGACCGCACCCCACGGCAGGCTCTTCGCCTCCTCCTGAAGCGCCAGCCGGGCGGTGAGGTCGCGCCGGGATTCCGCGGCGCAGATCTCCGCCGTCGGCTCCAGAAAGCCGCGCAGCAGCGCCTTGCGCATGTTGTGCGCCCCGATCACCCACGCTCCGACCCGGTTGATGGTGGCGTCGAAGTAATCCAGCCCGATCTCAATCCGGTCGGTGCCGCAGGCGGCGATCTCGCGGCCGAGCGAAAGGAGGTCGTCGTTCAGCACGATCACATGGTCACTGTCCCAGCGGACGCCGCGGCTGACGTGCAGCAGAATCCGCCCCTGCTGCACCAGAATCGCCGAGAGTTTGTCGGCGATCGACTCGGTCGGGTGAAAGTGGCCCATATCCAGGCAGATCGCCTTGTTGTGCCGCGCCGCGTAGGTGAGGTAGAAGTCGTGCGAACCGACGGTGCAACTCTCGGTGCCGATGCCGAAAAGCTTCGACTCCACCGCGTCGAGCACCAGCGCTTCATCGACCGGATCGGCGAAGATCGCATCGAGACTCTCCATCAGGCGACGGCGCGGAGCGAGCCGGTCCGCCGGGGTGTCCTTGAAGCCGTCCGGAGCCCAGAAGTTGCAGACCGAACGCACGCCGGTCGCCCGGGCGAACGCCTCGCCGATCCTGCGGCACGCCTGTCCGTGCCGGATCCAGAAGGCGCGGATCTCCGGATCCGGGTGGGAGAGCGACAGCCCCATATCCAGCTTCGGGTGCGAATAGAACGCCGGCGCAATGTCCAGCCCGATCTTCCGCTCAACCGCCCAGTCGCGCCAGCCGGAGAAATTCTCCACCGTGAAGGAGTCCCGGTCGCACCCCGGCGTCACACAGTCCACCTCGTGCCCCTGCAGCACCACCTTGAACGGGCCGGGAATCATCGTGAACGCCTCATCCAGATCCTGCCGCAACTCCTCCGCCGTCCGGGCCCGCCCCGGATAGTTTCCGGTCACCTGACAGCCGCCGGTCAGCGCGTGACCGGTGTTTTCAAATCCGGTGACATCGTCGCCCTGCCAGGCGTGAATTCCGATCACGCAGGCGTTCATCCGGCGCACCGCCTCTTCCACATCGACGCCGTGTTCGGCGTAAATCGCGCAGGCATCCTCATACATCCGTTCGGTTCTGTTCATCGAGCCTCTCCTTTCCATACGGTTTGAATTGCATTGGTAAAGCTGATCCCGTTCTCTCCGGGCAGTTGCAGAATACCGGGAACGCCGTCGGGAATCCGGGCGGAATAAACGACTCCCTCCCGCGTGCGCTCCCACTCGATCGAAATGCGTCCGTAGACGCTGTCGTACCAGGCGGACATCGAGTTCAGCGAGGAAATGGCGCATGGCTTCAACACCACTTCGCGGAATCCGGGGCGGTTCCAATCCGGCTCCAGCCCGGCGGCATACTGCATCATCCAGGCGGAGAGATCGCCGTACATGATGTGGCAGTGCGAGAAATTGCCCGCGAAATCCTCCAGCAGCGTGGTCTCACCGTTCCGCACCCAACGGCACCAGCCGGGGAACTGATCCTGCGTAAAGATCCGGAAGGCCGACTCGGCATATCCGTGTTCGGCCAGCACCCGCGGGACAAATTTCGCACCGACGATCCCGAAGTCGGCGATGTAATGCGCCTCCTCCATCTTCCGGTTCAGCAGAGCGGCGGTTTTCTCCGCCTCCTCGCCCGAACAGAGCCCCATCCCGACGGCGACGGCCAGCGCCGTCTTTTCGTCGTTCGCATAGGAGCCGTTCCTGTTGGAGAAGGCGCGGCGGAACGCCTCCGCCACGCCGGCGGCACGCTCCCGGTAACGGGCGGCATCCTCGCGGAATCCGAAGAGCTCCGCCGCATCGGCGAGGATGCAGAGGTCATAATAGTACCAGCCGGTGGTCACCAGCTCCGGCGCCACCGCGCGGGAGGGATCGTAGTGGCACCAGTCGCCCAGCCCGAACTTCAGGATTCCCCCCTTCGCCATGCTTGCGGAAAATTCGACGTTGCGCTTGAAGGCGTCGTAGTTCTCGCGCATGAGCGAACTGTCGCCGCGGTAGAGGTAGACGCGGCGCGGAATCCCCATGAGAATGGTGTCGAACATCGTTCCGCTCCCCCAGTTGTACCCCCAGCCGGAGGTGGGGGCGATGCCGGGCAGCTGCCCGTTCGGGCGCTGGCAGTCACGCAGGGTACCGAGCCACTCGCGATAGGATTCGGCCAGATCGAAGTGGAAGAGCCCGGTGTCGGAGGCGAGCTGGGTGTCGTTGGTCCAGCCGTTCTTCTCCCGGTGCGGACAGTCGGTCGGGATCCCGACGAAGTTGTTGAGGAACGACCAGCGTGTGCAGTGTTCCAGCGCATTCATATCCGGATTAGAACAGGTGAATCCGCCGATTTCGCGCAGGTCGCTGTGGATCGCCTGCGCGGTGAGCGAGAGAATCTCCGCCTCGCCGGAAATTTCCACGACGGCATAGCGGAATCCGTGATAGGTGAAGCGGGAATGCCAGCTCTCCACCCCTTCCCCTTTCAAGGTGTAGCGTTCGGTCTGGAAGTCGCCGCTCTGGACGAAACGGGCGATGTCATCCCAATAAAGCGAACCGTCGGGGTTGAGCACGTCGCCGTACTGGATCTTCACCGTACTCCCGCGCGTCCCCCGGACGACCAGTTCGGCGCGTCCGGCGATGTTCTGCCCGGCGTCCCAGGTGCCGCACTCGAGGCGGCGCATCGGGAAGAGTTCACAGACCCGGCAGGGCGGCGCGGTCTGTTCGAAGAGCAGGCCGCCGGGCCCGGGAACGATCGCCGCTCTGCGCCAGGCCGAATCGTCAAAGCCGGGGGCATCCCAGCCGGGGAACTCCAGCCGGGCGTCGTAATGCTCCCCGTTGCGAAGTCCGTCGTATGTGACCGGCCCCGAGGAGCTCACCCGCCAGCAGTCGTCGCTGGAGAGGATGGTTTCACCGTCGACGACCAGCTCCAGCAGCAGTTTGGGGTAGTCGCGCCAGGTCGCCTTGTCAAAGTGCCACGCCTCGGCAGTGTGGCAGTTGTAGAGACCGTTGCCGAGAACCACACCGACGGCGTTGCGGCCGGGTTTGAGCAAGGAGGAAACGTCGTAGACCAGATATCCTGCGTGCGCATCGTAGTTGGTCGGCGCGGGGGCAAGTTCGCAGTCCCCGACCTTCTTTCCGTTGAGCCGGAGCTCGTGATAACCGAGTCCGCAGAGATAGAGCCGGCACTCCTTACCGCCCCGGAAATCGAACTCCTGCCGGAAATACGGCGCCGGAAGCACCTCGCCCCGCCAGTCATGGAGCGTCTCGCCGGAGCCGATCCAGAATGCATTCCACTTTCTTGTATCGGAAAACGACATACATCCCCCCTTCCTCTTGTTTTTCTTGAGGAATATACTTGACAAAAAGGAAAAAAATATGGATATTAAAACAAATCATGTGTCTATTTGCGACAATCGAGACGAATTTTCTATGGAATACGATTCAAGTTCCTACCCGATCATCCACCTGACCGGACACCAGAAAAAGATCTACCCGTGGCTCCAGGACAACCTCAACACGCCGTTCTGGCGCTGTTACTGGAACGTCACCCCGGGCGGCTGGCTGCGGGTCGGCGGAGCGGAGCTGGAGCTGAAGAGCGATCAGGTGTACATCATTCCGGGCTACTTTCGCTTCTCGACCTTTGCGCGCGAACCGTTTGAGCAGTTTTACATCCACTTCAGCGTGCCGGACAATCACTTTCCGGCGGACTGCGGCATTCTGACCACCCCCATCCGCCCGCACTGGAAACAGCTCTGGCGGGAGTGGGAAGCGCTGGAAAAGAGCGGCGAAAAGAACCGGTTCCGCCGGGAGACCGCGGCCGGAGCGATTCTCGGCGAAGCGCTGCTGCAGCTGCCGCGGGAGGTGATGACCGAACAGACGCGCCGCAGCCCGATGACCCGGCAGGCGATGACCCTGATCCGCCGCGACCTCTCCACGCCCCGTTCGAATCCGGAGCTGGCCCGGGCATGTGGAGTGGATCTGAGGACATTTCTGCGCCATTTTCTGCGAGACACGGGAGAAAGTCCGCAGCAGTTCAGCCGGAGAATCCGCATTGAAGCGGCCTGCCGGTACCTGCTCTACACCACGAAGAGCATCGAGGAGATCGCGGAATTGACCGGCTTTGCGGACCGTTATTATTTCAGCCGGGTGTTCCGCCGGCTGCAGCAGAAATCCCCGGCCAGATTCCGCCGCCAGCAGCAGCCCCCCGAACTCGCCGACGGGAACTAGAGAAGAGCAGTATATGCTTTGCCGTCCTTCTTCCCAAGCCCCAACGGCCAAAAGAACTCTTTCGTTAAACTTCGGCAGTTCAATTTAAGAGGAAACTTCTTGACTTAGCAAGCGTTTATGCTATTTTATCCAGGGCAATTATGACGATAGTCAGAGAGGAATATGACCTTACAAAAACATCAACTAAGAACGAGGATCGTTGATATTTCAGAAAACGACCTTCGAGAAAAATATCCTGAGGTATTGGCAACATTATTACGCGACCATACTACAGGAGAAAATATATTTTGGGCAACTGACAACTATGCAGAACTAGGTGAAGCATATAATTATTATGCTCCAATTATACCGTCTTTGATTACGGGGGAATACGGTCAGGTGATTCGTCCCCGGGTCAAAAAGGACAAAGAATTACAGTTGTCGCGTATCCGAGATATGGCAGAAGTGTTTACCCCATCATGGATTTGCAACGTTCAAAACAATCTGATTGATACAGCCTGGTTCAACCGGGAAAATGTGTTTAATATTGAACATGGTGAAACATGGGAAACAGTTAAGACCAGAATAACATTTCCCGAAGGCAAGACCTGGAAAGATTATGTCCGTGCCAATCGAATGGAAATCACCTGTGGTGAAGCTCCTTATATTACCAGCCGATACGATACTACCACAGGAGAGTTTATTCCAGTTGAGAGCAGAATTGGTCTGCTCGACCGCAAGTTGCGGGTGATAAATGAAAATGTTGATCAATCTGGTGAATGGCTTAAGGCCGCGCAGGCTGCTTATAAAAGCATCTACGGTTATGAATGGCAGGGAGACAGTTTGCTGTTGGCACGAGAGGCCATGCTTTATACGTTCCTTGAAAACTATTATTTGAAGTTCAGCAGGATGCCCCAGGAGAAATCCATCAGGTATATTGCTTATATTGTCTCATGGAACATCTGGCAGATGGATGGGTTGAAAGGTGTTGTACCCGGCAGCTGCCATGATGAAGAATCAATCAACCTATTTGGTGAAACAACGATCACACAGTGTCCTGGTTGTATCAGCGGTAATAACACACGACATAATGGAGTTTATTCTCTGATTAAAGATTGGTCCGCAGGGAAAAAGATTGAATATATAAGTCTTACAGGAGGTAGGCGATCATGAAGTACGTATCCTCTTTTGAACCAACCCTGATTTATGTGATGCGTATTAATGATCCCGCTCACGAAGGGTGTCTGAAAATAGGCAAGGCCTCGGTCAACTATGAGGAGGCCTCCTCCCTGCAACCGGCTCCCAACAGCAATATTCTGAATCAGGCTGCCAAGAAACGTATCAATGAATACACCCAGACAGCCGGGATCGCCTACGATCTTCTCTATACAGAATCGACATTATATTTCTCTGAGAAGAGAATTAAAGCGTTTTTGGACCATGATGTACATGATGTTCTGGAACGCTCCGGTATAAAGAAGAAATTCTTCAACACCGAAGCAAAAGCAGATGAGTGGTATATCACCGATTTGGAAACGGTGAAGAAAGCCATTACCGCAGTCAAGCAGGGACGCAGATCCCTTAACGCATCTGAAATAACTCAAGGACAATCTCCGATTGTGTTCCGACCGGAACAGAAGGAAGCGATCGCAAAGACTGAGAAGCAGTTCAAGAAAAGCAACCGGATGCTCTGGAACGCTAAAATGCGTTTCGGGAAAACCTTATCTGCACTTCAGGTAGTTAAGGACATGAACTTTGTCCGGACATTGATTTTAACCCACCGTCCAGTGGTAAACGATGGCTGGTTTGACGATTTCAAGAAGATCTTTTATGATTGCGATGACTTTTTCTATGGTTCAAAAAACAAGGGTAATACCTTTGACTATGTAGAACGTCTGGTACAACAAAGGGCCGGCCATTACGTTTATTTTGCATCACTACAGGATTTGAGAGGGTCGGAACTGGTCGGAGGGAAGTTTGATAAAAATGATGAGATTTTCGGTGTCAACTGGGATCTGGTCATTATAGACGAGGCTCATGAGGGAACGCAGACGGAACTCGGTAAGAGCGTTCTTAAAGAACTGGAAAAAGATAATACTAAGATATTGCAACTCTCCGGGACGCCTTTTAATCTGCTTGATGAACATACCGGTGATGCTATTTACACGTGGGATTATGTCATGGAGCAAAAGGCCAAACGGGACTGGGACATCCTTCATAAAGGTGACCCAAACCCCTACGCTTCCCTGCCTCATTTGAATATCTTTACCTTTGACCTCGGGAAGATGCTTGGTAAATACCAGGACGAAGAGTTGGCTTTTAACTTCCACGAGTTCTTCAGAGTTGATGAAAACGGAGTCTTTATTCACCAGCAAGATGTCAGATCGTTTCTCGATCTGATTTGTAAAACGGATGAAAGCAGCAACTACCCATATTCAACGGAAGAATATCGCAGAAACTTCCGTCATTCTCTCTGGATGATTCCCGGAGTGAAATCTGCGCGTGCGCTGAGTACCATGTTGCAGCAGCATCCGGTTTTCAGTCAGTTTGAGATCGTCAATGTCGCAGGTGATGGCGATGAAGATGTCAAAAGCGAAGATGCGCTTCAGATGGTTCATAAGGCGATTGGAGAAGACCCGGATGAAACCTATACGATTACCCTGTCCTGCGGCAGACTGACCACCGGGGTTTCCGTTCCGGCGTGGACAGCAGTGTTTATGCTGGCTGGTTCATTCAATACTTCTGCTGCCAATTACATGCAGACAATTTTCCGAGTCCAGACTCCTGCCACAATCAATGGTCGGATGAAGACAGAATGTTTTGTCTTTGATTTTGCTCCTGACCGAACCTTGAAAGTTATTGCTGAAACAGCGAAAGTTTCTGCGAAGGCGGGTAAGACAGGTGAAGACGGTCATCGGATCATGGGGGAATTTCTGAACTTCTGTCCGGTTATTTCGGTTGACGGGACGCAGATGCGTCCCTATAATGCCAATCAGATGCTGGAGCAGTTGAAGAGAGTCTACGTTGAGCGTGTGGTTCGTAACGGTTTTGAAGACGGTTATCTCTACAACAACGACTTACTCATGAAGCTCGATGGAGGGGACCTGACCGAGTTCAACAATTTGAAAAAGATCATCGGCAGCACCAAGGCGATGCAGAAGTCTGGCGATATTGACTTGAACAAGCAGGGTTTTACCAACGAAGAATATGAGGAACTGGAGGGGATCGAACAAAAAAAGCGTAAGAAAGAGGAGCTGACTCCGGAGGAGCTAAAGCTTCTGGAGGAGAAGAAGGAGAAAAAGAAGAATCGTGATTCTGCTGTTTCCATTCTTCGCGGGATCTCAATCCGTATGCCCTTGATGATTTATGGAGCGGAATTGACGGATGAAAGCGAGATCACTCTGGATAATTTCACTTCATTGATCGATGCGAAGTCGTGGGAAGAATTTATGCCTCGCGGGGTCACGAAACAACTCTTCAACAGCTTCAAGAAGTATTACGACCCGGACATCTTCCGTGCAGCGGGGAAGCGTATCCGGGCTATGGCAAAAGCAGCGGATGATGAAGATATTGAAGAACGTATCGCTTTGATCGCCTCTATTTTCAAATCCTTCCGTAACCCGGATAAAGAAACGGTGTTAACCCCATGGCGTGTCGTTAATATGCACTTGAGCGAGAGTCTGGGCGGCTACACCTTTTGGGATGAAGATTTCAGCGAAATCATATCGGAACCGCGCTGGGTAGATCAGGGAGAGGTGACCGCTGAAGTCTTTACCCCTGACAGTCAGATTTTGGAGATCAATTCAAAAAGTGGTCTTTATCCTCTCTATATGGCCTATTCCATTTACCGTGTCAGACGTAACGCCGTAAACGAGCCAGGTTCTGATCAAAAGTTCAGTCATGATGAACAGTATAGTTTGTGGGAAAAGGTCCTTGTAGATAATATCTTTGTGATCTGCAAAACACCGATGGCTAAAAGCATCACCAAACGAACGCTGTTGGGTTTTCGTGATGCAAAGATAAATGCTCACTTTATTGAAAATTTAGTAAATACACTGAGAGATAGACCGAAACAGTTCGCAAAACGGATTACCGAACAAAGTTTCTGGTGTCGCAAGGGGACTGGGAAAATGGAATTTGATGCAATAGTTGGTAACCCGCCATATCAGGAAGAAACCGCAAAGCAGCAGTCTGAAACGAATGGACAAGCTCCTCGAACGAATATTTTTCAGTACTTCCAAATAGCAACAGATATAATTTCACCTAAATATTCATCGCTAATATATCCAGGTGCTCGCTGGATTCACCGATCTGGTAAGGGGATGCAGAAGTTTGGTTTTGATCAAATCAATGACAAAAAATTAGAACGAATTGATTTTTATCCAATATCTCAAGATATTTTTAAAGATGTTGCAATTGCAGATGGACTAACGCTTGTTTTGAAAAATAACAAGAAGACAACAAACGGATTTACGTACGTATACCATAGAGGTCAAATAAAAACTACTGTTAAAATTAGTAATCCAGGAGATGACCTAATTCCCCTGGATCCTCAAACAAAGTCAATCATAGACAAAGTAGATTGCGTTGTAAAAACAAACCATTTACAATATCTTCATTCCAGAATTATGCCGAGAAGTTTATTTGGCATTGAAAGCAACTTTGTAGAATCTAACCCCAAGGCAGTCAAAGAGCTTGAATCTACAAACGAAATTGATTATTCAATAGAGATAAAGCTTTTCACAAATGACAAAGCTGGCAAAATGGGGAGAGCAAAATGGTATGTTGCTAACAAAAATGTTATTCCTCTTGATAATCAAAAGTATATCGACCAATGGCAAGTTGTAGTATCTAGCGCTAATGCAGGCGGCCAAAAGCGAGATAACCAAGTAAGTATTGTCGATAATCATTCAGCGTTTGGTCGCTCGCGTGTTGCGTTGGGATCTTTTGCGACAGAGTCAGAAGCAAATAACTTTTTCTCTTATGTCCAAACTCACTTTGCACGGTTTATGTTTTTAATGACAGATGAGTCTTTAAGTTCTCTGGGGAAAAGAGTACCTGATCTAATGGATTATTCTAATAATAATAAATTTATTAATTTTTCTAAATATCTAAATGAACAATTATACATCATGTTCAATTTAAGTTCAGATGAAATCAACTTCATTGAAACAACAATCAAATCGATGAGATAAAAATGAATAATTTTTTAAATATTGTTGAAAAAATTAAAACAAATAACCAAAAACGAGAAGAGCATAATCTAAGCAATTATGCAAGAAAAAGTATAGAAGCCATTCAAGATCCGAACCTGCGATGTGACGATACCGGCACAGACCTACGATCGGCTTTTTCACATGATATTGATAGAATTATCCATTGTCACTCCTACTCACGCTACATGGATAAAACTCAAGTCTTCTTTTTAGTCGATAATGATCATATCACCAAAAGAGCTTCTCACGTACAAATGGTTTCACGTATTGCACGAACAATCGGTCGTGCATTGCGCTTAAATGAAGATTTAATTGAAGCTATTGCTCTTGGACATGACCTAGGCCATACTCCCTTTGGTCATGCGGGTGAAGCAGCCTTATCTCGTATTATGGAAAATAAAAACAAAGGAAGTTTTCTTCACAATGCACAATCAGTTCGGCTTCTGAGATATTTGGAACATAGAGGATGGGGTTTAAATATAACTCTTGAAACGTTGGATGGAATTCTCGGGCATAACGGTGAAATTTCACAACAAAAATTAAAACCACAAAAAGAAAATTTGACATGGGAAATATTAGAAGAGAATCTGGAAAAATGTTTAATAACACCGACGAGCAAGCATGTTGATAGAAATATTCAACCTTCCACACTAGAAGGCTGTGTTGTCAGATTTTCTGATATTATTTCATATTTAGGACGAGATATTGAGGATGCGTTACTGCTAAAACTAATTACTCGCGAAGATTTACCCTACCAAGCAACAACAATTTGTGGATTCAGCAACCGATCAATTATTGATTTCTTCTGCAAAGATATTATCGAGAATAGTTTTGAAAAAAACTACATTGCCATGTCTCAAAATGCTTTATATGCACTGAATTCTCTGAAGGAATTCAACTACACTCATATTTACCAACATCCAATGCTACGTGAGCAAGTTGACAAATTCTCCAATATGGTAACCTCATTATTTGAAGCATATCTAAGTGATATCACTATCGGAAATAAAAATTCTGATATCTTTAAAGATTTTATTGATAAATTTGAACCTGCTTCAAATTACATTCAGCAAACCCCTTCTGAACGTATAGTTTGTGACTATATAGCTATGATGACGGATGACTTTTTTATGGCACATTATTCAAGAAGATTTCTCGTAAAAAAACTAGAATACTATAAGCGTTAAATATTATGAAATTGATATTTTCCAAGATTCAATCTTAACCCGCTTTCTGCCCATACCATATGAAAACAACTCCTAAGAATAGATAAACATTTTACAAGAACGTTTTCCCTTTCTAATAAGAATCTTTTGCCGCCTGAAAAAGATTCAGGCGATACCGAAATTCGGAGAAATACTATCATTCCCTTTCTTTTTTCATCTTTTTTTCAAAACGGGTATTGACAAATCATGTCGCCTCTGGTATACTATTATTATACTTGATATGATAATGGTATATCAGAAAAGGAAACCGTGGTATGACCGCGTTTGAAGCCGTCACCAGCCGCCCGCTGCAGATCCAGATCGCCGACCATCTGGCACGGCGGATCATTTCCGGGGAACTGCCCGACGGCGCCCGGCTGCCCTCCACGCTGGAACTCGCGGAAATCTACCACGTCACGCCGGTCACGATCCACAAAAGTCTTCAGCATCTGGTTCAGCGCCAGCTGATCGAACGGATGCCCCGGCGCGGCACCTTCGTCCGCTCCCGCGAGCGGGTCAATGTGATCGGCCTCGCCTTCGGCAAGAATCCCTTCCTGCATCAGAGCCTGCTCTACTCCCAGCTGCTGGACCAATTCCAGCAGCAGACGCCGGAACGCGACCTCAATCTCAAGGTCTATTTCGACTTCCAGTCCGGCAGTCGCGCGCTCTTCGATCTCGAACAGGATCTCGCCCGCGGTGAAATCAAAGCCGTCATCGCCAGCAACCGCTCCCCGCGGCTCACCCGCTTCCTCGACGATCACCCCGAACTCACCTGGCTGGAGCCGGTCGGTCTCGACCAGCGCGGCACCGTGAAAAAAGGGGTGCAGTACCTGATCGAACGCGGATACCGGAAAATCCTCGTCGTCTCCATGCTGCCGAAGGTGTTGGAATACGAGGACTTCCGCGCATTCTTCCACGACGAACAGCAGGGAGCCGCCGAGGCCGCGGCCGGTTCCGGCGCCGACGTCGAAGTGGTCCGCTGGGGTCAGACCGACACCGACGGCTACGAGATGGGGAAAGCGCTCTTCGCCGATCGCACCCGCCGCCCGGATGCCGTGCTGGTCAACCACGATGTGGTCTGCCGCGGTCTTCTGCTGGCGCTGATGGAACTTGGGCTGAAAATTCCGCGCGACATCGCGCTTCTCACCCACATGAACCACGGCTGTGAATTCGCCTCGCCGGTACCGTTGAGCATTCTCGAGGTGGATCCGGCCCGGATGGTATCCCTCTGCCTCGACACGCTCACAAAAGCGCTGTCCGCGGGAGCCTCCGGCCACGTCGTGATTCCGAAGCTGACGGCGGAATTGATTCCCGGCAGATCGTGCGGGGAACCCTGAAATTCGCGAACGAACGGAAATGATTCCGGAAACAGTGATAACGATGAGATTTCAACGCATCCCAATGCAACCAGAAACCATGATTTACGGGAGGATGGCACATGCAGTACAGATGGAACCCCTTTCAAGCCGGTCGTCGAGGAAAATTCACGCTTATTGAGTTGCTAATTGTTATAGCGATCATCGCCATCCTGGCGGCGATGTTGCTTCCGGCGCTGAACAAGGCCCGCAATTCCGCCCGAAAGTCCACCTGTGCCAACAATTTGAAACAGCTTGGGACCTACCTGAACTTCTATCTTGATGAGTACAACGGGTACTATCCGGCCTATGCGCAGGACGAAGCCGGCACCTTCTGGTCGTCGCGGCTCTGCCGCCTCTACCAATACAAGGGGGACAAGGACGCCACCTACTCCGCGTTCAGCAACGACCGCAATGTAACCGCCCGCTGTCCGGTCCGGGAAATGGACAACGAAACCTATCGAACGCTGAAGGGCGGCTCCCACTTCTGGGGCATGTACGGCGTCAACTACCTCTATTTCGCCAACTCGGAAACCGGCAAAACTTCTCTTGCTAAAAAAGTGACCAGAATCAAGGCGCCCGCGCAGAAGATTTACGCCGTGGACGGCCGCGAACTCGACGCCGGCGAGATCGCCAGCCCCGCCTGGTCCAAAGCCTATCCCAGCGGCAGGCATGACAATCAGACCAACATTCTGTACGCGGATTTCCACGTCGGCTCCTCGTTGTGGCAGGTCATTACCAATCAGGTCGACGACCGCGCGCAATACAAATACTGGCATCTTACCACCATGCAATAAGGAGTCCTTCATCATGCAGAAAAAAATCTTCACGCTGTTGACCGTATCGATTCTCGGCGCACTCCCGCTCGCCGCGGCGACGCTGACCACCCGGACCGCACCGGAAACCGACGGCTGTCTGATCGACACCGACAACGACGGCATCGTCGACAAGGCGACCGCGGTAAAGACCGACGGAGAAGCCCGCGAAGCGATTTCCGGCAAACTCTGGAAGCAGAACCGCAAGGCGGTGTTCGAATTTCCGCTTCCGGCGCTGGAAAAACCGGTGAAAAAGGCGACCCTCAAACTCTGTCTCAACGGAAAATTCGGCTGCCATCCGGAAAAGGCCGGCGCCTCCGGTCCGGAAACCGACCTCTACTACTACCTCGCCCCCGAAGCGGACGGCAAGATCGAACTGGTCGACGACAACGGCACGAAACTCTCCACCGCCCTGCCCGGCAAGCCGGTTGAAAATGTCCGGAAAGCGGTCTCCATCGACGTCACCCGCGCCGTGCAGGAGGCGAGCCGGGCAAAATCCGCGTGGATCGGCTTCCGTCTCGAAGCCGCCGCGAACGCCGCCGCCGGGAGCGGCTGGCGCTGGCGCACCGCCGACTTCGCCGAAGCGAACGGCAAACAGTTCGCCCCCACGCTGCTCATCGTAACCGAATAGGAGGCGGTCATGAGATTCCCCATGGTCTGGAGCGGCCTGCTGGCGTTCTGCACACTGCCGCTCGCGGCGGTCACCCTCTACCCCGCCGCCGGAGGGAGCAACCTGCGCGTGCCGGTCATCGCGCCCGTTCCGGGCGGAGCCCGGGGCAATGCGGTCGACTTTGAAGGGGTCCGGTTCACCTACGAGCTGCGGCCGCACTTTCAGGCGGCGGAATCCGGCGAGCTGGAGTTTTTTCTGCGCGACCTGCCCCGCCGCCGGGAGAAATCCGTCCTCGTCCTCACCGGTGTCGACGGCAGCAGCATCGAGCTCCGGGTGGAGCCGGCGAGCGCCGGCCGCACCGTTTCCCTGCGCGGCAACGGGCGGAAAGTCACCTCCTCCGAACGGCCGGAGATCGGCAAATGGCAGCGGTATCAACTTGCACTGCGTCCCGGCGAAGCGCTGTTTCACGGCGGTGGGAAAAGCATCGCCCTTCCACTGCCGGCCGGATTCCGGCCGGTCCGCCTGACCGTCTACGCCGCGATGACCGATGAACTCCGCTACCGCTCCGGCGGAGCGGAGCTGACGCTCGACTGGGAGAAGGACTACGCCGCCCGGGTCAAACCGGCGAAAAATTCCGGCGGCGTCTCCGCTTCTCTGCACGGGTTCGACAGCTTCGCCGTCTCGACCGACCCGAAGAAGCGCGACTGCCCGACGCTCCAGCTGGTCAACTCCACCGGCAGCGCCCGGACGCTCCAGCTGGACTACGCAATCAAAAGCGAACAGCGCAAACTCGATCAGCGCTGGAAACAGCAGATCACCCTCGCTCCGGGCGAAGAGAAGATCGAAGCAGTCCGGTTCCCCTTCCCGCTCGCAACCGATCTCTACCATCTGGAGCTGAAGGTCACCGGCACGGACACGGGGAAACAGTTCCGCCGCCATTTCCTCCACGTCGAACCGCGCGGCGAAAAACCCGGCCCCGGCCTGTTCGGCCTGCATGACTGCGACGTGAACGTCTTCGGCTTCTGGCCGGACGCCCTGCCGCTGCGCTTTGCCCACAAATACCTGCGCTGGGGCTACGTCGTCGGTCCGGCGTGGTTGAAGGACTTCCACGGCGATTACGGACTCGACCCCGATACGCCCCCCGCCGAATGGAACTGGAACGAAAAGCTCGACTGGGAGCTCGCTTCCGGGCGGGAGATGTACGTCTGTCTGCAGAGCACGCCGCTCTCCGACTGGCAGCGGGCGCGCCCCTACTCGAAGATGCGCAAATTCGCCTGGGGGTGGAGCGGCGGCTTCCCGAAGCTCGACCGCTACGCGGAATTCGTGCGCGCCGCAGGAGAACGGTACAAGGGGAAGATCCGCCGGTGGGAGGTGGAGAACGAGCCGAATGCCTCCAGCCACATGCCGGATAAGCCGGGCGATTACGCCGCAATCTGCAAAACCGTTTCCGCCGTGCTCAAGCCGATCGACCGCGCCAACGTGATCTTCGGCATCAGCGGCACCAGCACCTTCGTGCCGTGGATGAAACAGGTGCTGGCCCTCGGCGGATATCCGGCGCTCGACGCGATCAGCTGGCACACCTACACCACCCCCGAACAGCCGGACAAGGCGGGACTGCCCGCCATGCTCCGCGAAGCCCGGGAAACCGCCGCACAATACCGGCGTTTCTTCAACTCCGAAACCGGCGTGCTGACCGCGTTCCGCTACGAGGCGGAGCAGCCGATTCCGCCGGAAGTTGTCGCGGAGAAGGTCGCCGCCCGCGCCACCGGCTTCGTCTCGAAAAACGCCTGGCCCGGCCGGGTCAACGACGAATATCAGTCTTCGATGTCGATCGTCAAAAACGCGGCGATCAACTTCCTCGCCGGCGTCGAGGCGTTCGTCTTCTTCGGCTGGAATCCGAAATGGCCTGCCGATCCGGCGAAGTGGGAGCAGAACACCCCTTCGTTTTCGCTGATCTCCGCCACCACCG
>OIWQ01000607.1_pt1 | contig 46464 bp, 38 predicted proteins | sample 1587571 | NCBI WGS metagenome assembly OIWQ01 (sample SAMEA3888910, study PRJEB22519) | human gut metagenome | biome: human gut; feature: human-associated habitat; material: faeces | place: Denmark | collected 2010
TCACGACGCGCCCCTGCGCGTCCGTGATACGGCCGTCGTCCAGAATTTGCAGCAGGATGTTCATAACATCCGGGTGCGCCTTTTCGATCTCGTCGAAGAGAATGACGGAATAGGGCTTCCGGCGGATCTTCTCCGTCAGCTGGCCTGCCTCGTCATACCCGACATAGCCGGGAGGCGAACCGATGAGCTTGGAAACGCTGTGTTTTTCCATGTACTCGGACATATCGAGCCGGATAAGCGACTCCACGGAGGAGAACAGCTCCGACGCCAGCCGCTTGACCAGCTCCGTCTTGCCGACGCCGGTCGAGCCGACGAAGATAAACGAGACCGGGCGTTTTTTCGCGCTGATGCCGACGCGGCTCCTGCGGATGGCGGAGGCGACAGCAGAAACGGCCTCGTCCTGACCGACGATGTATTTTTTCAGATTGGCTTCGAGATTGCGCAGCTGCTCATATTCCTGCGCACGGATCTTGCTGGCCGGGATCTTCGTCCAAAGCTCAATGATGCGGGCCAGATTCTCGATGGTCAGCGCGGGCTTCGGCTCCTGCTCAAGCTTGGCGATCTCCGTATCCAGCTGGAGATTGCGGCTGCGGAGGGTCGCCATGCGCTCGTAATCCTCCTGCGTTTTTTCCGCGTTTTCCGTCAGCGCGCCGAGCTCCAGATCGATGTCGTCATGCTCCTTGCGCAGCTCCATCAGCTTCCCGAGCGTGCGGTTGTGCAGATTCACGTCCGAGCACGCTTCGTCGATCAGGTCAATGGCCTTATCCGGCAGGAAGCGGTCGGTGATGTAACGTTCGGAAAGGATAACGGCCTGCCGTGCGATCTCCGGTGAGATCACAACGCCGTGATAGGCCTCGTAGTAGTGCGAAATGCCGCGCAGGATCGCAATGGATTCGTCAATGGTCGGCTCCGCCACGATCACCGGCTGGAACCGGCGCTCCAGCGCGGAGTCCTTTTCAATGTACTTGCGGTATTCCGAGAAGGTCGTCGCGCCAATGACCTGAATTTCTCCGCGAGAGAGTGCAGGCTTGAGGATATTTGCCGCGTTCATCGACCCTTCGGCGTCGCCCGCGCCGACCAGATTGTGTACCTCGTCGATCACAAGGATGATGTTGCCGAGCTTTTTGACCTCCTCGATGAGGCCCTTCATGCGGCTTTCAAACTGACCGCGGAACTGCGTGCCCGCGACCAGCGCCGTCAGATCCATTAAATAGACCTCTTTGTCCAGCAGTTTATACGGAACATCGCGGCTCACGATCTTCTGCGCGAGGCCCTCGGCAATGGCCGTCTTGCCGACGCCCGGCTCGCCGATCAGACAGGGATTGTTTTTCTGACGGCGGTTGAGGATCTGCACGACGCGCTCCGTCTCGACCTCGCGGCCGACGATGCGGTCAAGCTGGCCGTCGCGCGCCTTGCGGGTCAGATTCTGGCAGTAGGTATCGAGGAACTTGTGCCGCTTCTGGCCCTTACCGGCCGGCTTCTCCTTCGGAGCCTGCTCCTTTTTCTCCTCGTCCTGCTCTGCCGGCAGCTTACTTTCGTTTCCGGCATTGCCGAAAAGCTTATTGAGGAACGGGAAGGTCGCCGTCTGGCTCTCCTGCTCCTCGTCGTCCTCGTCACTGTCCGGCTGCTCCTGCTGGGAGGCGATCATGCCCAGTCCGCCCAAAGCGTCGGACATTTCGCCGCTCAGATTTTCCAGATCGTCGTCCGTGATGCCCATGCGCTGCATCAGATCGTCCACGGGCTTGATGCCAAGCTCCCGCGCACATTTGAGGCAGAGGCCCTCGTTGACGGTATTTCCGTTTTCAATTTTTGTAATGAAAATGACCGCAAGATTTTTCTTGCATCTTGAACATAAGGTTGGTTTCATACCGTTTTCTCCTTATCATGCCGTATGCACATATTCTATCATATCGCGCCGCGCGGGGCCATAGGCCAAATACCGGCGCGTCGCGCAGGTTTTGTCATTTGTATCAGGGCGTGAACACCCGTCCCGTGCCGCCGGAAAGCAGCACCACCGTACCGTCCGGGCGGGCCAGCACCGCTGTCGCGCCCTGCGTGGTATCCAGACTCGCGGTGCGCTCCATGCTCTTGTCAAAGAGGTCCATTCCGTTCGCGGTCAGGACAGCCACATAGCCGCCCGCCGAGGACGTGTCGAGAATTTCCTCGCTGAAATAGAGGCTGCCCAGCTCCTTGCCGTCGGAGCCGACCGTCACGACGGTGCAGCGGTTGCCTGCCTTATACATATTCAGGCTCAGAGTCAGAAATCCGTCGCCGCCGAAATCAAAATCCTTGAGATAGGCGCCGCCGTAGCTGTAGCGTCCCAGAAGCGTCCCGTCCATTTTCAGCCACATGCAGCTGCTTTCGCCGACGGCGCACAGAATGTCGCCGTCCAGAAATTCCAGATCGTAGAACAGCTCGTTTCCGAGCGTGATACTGCTGTAGATCTCCTCGGAATCCGTCCGGAATACGACGAGGCGGCTCTCAAAAATGCCGTTCTCCTGTCCCAGCGCGACCGCCGCCAGATAGGCACCGCCCTTACTGACCGTGCAGGTGGGCAGATACTGGCTGGACGACAGCCAGCGGTAGACCGTCGTGCCGGAGGGATTGCAGACATAGAGCACGCTCTTGTAGCCGGACTCGGACGTGGAGTAGCAGACGTATCCGTCCGGGGACAGATCCGCGTCAAGCAGCGGCTTGGCCGTCGTCACATCCAGCTTCGCACCAGAGCCTTTTCCGGCCGTGAGCAGGCTGTATCCGCCCGCGTCGTAGGCCAGCGCCAGATCGCCCGCCGACTGGATATTCGGCGTCGTCATCGCGCTTTGCAGGACGGTGCGCTCTGTACCGTCGGCGTTATACACATTGAGGCCCGATACGGAGGCGATCGCCAAGCCGCCGTTGACGTTCGCATACTGGTTTCCGCTGTGCGCGTCAAAGGAAAAGGCGTCCTCAACCGTTCCAGCGCTCACGGTCTCCCCGGACGCATTCGCGGCGTCCGTATCCCGGAAGAAATAGAGCGCCGCGACGATCGCCGCCGCGAGGACGATCCCCGCAAGCAGCATCCATCTCTGCCCCATTCCCTTTTTGCCAGACGGGTGCATTTTCGTCACGTTATCCGACATGGAAGCAGACCTCCCCATCGTCGTACCAGAGCTTGGTCATGTACAGTCCTCCCGGCGGGACCGTCGGCCCGGCGGCCGTCCGGTCGCAGCCCGCGAGAATGTCCGCCACGGATTCCGGCGGGAACTTCCCCTCGGCGGCATAGACGACCGTCCCGGCCATCGCGCGCGCCATATTATAGAGGAATCCGTTCGCGCAGACGCGCAGCGAAATGATATCGCCGTCTCGCTCGACATCGTAATAATAGACCGTCCGGACGGTGGACTTGACCTCCGTCCCGACCGACCGCACCGCCGCAAAGTCATGCTCGCCGACGAAATGCTTCGCCGCCTCGCGCATGATGCTTTCGTCCAGATGCTTGGGGTAGAACCATGCGCGATTTACATAGAACGGGTCGCGGATACGGGAATTGTAGATCAGATACGTATATTCCTTCCGCACGCATGATCCGATGGCGTTGAAGCCGTCGGGAACGTCCATCGCAGAGGTCACGACGATGTCCTCCGGCAGGCGGCTGTTGAGCGCGAACGGGATGCGCTCGGCAGGAATGCGTGCGTCGGTATGGAAATTTGCAACGTAGCAGCGCGCGTGAACGCCCGCGTCGGTGCGTCCGCAGCCAGTCACATGGGCCCTGTGTCCCACGACCGTCTGCACCGCCTTTTCGAGCGTCTCGCCCACGGTGACGGCGTTTTTCTGCACCTGCCAGCCGTGATAGGCTGTACCGTTGTATTTCAGAAACAGAGCAATGTTGCGCATGGCGCGTCTCCTTGCTGTATGATCGCGGCGATGCCGCGTAATTTGCCGCTTTGCGCGGAAGCGCTCCCCTGGCTTACAGGCCGAAGCACCGCAGGACGATCACCGCCGCCAGCAGCGCCGTACCCAGCGCATAGGCCGCCGCGTCCAGCCTCATATAGCGGAGCTGCTTGAGGCGCGTCCGGCCCTCGCCGCCGTGATAGCAGCGGCATTCCATCGCCGTCGCCAGCTCGTCGGCGCGCCGGAAGGCGCTGATGAAGAGCGGCACCAGAATGGGGATCATGGCCTTTGCCCGCGCAAGCAGGTTTCCGGATTCAAAATCCGCGCCTCTCGCCTTCTGGGCGGACATGATCTTGTCCGTTTCCTCCAGAAGCGTCGGAATGAAGCGCAGCGCGATGCACATCATCATGGAAAGCTCGTGTACCGGCGCATGGAGCTTCTTCAGCGGGCTGAGCAGGCTTTCCAGACCGTCGGTCAGCGCGATCGGCGAGGTCGTGTAGGTCAGCATGAACGTACCGGCCAGCAGCATCGTGATGCGCAGGACCATGAAGATCGCGTTCTGAATGCCGCTTTTGGTGATCTTGAAGATCCAGAACTTTGCGATCGGCTCACCGGAGCCGTAGAACAGGTTCAGCAGGCCCGTCAGGATAATGATGAACAGCAGCGGCTTCATGCTGCGCAGAAGCACCTTCAGCTGTATCCTCGAGATCATGACAACCGCCGCGAGAAATACAAACACGAGCGCATAGGAAACGACGTTCTTCGCCAGAAACAGCGCCACGATATACACGATCACGAGCACCAGCTTGGTGCGCGGGTCGAGCCGGTGGATGGCCGTCGTTCCCGGGAAATATTGTCCGAGCGTAACGTCCTTAAGCATGGCGGCAGCCCTCCTTTTTCATGCGCAGGAAGGCTTCCTTCGCCTGCTCCACGGTGAATACCGACGTATCCACGTCCAGTCCCAGCTCCCGCAGCCGCAGGAACACGCGCGTGACCTGCGGTACATCCAATCCGATCTCCATCAGCTCCTGCGCGTGGGTAAAGACCTCGCGCGGGGTGCCGGTCCTGGCGATCCGCCCGTCGTTCATCACGACCAGCCGCGTAACGTTAGAGGCGATTTCCTCCATCGAGTGGCTGACCATAATGACCGTCGCATTCTGCGCCTTCTGGTAATCGCGGATATTCTGCAAGATGCTTTCCCGTCCGGCGGGGTCGAGTCCCGCCGTCGGCTCGTCCAGAATGAGCACCTCCGGCTCCATGGCGATCACGCCCGCGATGGCAACGCGGCGCTTCTGCCCGCCGGAGAGGTCGAACGGAGACTTTTCCAGCTCCGCTTCGGAAATTCCAACGAAGCCCGCCGCGCGCAGCACGCGGGCACGGATCTCCTCCTCGGACAGGCCCATATTTTTCGGGCCGAAGGCGATATCCCGGAAAACCGTCTCCTCGAAAAGCTGATACTCCGGGTACTGAAACACCAGACCGACGTGATAGCGGATCTGGCGCGTGAACTTCACGTCCTTCCAGATGTCCTCGCCGTTATAGAGGATTTTTCCGGAGGTCGGCTTCAAAAGGCCGTTCAGATGCTGGATCAGCGTCGATTTTCCCGAGCCGGTGTGGCCGATCAGGCCGATGAATTCCCCTCGCTCCACCGACAGGCTCAGGTCACGGATGGCGGCGTGCTCAAAAGGCGTCCCCTCGCTGTAAACATGCGAGAGGTTCTGTATCTCTAAAAGTGGGGTCACTGAGGTGTTCCTCCGGAATCTTTCAAATCATGATAAAGCGCCTCGGCGCACTCCTCCACGGAGAGTGCCTCCAGAGGCAGGTGCAGGCCGCTTTGGTTCAGCTCATAAAGCAACTGTGTCGTCTCCGGCACATTCAGCCCCGCGCTGCGCAGCAGCTCGACCTGCCGGAATACCTCCTTGGGCGTCCCGTCAGCCAGAATGCCGCCGTCCGACATGGCGATCACGCGCCCGGCCAGCGCAGCCTCTCGCATATGGTGCGTAATGAGCACGACCGTAATGCCGGACTCGCGGTTGAGGCGCATCACCGTCTCAAGCACCTCCCGCCTGCCCTGCGGGTCGAGCATTGCCGTCGGCTCGTCGAGCACGATGCAGCGCGGCCGCATGGCGATGACGCCCGCAATGGCGATGCGCTGCTTTTGTCCGCCGGAAAGGAGGTGCGGCGCATGGTCGCGGTATTCATACATGCCGACAAGCTTCAGCGCCTCGTCTACCCGCCGCCGGATCTCCTCCGGCGGTACGCCGAGATTCTCCGGCGCAAAGGCCACGTCCTCCTCGACGACGTTCGACACGATCTGGTTATCCGGGTTCTGGAACACCATGCCGACCGAGCGCCGTATTTCCAGCAGCAGCGCCTCGTCGCGCGTGTCCATGCCGTAGACCGTCACGCTGCCGCCCTGTGGCAGGAGGATCGCGTTCATATGCTTTGCCAGCGTGGACTTGCCGCAGCCGTTGTGGCCCAGAACGGCCACGAAGCTTCCCTCCGCAATGCTCAGATCCAGACCGTTGAAAACGACATGCTGCTCGTTTTCATCCTGTCCCTGATAGCGGTAGACCAGCTTGTCCACGCAGATTGCCTGTTTTTCCATAATGTATTTCCTGTCGCTCTCAGTCTTTTGTCCACCGCCCGGTGCTGCCGCAGGGCAGGATCAGTCCGGTGTCGCGCACGAGAAGGCCCAGCTCCCCGCATTCGGTATGTCCGCCGTATTTTTTCGTCACGAGCGTATCCATAATGTATCCCAGCACCGACGGTGCAAGGCCGGTCGTATAGGAATTGATGATCATGAACAGCGGGTCGTCGGAAAGCACCTTCGAGACCATCTCCACGAACGGATACAGGTTCTCCTCCAGCTTCCAGATCTCGCCGGATGGGCCGCGTCCATACGAGGGCGGGTCCATGATGATCGCGTCGTAGCAGCGTCCGCGGCGAAGCTCGCGTTCGACGAATTTTCCGCAGTCGTCCACGATCCAGCGGATCGGCGCGGCTTCAAGGCCGGAGGACTTCGCGTTTTCCTTCGCCCATGCGACCATGCCCTTCGCTGCGTCCACATGGCACACGCTCGCTCCGGCGGCTGCCGCCGCCAGCGTCGCGCCGCCCGTATAGGCGAAGAGGTTCAGCACGCTGACCGGACGGCCTGCGGAGCGGATGGTCTGCATGATAAAGTCCCAGTTCGCCGCCTGCTCCGGGAAAACGCCGGTATGCTTGAAGTTCATGGGCTTGACGTTGAACGTCAGCTCCTTATAGCGCACCTGCCAGCGCTCCGGCAGCCGGAGGTTCGACCATTTTCCGCCGCCTGTGGACGAGCGGTTATACCGCGCGTCATATTTTCTCCAGCAGGGGTCCTCCTTCGGTGTGTTCCAGATCACCTGCGGGTCGGGACGGACCAGAAGATATTTCCCCCACCGCTCCAGCTTTTCACCCTCCGAGGTGTCCAGCACCTCATAATCCTTCCATTGGTCAGCTAACCACATATGCTCTCCCTGCGGAAATCCGCTTCTCTCTTTGTTTACGGCCGGATGCCGCTGTTTTCTTCCCAGTCCGGGACCTGCGTTCCGCCCGATGCTCCGGAGTCGTCCTCCTGTTCGGTATCTTCAGGCTTCTCCTCTTCGGGCTCTTCTTCCTCTTCCTCTTCCTCCTCCGGGATGCTCTCAAAGGTGTGGACATAGCACTCCACATTGATCGCGTCCACGTCCGGCGAGACCGCGCCGTAATAGCCGCTCGGGATCGCCGCGTTCGGGACGACGAACGCCTGATCGAGCACCTTGATTCCGCGGATCGGGAAGCCGCGCGTCACATCAAGCAATCCGACCTCATAGGTCGTGTTGCCGGGAACCAGCTCGCAGTATTCGTTGACGGCGTGCTTGGAGGTGCCGCAGATCTTGACCATCTTATGCGTCGTGCAGGACTCCGTCGGCACATCGTAGAGGCTCAGCTCCACATTGACCACGCGGTTTCCTCGCGGGTCTGCGCGGCAGGCGTCGGTCGCAAGCAGGCCGCTGTCATAGCAAACGCTGCACTCGACGACGTTCGTCGGCTTCTTGAACTCAGCATACTTGAGATTTTTGTGAACGCCCTGCATGACCTTCTGCCACAGGACGATGGCCGGGTTGGTCGTGGAGTCGGTCAGCACGACCTCCTCCGGCGCGTCATAGCCGCACCACACCACGCCGGTGTAATATGGCGTATAGCCCGCAAACCAGCGGTCAAAATCGCTCGTGGTCGTGCCGGTCTTGCCGGCGACCTGCATATTGTCCAGCGCTGCTGCCGTACCGCTGCCGTAGGAGACGGTATTTTGCAGCATATAGGTGATATACCACGCCGTCATGTCCTTCATGGCGACATAGGAGTTCTGCGTGTTGTCGAGGACGACGTTCTTTCCGCCGTTGTCCGTTACCTTCGTGTACGTTCTGGCCTGACGGTAGACGCCCTCGTTCGCAAACGTGGCGTAGGCCGCCGTCATGGCGCGGATGGTCACGCCGTTGGTCAGTCCGCCCAGCGCCAGCGGCGCCAGCGCGACGTCGGAAAGCGTCTCACCCTTGGAGTTTACATAATTCGAAACCAGCGTGGACAGCCCCATCTTGTCCTTGGCGAAGGAATAGCAGTATTCCGGCGTCATCTCCGCGACCAGCTTGACCGGGATCGTGTTGATGGAGTAGCACATCGCGTCGTTGATCGACGTCAGGCCCCGGTAGGTGGAATCGGAGTTCTTCGGCCACGAAGCCGTATCGGTGAAGCTGTAGGGCGTATCGTCGTAAACGGAGGCCGGCGTAATGAGTCCCAGCTCGATGGCAGGCGCATAGACGGCCACCGGCTTGATCGTCGAGCCGGGAGACAGCAGGCTCATGGTCGCGCGGCTGTAGGTCAGGCTTCCCTCTTTTTCGCCGACGCCGCCCGCCAGCGCTACAATATCGCCCGTGGCGTTGTCCACGATCACCATACCGGACTGAAGCTGCTGTGAGCTTGCCGTATTGGGCACGTTTTTCAGATCCTGATAGACGCGGTCAACCTCCTGCTGCACCTTCGGGTTCATGGTGGAGTAGATCTCATAGCCGCCGGTCAGGACCATCTTATATACGATGTCGTAGGCATAGCCGGTCTTGTCGCAGAGGTCGTTCACCACGTCGCGGATGACCTGATCGACAAAATAGGAATAATAGTCGGAGGAATCGTCATCGCCGCTGCCGCTGTTGTTGCGCAGCTGAAGCTCCTCATTCTTGGCCTCCTTGTACTGGCTCTCGGTGATGTAGCCCTGCTTGTACATCTGGCTGAGGATGACCTCCTGACGCTCCTTGTTCTTTTCCGGATTGATATAGGGGTCATAGATGGAGGGGTTGTTCGTGATACCGATCAGTGAAGCGCACTCCGCGAGGCTCAGCTCCTCCACATTCTTGCCGAAATAAACCTGCGAGGCCGACTGTACACCGGAGCAGTTTTCCCCAAGGCCGATGATATTCAGATACCATTCCAGGATATCCTCCTTGGTGTGGGTCTTTTCAAACTCCAGCGCTTGGAAGATCTCGATCATTTTCCGTCGGACAGTGACCTCCTTGTTGCCGGTCACGTTCTTGATGAGCTGCTGCGTGATGGTCGAGCCGCCCGCATCTCCCTTTCCGAGGAAGATATCGATACAGGCGCGCATCGTCGTGATCCAGTCCACGCCGTGATGGTCGAAGAAGCGCTTGTCCTCGATGGCCACGCAGGCGTAGATCAGGTTCTTCGGCAGCTTTTCATAGCTGACCCAGGTGCGGTTCTCGCCGCCGTAGAGCTTCTGCAAAACGACGTTCTCGCCCGTATCCGGATCCTCATAATAAATCACCGTCGTCTGATCCAGCGAGAAATCCGCAATGGAAAAGTCCACCTGAGACGACAGGTCGTTTTTCACATACAGCGCAAACAGACACGCAAGCACCAGCGTCGTCAGCACCGCTACGAGCAGCAGCGTACCGAGCACCTTCAGGATCGCCGCGATGACGCGCCTGACGCGGTGCGGTCTGGGCTGCGAGGCATTCTCTTCTTTTCTGGCCATGTTCGTCCCTCCGCTCTGGTTTCACGGCGCAAGCCGCCGGCTCCAGGATGCTGAAAATTCCCTACTTTAGGGTATCATTTTGTATTATAGCATACCTGTCAATTAGTTTGGAAACATTTTGTGAATATCATACGCAAAATCTCCGCGCATATTTGCGTATGGCCCGTCCTCCGGCGGGCAGAATAAGCAAAAAGGAAACGGAGGGAGTCCTATGAAAAAAATATTCACCGCACTCTGCTGCTGCGCGGCGCTTGCCGCGTGTACGCAGCTCTCCGCGCAGGAGCCGCCCTATCTGCTCCAGACACGCGGCGGCGAGCTGGCCTATTACGATGCGCAGAGCGCACAGTGGTACCCGACCGGCTGCCGTGAGGAGGCGCTTTCGAACGAGGCTGATCGCGCGGCGCTGCGCTGTGGGCTTCCGCTCTACAGCCGCGAGGCGCTGACAAGGGCGCTGGAGGATTTCTGCTCCTGAATTCATCCAGTAAAAGAAATTTGAATTTAACGTCATTTTGATCCGTTTCAGTCGCATTTCCGCATATTCCATGCAGTTTTTGCGGAATTCTGCTTTTTCGTCCTTTCCGGCGCGCGAAATTTCTCTTGATTTTGCACGCGCTTACAGGTAAAATAGCATCAGAAGATATCCGAACGGAGGCGCACAAATGAGCGAGGAATACGGTTCTGACTATATCTCCATCACGGACGAGGACGGAAAGGAATACGAGCTGGAGGTTCTGGCGGAGCTGGAGTATAACGGCAGCCGGTATCTCGCGCTGGTTCCGGCCGACGCCGATGAAAACAGCGAGGATCTCGAGGTCAGCATTCTGCGGGCCGTTGAGGAAAACGGCGAGCAGCTTCTCGAGACCATTGACGACGATCAGGAGCTTGAGGACGTTTATCAGGCACTGATGGACCTCATGTATGAGGACGAGGACGCAGAGGGCGACCCGGAAAACTGAAATTGTTTAGATTCCTGCGGGGTGCGTGACGGCTCCACTTAAACCCACATTATAACTACGGGACGCTGTACTTCCGCTGCGGATTGCAGGCCTCCCGCCCGTGCTCAGACATTGCGGCGGACGTTGGAAGCGGTGAGGCAGCGGAGAGGCGACCCACCTGCCGTTTCGTGCAGGTTATAATTGGGGCTGCACGGCCATCGCGGGATCGCGGCAGGCGCTGATTTCAGCGCCTGCCGTTTTTTGTCCGGTTTTCTCCTTTTATGTTTTTTTCCGTAAATATGAAATCTGGACTTGAAACCGACGGTGTTTTTCAGTATAATATGCGTTGAATCGCCAACAGGCGCAAATTTCGTACAACGAACAATGAGAGGAATGATCCCCAAATGAGTGCATCGCGTGAAAAAAACAAGCGCAAGGAGCAGGCTCAGAACGTCACTCCGGAAGTCAAGAACGAGAAAAAGGGCATGAGCAAGGGCGGTAAGACCGCTCTGGGCATTGTGATCGCAGTGCTTGCCGTCGCCGTGATCGTTTTCTTTTCCATGCTGACGACCGGCTTCTTTGCAAAACATACGACCGCCGCGACTGTCGGTGAACACAAGCTGACGCCCGCTATGGTCGACTACTTCAGCACCGACGCCTACAGCAGCTTTGCCACCAACTACAGCAGCTACCTGAGCCTGTTCTTCGACAAGAACACCGCTTTGAGCGAGCAGACCTACAACGAAGAGACCGGCGAGAGCTGGGCCGACTACTTCATCACCTCCGGTCTGACCAACGCCGCTTCCGCCTACGCCATCTATGACGAGGCCATCGCAAACGGCTTTGCCCTGACCGAGGATCAGGAAGCCTCCATCCAGAGCCAGCTCGATCAGTTGCGCAGCGTTGCCACCGTCTACGGCTACAGCAGCATTGATTCCTTCCTCGCCGGTCAGTACGGCTCCGGCTGCAACGAGAAGAGCTACACCGAGTATCTGCGCATCAACACCATCGCGCAGGCCTATGCCAGCTCCATTGCCGACGGCTTGACCTATACCGATGACCAGATCAATGCAGAGTATGCCGCAAATCCCAACGATTACGACGGTGTCACCTTCCGCTACTTCACCTTCAACAGCTCCCGCTACACCGAAACGACCGACAGCGAGACCGAGCTGACCGACGAAGAGAAGCAGGCCCAGTCCGACAAGGCTATGGCTGACGCCAAGGCCGCCGCCGAGGAGATGGCCTCCAAGATCACCGACGAGCAGTCCTTCATCAACCTCAGCCTGGAATACGCAGCCGAGGATGAGGCCGAGACCTATGCCGAGGCCAACGCCACGCTGCACACCGACGTTGCAAAGTCCTCCGCTCCGAGTTCTCTGGCTGACTGGCTGTTTGACGCGGATCGCGCCGAGGGTGATGTGACGACCGTCGAAGCCTCCACCGGCTATCAGGTCGCCTATTTCGTCAGCCGTCAGGATCACGACGTCCTCACGAAGAATGTCCGCCACATTCTGATCAAGACCGAGGACGGCGCGACCTCCGAGGAGATCGCACAGGCGCAGGCCACCGCCGAGGATGTTCTCGCGCGCTATCGCGCAGGCGAGCAGACCGAGGATGCTTTCGCCGCTCTGTCCGAAGAGCTTCTGAACGACGGCACGGCTTCCGAGGCCACCAGCTACAATATCCATCCGAATCAGATGGTTCAGACCTTCGAGGATTGGTGCTACGACGAGAGCCGCCAGCCCGGCGACACCGCTGTGATTCAGTCTGAGTATGGCTTCCATGTCATGTACTTCGTCGGCGACGGCGACAACTACCGTCATCAGCTCGTCGAAAACGCGCTCAAGAACAACGACTACACCACCTGGTACACCGGCGTGACCGAGAAAGTGACCTATGAAAAGGCCTCCGGCATGGCGTTTGTGACCAAGAAGTAATTCGAAATTCATCTTCGCAGAAGCTGCCGCATGGCAGCTTCTGCTGTATCCGGGAGATTTTTATGAACCAGCAATTCAGCAGAGAGATCATGCTGCTGGGTGAGGACGGCCTTACCCGGCTCCAGAATGCGCACGTCGCGGTATTCGGTGTCGGCGGCGTCGGCAGCTTTATCGCCGAGGCCGTAGCACGCGCGGGCGTCGGCGCGATCACGCTCGTCGATAACGACGTGGTCTGCGAAAGCAACCTCAATCGCCAGCTTGTCGCGCTGCACTCCACCATCGGCATGTATAAAACCGACGTCATGGCCGCGCGCATCGCCGACATCAATCCGGAGTGCCGCGTCACCTGCATCCGCAAATACTATGAGGAGGCCAACAAGGAGGAGTTTTTCTCCCTCGGCTTCGACTACATCGCCGACGCGATCGATTCCGTCTATAGCAAGCTCAGTCTGATCGTCACCGCGATTGAGCGCGGCGTACCGATCATCAGCTCCATGGGCACCGGCAACCGCATCGACCCGACCAAATTCACCATCACGGACATTTCCAAGACCTCCGGCTGCCCGCTGGCGCGGGTGATGCGGCGTGAGCTGCGGAACCGCGGCGTCCGCCACCACACCGTCCTTGCCAGCACGGAGCTGCCCCGCAAGCCCCTTCCCTCGCAGGAGCCCGGTGCGCGTCAGAGCGTTCCCGGCTCCGTCCCCTGGGCTCCGCCCTGCGCGGGAATGATGATCGCCGGATATATTCTCCGTGCGCTTGCGCTTCCGCCGGAGGAAGCCGCTGAATAAAAACCGCCTCCGCTGCCGATACTGAGCAGCGGAGGGTTTTTTATGAAATGGAAAAACTATCTGCGTCCGGCGCTCTGCGGCGCGGCTGCTGGCTTTGTCAACGGCTTTTTCGGCGCGGGCGGCGGCATGGTGCTCGTTCCGCTTCTGATCCGGCTCGGAAAAATGGAGGATAAAAAGGCGTTTTCCTCATCCGTCTGCATCATTCTGCCGCTCTGCCTCGTGTCACTGGGAATTTACGCCGCCAAGGGGATGCTGCCGCTTCTGGACGCGCTGCCCTATCTCATCGGCGGCGCGGGCGGCGGCGTTCTGGCCGGACTTTTGTTCCGCAAGGTTCCCGCCCGTGCGCTGCATTTGACGCTCGGTGCGCTGATTCTATTGGGAGGTGTGCGGCTGCTGCTATGCTGAGCTTTCTGATCGCCGTCGCTGCCGGCCTTGTCTGCGGCGTGCTCTCCGGCTTCGGGATTGGCGGCGGGAGCCTGCTGATGGTCTGGATGACCGCCGTTTTGTCCATGGAGCAGAAGGCCGCGCAGGGCATCAATCTGCTCTATTTTCTGCCCACAGCCGCCGCTGCGCTGATTTTCCACACGAAAAACCGGCTCATTGAATGGAAGGCCGTCGTCCCCGCCGCCATAGCCGGAAGCGTCACAGCCGCGCTGGCGGCGCTCTTGTCCGCGAATCTGGAAATGTCGCTTCTGCGGAAGCTTTTCGGCGGCTTTCTGATTTTAGTCGGCCTGTCCGATGTCTTTCTAAAAACGCGGAAGGCATGACCCGGAGCCGAGTCTTTCTCCCCTATCCGCATTTCTCCACAGGACGGAACCGCCTCCGTCCTGTATTTTTTTCCTTTCACAAGAATATTTTGCAAACGCCTGCAAAAACTACCCCTGTCACTTCAAATTGTCAGGAGGTAATCTTTTGAATCTGCATTGCAAAGGACTTCGCAGGGCGCTGGCCCTGCTGCTTCTCACCGCAGCGCTGAGCGGTACGGCGCTGGCCGCCACATTGGAGCTGGACAGCCGCACCGTCAGCTGCCTGTCGCAGGAGGTGTTCAGCGAGGACGCCTCCGCCCTGAGCGGCGTCTTTATTTCCGCTGTCCCCTCGCCTGCCGTCTGCACCGTCCGATACGGCACACGGCGTGTCTGCGCCGGGGATGTTCTGCCCGCCGCCGCGCTGGAGCAGCTCCGTGTGGAGCCGGTCTCCGACGCGGAGGCAGAGTGCTCGCTCTACTACCGCCCAGTCTATTCCAACGGCGTCGGTATGGCGAGCGAGCTTCGCATTTCCCTTCTCAACGGGAAAAATCAGCCGCCCGCAGCGGCGGACAGCACGTTCGAGACCTATAAAAACATCTCGAACAGCGGGACGCTCAAGGTCTCCGATCCGGACGGCGACGCGCTGACCTACACGCTCGTCCGCGCGCCCAAGCGCGGTACCGTCGAGCTGCACGAGGACGGTACCTTCACCTACACGCCGGAGGAAAACAAGGTCGGCAAGGACAGCTTCGTCTTTACCGCCGCCGATCCCGCCGGAAACGTATCGAACGAGGCCTGCGTCAAGATCAAGATCGTTAAGCCGACCGACCGCGCCGTCTACAGCGATCTTGACGAGGACGCGCAGTATCTGGGCGTCTGGCTTCGGGAGCAGGGCGCCTATACCGGCCGGACGGTCGCCGGACATCTCTGCTTTGCGCCGGACGAAGCCATCGGGCGCGGAGAATTTCTGATTATGGCGATGCATCTGCTCGACAGCGCGCCAGAGGAAGCCGCGCTGACCTCCGGCTTCGCCGATGAAACGGACACGCCGCAGTGGATGCGTCCGTATATCGTCTCCGCCCTCCGCAGCGGCGTCGTCTCCGGCGCAGCAACGGAAGCAGGCGTGTTCTTCCGTCCTTCCGACGCGCTGACGCACGCGGAGGCCGCCGTCATGGTGCAGGGGCTGATGAAGCTTCCGCAGCCGGACACACAGGCGGTATTCTCGCAGGAGACGGAGGAAACTGTCCCCGCCTGGGCGCAGGACGCCGTGGCCGCGCTGACGGCGGCGGGCTTCACCGTGGAGCTTGCCGCCGCGGAGTCCCCCATGACCCGGCTGGAAGCCGCGCAGCTTCTCTATCAGGTCTGCGCGTTCCGGCAGGCAGAGTCGGAAAAGCAGGCACAATAAGCAAACGCAGCGGGCGGCTTTGAAAGCCGCCCGCTGTTCAGATCAATATCCAATATGCCCGCAGTAGCAGTAATAGTATGTTCTTGGGTAATATACATATTCCACATCCGAATCCAGCAGCACGGACTTCTTTCCGTTGTAGAAATACAGCGTTCCTTCCTCCCTGCTCCTGCTGTAATCAGTAAGATACGCCAGGCCGCCGTTTGGCGTTATAATGAAGCTGCTCACATCTTCACTGACCATCACACTCTTTTTCCCGTCTGTCAGTTTCAACGTTCCCTCATCGCGATTTGTGTTCCAATCCGCAAAATACGCAAGCTTTCCATGCGTATCGTCCGCAGTGCGCGAATTCACATCCTTATCCAGCAGCAGGCCATCACAGTATAGTTCTATTTCGTCATCCTCTGTAAATTTGTAATAATACAGTTGGTTCCGGACGCACATCGCGCTTGAGGCATCGCTGTCTACCAGCTCCGGTTCCTCAACTCCTTTGGATGTGATCTTCGCCTTCATCAGGTCCCCAACCTGATCCTCATCATAATACAAATAGTAGAGCATCGTTCCATCACCCGAAATACCTGCTCTGCTCAGATTCCCGACCTCTGCGACCGTGTAAAGCTGATCTCCCCGCGCATAGACCAGCTCTTTCTTCACATCGTCGAGAATGCTTGACGTATCCCGTCCGGTGGGTATTTCCGATATTTTGAGCGTCGGGTCATCTGTGTTATATTCCGTGTAAAGAATGCCAAGCTCGTCTTCCGCACTGCCCCATACATTGAATACGCTGTCTGAAAGCTCGATCGTCTGTTCCCCATCAAAATAGAAAAGTGTGGAGGAATATGCATTCACTGCCGCCGACCGGAGATACTCACGGTATTCCTTCGCCTCACTGCATTCTTTCTGACTTGCATATTCTTCATATGCCTTTTCATAGTCAGAGATATTCTCATAATCCGAATAGTGCGGCTCGGCCATTGCAGGCATCTCGCCTGCATCGGTTTCCACCATGTCATCCACGATCAAATCGGTAAGTGATATCACATCCGGCTCGTTGCTGTTGGAAATGAATCCTTTTCCATCCGTATTTAGATATTCAATATACCCCTCGATCGGCAGCTTGCTTCTTCCCGCGTCCTTCTGCCAGCGGTAAAATGCACCGTCCTCGCCTGTGTAAATAACAGAGGATGCGTCAGCAGAAACCTGATTGAGCCAGTCTGCACGACCGATCTTCTCCTTGTCCTTTCCCGTTCTTTTATAATAGGCGTTTCCGCTGTCGTTCCGGAACACGACCGTCTTTCCATCCTCAGACGCATAGATATCCTGCACACCGCTTGCGATCTTTTCCTTTTCCTTGAAATCGTATCGGTACAGCAGGCCGTCGTCGCCTTTCAGATAGTGGACGCTCGAAAAATCCTTTGCAACATAAAACTCCGTGATCTCCGTGTCGATTTTTACCGGTTCCGTGTTATTTCTGGAAAGATCACGGCAGTAAAGCGTCACGCCCGACCCCTCCGCGCATCGATCCGGATACAGGATCTTCTTCCCGTCGCTGCTCACGCGGACGATATCTCCAAAGTACTCAAAATCAATGTTGTCGCGCCCGTCCGTGCAGAGCCTCTTCGTCAGCTGGATTGGCTCCAGCTTCTTTGTCGAGGAATACATAAGCTCGCCGTCCTTGGCGTAGACGATGTAGTCCGCCGTTTTGCCGCCCTTTCCGATCAGCATGCGCACGCCCAGTGCGCATCCCGCCAGCGCCGCCACGGCAAGCACCGCCGCGACCGCCCTTTTCAGTCCCGGATGCTGTCTGCGCATCCGTTTTTTCTTCAGCTTCTGCGGCGTTCCGCAGTTCGGACATACGGTGGCGTCCGCCGGGATCTTCGCGCCGCAGTTGAAGCAGAACATCATCTTGACAGGCTCCGGCTGCTGCGCATCCGGAAGCCGCGTGCCGCAGCAGGTGCAGAACTTTGTTTCCGCCGGGAAGGTCGCCCCGCAGGACGGACAGGTCTTCTGGTTTTCCATATTCGCACTCCTTTTCCACTTTCTTTCCATTCTTATCATACCACTCCCCCAGCCGCATTGCAAGCGGGCAGCGCCATCCGGCAGACTCTTTACGGCCAAAATTGCCACACTTGCCGCGTTTTGTCCAAAAACGTCACACTCGTTCGCCTTTTGTCCGTTGCAGGAAGCCCGCGTCCGCTGTAGAATCGGGTCAGAAATGAAAAATGGCCGCAAAAAATCATTTTCATGCGGCAGTGTCTTTGGAAAGGTGATCGAAATGCGAAAAATGAAGCAATGCGTTCGGTCGGAGGCCCGGCCGTGGCGCGCGTGGCTTTGGCTGGCCTGTGAGATATTTGTCCTGTATTCCATGGTGCGCTCCCTGCGCATAGGAACGCTCTCCGATGCGCTGGTCTGTTTGCTCGTCGGTATCGGCGTTGCGCTTCCCTATCTGCTGGAGGCCTGTCTGGACTGGCGTATGTCCAACACGTTGTTTGTGTTCTGTCTGTTTTACATTCTTGCGTCGATGTCCGGCCGGATCTACAAGCTCTACTACCGCATCGAGCATTGGGACAAGATGCTGCATCTCTGCGGCGGCGTTGTTTTCGCACTGCTCGGCTCCTATATTCCCGTCCTTCTGAATGAGAAATATCGGAGCGACCGTCTTTTGCGCATTCTTTTCGCCATCGCATTCTCCATTGCCGTTTCCGCGCTGTGGGAATTCTATGAATTCGGCATGGATCGCTGGTTCGGCCTGGACATGCAGCGCGATACGCTGGTCAGCGCCATCCACTCCTATGACCTCGGCAGCGCGACCGGCGTGATCGGCAGCATTGACAGCATCGAGAGCGTCGTCGTCAACGGCGTACCGCTCGAGGGCTATATCGACATCGGCCTGATCGACACGATGGGCGATATGATGATCGAGACCTTCGGAGCCGTCGTCTATGCCGTCGTCTTTGCACTGGACAAGGGCCGCCATCCGGCTTTCACGCGCGTGGGCGCTGCCCGCCGCGAAGCGAGCCAGACGGTGCTTGCCTAACCGGAATACCCGCACTTCACGCGCGCTGCACCCTGCGGCGCGCGCATTTTTTGCTTTCCATCCGGAGGAAAATGCTGTATAATTCCCGTAGAACTCCACACAGAGTATGATAATGGGAGCTGAACCACATGATCTGCAAGGAAGTATCCGACCGCATCCGCGGCTGTCTTTTGGGCGGCGCAGCAGGCGACGCGCTTGGTTATCCCGTAGAATTTCTATGGATCGACGATATCCGCAAGCGCTATGGCCCCAGCGGCATTCAGCGCTATGATTTTGACGGCCGTACTGGAAAGGCCCTGATCTCCGACGACACCCAGATGACGCTGTTCACAGCCGAAGGCATTCTCTCCGGCCTGACGCAGAACCGTCTCAACGGAACGTCGATCCCTCTGCGGAAGTATGTGGAGTCCGCCTACGCGGACTGGCTCTCTACACAGCGTCTCGGCGCGCAGCCGCCGCAGCCCGTTGGCTCCCGGCACGGCAGCCGACTCCTGCAATACCCGGAGCTGTACAGCCGCAGAGCGCCGGGAAACACCTGTCTGTCGGCGCTGGCCGAGCGTCCGAAGCGCAGCGTCACGGACTTTATCGCCGCTCCGCTGAACAACAGCAAGGGCTGCGGCGGCGTCATGCGCGTCGCACCGGCCGCAATGCTGCATTCGGAGGATATCAGGGCAATCTCGATGGAGGGCGCACAGATCGCAGCCATCACGCACAGTCATCCGCTCGGCTATCTTCCCGCCGCAATGCTGACAGACCTTCTCAACCGAATCGTCTACCGGAATGCAGAGCCGCAGAGCCTTCTTGACCTTGTGCGGCAGTCGCAGCACGCCATTGCGGAGCAGTTCGCCGGAACACCCAAGACAGAAACACTTCTCGCCTGCATCGACCGCGCCGTCCAACTGGCGCAGGAGCCGCAGGCAGACGATCTTGAGAACATCACCGCGCTCGGCGGCGGATGGGTCGCGGAGGAGACGATGGCCATCGGCGTCTATTGCAGCCTGCGCCATGTGGATGATTTCTCCGCTGCGCTGACCGCCGCTGTCAATCACGACGGAGACAGCGATTCCACCGGAGCCGTGACCGGCAATATCATAGGCGCGTGGCTCGGCTTTGACGCCATCGAAAGCCGCTGGAAAACCGGATTGGAGCTGTATGACGTTCTGATGGAGCTTGCGGACGACCTCTGTATCGTGCAGCAGCTTCCGCCGGACACGCCGCTGCCGCCGGAGTGGATCGAAAAATACGCCCGCAGCTGAGATTTGCGTCTACCCACTCCCCCTCCGCAAAGCCTCTGCACGCTTTCGCAAAGCCCGCTGCACGCAAGTATTCCCGTCACTGTTCGCCTGCATCCCACCGGGATGCAGGCGTTTTGTATGCATACTGTCCGCCATTCTTCCATTTTTGTGGAATTCTGCCCTTGACAAATATCCGAAATCGGACTATACTATTTATCGTCCGATTTCGGACGGATAAGGAGAGATCTACAATGGACGATGCTTCCTTCCGGGCGCTGCTCGCCTATAACTGGGAAACCAAGCTGCTGGACGACGTCTACCGCAGTGCCGTGAAGAAATGCGGCCTGCCGGAATGCGCATTCTGGATCCTCTATACGCTGCGCATGGAGCCTGACTCCTTCACGCAGGCCCGCATCTGTGAATTTCTTCGCGAGCCGAAGCAGACCGTGAATTCCGCGCTCAAGAAGCTGGAGGCCGGCGGCTATCTGACACTCTCCCCCGGCGCAGACCAGCGCAGCAAGCCGGTACGCCTGACGGACAGCGGCCTACAGCTGGCGCACGACCGCGTGGACCGCATCCCGGAGCCAGAGGCAGAGGCACTGCGCCGGATGACGCCCGAGGAATGCGAGCGCTTTATTCAGCTGATGGCGCGCTTCCGCACTCTTTTTGAGGCTGTGCTTCGGGAAACGGACACGTCCGCCGAATCAAAAATCTGAACATAAGGAGAATCTGCCGCCGGAAATATTCATTCCGCCCGGAGGCGTGCTATGAACGTGAAAACACAAATCCAGCTTTCGGATCACTTCACCTATGGGAAGCTGCTCCGCTTTGTATTCCCGTCCATCATTATGATGATCTTCACCTCAATCTACGGCGTGGTGGACGGTCTGTTTGTTTCGAACTTCTCCGGAAAGACCTCCTTTGCGGCGATCAATCTGATCATGCCGTTCGTCATGGTGCTCGGCGGCATCGGCTTCATGATCGGCACCGGCGGCACCGCGCTTGTTTCCAAGGTGCTTGGCGAGCGTGAGCCGGAGAAGGCAAACCGCTATTTTTCCATGATGATCCTCTTTACCGTGATCGTCGGCGTTCTGCTCACCGTGTTCGGCGTCACGTTCATGGAGCCGGTGGCCCTTTTCCTGCACGCAACGCCGCAAATGCTGCCCGACTGCGTGCTCTATGGCCGGATCGTCATCGGCTTTACGACCGCATTCATGCTCCAGAACGTTTTCCAGAGCTTCCTCATTGCGGCGGAAAAGCCGAAGCTCGGATTGGCCGCGACCGTTGCGGCGGGCCTCACGAACATGGCGCTCGATGCGCTGTTCATCGCCGGCTTCCACTGGGGTGTTGCCGGTGCAGCCATTGCGACCGGCATCAGCCAGTGCGTCGGCGGCCTCTTCCCGCTGATCTACTTCCTGCGTCCGAACAGCAGTAAGCTGCGGCTCGTCCGGACACGGCTGGAGCTCCGCCCGATCCTGAACGCCTGCGGCAACGGCTCCTCGGAGATGATGAGCAACATCTCCTCCTCCATCGTCGGCATGATCTACAATTTCCAGCTGCTGAAATACCTCGGCGAGGACGGCGTCTCCGCATACGGCGTTCTGATGTACGTTCAGTTCATTTTTGTCGCCATTTTCATCGGCTTCTCCATCGGCAGCGCGCCGATCGTCGGCTTTCACTACGGCGCTCAAAACCATGCAGAGCTGAAAAACATGCTGAAAATGAGCACACGGCTGATGTGCGGCGCGGGCGTCGTGCTGACGTTTCTTGCCATGGTGCTGGCCTCGCCGCTGGCGAAGCTCTTTGTCGGCTACGACGAGGGCCTGTATACCCTGACCTGTCATGCGTTCCGGCTCTTCTCCTTCGCCTTCCTGTTTGCAGGCTTCAATATCTTCGCCTCGTCGTTCTTTACGGCGCTAAACAACGGCTTCATTTCCGCCGCGATCTCCTTCCTGCGGACGCTCGTGTTCCAGACGTCCTCCGTCATTCTTCTGCCGCTTCTGTTTGATGTGGACGGCATCTGGTACGCGATCACCGTCGCGGAAGTCTTCGCAACGATCATTTCCGTCATTTTTCTCTTCGCCAAACGGAAAAAGTATCAGTATATGTAAAACATCCCCACGCTTTGGATCCGTCTTCCCCCATCGACAGCTTTTCTGATATCCGATATACTGTTCAAAAAGCGGAAGCTTTCTGTGCGCTCGGCCCTGTAGCCACCCCCGTTCAGAAGGCTGCCCGCTTTTTTATTGATGTAAAGGCCGCGCCGATGCGAAGCACACACAGCGTTGTCGCGTTGATCGACGTCGGCACTCGCGGAAACGCTCTTGTAATTCCGGTATCGATCACGGAAGAGCGCAGCGTAGACGGCGTTCGCATGGACGTCAATATGATCTCCAGCATTTCTGAAAAAAGCTCGTGGACTTCTAAATGAGGCTATCGCGCAATTTAATTCTGGCGAGAACAGCATCTTCTATGTGACAGAAAAAGCCGCCACGCTTGCAGGTGAAGGGGTACAATTCCCCAGGATCCTGCAAGCCGCAGCGACTTCTTCTAATGGTATTGTACGAAAGTTTGATTCAAAAATCAATATGTCCATCGAAAATGTAACACAATCGCAACAATTCAAGCGCTGGTTTGGCGATTGGCAGAACAAGCCGGAGACGGCGAGCATCAAAGAGCAGGTCGAAAACAGCCGCGAAGCGCTTAATGCGATGGATTTGGTTGCGCGGGCATCTGTTCCTGCGAATCTGAAAACAAAGGATTCGGCGGCTGCGTGGGCAACAGAGCGGCTGAAGAGCACAGGATACCGCGTAGACCGGCAAGGGTACGGCGAAATCTATTTCAGCAAGAAGGATATGGACAAGGGTCTGCGCTATGCCGATACGGCGGAAGAAAAAGCAGCACTTGCCGTATTACCGCAAGTGCTGAAACGAGGGATTGAGATAGGAGACCACGCAAACCACAAAAACAGGGTGAAGCAGACGGTGACGTTTGCGGCACGTCAGGAGATCTTGAAGCCAGCCGCAGGCTCAAAAGGACGCTTGAAGCCGCTGCATTCCCTTCAAGATCGTCACCTGAGCTCCATTGTAAACTCTTTTTTACATGACAAACGCGGCAGATATGCTATAATACTCCTGTGCAAATCCAAATAATATGTCGGTTAGGAGAATTTCAGTGAAAGTAAAGAAAGCGATTGGGAAATGCCTGCTCGTGCTGCTCTGCATCGTTGTCATCCTTGCGATCATCGTCGCCGCGCAGTTTTATCATCGGTCTGATCCCAAAAATCTGAAGCAGTATGACACGGAAAATCCGTTCATCACCGGAAAAACCACGATCTCGGCGCATCGCAGCGGCGCGGGGGATTTCCCGGAGGAAACGCTGGCCGCCTTCCGCGGCTGTGTGGAAAACGCGGAGATGCAGGTAGACTATTTCGAGTTCGATCTGCATATGACGGCGGACGATATTCTGGTGCTCTCTCACGACTCCACGCTGGATCGCGTTTCGGATGCAGCAGCGGTTTTCGGGGCGGAAAACGTGCTGGTGCGTGACAAGACGCTGGCTGAGCTCAAGCAGCTGAACATGGCGGCGCAGTTTATGAATGATGCAGGCGAAGCGCCCTATACCGGCCTCCACGGCGATGCCGTGCCGGACGAACTGCGGATCTTGTCTCTGGACGAGGTGTTGGACTATCTGACCTCTGCTGGGGACTACCGCTATATCATTGAGATCAAGGACGGCGGTGATGTTGGTCTGGCCGCAGCGGATCAGCTGTATGCCACGCTGAAAGCGCGAGAGCTGCTTGACAAAGTCATCATCGGCAGCTTCCGGGACGAGGTCGCAGCCTACATAACGGAAACCTACCCTGACGCCCATCGCAGCGCCAGCCCCGAGGAGGTGGTGCAGTTCTACTTCGCCGCTCTGATCGGCAAAAAGGGCTTCACCTGCTCCTATGACGTGCTCCAGCTGCCATTCGGCGACGCCGAGTCGAGCTTCGGCATCAATCTTGGCACCACGACGGTCATCAACTTCGCCCATGCCCACGATCTGGCCATCCAGTACTGGACCGTGAATGCGGAAAAAGATATGGAATATCTCGCCAGTGTCGGCGCAGATGCGCTGATTACAGACTATCCGGACCGCGCAGCGAAGATCCTGAGCAGTCTGCGGTAAGCCCCCGATTACGAAGAACGCTTCCCGTCTTTTGACGGGAAGCGTTTTTGGTTTGTATGGAAATTCAACGGATATAAGCTCCGTGCAGGCGTTTTCTTTCACTGCTCCCGGAAAGGAAATGGCAATGAATATCCGCAAAAGCCACTTGCTTGCATCCAACCGGAATAACGGCAGCGTACCGCTTAGAATAATTTGCCGATACTTCGCGGAATACCGCAGCTTTCCACTGGAGAATTCATGACTTTTGTATTGCAGCACACCGCGCACCGAAATGCAATCACGAAACAGGAAGCGTGTGGGTTTTTTGGTGCAAGGATACAGCTGAGATCGCATGGTATTTCAGCTTCCTGAACAAATTCTCGACTGAATATTTGTCTAGGGTGTATTCTTCCATCATCTCTCTTCCATATTCGGCAGGCAGCACATAAAACAGAGGACTCCCGTTCCCGGGAGTCCTCTCGTCTGCTGTTTTGCGTTATCCGCGCAATGCTTATCTGGCCGTGCCGGTCAGGTAAGCGTAGATCGCCATGGCGACCTCGGCGCGGTTCGCATTCTTCGCAGCTGCCGCCGTCTGCGCGGAGGTCAGGATGCCTTCGGCGTAAGCCCAGGCAACGTCCTTCTTCGCCCAGTTGGAGACGGACGCGTTCGCGGGGAGCTCTGCATCATAGGTCGCAATGCCGCTGAAGCTTGCATAGCGGCGGAGGATAGACGCCAGCTGCTCACGGGTCACAGCCTGATCCGGCTTGAAGGTTCCGTCGGTGAAGCCGTTGACGATGCCGTTCTCAGCCGCCCATTCCACAGCCTCGCTGTAGTAGCGTCCAGCCTTGACGTCGGAGAAGCTCTTGCTGCCCAGCGTGAAGGGCTCGCCCTCCATTCTGTAGAGGATGGTGACGACCATGCCGCGCGTCAGCTCTGCGTTCGGGCTGAACAGCGTATCGCTCGTGCCGTTCATGATCTCATTCTCGTACAGATACTTGACCGCGTCATAGCAATCGTCGTTTCTGCCCACATCCGTGAACGGGAACCTTGAGCCACCTGCGCCCGGACGGGCCGGGATCACGATGGTAGTCTCATGATCCTCGTTCATACGGATGATCGTAAACGTGACCTTGACCTTCAGGCCGGCCGCGTCCACCATCTCGACCGTGACGACGTTCACGCCAAGATTCAGCGCGATCTCCTTTTCGAAGCCGGCCGTGTGGCGCTTGCCTGCGGGTGTCGAGATCGCGCCGTCCTCAAAGATCACGTTGTCTCCGTTGATGGCAAGCTCTCTGCCGTCGAAGTAGCTGGCAACGCTGCCGCTCAGATAGAAGCTGTCGTCCGTGGTGTAGATGGTCGCGCCGTCGGCAACCTCAGGCTGGTCAAACGTGACCGTCGTCGGCTCCGGCAGATAGAACAGGCGATAGGTGGTGCTGCTAGTGGTGCCGAATTCCTCGACCGTGAAGATGGACATATAGTTGACGCCGACATTCAGCTTGAAGTCAAACGCAAATTCCATCGGATCGTCCAGACTCACATATTCGCCGTTTGCGTAGACCTCCAGAACTGCGTCGTCCGCAGCCTTGCCGGTCACATGGATGCAGCCATTGGAATCGAGATCCTCCGGCGTGAACACGAACGGGAACTCCATGTCATCCATCGGCTTGATCCATTCAAAGCCCATGAGGCTTACGATGCTGTCCGGATCGTCAAGAATGTTCATATCCTCGATCTGGCCACGGTCCTCATACAGACGGCAGACATCGTCGTTTTCGACGCGCACGAAGTAAAAAGATTTGACACCCAGAACGTCCGTTACCGTGATGTAGCACTCGTTGACACGAGTATCCGGGTAATTCGCCGGGTCGATGTTGATGTAATCCGACATATCCAAATCCCACGGGACCATCGGCATGTCGAACGCAGCCTTGCCGTCCACAAAGTCATCCTGCGTGAGCGTCATGGTCTTGTACTTCACGTCCTCCATGTAGATCGTCTCGTCATAAGAGCGCATCAGCGCGTCGCCGGCGAGCGTCTGATCCGGATCGTAATAAATGATGGAGACTTCCTTGATCGGGTCGCTGCACTCGAACACCAGTGGTGCAACCGTCTTATAGTGCGTCAGATAGCCGAAAGCGTTTCTCCAGCCGGTTCCGAAGCCCGCCTGATCGAGCCACGCGTTCGCGGGACGATTGGTCTCCGGGCAGAGCTCCGACATACGGTCGGGATAGCATTCCGGATAGATACGTGCCGCAACGCCGGATTTGGTCGAAAGATAGAGCAGCTTCGTTTCCTGAACGAGGACATTGCCGGAGGCATCCTTTGCAACGACCTCAAAAGCATTCTCGCCCGGCTCAACGGACTTCTTGACGGCGAAGCTGTGCTTTGCGGTGATGGCGACATTTTCGCCGTCAATGGTCAGCGACGCAACACGCTCACTGACGCTGCCGCGGATATCCCAATCGAACACCAGCTCCGCAATCTCACTCTCGGAGTACATTTCACCGAGGTCGCTGCGGTCATAGAGCTGGAAGCTGTCGAACCAGCTGTCCTTGGTGTTCGTCAGAGTGGAATAAACTATGTCCGCTGACTCGTCCACACCGGTGTAGAGGTAGGCTGCGGTGCTGTTCATCGCGTAGTCCTGCGCGAACACGCCGATCTCGTTCATCTCGCCCGTGCGATAGCTGTACGGATCTTCGAGCGTGCATGCGTACAGGCCGGTCGCCTCGTCATAGGCGCAGTCGGAAAGCAGGACGTACTGGCTCTCGCCATTGACATAGACCTCGATCTCACCGTAAACGCCGACATTGTCTTTCACGCTGAAAGTTACCGTCAGCGCGCCGTTTTCATAGTCAGCGGACACAACGTCGATCTCCGGCGCGGTGATGTCGAGCTTGACGGGAAGCTTAGTCGTCTCTTCGTGATCGCTGCCGGGCATGGTCGCCGTCACGAGGAAGTAATACTGTCCCTCGGGGCAAAGCTCGTATTTTCCGGTGCGGGTGTTGTAGACGGTTCCGTCCCACTCGCCGTAGGTCAGCGCATAGAAATCGCTGATCGACAGCATCGTATAGCCAGCCTGTGCGCTCGAAATATCGACGCCGAGCAGCTTCGGGATCTGCGTTGCGGAAATGTTGGTACGCAGCGGGGTGCCGTTTTCATCCGTCACCTCGACGGTCAGCGTCTGCGCGGAACGGAGCATACCCAGCAGCGGGAACGCCTGCTCCATATCGCGGTCGCCGTTCGGAGAGAAGGAAATGTACTCGGGATCGATCTTGCCCTCCGCCGTGACGCCGGAAACGAACTGTCCGGAGCCGACGCCGGTCGAGGGATAGCCGGTAGTCTCAAAGTAGATGCTTTCGCCGGTGTAGCTTGGCTCGTCAATGATCCGCTCGCAGCCGTACCAGTCGCCGTAGAACGCCAGTACCGGCAGGCTCAGATCCTCGCAGCCGTCGCCGTGCAGCACAGCGAAGCCTTCGACATAGTGGTTGTATTCCGCAGAGCCGACGCTCACCGTCGCGTTCACAGTCGCCTTGCCACCCGCAGGAACGGTCACGCTGGAGGCGCTGTAGGTGATCTGCGCACCGGAGATCTGCTTGACGGTATAGTCGCCGTTCTCCGCCGTGCAGTCGGTGTAGAGCGCATCGGGAGTCAGCGTGTAGGTCTGCGGCTGAGTGCCATAGTTCGTCAGGGTCACCGTGAAGCTGGCCGCGGTACCGATTTCCTTGAGGGCAGCGCCGCCGAGGCCGTCCACAGTTGCCAGAACGCGGGTCTTGGCCGCGCCGACCGGATCGACCATGCCGGCGCCCTGCTGACGGACGGAATACGGTGTCGCACCGTCGGGCTGATAAATGATATCCGCCGTGTTCATCAGCGCAAGCTTCAGATAGTCATTGATCTGGATGCCATTCAGCGTCAGCTCGCCTGCCTCCTGCGCGGCCTTGACCGCTTGGAGTGTCAGCGCGGAAGCGCCGGAGACATAGGGCGTCGCCATGCTGGTGCCGCTCATGACCTCATAGCCGCTGCCGGAAGAGATCGAATAGATGTTTCCGCCGGGCGCGGAGATCTCGGGCTTGATGTCCAGCGACGGGGTGGGGCCCCAGCTGGAGAAGGTGCTCATTTCCCCGCCGTCTGCGGCAGCAAGGAACTTGGTCTCCAGTTCGTGGAATGTCACGCGCTCGCCTTTGGCTGCAAACGCCAGCAGCTCCTTGCCGAAGTCGTTGCTGACCATGATCTGACAAATCTTGCTCCAGGAGGTAGCTGCGTCGCCGCTGCCAACATTGAACGGTACCTCGCTGCCTGGCTCGTTGTTGTAAATCACAACACCGGATGCGCCGAGCATAAAGCAGAAATTGATCTTATCCTCGAAAGAAATATCGCCGCGCTGTACCACCGCGACCCACTTGGAGTCGTCGCTCGGAAGCTGAACGCTGCCAAACAGCTCGTCGAGCGTGCCGTAGCCGCAGTCGATCAGCAGAACGTCCTTGAGCGTTTCCCAGCCGTAGCGGCCCGGATTCTCCTCGCGCACTGTGTTGTAAAGCTGCGAGAAATTGAAAACTGTCGCCTCATGCAAAGCGCCGGCAGCATCCGTCATGGAGATGGTGTTGCCCTTGAGATAGGTGTTGTTGACCGAAGCAACCGACAGAACGCCGGGTGCAGTACTCGGAGCGGAGACCGCGCCGGAATCCACAACACCGAAATCGTTTGTGTTGATGCCGAGCAGCGAAGCGCTCGAGCCGTCGTTGCCTGCCGCTACGCAGCAGAGCACGCCGTCGTTGGTCGCGCACTGGAGCGCTGTCTGGAGGTATGCCACGTCGTCATAGAAGCCCGCAGTGCTGCCGAGGGACAGATTCATGATGTCCGCCCCCAGCTTGACGGCGTCCTCGATTGCACGGATGATGTCATCCGTGAAGGCACTGCTGCCCATGCCGAACACCTGAAGGCCAAGGATCTGCGCATTGGGCGCAACGCCCGTGATGCCGTCCTCACCGCCGTTGCCGGCAGCGATGCCGGATACGTGCAGGCCGTGCGTGTTGGAATGGTTGTCCATCTCATAGTAGCCGGAATAGCTGTAGGCGAACGGGACCTTATCGGAATAATAGGTGCCGTAGCCGAGCTTCTGGATCAGAGCCTTGGCGTCGCTCTCCGTGATGCGGATCTTCGCGCCGTCGGAAAGCTTCATATCGGGATGGCTGTAGTTGACGCCGCTGTCGAGCACAGCGATCACCGTGCCCTCGCCGGTGTAGCCCATCTCCTCCCACATCTTATACACCGTCGTCATGTGGGAAGCGTAATTCATCTTCATTTCAAAGGTCGTGACCGGAGAGACCGACTTGACGCCGGGAAGCTCCGCGACCTCCGCCATCTCGGCGGGCGTCATGTTCATCGAGAACGTGTTGACAAGATACGCCGTCTGCTGGATGGCGTCGTTGCCGGTGATCGCCTTCGCGCTGCGGATCACGGTCTGCTGTGCGCGCAGAGCCTGCGCCTCCGCAGACTGGAGCTGCGCGTTCAGCTCCGCGCCCATGCTCTGGACGGCGGCGCTCTGCACAGCAGGCTGCGCCTCCATTTCCACGATCACACGGATCTCCTGATCCGGGTCGAGTTCATCCGCCGACGCGCGGATCAGCCCGGCCTGCGCACGTCTTTCCGTCAGAGCCTTCTGCGCCGCAGCCGTGTCGATGGAGCCGTTCTGCTCCTCCTGCACGGAAGCGGTGGTATCACGCTCCGACACATCGACGGCCTGCACCGCGATCCCGGCCAACAGGCACACGATCAGCAGCAAAACCGTCAGGCGTCTGAAAACCTTCATTTTCTGCATCGTCCGTTTCCTCCTTCTGCCTTCATTGTCCGTTTGTGCTTTCATCCATCGAGTAAAGCTGACTTTTCCGGCTTGAAAGCCCGGAGTAGAAACACTTCGCCCTTGAATTTAGAATAGAATACAGGAATACTGCAATTGTTTCAATCGATAAAGTGTTGAATCGCACTCACGTTGTGCCGGTATGCCTGTCTGTCATTTGGATTTCCGCATATTCATCCAACAATTCGTTGATTTTTTTGTGGGACTGCGTCTCTTCCGACAGGCCGCAGGCGCTTTCCTCACCCATCTGCACCAAATCTTCCGCCATGCATCCCGCGTTTCATTGCAAAAAAAACAATGCGCCCGCACCGCAGGTTTGTACAGTCAACAAATTGTTGTTTCCGTTGTTTTCACTCTTGCATCGCTTGAGAACATACGGTATAATTACGACAGAAATCTCCAACAGGAGGACATACATCCATGGCAAGCAATCAGCTGAGTAAAAACATCGCCCGCTGCCGCAAGCAGATCGGCATGACGCAGGAGGATCTTGGTCAGGCGCTCTTTGTCTCCGGGCAGGCCGTCTCCCGCTGGGAGCGCGGCGGCACCCCGGACGCGGAGCTGCTGCCGAAGATCGCGGATGCGCTCGGCGTCTCGCTCGATGTGCTCTTTGGCCGCGAGGCCGACCGGGAATCCGACGCCGAAACCGCGCTGAGCCGGGAGCTTGCCCGCACGCCTGCCGCCAAGCGCGTCGAGCGCGCCGAGCAGCTGGCATGGCATATGATGAAGATCGTCGCCTCCTCCGGCGGCGGGCCGGGCAAATCCTATTTCCGCGCCATGACGGCCAACGAAAACATGGACCGGCGCAGTGCGGAGACTCCGCAGCAGGTCCCGGTCAACAATTACTTTGATTTCGACGGCGGCATCATGCAGGCCTGCGTGGCGCGCGACTTCCACTACGCGCTCGTCATGCCGGAGCCGGAGCACGGCTATGCCTCCATCATGAAAAACAGCGACGCCTACCGCAGATTTTTCGCGTTTCTCTCGCAGGAACACTATCTGGATATGCTGGTGCTGGCCTACCGCGTTCCCGGTGAGCGCAATTTCACGGCGGATTTTGCCTCCCGCCAGCTTGGGATCGAGGAAAGCGAGGCCGAGCGCATCCTTGACCATATGTATCAGACCCGGATGCTCCAGCGTTCGGAGATCCGTCTGGCCGACCGCATCCTCTACGCCTACGCGCGTCACGACGAAACACTGATTGTTCCCTTCCTGTATTTCGCGGGCGAGCTGATGCACAACTCCGATGTGTATTACAGCCTGCCCATGCGTGCGGAGCCGATCTTCAAGGCTCCGCTCGGCACGGACTCGCTCTCGCCGGACTGGTGCGACGACGCCGCGCAGAAGGAGCTGGAGCTTCCCTTCGGCGCCGGCTACACGGGCGTCTGAGCTTTGCGCTCAGACCGTTTTCCGCGCAAAACAGGACTTGCACAATGCGCGCGAAGGATGTATTCTTTTCCTCGTAGGCGTGACTTCGCTTCCATCCGAGAGGAGGGTCTGATGATGATCTATACGCAGCATTACGCATCCCCGCTTGGGACGCTTCTGCTTGCCGCAGACGACGGCGGCCTGACCGGGCTCTGGTTCGAGGGCGCGAAATACTTCGCCGCCGGGCTTTCGCCGGAGCATACCGAGGCCGAAACGCCCGTTCTCCGCGATACGGCGCGCTGGCTCGACCTCTATTTCGGCGGCAGAGCGCCGGATTTCCTGCCGGAGCTGCATCCCATTGGCTCCGGATTCCGCCAGTCCGTCTGGCGCATCCTGCGCGGCATTCCCTACGGACAGACGATGACCTACGGCGAGATCGCGGCGCGGCTCTGCACGGAGACAGGCCTTACGCATATGTCCGCGCAGGCCGTCGGCGGCGCAGTCGGGCATAACCCGATCTCCATTCTGATCCCCTGTCACCGCGTGGTCGGCTCCAACGGGAGCCTGACCGGGTATGCGGGCGGCATTCGGAAAAAGCTTGCGCTGCTCGAGCTGGAGCATATAGATGTAAGCCACTTTACGATCCCGTCAAGCGGAACGGCGCTTTGAGCCGCCATCCGGGCAAAATCAGGAGGCTGTTATGACATTACTGGCATTCTTCAAAGAAAATCCGAAGGCCGCGCTGGGCTTTTCCGGCGGCGTGGACTCGTCGTACCTGCTCTATGCCGGTGTGCAGGCAGGTGCGGACATTCATCCTTATTATATAAAGACGGCCTTTCAGCCGCAGTTCGAGCTGGACGACGCGGAGCGCCTCTGTGCGCAGCTTGGCGTACCGCTGACCGTGCTGGAGCTGGACGTGCTCAAAAACGAGGCCGTCACGGCAAATCCCCCCGACCGCTGCTATCACTGCAAGACGGCGCTCTTCGGCGCACTTTCCGCGCGGGCGCTGGCCGACGGCTATACGCTTCTGCTGGATGGCACAAACGCCTCCGACGACGCAGGCGACCGCCCCGGTATGCGTGCGCTGAAGGAACTGCATGTGTGTTCACCACTGCGGGAATGCGGTCTCACCAAGGCAGAAATTCGCCGTCTCTCCCGCGAGGCCGGTCTGTTTACCTGGGACAAGCCCGCCTATGCCTGCCTCGCCACGCGCATCCCGTCCGGCGACGCCATCACGGCAGAAAAGCTGCTTGCGACAGAGCGCGCAGAGGCGTTTTTGTTCTCGCTCGGACTGACGGACTTCCGCGTTCGCGATTACCGCGGCGCTGCGCGGCTCCAATTCCCGGAAGTCCAGTTGAATGCCGTTCTGGCGCACCGGGCGGAAATTCTGCAAGAGCTGAAAAAGGACTATCCGGCGGTGCTGCTGGACTTGGAGGTGCGCGGATGAGCGAAAATCTGCATGAAATTCTGAAAGCCGTTCAGGACGGAACGCTTTCCGTCGCCGACGCCGAGCTGCGGCTCAAAAAAGCGCCGTTTGAAGACCTCGGCTACGCCAAGGTCGATTTCCACCGCAGCCTGCGTCAGGGCGCGGCGGAGGTGATCTACGGCGCAGGTAAGACGCCCGCTCAGATTCTCGGCATTGCCGAAACGATGCGCAAAAACGGCGTCGATCCCATCCTTATCACCCGCATCAGCGCGGAGGCCGCGCAGCTGATCGGCCAGTCGCTTCCGCTGGACTACCGCCCGGAGGCGCGTCTCGGCATCGTCGGCTCGATCCCAACGCCGGATACGGCCGGAACGATCGTTGTCGCCGCCGCCGGAACGTCAGACTACGCCGTCGCGGAGGAGGCCGCCGTGACCGCCGAGGTACACGGCAGCCGCGTGATCCGGCTCTATGATGTCGGCGTCGCCGGACTTCACCGGCTGCTGGCGCATCTGGACGAGCTGATGCAGGCCCGTGTCGTGATCGCGGTAGCCGGAATGGAGGGTGCGCTTGCCAGCGTGGTCGGCGGCCTCGTCTCCTGCCCGGTCATCGCCGTGCCGACCAGCGTCGGCTACGGCGCGTCCTTCGGCGGCGTTTCGGCGCTCCTTTCGATGCTCAATTCCTGCGCCAGCGGCGTGAGCGTCGTCAACATCGACAACGGCTTCGGCGCAGGCTTCCTCGCCAGCCGCATCAACCATATGGGAGGTTGCGAATGAGAACGATCTATCTGGACTGCTCCATGGGCGCGGCAGGCGATATGCTGATGGCCGCACTGCTGGAGCTGCTGCCCGAAAAGGATACCTTTTTGCAGAAAATGCAGTCTCTCGGCCTGCCAGGGCTGGAGATCTCGGCAGAGCCTTCCGTCAAATGCGGCATCACCGGCACGCATATGCGCGTTCTGATCCACGGTGAGGAGGAGGGCCGCCCCCACGTGCATGCCGCGGAGGAACCTTTCCATTCCCACGCAGACGCGCCGGAGGCCGCCCATGCGCACGTCCATGTGCATCCGCACCACCATACCGATCTGAACGAGCTGACCCACCGCATCTCCCATCTGAACGTCTCCGAGGCCGTCCGCTCCGACATTCTGGCCGTCTATCAGTCCATCGCGGACGCGGAAAGCCGCGTTCACGGCGTCCCGGTCGAGCAGATCCACTTCCATGAGGTCGGCTCTCTCGACGCGCTGGCCGACGTAACGGGCGTGTGCCTGCTGATGGAGCTGCTGGCTCCGGAACAGGTGCTGGCCTCCCCTGTCCACGTCGGCAGCGGCCAGGTGCGCTGCGCGCACGGCATTCTTCCCGTTCCCGCTCCGGCGACCGCGCTTCTGCTCGAGGGCATTCCCATCTACGGCGGAAGCATCCGCGGCGAGCTGTGTACGCCGACCGGGGCCGCGCTTCTGCGGCGCTTCGTCACGAGATTCGGCCCGCTGCCGCCCATGCGCGTGGAAAAAACCGGCTATGGCATGGGCACGAAGGACTTTGAGGCGGCAAACTGCGTGCGCGCCATGCTCGGACAGACTGAGGAAAGCGCCGGTCACATCCTCGAGCTTGCCTGCAATCTCGACGACATGACGCCGGAGGCCGTCGGCTTCGCCATGGAGCAGCTGTTTGCCGCGGGCGCGCTGGATGTGTACACAACGCCCATCGGCATGAAGAAAAACCGCCCCGGCGTCCTGCTCACCTGCATGTGCCGGGAGGACGACCGCGAGGCCATGCTCCGCACGATCTTCCGTCACACCTCGACGCTCGGCGTCCGCGTCAGCGTCTGCGACCGCTATACGCTCTCGCGGCGGCAGTATGCCGTGCAGACGCCGGACGGCGAGATCCGCGTCAAGGAAAGCTCCGGCTGGGGCGTACTGCGGCACAAGGCCGAATTTGAGGATCTGGCGCGCATCGCGCGGCAGACCGGCAAATCCATCGCCGAGGTGCTGGACACGATTTCTGAAACAAAATGACCGCTGCGGAGCCTTCTTCCGAAGGCTCCGCTTTTTTCAGCGTGTCAAAATTTCATCCCCGGGGGAGGCTTCCGAACTGCGCCGGAATGCGCTAGAATAAGCACACAACATAAAAGGAGTATTTCCCATGAAAAAACTGATCTTACTTCTGCTCTGCCTGAGCCTTGTGCTGGCTCTGGCCGGATGCAGCCAGCCCGAAGCTCCCGCCGAAGCGCAGCAGCCCTCCGTCGAAGCTCCCACAGAATCGGAAGCGCCGGAGCAGCCCGCAGACGCGGAGCCGGATCAGCCGGAGGCCGCCTATCCCATCGAGCTGTTCCGCATCGGCACGACCGCTTCCATTGAGACCGCCGTATTCGGCGAATACAACTACGACATGCTGGCCAGCGGTCTGAGCGAGCTTCCGCTTGTCTGGCAGGATGCCGAGGGTAATTACCATCCGCTTCTCGCCTCCTACAAGACGGAGGACGCGGTCACATGGAGCTACACCGTCGAGCCGGGCATGTGCTGGTCGGACGGCGAGCCGGTCACTGCTGCGGATATTCTGTTCACGCTCGAATATGACGACGCGAACGGCAGCGCCAACTTTATCTCCCAGACGGACGCCGACGGAAAGGTCACCGAGGCCAAATACGCCGCGTATGTGCTGTCCGACGACGGCCTGTCCATTTCCCTGACGCTGGCCTCCGCCAACGTGCGGGAGCTTTCCAACATGACCTCCTTCCGCGTCATGCCGAAGCACATCTATGAGGGCAAGGACGCCGTCACCGAGGCCGAAGCGCGCGTCACCTGCGGGCCGTATATGCTGGAAAGCTTCCATAAGGAGGCCGGAACGCTCACCTTCGTTCCGAATCCCTACTATCCGAAGACCCCGAACGCCGGAAAGGTCGTCTGCCAGCTCTTCGGCAATGAGGACACGATGTATCTGGCGCTCCAGAGCGGCGACCTCGACATGGTCTGGGCCTACTCTGCCGGTGTTTCCGGTGCCTATCAGGACGTTCTGGCCGCGGACGAAAACCTGACGCTGGAAAGCGTCGCTTCCGCAAACGCGCCCGCAGTTCTGGCCTTCAACAATGCAAACGGCCCCTTCTCGGACGAAAACCTCCGGCTTGCCGTCAGCTACGCGCTGGATTATGACAGCTTCCGCACCGTTTTCGGCAGCGCCTACGCTTCAGATCCCAATCGCGGCTTCGTACCGCCCGTAACGGCGGGCTACAAGGAGACGGAGCCGCTCCATCAGGATCTGGAAAAGGCGAAGCAGTACATGATCGCCGCCGGTTATACCGATACGAACATCGGCGGCTTCTATCTGGACGCAGACGGCGCGCCGTGCGTGCTCCGTCTCACCTGCAACGCCGCGAAGGAGGCCCATGTCGGCTACGCCGAGCTTGTCAAAACGCAGCTGGAGGATTTCGGCATCGTGGTCGAGCTGGAAACGCTGGACGCCGACTCCTACAACGCCAAAACCAGCAATAAATTCTCCGACAATAACATCACCATGGAGGCCGCCATCTACGGCTACACCGCCGCCGGTATGGGCATGAAGAACGGTCTTGCCACCATCTATGTGGACGGCACACATCCGGTTCAGGGCGGCTGTCAGGTCTTTGACGAGGGCTTCCAAGCCATCCTCACTGAAATGAGCGCTGCCAAAACGCTTAACGAGTACAGCGCCGCCGCAAGCGAAATGCAGGACTGGTACGCGGCGCATATGCCGTTCATCGCGCTCTACTGGGACAGCCAGCTGCTGGCGCACAGTGCGGTGTATGAGAATTTTACCGTGGACGCCGTGTTTGGCCTCAACAACGCGAACACATGGTTCTCGATCACCGCAAAATAAGCATTGATTTGCCCCGATCTCAAGCGGCTCCGGTTTTTCCGGAGCCGCTTTTGTCAATTTTCATCCCCCGGGGAGGGTTCCGAACAGGCTCCGGATACGGTACAATAAGCGGAGTTGATTTGAGGAGGGAACGCCGATGTCAGATGCTGAATACCGTCCGGCGTTTTCCTACGAAAGCGGCGTCGTTTCCGCGCGGTTGGCGCACGGTGAACGGGCGCTTCTGCGGGATATCCGCTTTTCCCTGCCCGCCGGCGCGCAGATGGCCCTGATTGGCGAGACCGGCTCCGGCAAGACCATGCTGGCGCTGTCCATTTTCGGCCTGCTGCCGGAAAACGTCCGGATGCAGGGCGGAAGCGTCCGTCTCGACGGTCAGGCGCTTTGCGGCGCGAAAGCCCTTGCGCGTCTGCGCGGGACAAAGCTCGTCTACATTCCGCAGAGCGGCTCCGAAGCACTCGACCCGACCCGGACGGTCGGCCGTCAGCTCTGCGACAGTCTGCGCCGTCTCGGTGTAAAGGGTGCGCAGCTCCGAACGCTTGCCCTGGAAAAGCTCTGCCTTGCGGGCTTTGACGCGCCGGAAACGCTTCTGGATAAATACCCGTTCCAGCTCTCCGGCGGCATGGCCCAGCGCGTGACCATCGCTCTGGCCGCCTGCTCCGAGGCAAGGCTTTTGATCGCCGACGAGCCGACGAACGGCCTCGACGAGGCTGGGCGGGAACGTTTTTTCTCCCTGCTGGATACGCTTTTCCCGCAGGCCGTAAAGCTCATCATCACGCACGATATGTCCGTCGCCGCGATGTGCGGCAGCGCGCTCGTGCTCTGCGGAGGACGGATGCTGGAATACGGCCCGTCAGAAACGCTCCTGACGCAGCCGCACCATCCCTACACAAGAGCGCTGCTGGCGGCGCAGCTTCAAAACGGGATGCAGCCCGCGCCGGTGCTGCGCGATGGCACGTCAGCGTGTCCGTTCTACTCGAAATGTCCCCGCGCGGACGCGCTCTGCCAGACACAGCCGCTGCACCGCAGCACGGACGGCAATACGGAATGGTGGTGCGCACATGCTTGAAATACAAAACTGCTGTAAGGCGTTTGACGGCAGGTCCGTTTTGCAAAATGTCTGCATGTCCGTTCCGGACGGAAGGATCGTCGGCATTTTCGGTGCAAGCGGCATTGGAAAATCCACGCTCGCCAAGCTCCTCTGCGGCGTGCTCCGCCCGGACGCGGGCACAATTCTTCTGGACGGGCAGACACTCGTTTCCGACGCCGCGCCGTATGACCGCAGGCGCGGTCTGCAAATTCAGATGGTCTACCAGCAGCCGCACGCCTCTCTCGACCCTTCGCAGAAGCTCGGCGCGGGACTGCGGGAGCTGATCGCCTATCACCATCTCGCTGCCAACCGCCGCGAGGCCGATTCGCAGATCCGCTCCATTCTTTCCGAGGTGCAGCTCCCGCAGGAGCTGCAAAACCACCTGCCGTACCAGATCTCCGGCGGCGAGGCGCAGCGGGCCGCGCTGGCGCGCTGCCTGCTTTTGCAGCCAAGGCTTCTGATCCTGGACGAGGCTACGTCGATGCTGGATGTCTCCACGCAGGCCGCCGTGCTCTCGCTTGTACGGCGGCTGATGCTCGAGCGCGGCGGCTCCGTCCTGTTTATCAGCCACGACCGCGCGCTGACAGACTATTACTGCGATACCGTCTATGAATTTGACGGAGCGCACCGGCTCCGCGAGGTGCAGAATTGAAGGATTACAAAAAGAACATGCTGCTGGCGCTCGGCTGCTTTCTGGTGATCGTCGTGCTGAACTTTTTCCTGCCGCGGCTCCTGCCGGGCGACCCGGTGGCTTATCTCACCGGCTTTGCCGAGGAGGACATGACCCCGGCGCAAATCGACTATTACCGGCAGGCGCTGCATCTGGACAAGCCGCTGATCGTACAGTTCAGCTATTATCTGCGTTCGCTTGCGGACGGGACGCTCGGTTATTCCTATAAAAAAAGCGCCGCCGTTGCGCTGCTCATCCGCGAACGCCTCGGCTATACGCTTCAGATCACCATCCCCGCCGTCCTGCTTTCGGCGGCGCTGGGGCTTTCATGGGGACTTGTCTGCGGCTACCGGAAAAACAGCGTGGGCGACCGTCTCTCCACCGGCTCGCTCATCGTCCTGAATGCCGTTCCGACCTTTGTGATCGGTCTGGTGCTCATGCTTGTATTCTGCTTTCAAAGCCGCCTTCTCCCCTACGCCGGTCTCAGCTCGTCCGGCATCGTGAAGGGCAGCCCCGGCTATACGCTCGACCGGCTGCGTCATCTGGCGCTGCCCATCCTGACGCTGACGCTGGCCGCGCTTCCGAATCGGTATCTGCTCGTGCGGAACATGGCCGCGCAGGAGACCGACGAAAAGTACATTCTCTACGCGAAGCAGCGCGGCCTTTCCGGCCGGACGATCCGCTGGTCGTATCTGCTGCGGAACATCGCGCAGCCGTTCGTAAACATGCTCGGCATGAGCGTCTCTGTCTGCGTCGGCGGCTCGGTCGTGATCGAACGCATTTTCTCCATCGGCGGGATGGGCTCTCTCCTGACGGAGGCCGTCTACACGCTGGACTATCCGCTGATGCAGGGCATTCTGTTCGTGACGACCTGCATCATGGTGCTTTCCATCCTGCTGTGCGACCTGATCTGCGTCCTGATCGACCCGAAACGGAGACGGGAGGGCGCAAAATGAGGAAAAAAGGCATTCTCCCGCTGTGCGTCGGCCTTGCGCTGCTGGCGGTCTTTCTGCTGGCCGCCATCGCCCCCGGCGTCCTCACGCCCTACGGCCCAAAGGAGCTGTTCGCGCGATGGCTTCCCTCCGGAGGCGTGCATCTGCTTGGCACCAACGCGATGGGCTACGACATCTTCACGGAGCTGGTCTACGGTGCGCGTCAGACGCTTCTGGCAGGCATACTGAGCAGCATTCTCGCGCTGGCGCTCGGTGCGCTGATTGGCATTCTGTCCACATTCCGAGGATGGCTTGGCGGCGCGTTCAACGCGCTCATCCAGATCTTCATCCTTCTTCCGAAGCTCATCGCGCTCATCGTCCTCGCCGCCTTTTTCGGCAGCTCGACCGCGCATCTGGTCGTTCTCATCGCTGCGTTCAGCTGGGCCGGAACTGCCCGTGCCGTGCGGGCAAAGGTCCTGCAGCTGCGCACGCAGACCTTCATCGAGGCCTGCCGCATTCAGGGCTACAGCCGCGCGCATATCGCGCTGCGGCACATCCTGCCGAATCTTTCTGACGTGCTGCTTTCGCGCTTTCTGCTCAGCATCAACAGCTGCATCATGATGGAGTCCACGCTCAGCTTTCTCGGTCTCGGCGACTTGTACCGCCCGACGTGGGGTACGATGGTCAGCTTCGCCTACAAGCGCGGGGCGTTCCTGCGCGGGGCGTATGCGTATCTGCTGGCCCCCGGCGTCTGCATCATGCTGCTTTCTCTCGCATTCTACGCGATCAGCCTCTATTTTGAGGCCAGAAAATCCGCTATCTCGGAGGTTTGAGCATGGGAAAATATTTTTCCGACATCCATGCGTCCTGTGAAAGTCAATTCCGCGGCCTGCCGCACGGCCTTGCCGACACGCCGGAGATCGCCGCCTGCCGCGCAGAGCCGGAAGGTTATGAAGCTCTCCTTTCGCTGGCGGACGCGCTCTGCTGGCAGCTGCGCTTCCGCGAGGCCATCGACGCGCTGACGCGCGCGATTGCGCTGGCCCCGGAGCGCATCGAGGCCTACCGCAAACGCGGCCCCAAATATCTCGACACCCTCCAGTTTGGCGCTGCGCTCGACGATTACACGCGCTGTGAGCGTGCCGACGGCGTGAGCGTCGAATCGCGCTACCGCATCGGCATGGCGCATTACATGCTGCGCGAATATGTGGCCGCCGCTGCCGCCTTTTCCGACTCGCTGGCGCTCGTCTCCCGGGACGACGACATGTGCGTTGCGGATATCTACTGGCTCGTCCTGTCGCTGCTGCGCGCCGGACAAGACGCAGACGCGCACGCCGTCCTCTGGAAGCACTATGCGCCGGATATGTACGTCGGCCACCACACAGCCTATGAAAAGGCCATGCGCGTTGCGGCGGGCTTTGCGGAGCTGGACGAAATGCTCTCGGAGCTGGAAGCGGAGCCGGAGGATCTTCAATACGCTATGGCGGCCTACGGCCTCATGGTGCTGCTGGAATCGCGCGGCGAACAGGCCCGCGCCGCAGCGCTGCGTGGAAAAATCCTCCGCCGCGACGGCTTCTGGTACTGCTTCAGCTACCTCGCCGCCTATACCGACGCCGCGCAGGCCGAACCTGACTGATGGAAATCGCCGCAATTCCTGCCGTCCATTGACAGCGCCGCGCCGCAGGCGCTATAATGGCCTTACAGAGCGCGTCCCGCCCGTTTTTGCGGCGCGGACGTCCTCCGGCGAAAGGCTCCGGGCCATCGCCCGGAACTTCACACCTTCCGCCGTTTTTGATCTATGGAACAGAATCTGCACCCCGTTCTCTCCATCCGCATTTTTGCGGAGGAAAAATGCTTCGGCCCCGGCGTCGCCGCGCTCCTGAACCGCATCCATGAGCACCACTCGCTGCGCGCGGCGGCCATGTCGATGGGCATGGCCTATTCCAAGGCGTGGACGATCCTCCGCGCGGCGGAGACCGGGCTTGGCTTCAAGCTGCTGAACTCTACGACCGGCGGGAAGCACGGCGGCGGCGCGACCCTCACGCCGGAGGCGGAGGCCATTCTGGCCGCCTACGAGCGCTACTGTGCCAATGTTCGCCAGTACGCCGCGCAGCTTTTCGAGGAGGATTTCCGCGAATTTCTGCGCTGAACGCCGGTGCGCGGATATGCGTCCTTCCCGCCGCATACGCTCTGCGCTTTCTCGCAGGAATCCCAAATATATCCGTTTTTCGACCGTCCGGCGCAAACATACCGCTTGCAAACCGTCGGTTTTTAAGGTAGAATACCGGTGTGCATGGACTGCACGCAAAGGAGTGACCCTTCCATGAAGAAAATTGAGATCATGGGCTGCGGATACATCGGTCTCCCGACAGCCATTACCTTTACACTCGCAGGCTATGAGGTCTGCGGCTTTGACGTCAAGCCCGAGGTCGTCGCGCGCCTGAACTCCGGCAAGATCCACATTGTGGAGCCGGGTCTGCAGGAGGCTATGACGCAGGCCATGGCGACCGGCCGCCTGCATTTCTCCTCCGTACCGGAGCCTGCCGACGTTTTCATCATCGCCGTTCAGACGCCCTACCGCGAGACGGAGGAACACAAACGCGTCTCCGATATGCGCTTCGTGGAGTCCGCCGCGCGCGAGGTCGGCAGCGTCCTGCGTGAGGGAAACCTCTGCGTGCTGGAATCCACCTCCCCTCCCGGCTCGACCCGCCGTGTGGAGCAGATCGTCTCCGAGGTGAGCGGTCTTGCGCCGGAGACCTTTATGACGGCCCACTGCCCGGAGCGCATCATTCCCGGCCGGATGCTCATTGAGCTGCGCGAGAATGACCGCATCATCGGCTCCCGCCGTCCGGAGGCTGCGGAATACGCAAAAGCCATCTATGAAAAGGTCGTCACCAAGGGTACGATCCGCCTGACCGACGATCTGACGGCGGAAATGTGCAAGCTGACGGAAAACACCTTCCGCGACATCAACATCGCCTATGCCAATGAGCTGAGCAAGGTCTGCGACAAGCTCGGGATCGACGTGTTCAAGCTCATCGAGCTTGCCAACTGCCACCCGCGCGTCAATGTCCACACGCCCGGCGTCGGCGTCGGCGGGCACTGCATCGCCGTCGATCCGTGGTTCATCCACGAGAAATTCGAGGATATCACGCCGCTGATCTATGAGGCGCGGCTGGTCAACGACGGCAAGCCCGCATGGGTCGCCGACCGCATCGCGCGCGATGTGAAGCCCGGTGCAAAGATCGCCGTGCTCGGCATGAGCTTCAAGGCCAACATCGACGACACGCGTGAAAGCCCCTCCGTCCTGTTTGCAAACATCCTGCGTGACCGGGGCTATACTGTGATCGCCTGCGAGCCGTACATTCAGGGCAACGTGGCAGGTTATGAAAACCACTCGCTGGAAGAGGCCATGGCGCTCTGCGACTACGCCGTTATCACGCTCCAGCACAACGTTTTCAAGGAGAACAAGCCTATCATCGCCTCGAAGCCGTATTACGACTGTGTGGGTCTGATGGAAACATAAAATGTAAGGCCCGCTGCTTTCGCAGCGGGCCTTTGATTTCTCTATGCACCACAGGGCTCATTCCCTCGCGGCCAGCTTTTTGGCCTCGACGGCCTGCTGCTCTCTGGCTCTCAGGCAGGCAAAATAGGCCGGGATCAGGAAGGCGTCCGCCAACAGCCAAGCAAACGGTCCGGCCAGACATGCGGCGTCATAGCCGAAGCGCGGCACCGCCCAGATGCCCACAAACGTTCTTGCGATCATTTCCATGATCCCCGCGCAGAGCGCCACGCGGCTGTAGCCCATGCCCTGAATGGACAGGCGGAACACGTTTACGAACAGCAGCAGCGGGCTGAAAAACGCGACGAAATTGCACATCTGCTGCGTATAGGCCAGAACGGACTGCGCCTCATCGGCAGACATGAAGATCCAGATGGCATAGCGCGTCGTAAACAGCGCCAGTAGGATATGGATGCAGCAGTAGATCAGCCCGATCATATTGCACGCACGCGTTCCCTGCCGGATGCGGTCATACTTGCCCGCGCCGAGATTCTGGCCGGTAAAGCTCGTCGCCGCCGTCGCCAGCGCGTCGTAGGGGCAGCAGAAGAGCTGGAACAGCTTGGAGGCCGCCGCCGCGCCAGAAACATAGATCGCGCCGAGGGAGTTTACTGCGCTTTGCAGCAGCACGGAGCCGATTGCCGTGATGGAGAACTGCAGACCGACCGGAACGCCCATCCCGAGCAGACGGAGTGCCTCCGCCCTGCGGAATTTCCAGTCGTCCTTCTCCACCCGCAGCACGTCAAAGTGCTTTTTCATATACCAGACGCAGAGCACACCCGAGACCGCCTGCGACACGACCGTTGCAATGGCCGCGCCCGCAACGCCCATTTTCAGGCCATAGATGGCCGCAAAGTCCAGTACAATGTTGATAAGCGATGCCAGCGCCAGGAACCAGACAGGAGACTTGCTGTCGCCCAGCGAACGCAGCACGCACGCCCCCATATTGTAAAGGACGGTCGCAGGAATGCCGCAGAAAATGATGAAAATATAGTCAAAGGCGTATTCAAACTGCTCCGCAGGCGTTCCCATCGCCGTCAGCATCGCCCGGCACGTCGGAAGCGTCAGCGCCAGCAGCAGCGCAGATGCAATCGCCGAAAGCCAGACGCAGTTGCCGATGTACCGGCGCAGCGCCCTATAGTCGCCCGCACCGAAGGTCTGCGCAATTGGGATCGACATACCGGTACACAGGCCGCCGCTGAAGCCGATTACGAGAAAATTCACGGAGGAGGTCGCGCCGACGCCGCCCAGCGCCATCACGCCCAGCGCGTGGCCGACGATCGCGGTATCGACAAGCGAGTAGACCTGCTGGAGCAGCAGGCCAAGCAGAACGGGGATCGCAAATTGCAGTATGGTTTTCAGCGGACTTCCGCTGGTAAGATCTCGTGTCATAATGCTCCGCTCCTTTCAGCACGATACATATATAGCACGTTTTTTCCGGTTGTCAATCGCTTTTTCGTCAATTTCATTTTTCTGACGTTTTACACAAGGATCGCGCCGTTTCTTTGCGGAAGTCGATGAATTCTGTGAATTCTCCGTTAGAAAAGTTCATGCTCTCAAACCAGCTTTCTCCTGCGGGAGGAAGCTTTCCGGCTGCACGGTCTCCGCCTTTTCTTACTTGTGCAGATATGTCTGCGGCGTTATAATGAAGATGGTACGCAGTCCGCGCACCGGAAGGATTTCAGAAAAGAGGCGATTCGCTTTGCAGAAGCCATGCGCAGAAAAGGAAGCGCTGTTTACCAGCGTCCCGGTCGGAAGAGCCATTCTCTCTCTGGCCGTCCCGACGGTCCTCAGTCAGATCATCACCGTCGTTTACAACATGGCGGATACCTTTTTCATCGGTCAGCTCGGCGACCCGAATCAGGTGGCCGCCGCGACCATCGCCATGCCCCTGTTCATCTTTCTGACCGCGCTTGCCAATCTCTTCGGCATCGGCGGGGCCAGTCTGATCTCCCGCTGTCTCGGCGTCGGCGACCGCGAAAAGGCCGGACGCTGCTCCGCCTTCTGTATCTGGAGCGCCGCAGGGATCGCTGCGGCCTACGGACTGCTGGTGCTGCTGCTTCTGCCGTTGCTGCTGCCCATTCTGGGCGCAAACGAGCAGACGCATGATTTCGCGCGCCGGTACCTTTTCTGGACAGTCTGCCTCGGCTCCGCGCCGACCGTTCTCAATCCCGCATTCGCGCATCTGATCCGCGCGGAGGGCTACTCCCGTCAGGCCAGTCTCGGCGTCGCCTTCGGTGGAATTCTGAATATCGCGCTCGATCCCCTGTTTATCTTCGTGTTCCGTATGCAGATCGAGGGCGCCGCCATGGCGACCATGCTCTCCAACATCGCCGCCTGCCTCTATTTTCTCTGCCTGCTGCGCCGTCTGCGCGGCAAGGTCTCTATCCGCGTTTTGCCGAAATACTATACGCTCCGCCAGCGCATTCCGGGCGAGGTGCTCTCCGTCGGCCTGCCGAGCTTCCTGATCTCGACCATGGCCGTTATCTCCAACACCATGCTCAACCGCTTTATCGCCTCCTATGCCAACGAGGCCGTCGCCGGAATGGGCATCGCCAAGCGCATCGATCTGATGGCCTTCGCCGTCGCACAGGGCATGGCGCAGGGCACGCTGCCGCTGATCGGCTACAATTTCACCTCTGGCAACCGCGTGCGGATGCGGAGCGCCATCCGGACGCTGCTGCTGTACTGCATCCTCGTCTCCTGCACCGTGACCGCCGGGCTGTATCTAGCCGCCGGCCCGGTCACAAAGCTCTTCATCAACGACGCCGCGACCGCGTCCTACGGTACGATCTTCCTTCGCATCATCTGTCTTGCCTGCCCGACGACCTCGCTCAACATTTTCGTCATCACCGTCTTTCAGGCAACCGGCAAAAAGCTCCCGCCGATCTTCCTCTCCCTGCTCCGCAAGGGCAGCCTCGATGTGGCGCTGATGGCCGTCCTCAACCGCACCGCCAGCATCCGCGGCGTCGCGTGGGCCTCCCCGATTGCCGACGCCGCCGCGCTCGTGATCTCCGGTGTGATGCTGCTGTGCTATCTGAGGCGGCTGTATAAGGAGCCGCTTCCCGCACCACCTTCTGATTGAAAATGGAGCAGCCCCGGCGGCGATTTGCCGCCGGGGCCTACGCTGTCCGACGTTCTCTCCCCTGTTTTTCTCAGTTTGCAAAACCCGCACTTGATTTTCCTTCCGCTGACTGCTATAATAGAAAGGCAGTTTTCGGGAGCGTCTGAGATTTGCTTATATGGAGTGGTATCGAAGTGGTTATAACGGCCCTGACTCGAAATTTCGGCAGAAGCTGGGAATTTCGTCCCCCTGATTCTCCTTGATATTCCTCAACACAGAAAATCTCAAAATCGAATATTTTTTGCCGTCTCTCCTGTTTTCTCTCCAACGAATTTTTGAGCAAATTTCCGGAAAGAAAACCGGACGAAAATAGACACGGAGAGTTGTCCGAGTGGTCGAAGGTGCAGCACTCGAAATCATGTGATTAGTCCCCAAAAGTGAATATTTATACATGGAAGCGTATCGAAGTGGTTGTAACGAGCTGCACTCGAAATGCAGTTGTCCGCAA
>OIWQ01000608.1_pt1 | contig 46464 bp, 41 predicted proteins | sample 1587571 | NCBI WGS metagenome assembly OIWQ01 (sample SAMEA3888910, study PRJEB22519) | human gut metagenome | biome: human gut; feature: human-associated habitat; material: faeces | place: Denmark | collected 2010
GGATTGGAAAATGATTTGGCAAAGACAAACATTGTACCCACAATTGGCTACCGAATTATTAAGAATTAGCTATGTGGCACATAAATTCTTAATGGAACAAGCTAATGGTGGTATTGTACGCACTATATCACGTACAACTGGAACTTGGAATGCATTCCAAAATCTTCAGATTTCTTTATCCGATGAATTTGTTAGTTCGTTGATTTCTATTGAAGAATCCCGGAGTGAAGAGAAAGCAGCTAAACGCGAACATAGATTTAATGCACAACTTGATGCATCTGTTGAAATTTTCAAGTTAGGAGAAAGCTATTGGTATCGTGTTTATAAGGATTTAGAGAAAGAAGAACTTCTTTCTTATGGTGATCTAAATTTCATCTTGTCTATATCAAAGTATATTGGCAAGAACTCTTTACCTACTGCAGCCCAATGCAAACGTCTTGTTAAGATTGTTACAAAAGCAGAAGATGCAGGATATGTACTCCCTAATCAATAATAATTATGGTACCTGAATTTGAACATTTTATACTTCCAGTGCTTAAAATAGTGTCAGATTTTGGCACTATCACTCGTGCTGATGTCCGGAAATTAATATGTGACCATTTTAATTTTTCCGAGGAAGAGAAAAAAGAAACAACAAGAAGTGGCAACCGCACTAAATATGAGGATCGTTGCGAATGGGCTTTGACATATTTGAGACAGGCAAAATTGATAAGTTCGCCTGAAAGAGCTAAATATGACATAACTGAATCTGGAAAGCAATTACTTAACTCTGGGATTAAACTTGTTACAAGAGATTACCTGATTAACAACTACCCATCATTCAAGGAATTTGCTCTTGTTCGCAGACGTAAAAAGAAAGATGAGAAACAATCTTCATCAAGCAAACAAACAGTTTATAATATTGATGAAGACCAAGCAAAACTTGATAGCCTCAAAGCTGCAATTGATGCCTTCAGAAATGCTGGCAGTGAGCCAACGGAAGAACAGCTAAAAATAGTCCAAGAACTTGAACTAAAGATTTCGAAGAAAAAATGTCAAGACATAATCTCTGCGTTATCTATTCTTGATCCTTCATTAGCTAATAATGCATCTATTGCACTAAAGTTTTGCAACAACACCATTGAAATTAAAGTTGCCTACACAACAGAGCCGTTTGATGCTTTTGAGGGAGAAACGTGCAAATCTATCACTTCTACAGAAAAGAATCAAAAGAGAACACGTCGCCCCAATCTAAATTTCTATACAATGGGACTTATAAGTGGCGATACTATCCACTTTAAAGATGATGAGTCTATTGAAGCTACCATTGTTAGTGAAAGTAAAGTCGAGTATCAAGGAAAGAAGTACTCTTTAACAGCATTAACGCAAGAGCTTAAAAACCTTGACCACGCAATTCAACCAACTGGAGAATGGCTTTTTGATGGGAGAAATCTAAAAGATTTATATAACGAGAATATTTCTTAAGGATGTATATGCGATATAAGTCTTGCAATTGTATTTTTTGTAATTGTAGCCATTCTGAAGACAATCCTATAACAAAAGACCACATACCGTCTAAAGTTATATATAAGGACGAAAGAATAGATGAGCAACGTATTACTGTACCTTGTTGTTATAAGTGCAACCAGGCTTTTTCTATCGAGGAAAATTTTATTGAAGAAATAATTAAAGAACTTCGCAATGAAAACTACAATTGTGCTTATGTCAAGAAACTAATTATCAATAATCCACATTTAGGTTTTGTAATAAGGAAAATTGCGTTAGGTTATAAATACCATTGGACCGGAAAGCCAGTATATGAAGATAAAATTGCAAATGTGGATTATTTGATTAAAGGAATAAATGATAGTGAAATTTCGGAATTCAACTCTATGCCATTAAAAGAAGTTTGTTCTGACATTGATAATATTCATAATGTTCCTTATGCTCTTTTTATAGATATAGCCGATCCAAGTGGAGAGACAAGAACCACTAAATGTTGCGGTTTAATAGAAAATACAGGTAATTTATTAAACGAATATTTTTGGCACTACTATGACAAAATTGCCAATACGATAAAGTTTGCTTTTTATAACAAGCTTTTTGTAAAGGTAACATTTGAATGACGCATTGCCTCGGAGACACCTCCGGGGCTTTTTGTTTGCGGTGGAAATAACAGCTGCGCCGTGGTTATTGGTTAGAGGTTAGTGTGGCGGAGGTGGAGCAATTTTCAAAGAAATGCCGCTTGGGTCGTCTTTGCGGAGGCTTGCTTAGTAAGAGTAAGGTATTTTGTCGCTTACCGAACAATGGCTACTGCACTCGGCTTCGGACGTTGTAGGCACTGCGAAGATGTTTGCTCTCTCGTCTGTCGTATCACTGCACTTGATTGTTTAAGGAGTTGCCGCTTTCTCCGCTCTGAGTCCAAACTGCGGATAAAATGTTGCCATTGTCGCTTAACAGAATTGATTGTCATATAACATTGTGCAAGCCAATAGCACGATAGGGAATTTTCCATTACAAAGTTAGCGATTTATCCACGCTCGAAAAGGGTGTAACAAGCAGCCTCGACAAATCTTCCTTTTTTTCGTCGTGCCTATAAAAAAAGAGTATTTATCGGTCTTGCCCTTGTCGGCTGTCGTGCCAAGGCACTGATTTCATTCGCTCCTGATTGCAATGTAAAATCAATCGCGCCTCGGCGCACAGTTATTAACAATTTAATTCTTACAACAATGACACATATTTCTCAATTCGCAGTTAAGGACTTCGACGCTTACGAAAACAGCAACGAGTTAAAAGAATATCAAGTGGAAGTGATTACTTTCGACGGTGAGAGCGAAACGGTTTACGTTGAAGCCTACAACGAAAACGAAGCCTCAAACATCGCAGCAGCACGTGTTGGCAACGCTGACTACACTATGGTTTACTCTTACAACTAAGCAAGCCTTCTTTCCGGAAAGACGGTCTGCCAAACGGCTGACTTTCTTTTTGCTCTCTCCACCGCCTGGAACAGCGGAATGTATCTTAATCATACGGCTACCGCCGCTCCGTTGCGTTTGTGCGATTGTCGCTTCTCCGAGCCTTTCTTTGTGTGCTCGCTTCCGCCCGGCGTGGTTGATTGTAGCAGACTTTGCCACCTCAGTTCTTCGTGAACTTTGCTGATTTCCATTGTCGATTATAGTGTATTGGTGGTTGTTGCCGATAGATTGAGAGTGCTGTTCTCCTAATTCGTGCCTGATAAGTCTTCTCGCCAACTCCGTTTAGGGCAGCATAGCATATAGCACTTGACAGTCATATTTGCTTAGTCAGTGTAGCTATTCATTCATCGCCAAATTAAAGATACATCGACGGAGAAACGCCGCTACCCGGCTTTTTCTCGCTTGCCGTTTTGATGTCTCCGATGTCGGTGCTGACTGCTCGATGCTTGAACGGCACATAGCGGCACTCTTGGCTTGCAACCTACGCTCATTGTCGGGCAACGCCACGGAAATTGCGACGTGCGTCCGGCACTTGCAGCGACTTCGATTGTGGCTCCACTTCCGGCTGAGGCTACAACCTCTTTGTTGCCGATTGCCTTTTTCGGCTACCTTTCCTGCTATGATTTTTCGGCAAGCCGACATTTCCCGACGAAGAACATTGATGACACGCAATCGCACCATTCATTTTAACTGTGCAAAGTTAGGACGATGTTCAGGCTGCAAGGGCAAGTGTGCACTCCGTGTTCCTCCTTGTTTCGCTTCGTTGCAACAAGGCAATCACCCTTGCGGCTCAACTTCACTGCTTCGTCCACTTGATTGCACGTAAAATAAACGGCGCTAATGCGCCAATGTTCAATCATCAAAAAATTAAAAATCATGGCAAAGAAAGTTTCAAAGAAAGCCGAACAGGCTGCTCAACAAGTCGAGAACGTAGTTATCCCACAGCCTACAGTTACTCCACATCTCATCGTCGCTCAACGCAAGTTTGACCGCTGGTACGTCTATTTCCAAGGTGTCGCCCCGAAAGACAATGTGGGCTGCGGTTGCAAGACTGCCAAGAGTGCTCTCCGCTATATGCACTTGCTCAAACATCGATACGGCGCGGTCATCAGCCAAAACATCTACGACAAACTCAAAATGGAAGCGAGCAAAGAGGCGTAAGCCTCTTTGTCTTTCTCCCTCGATGTATAACTCTTTAATTTTATACGACAATGAAAGAATATACTTGCTACACAAGACAAGGCAAATGGAAATTGACTGCCGACAGCGATATTGACGCTATGCGAACCGCCCTTTACTACTGTTGGCGTGATGACGAAGACTTTATCCGACTCGAATTCCGCAAGGGTGCGGAGAACTACACGCTCTCAATCTTCCACATCGACAACAACTCTCACGAATGTTTCACACTATAATTCTCAAAACTATGCAAATCAATTACAACAAGTACACTGAATCAGAACTGAGGGTAATCCTCAAAGCTGCTCGTGCAATCAACTACGCTTTCGGGCTTCAGTTCCCGAGCCACAAAGAACAACTGGCTCTACTGCTTGAAGACGAGCACTTCCGTGCAATCAATCAGATTGTGCATCAAACGTACAACGCCATTCGTGCAAAGTACATCGACAGAGGCATCGACCCTGATGCGCCGGACTTCGTTCCGGACAGTTTGGAAGAATAAATTCTCCAAACGTTCCGCATCACACAGCGGCAGCCCTCACCGGGTTGCCGCTTTTTGTGTCTTTTGCATCGGCGATTTGCGAGCGTAACTTTGCCGTATGATTAAGATACAGAATTTTAGGGCTATGATGTTGTCGTGTCATATCGGGACGATTTCGATACTGACCGACAAGGAGTATATCGACGTTGATATTTCAACAACGGAGACAGGTAAGTTGTTGTCGGAGCGTTATTACGCCACCGACGGCAGAGTGTTGCTATACGACTTGCGTTCGCTCGTCGAACAGGCGATGCGTCCGTATGGTATTGTGGTGATGAGCGTGTGGTTTGAGGTGTACGTGGATATTCCCGACGATCACAGCGACGACTACGACCGTGGCGGATTCCAGTGCATCTATTGCGACCGCGACATTGACATCTACGATTTCGAGCCGCTGCTTAGGTCGCACTTCCTCACTGCTGCCGCATCGAGGCGCGTTGCTCCCGAGAGCTTCGTGTTCCTGCCGTTCTTCGCCTACTTTGGCGAACTCGTGAATTACGAAATCTTCGTTGACTACGTTCTCAAAGGGACGGGGGACGAGGAACGAGGGACGAGAACGGCTGGGCATTGTTCGTTCAAAGGTTCTTTGCAGCAGACTTCGGCAACGAGCAACGAAGTGTGGACGCACACTATCTTTTGTGCCGAGGTGAAACGACACGCCGAGGACATGGTAGGCGGAGAGGTAGAACTCACGGCGTTCACTGTTCGCGTGGGCGACCGTGCCGCCTCGTTCTTCATCGACAAGTCGCTTGCCGGAACTCGTCCGTTCTACTTCCGCAACTGCTTCAACGTGAGCGACAACTTGTTTGTGCCGGCTGTTACCACAGCCAAAACCAAGGTTGACCGCTCGTTGGCAGTCCTCGGCAACGTGTCGCAGTTCTACGATGCCACTTGTGAGCAGACCTACGAGGTGCAGTCGGCAGGATTGACCGCCGACGAGTGTTCGCTCGCCGAGCAGATGTTCTGCTCCGACGATGTGCGAACGCCATACGAGAGTGCACCTGACGACGGCGACTTCGACGCACTACGCCCGGTGCTGATAACAGACTCGACAAGTGAGATTGCCGATGAACCGGAAAAGCCTAACACGGTTAAATTCACTTGGCGTTATGCGGAGAACCGCATCGCGCAGCGTAATCCGTTAGGCTTAGGAATATTCACTGAACCTTACGATTATACATTCAAATAATGGCACGCTCTATTCATATTACTACCGCTCGCACTATGCTTAACAGCGGCGACCCGGTGGATATTTCAGTTTGGAAGGCAAATGGCGAAATACTTCACCTGCATAATGTAATATCCCTAAGATATTCATTTTACGGTGGCTGGAGAAACGTAAAGATACTTTCCTCCAGCGAATGTCGCAAAGTTCGCGACTGCTGCATCTTCCGCGTCAACGACCTCGAAGTATTTTTGTAGTGCTTGATAGCCAAAGTCTCGCAAATTATGCTTAACTTTGCATCATGTTAGTAACATCTTTAGATATCCGGATCCCTTTTAGCAAGCGGCACCCTAATGAAACCATAAGGGTTATAGCTCGTTATGACTCAGGATATTTAAAAGATTTGCTTGTAAAAGATGAGTCATTTGTTTTCAGCCTTGAATGCTATCAAGAATTGAAAGCTTTAACTTTAGGACATAAAGACAATTGGGTAAAACCTGACATAGCAACTAAATCAATATTCGATTCATTGAAACCTTATAGAGTTCCATATTTATTTGATTTTAATAATTCGGAAATTGAAGAACTTAATACTTTGAAATTGAAGAATCTATGAGCATATTTTCAAAATTCTTTGGAAAAAAGTCTTCACATCCTCTCGATGCGGAGCATGATTGGATTACCGATGGTACATACCCTCAAATGTGGCCAGATACAGTTGTCTATCGACTAAAATCTGCCATTAATGAAAAAGATGTGGTATTTGTTTGTTTCCCATACGAACAATCATTATGGAATTTCATGTGCCAAAAAAGTAATTATAAGATTCCGTTTGAATTACCTTTTGCATCTACGAGATTTAGAGAAAAGAAAGTTTTCTTTTCTCCTTTGAAAAAGGACATCAAATTATATGTTTTTGATACATTAATTGGGATTGTAAAATAACTGTCTTTTCGGAACTACTATCGGGTCCATAACTTTGTAGCAAAAACTACAATGTTATGGACTCGCTTAATTTTAACTCAGTCGAAACGCTACCGAACCTGTCGGCTCGGGCGGCGTTTCAAGTGAACTCGTCAGCGGTCTTCAAAGAAGACGTTGACATCGTGCCGGTCGTCATCGACGACACGCTTTCTTATATGCCGTGGGGAGGCGACAACAATATGCCTTTCGACATTTTGAAGCTCATCGAGGACGATGAGACGCTCTCCACATGCCAGATGTTTAATGCAGAAGTCTGTTTCGGCAGCGGTCTCCGCTACGACACTTGTCTTGCTACCGCCTCCGTCAAGAATGAAGTCGAGGACTTCTTTCTTGACAATGACATCGCCTCCTATTACCTCGGCGTATGCCAAGACTTCAAGCATTTTGGTTTTGCCGTGAGTGTGATTATCCTTTCTCGCGACGGCACGAAAATCGTGCGTCTGCTCCGCAAAGAGGCTTGTTATTGCCGCTTCGCTCCTGCCGGCAAGGACGGCAGAATAACTCGCTTGCTCTATGCGAACTGGAGAAAGTGCATCGCATCACGGAGCGACATCGAGGTGATTGAGTTGCTTGATGCGGCTGCTCCATGGCGAGACCTGCAAGACAGGCTCACCAAGAACACGACCTGCCGCAAGTTTGCTGTTGTGTCGAGAATCCCTACCCCTGACAGCACTTATTATCCCATTCCCTATTACGCTTCACTGTTCAAGGGGAAATGGTATAACATCAAGCAGCTCATCGGACTTGCAAAGGAGTCGAAACTCCGCAACTCCGCACCTATCAAGTATCAAATCGAGATTTCCCAAAAGTATTGGGAATCGATTTTCCGCAGTGAGGGCATCACCGACCGCCGCAAGCAGCAGGAACGCATCGTGCAGGAGAAGCAGAGCATTCTCGACTTCCTCACCGGGGCGGAGAACAGCGGCAAAGCCTGGTTCTCCACGTTCTACGTTACGCCCGACGGCAAGGAACAGCACGATGTGGTCATCAACAAGATTGATGACTCAAAGGAGGGCGGTGACTGGAGCACTGACATTCAGGAGGCCGTGAATATGTTCTGCTTTACTATGCGTGTGCATAGTAATCTTGTGGGCAGTGTGCCCGGCAAGTCGCAGTCGAACAATTCCGGCTCAGACAAACGAGAACTCTATACAATAGCACAGGCACTCCAAAAGCCGTATCACGACTTGCTTTTCACCGTCCATCGAATTATCATTCGCTTTAATGGGTGGAAAGGTGTCGTGCCTGATTGTCCGTTTATTCAACTAACCACGCTCGACGAACACGCCGACGCTAAACAAGTAACTACAAATGGCGAAACTGATAAACAATGACGACACATTGCGGCAGTACCTGCCTAATGTGTTCGCAACGGTCAAAGGCGAGGTGTCGCTCTTTGACAAGGTCAAGGTCGATATTGACCTTGCGGAGAACTGGGTGATTGAAACTTTCCTTTCAACGAAGACGTTCAACACTATTTGCGGCTATGCCGACGATAATCCGATTAAGATAATCACTGCAAAACTCATTGCCTCGGAGGCACTTCGTCGGGCTATCCCTTCGCTCGATTTGGTGCTTACTCCAAATGGCTTTGGAGTGGTCAGCAACCAAAACATCGCTCCGGCATCGAAAGAACGTGTTGACCGTCTTATTGCCTCGCTCGCCGACTACCGCGACGAGTGTATCGGCAATCTGCTGCCGGCAATTGTCGGTGCGAGTCAGTGGTTCTCATCCTCGCAGGCTTCGTTCTTCGGTGAAACGCTGTTTCCCGACCTCGCCATCACCGACCAAGTGAAAGGTACAGGCTCGAAGTGGGAGCGTTATCTCGCACTTCGCCCCATGATACTCGACATCGAGGCATCGCTTGCCGAGGAGTTTTTCTCACCCGAACTGATGGTGCGGTTGAGAAACGAGGTGCTGCGGAAGACGCACACGGCAGACCTTGCCCGCGTCATCAACGCCATTCGGGGGCAAGTCGTTGATATACTCAATGGCGGCTCAATCAGAATGAGAGATATGATAGACGTGGTAAACCACATTCGACGATTTCCTGACTTGTTTCCAGAGTGGCACGCATCGGAAACGGCGAAGTTGTTTGCTCCTCCAATCTTCAAGAATAAAAAGGAATCACGAGGATATTTCTTTTGATACTGAATGGCTGCCGTTGAGAGAAACGAGTTCGGCTTCGGTTGTCCGCCATACTTGAACGAGAGTTATGACACGGAGCACTGATTTTATTTCACAAAGTTAGAAGCGCCGTTCACTAAGTCAAGGACAAGCACGTTGGCTGCCATTCTCATTCTTCCGAGGACGCAGACCAATCCTTGACAAGTCGCTCACTATGCCGCTTCTCTTGGTTTGTTCGTAAAATCTAACGTGCTTCGGCACATAACTCTTTAAATTCGTTCAATTATGACTGAAACAGACAACACTCGCAGGGAACATCGTTCCATTTATCTCAACGACATTAACGCCGTTCTGCCCGAGGGCAAAAGAAATTACTTCTCGTTTGTAACTTATGAAGATTATTCGGACCTGCACATCTCTCAGATCTTCGCCGATAATCGTTACGATGCGTGGAAACAAGTGCTCGCTATCGCGACGGAAATCCTCGATGAAGTCTATACAATCTCCATTCAAGAATGTGTAGATTGAGCCGCTCATCGACAACAAAGGCTCCCACGTCGGGAGCCTTTTTCTGTCTTTTCCAAGGTATGCCGTGTGCTTTACCTTTGTTGAAAAAAGATATTATGGCTACCATTTCGATAAATCTCAATGTGCCGCAAGGGTGGCACGAACTCGACGACAAACAACTGCGTTACGTCTATTCGCTTATCGCCAAGGAGTTTTCAGCCGACGAGATAAAGACGCTCGCGCTGCTTCACTTCAGCGGCTGTAAGGTTATCGCTCGCCACGACAAGAACTCTTTCCTGCTGAAGCACGGAAAGAATCTGTTTCAAACTTCAGGTACGCTTATCGCCGAGGTGATACCCTCACTCGGCTGGCTCGATGCGATACCGGCATCGCCTGTCCGCCTGAAGAAACTCCGCAACCACGCAAGCGTGGACGCTGAGTTTCAAGGCGTGCCGTTTGAAACGTATATCGTGGTGGAAAACCTTTATCAAGGTTTTCTCTCCACTCAAAAAGATGCTTTGCTCGACGACATCGCACACGTTCTTTATCCCGGTTGTTCGGCTTCCCTCTCACCCGAAGAACGTATCAGCATCTTTTACTGGGTGGCTTCGCTCAAAGATATGTTTGCCCGACGTTTTCCGGATTTTTTTCAGCCGGCTACCGCCAACGCTGAAAACCTGCTCGGCAGCTCACCGAACATCGGCAAACAACTCCAAGAGTCGATGGACGCTCAAATTCGTGCCCTCACTAAAGGTGACATCACAAAGGAAAAGGAAATTCTTTCGCTCGATACTTGGCGTGCTTTAACGGAGTTAAACGCACAAGCCAAGGAATATAAACAGATTAACGCTCAAATCAATGCTAAAAAATGATTGGTCAGCGACTGATTTCTTCAAAAATCTTGTCGCCAATAACAAACTTGCGGTTGCCGAAGGTTTTACCTTCTGCAAGGTCTCGGGGCTTGAAGGCTTCGAGGAAGCACTTCACGCCATGCAACAGGCTACAGCCTTTTGCTGCGTAAGCGACATTGCCGACGGTTATACGGAACTCAACAACACGCCTCGCACTCGGCGCATCAAAACCGTGTTTCTCGCTATGCGTCACGCCATAGACGATATGGACGCTCGCAACGAGTGCATGGAAATAATGCGCGAACTATTCCGACAACTGATGTCGGTGCTCACTCTGGAGAGAGTCAAGTTAGAGCAGAACTGCATCTACCTTGACCCACGAATTTCGTTCAACGAGATTGACCGATATTTCTTCTCCGGCTGTGCCTGCGCTTATTTCCAAGTGGCGGTTGATGTGTTCACGGATTTAAGATACAATGCCGATGAGTGGGGATAAACATCTTGAAGAACGCCGCAAATATGTTACGGCTTTCAATAGTACCATGGTGAAGATTTGGCGAGAGCAAATCAATTTGCTCGGCGTGATTGATACGGGTGCGCTTTACCGCTCCACGATGGCGGTGCGCATGACTGCCGACGGCAAGTTTACGCAAATCACGCTCGCCCAATCGTTCAACACTTACGGCATTTTCGTGGACTACGGCACTGGCTCGAATACGCCTCGCGGCAATTCGGGCGACTTGGGCGACGGCTTCGTCAACCGCCGCAAACGCCGTAGGTGGTTCTCACGAAAATACTTCGCTTCGGTGATGAACATTCAGGAATTTTATGCCGACAACCTCGGCAGACAATTCTGCAACGCTGTTTCAAATGCGTTGAATCCCGATTTGATGCGTCGCTCGGTGGCGAAATAGTGTCTTTTCGCTAAACAGTGATAGACCATAACTTTGCTTAAAAATCAAAGATTATGGCTATCAATACATCTACCATTACTCAACTTATCAGCGATTTTAGGGCACTGTCGCAAAAGGACAGTATCTCGCCCGAATCGCTTGGCGTTCTGCTCCAAAAACTCGCAGACCTTATCAACTCTGCCGCCTCCGACGCAGATTATAAAGCAATCTACGATGCTTTTCAGAAGCTCGTCGCCAACATCGCGGCTGTTCCTACCGCTCTTTACAAACTCGAACAAGGTTCGGCAGACCGCAACGATATTCTAATGAACGTAACTACGTCGCACCTGATTAACGGTGTGACTATGGTTTTGAAAGACTCTTTGTTTATTCGCCAAGCCACTACCGAACGAGCCGGTGCGATGCGAGCGCAACAGGTCTCGGACCTTAACAGCACTCGCACAGGGCTTGCCGCTTTGCAGAAATCGCACACTGAACTCGCCTCTAAGGTTTCCTCTCTCGAAACTTCCGTTTCGGAGAACGGCGAACTATTGGCTCGCGTGGCTGATGAAGCGAATTATTGCTCCGAGGGCATCGCTGACCTTACAGAAAATCTGCAAGTGACAAACGACGATTTGGCTGCTACGCAGAAATCGGTCGAGGAGAATGCACGAGGCATCTCATCGATTAAAAAGATAACCGACTGCCCTCGGATCGCAACAAGCGTCATCAACGGAAAACTCCAAATCTACAACTGTCGCTATTATATCCAAAATGGATATTACGCTTTCGTTTTCCGTCTTACATCAAAACGAAATCGTTGCTCTTTGCAAAATTTTCCTGAGAAACGGCGTGGTAATAAACACAAAGGTTGGCACGTCATCGGTGGCTTACCGAACAATGTGAAGTTTGACTCTAACGGCTTTGCATTGTTTCGTACATCTCCTCTCGATGAATGGCACGACCAGAAGGACGCACCTTTTACTTACGCTTACGCTCCTGATTATATTATCGGCGGCAAGGACACAGCGGATAAACGCTATGTGCCATGGGGAAAGAAGAAAGTGAAATTGGCTAATAATAGAGGGAACTATATGATGCGTCGTTTTCGCTTCGCTATCGGCTTTGGTAAGTCATACGAGCGCGACATAGCATGGTTGTCGCCCGGTAAATTGGCATCGAATCTCGCCGAATTTACTGTGATTTTTGACCCACTAACAGAAGAGTTCCACTTCGGCAAATAAAAAAGATGCAAGCAGTCGCCCACATCTAAACGAACCGAAAAGCAGTCGCAAAATCGGCATAAAAAGTTGACAAGCAGACGCTCATCCCCATACACTGCAAAGTTACGAATTTATCACCTAATTACCAAATAATTATGAAGCGAATTGACAGCAAACTGCAACTCATTTCAGCCGTCGTACTTATCGTACTCGGCGCAGGGTTACTCATCGCAGGTTTTATCGTTCCGCCTACGGGCGTTATCGACAATTCAGTGCTTATCGCCTTTGGCGAAATCCTGACTTTTGTCGGTTCTCTGTTCGGCATTGACTACCATTATAAATACAAGAACAAATGAGAAAGATTTCAGAGATTATCGTTCATTGTGCCGCGACACCTGAAGGCAAAGCCTTCACGGTCGCCGACATTGATGCCTGGCACAGGAAGCGTGGCTTCCGGTGCATCGGCTATCACTTCGTGATTTATCTTGACGGCAGCGTCCACAAAGGACGTGCCATTGAGGAGGTCGGTGCTCACTGCTTAGGGCATAACGCAAACTCAATCGGCATTTGCTACATTGGTGGCTGCGCGACCAATGGCAAAACTCCTAAAGACACTCGCACCGAGGCTCAAAAGGCTTCGCTCGTCCGGCTTATCACCGAATTTCGCCGCCGTTTTCCGAACGCAAGCGTTCACGGTCACGACGAATTTGCCAATAAGGCTTGCCCATCGTTTAACGTCAAGACTTCGGGGTTATGCGAACTTTAGTTCTTTTATCGTTGATTCTGCTCTGCTCGTGCCACTCGCAGAAGCAAGTGCAGTCGGATTTTTCCGAAGATGTCCGGCTGACGAATACGACGGCAACCACATCGTCGTCGCTCTCGCTCCTTGATATGGTTGCGTCGTGGTCTTGCGACTTCGACAGCCTCGACATCTACGTCGAGCCGATTGTTGATAGTTGTCGCTCGTCTGCGGCGGTGGCTGCGGCGCAACCGTCCCGGTTGCACCTCCGCGCCCGACACGCCTCAATCGCCAACAAAACGTCTATAAATCAGTCTGTCAAGACAGACTCCGCAGCCATTGATACGTTGGCGGTTCACCGCACAACACAGCGTGAGGAGAAGTCGAACTCCGAGAGTTCCGGCGTTTATAAGCCTCCTGACGGCAGCATCGTTTTGATTATTCTTGCCATTGCAATCATTCTCTTTTTCTGCATTCGACAACATAGATAGTAAAGTTTTTTCATAATGTGGCGACTTGTCCGTGAGGATAGGTCGCTTCGCTTTTGGCGAGTGCTCATAGATGCCCCTCCCACCCGAAGTCGATGATGCAATCTCTCCACGTTCTACGTTGCGCCCTCCGCGGAAGTCTTTTGCCTTTGCACTTAGAACAGCGGCTGTGCCGCCCGGTCGGTGCATCGGAACAAGAGAGTGTAGCAATGTGAATCCTCTACGTTTCCGCGATACCGCACTCGCTGTGCTCCTACGGTATCTGCTCCAACTCCGCTGCTGCACACCGCTACCGCTTTGCAACACACTCTTTCAACGGCTATCGCTGTTGTCCGATACCTCCCTTGTACAAAGTGCTTTTAGGCAGAGACTTCTCGCTCCGTTCTCCACTGCGAGCAGGATAGTTACTGTCATCGCCTTCTTCCCACAGTGCGGTGCACTCGCATTATTCGCCTTGCGGCAGAGCGGATTTGTCGCCAATGGAACACGTCGGCTAACATTCTTCGCTTCGCCCTCCACGGCGGACAACGGCACGGCAGTACGAGCAGTAATCGGTCGGGGTCGGAACAGGAGATTGTGCCAACTCCCTGACCTATACGCCTCCGCGACACCGCACTCGCTGCACTCGACGGTGTCTGCTCCGTCGCCCGGTCATTGAGCCGCTACCGCTTTCTCACACACTCCTTCCGGCAAGCCGCTCCGAAACCGACCTATGCTCCAACTGCCTTTGTGCTGTCGTCCGCCAGCTCCGTTCTCCGCACGAGCATAGCCGACAATAATACTTCCATTGGCACATTGATTATTCGCTCAGTGCGGTGCGACGTGGCACTAACTCCATTGCGCCTATGACGGCTGCCGCTTCTCTGCTTTCGAGTTTTGTTCGGGCAGTTTGACGTGGCGACACCGCACAGTGACATCGAACTGCAAGCAGCCCGACGACACTTCTTCGGCGGCATCGCCACTAATTGCCTGAACAACTCCAAATCCGCTCCGCTCTCGCCGTCATCATCTCCATTGCGCACAGCCTCGTCATCACCGCCCATCGCAGTGTATAACCTTGCCAAGGCAAGAGATAGGTGTTGCCGTGGAGTCCAAATTCGGCAAGCCGATTTTGGCTCTCACGCCAACGATTTGACCGCACATCGCTCGCATATTCCGCTCGGAGAGCGAGGGCGAGGGCGGAAAAACGATTGAGGGCGGTGGGGGGTCTTTACAGACGGTAGCAGGCGGAATACTTCCCCTGCACCCCTTAATCGGCTATTTCATAGCCGATTAGCGTTTTCAGCCCTTAACAAACTGAAAACTTGCCAAATTTTCGCCCCATTTTTTCACACTTTACACGCTGTGCCAGTGTCTTTTATGGTGCCAAAATTTTCTCTCAAATTTGCTACTCAAAGCAACAAATTTGAGTGTCCCGGGAAAATGCACTTAGAGCACATTCTTCCCTGATACCCCTCGCTAAACGATAAATTCTAAACAATAAACACTCCTATATGGCTAACTACACTTCAACTGCCAATGTCGTTCTCTCGGTGAACGGCAAACAGGCGCAACAAATGCTCTCCACGCTTCAACGTGAGGCTCAGAACTTGGAGAAGAAGATAGCTAAGGCGGCTACCGCCGGCGACAAGGCTACGATGCGTAAACTGCAACGTGAACTCTCCAACACAAACCGAATGATTACTCAACTGCAAGGCTCGGCAGCTACCGCTGACCAAGTGCTCCGTCGCCTTGACAAGGCTTCGCCTAAGGAGCTGAACAAGACACTGAAAACCTTGCAGTCGCAGTTGAATGGTATCCAACGAGGCACCGCCGCTTGGGACGCTCACGTCGCCAAGATTAAGGCGGTGAAAACTGAATTGCAAAAGGTCAATGCCACTCTCGCAACTCAGCAATCCCGGTGGGATAGAATGAATATGTGGCTCAACAATGCTCAAACTTTCATTATGGGGCTTGCAGCTGCCATTACAGGTCTGGTTATGGCGGGCCGCAAGGCGGTGAATGCTTTTGCCGAAATGGAAGAGGAACTCGCCAACACCCGAAAATATACGGGGTTGACGGAGCAAAAGGTGCTCGAACTGAATGAGGCGTTTAAGAAGATGAACACTCGCACTTCCCGTGAGAAGTTGAACGAACTCGCTCAGGAAGCCGGACGCCTCGGCAAGAACACGCTCGAATCGGTACAAGGTTATGTGGAAGCCGCCGACATCATCAATGTGGCGCTCGTGGACCTCGGGGACGGTGCCACGCAGACTATCGCCAAATTGACTAACATCTTCGGTGTCGAGGAACTGCTCGGCACCAAAGATGCGATGCTTGCCGTCGGCTCTACGGTGAATGTGCTGTCGCAGAACTGTACCGCTTCGAAGCCTTATCTCGTGGAGTTCGCCCAACGTATGGCTGGTATCGGCTCGCAAGCGGGTCTTACAATTCCGCAAATCCTCGCTTTTGGCGCTGTCCTCGATGCCAACGGCCAAAAGGTGGAGATGTCGGCGACGGCTATCCAAAAGGTGATTATGAACCTTGCAAACAAGAACCACGAGTTTGCCGCCACGCTCGGAATGGACGCTGAAAAACTTAATGAGACATTGAAGCATTCAGCGAAAGACGGCTTGCTGATGTTCCTTGAAGCATTGCAGAATATGGGTAAGGACGTGGGCTTCGAGAATGCCACGATGATGCTTGCCCCGGCTTTCAAGGAGATGGGTCTCGATGCGGCTCGTGTGTCGCAGGTGCTTTCCACGCTCGCCATGCACCTCGACGAGGTGAAGTGGCAGATGGGCGAGGCTGACAAGGCGTTCCGTGAAGCAACGTCTGCAACCAAGGAATATGAAATATTCAATAACACGGCTCAGGCGGCTATCGACAAGGCGAAGAAGCGTGTTTCGGAACTCGCTATCGAACTCGGAGAAAAACTATATCCGATTATGAAGCATATCTATACTTCTTCGGGCATTTTCCTCCGTGTGCTTAATACGATAGTGTCGTTCCTTATCGAATACCGCCGTGTTCTCGTGCCGCTCGTGGCGGCTATCGCCTCCTATTATGCCACTGTCGCTGTGGCTAAGGTGGCTCAATTGGCGTGGAACGCTGTCTTGCTGTCGGGCAAGACGATCGCTTCGGCGTTCCGCTATGTGGTGGGGCTGTGTGATGTGGCGATTATCGCCCTCACGAAAGGAACTAAGGCCGCAGGGACGGCTATCACGTTCCTTAATCAGTCAATGAAGGCATCACCTTGGGGGTTGATAATCTCCGCTGTCGTTGCTCTCGGCGTCGGCATCTACAACCTCACACAGAAGTTTAAGCAACAGCGTGCCGAGGAGGAAAAGGCTCGCAAGGAAATGGAGGAATACAAGAAAAGCCTAACTGACCTCTCCGAAGCGGCGGCTCAGTCGGCGGCTAACGAGATGAGCCGTGTGGAAGCCCTCTACAAGACTGCGGTCGATGAAGCGAAGTCGAAAGATGAGCGTCGCAAGGCGGCGGAACGTCTTCAGAAGCTCTATCCGGACTATTTTAAGAATCTTTCAACGGAGGAGATTATGGTGGGTAAGGCGAAAACGCAATACAATAATCTCCGTGACGCTATCATCGAGGTGGCTCGTGCTCGTGCCGCTGCGGCTAAAATCGAGGAGAATGAAAAGGAACTTTTAACTTTGGAGCAACAGGCTCCGGCTTTAAAGGCGAAAATGGACGCTGACCAACGTGCTCACGACGCTGCCGTGACTGATTGGAACCGTGCTCGGGAGCAGGAGAGTAACATTGCCTATACTAACTCTACCGATGCGGCTGCCGGTGGCTTAGTCAATGTTACTCCCTACGCTAACAAGGTGGCTTCGACAGGCGAGACGCTGAACGCTTCTCGCTCTGCTTATAACGCCAATATAACTAAACAGCGGCAACTGAATGAGACTAACGAGTATCTGCGTCAGAAATATAACGTCTCGGAGGCGGCTATCGCCGATGCCGGAGGTGTGGGCGATGTCAATATTCCTAACGGCGGCGGTGCCGGCGGTGGCGGCTCTAATTCCGCTGCCGACCGCTTTGCAGCTGAACAGCAGTGGCGTGAGCGTGAGGAGGCTTCGGCTCGTATCGCTTACGCTACCGGCAAGAAAGACTATCTTGCCTATACTGCCGAAATGGACCGCATCGCTGTGGAGTTCTACGAAAGGCAACTGTTGCACACTGACCTCTCGGAGGACGAGCGTTTGCAGATTACTGCTAAGTGGCGTGAGGCGCAGATGAAGCAACAGCAGCACGCTGACGCGGCTTTGCTCTCGCAGTCGGTGGACGCTGAAAATGACCGCTATAATGCTCAAATGGCGGAGGTGAAGCAGTTTTACATCGACGGTCAAATCTCCAAGGAAACTTACGACCAACGTATCGAGGAGTACGAGATTTTGCATCAGCGCAATCTCTCACAGCTCTATAAAGAAGGCTCCAAGGAGCGGCTTCAGGCGGAGCAGCAGTTGCAGTCTTTGCTCATTGCGCAGATGCAACGCCGCCAACGTGAAACGGAGGAGCACGAGCGCAAACTCGCCTCGATGAAGAAGGAGTTTTTCGGCGACAATCCGCAAGAACGGCAAGCCAAATACGATGCCGATTTGGCTCTATTGCAGACTGTCTATGACCGCGAAATTGCCGCTGCCGGCGACAATGCGGACGAGAAACTGCGCATCGAGGAGGCTTTTCAGCAAGCGAAGCTCGCTCTGCAAAAGCGCTATGGTTTGCTCGCAGAGGAAGATGAGCGTAATCGTATGCAGCGTGCCATTGCCGACTCAGTGGAGTGGCTTAACGGCGACGGTGGCAAGGCGATGCAGGGTGCTATCTCTACGCTGACTTCGGGAATGGGTGCTATCTTTTCTTCGCTTTCTTCTCTTATTCAGGCGGAACTCGAAATCGAGACAGCCGCCATAGAGAAACGCTACGACAAGGAAATCTCCGCTGCCGAGGGCAACTCCTACAAGGTGAAGAAACTCGAGGCGCAAAAGGAAAAGGAAATCGCTAAGGCGAAGAACGAGGCGAACCGCAAGATGTTCGCCATGCAAGTTATCCAGGCGGTGGCTCAAACGGCTCAAAACGCCATTTCCGCCTACGGCTCTGCCGCCGCTATCCCGGTCATCGGTTACATTCTTGCACCTATTGCCGCAGGTATGGCTGTGGCTGCCGGTATGATACAAATTGCAGCTATCAAGAAACAGCAGCAGGCTGCGGAGGCGCAGGGCTATTCTGAGGGCGGTTTTACTCCCGACGGTCGTTCCGATGAACCTGTCGGCATTGTTCACGCCGGGGAATGGGTGGCTTCACAGAAACTTGTGAAGTCTCCTAAAACTCGCCCGATTATCGAGGCTCTCGAATACGCCCAGAGAACTAACACTATCGGATCGCTCGACGCAGCCGATGTGTCGCGTTCTATCACTGCTCCGATGCTACTTGCTTCGAAGCCGCAATCGCCACAAATAATAAACAATACGAATAATTACACTGCCGCTCCTGCCGACAACTCCGAATTGACTGCTACAATCCGTGAGTTAAAGGAAAGGCTGCAAGAACCTTTCGTTACAGTTGCAACGGTGTCCGGCGACAAAGGCATCAACAAGGCACAGGACGACTACGAAAGACTTTTACGCAATAAATCACCTAAAACTCGCAAGTAATGAAAATCTTAATCAATGGTAAGTTAGCTGCATTAAAGGAGAACACTTCGTTTGAATACATCGCCGACAACCGCCTTTTCAGCGGCTCTGACGGCTACTCGCTCACAATCACCTTTCCGCTCCGTGGTTGCTCTCAGAACCTCGCCATCTTCGGCAACATCAACCGTGCCGACGTGGCGGCAAACAAGGTGATTTTCGACTGTCAAATCATTGACCGTGCACTCGTGCTTCGTGGCTCTATCGTCGTGACGGAAATCTCCCAAGCCGAAGTGAAAACGCAATTCCTCGAAGGTCGCTCGGAAGTGAACTTCGACTCTACCTTCGATGACATCTACATCAACGAACTTGACCTCGGTTCGCCGACTACGGTTTACACTTCGGCAATCACTCCGATGCGAGCCTGGAATGACGGCTTCTACAATCTCTCTTTTGTCGCCTTGCCGTGGGTGAATGATGCTTCGGGCAACATTCAGAACTGCACGAAGTACGTCAATGGCTCGTATTCGTGGCACGACGACACGACAGGGCTGTCGTGGCAGCCTTATCTGCTCTATATCGTGAAGAAGATTTGCGAAGCTGTGGGCTACACCTACGATTTTACGGCGTGGGAAGAAAAGGAGGAACACCGCTATCTGCTCGTATGCAACACGCTCCCTTACGCTTGGCACATGACGAAGTTCGCCAGGGCTTTGCCGCACTGGACCGTGGCGGAGTTCTTCGAGAAGCTCGAACCTTTTCTTGAAGCGGAGTTCGACATCGACCACCGCAGCCGTCACATCGGTTTCGCCTACTCAAAGGACATTCTTGCCGCACTGCCGCCGGTGGCTATTGACAAGGTCATCGACGAGCACACCGTGGAGGTCACGGTGGAGGACGATAACTGCGAGTATCGAGAGGCGAAGAACCTTGTCTATGCGGAGTGCGACCACGAGATGTGGAAATTCTATTCATGCGACTGGTTTATCAAGTCGTGGGGCAGCGGAGCTGTGCAGTATGACACACTAAATGCTTTGCTCACCGCTAACAAGAGTTATGCGACGTGGGACTGCAATTCGGGGCGTGGCTCGACTATAGGTAAGTTGCTCTACGCAAAAGACCTCGACATTTACTTCGTCATTCGTGCCGTGGAGAAAACGCTCGTCGAGAAGCGAGATTGGCTTCCGAACAGATATTCTTACAAGTGCATTTTGCAGCCTGTAAACCTGTTCGGTGGTCGCATTGTCGATGACAGCGAGGAGGCGGAGGAGAACGAGGTGGAGTTTGTTCCGGCATGGATTGACTTCACGGACTCCACATACGGACGTTGCCTTTTCCTCGCTTTTTCGGGCTACGACGAGAACGACACTTCGGGCGATGCCTCGTTTGTTCGTGGCGAAAGCCGCGAGGAACGCAAGCAGCGCATCGACAATACTTTCTATCAGCCTGTCTCGGTGCAGAACATCGAAGCCGGCGAGAAGGACAAAAAGAGCGAGTATTACGACAAAATCTATATCGGGTGGTGGGACGCTGCCGCCGACTACGACGGCAAACTCCCGTACCCTTACACCGAAGATGTGGTGATAGCGGAGGACTGGGGCAGTTACTTCCGTCCTCACACCACACTGCGGCTCAACAACAAGATTTTGAACAAATATCGCACTGTCTATCGGGTGAACCCGAAACAAAAGGCGACGTTTAAGTTTCTCTCCGACACAATCCCCAATCCACGAAGCCTTTTCATCATTCGTGGCAAACGCTACGTCTGCGAAAAGTTAACTGCAACATTCACCTCACAAGGAATGTCGCAGTTAATCAAGGGCAGCTTCTATCCGGTCAAGGACTGATTTTTCTACCCTCTATTTATGGCAATCCCCACCTCGTTTGAAGTGGGGATTTTTGCTGCCAAAGTAGAACATAGGGGTAGAACACCCAATCGAACACCGAAACGATTGATAGAACGTTAGTTAGAACAAAGAGTAGAACGATAAGTAGAACGCAAAGTAGAACACTTTTTAGACCACTTTTCCGAACTCAAAACCGACCACGTTTCGGCTCGATTTTGCCTCTCTTAGCGATGGTATTGTCGGCACAGGTTTCTCCACTTCTTGCGGTGCATATCCGCCCTCGTAGCCGTATAGAACCCAGTTCAGCACACGGCGGTTTGCTTCATCGACTTTACGGTAGTCAAACTCGATGTAGATGTCAGTGACCGTGTGGCTGCTGTGCCCCAATGCGGCGGCGATTGTTTCTTTCGGAATGTCGAGGCTGGCGGCTATCGTCGCCCACGAGTGGCGAGCCCAATAGGTGGTGAGCGTGTCGATGTTCACGATGTTCTTTTCAGCAAGACGCTCACGGATAGCCTTCAGCCCGGTGCAGGTGTTCATATAGAATGAGCGGTAATCTTTATATGTGTCCATATAGTTAAGCAGGTGAATATCGCCACGATATTTGGCGATAATCGCCTCGATTTCCGGCTCTAATTTGATGGAGTAGAGCTTGTGTGTCTTTGCACGGACGTACTCAATGCGACCATTTCTTACGTCTTTAAGGTTGCAAAGGTCCACGAAGTTGATGCCGATGAGCATAAACGTGAGCTTGAACAAGTCACGGTAACGCACCATCCAAGAGTCGAGCACATTGGCATTGAAAATGGCTCGCAAGGTCTCCACGTCAAAGTTGCGTTTGCGTGTAGGTTCGCCCTTGATTTTGAAGCGACGGAACGGATAATTTGTAGTTATCTCGTTGTCTATCGCATAGTTGAAGATTGCACGGAAATTGCGCATGTGAATACTGCGTGAGTTTGCCGATGGTGCGGTTTGTGCAAGGTAGTCGTTGAAGCGATGAAGCCACTCCACATTTACTTGCTCAAAACGCAGACGGTCAGCCTCTTTACCGAGGAATGCCCGGATTTTCTTCTCGGTGCATTCGTAGAGGTTTCTGGTGCGTCCGGTCTTATGTTCCATAAACCGACCGAAAACACTCATCACGCAGTTGTCGTCAATGCGGATTTTGTCGCTGTTCTTCCAATCAACAAGCATATCTTTAAGCTCGTTGACGCTAAGTGTATCAACGTCATACTTTGCAACAAGCTGTGTCAAAGCAAGTTGATACTCTGCGACTTTCGTCTTAATTTCTTCGTTGAGAGTTTTGCGACGTGGGTGTTTTACTACCGCACAGGTAGTAACGTCCCAATTTTCAGGTTTTAGACTAACGCCTAAAGGAATGTAGGCGGTGCGTCCGTGGTGGAACACGGTGACTTTGAGTCCGGCTTCCTTGGTTTTCACGCTAACGTGACGAATGTCCAAGTAAATTTTTAAGTTTGCCATAGTTTAACAAATGCCTACCTTGTAAACCTTTGCTTTTCAAAGACTTAACCTCATAATTTCCGACGAGTTTTTTGCGAGTATTTTGCGAGTCTATCGTCTGCAACAATCGTAAAAGGTCGTCAATCAATCGGCAAAAATCGTAAAAGTAGGGCTTTTTTTTAAACTATCGGGCGAAATATCCCTTAAAAAGAAACACGCTAACTTGGTGATTGTTAGCGTGTTGGGGCGGAGCGACCGAGATTCGAACTCGGGAAACGGTTTTGCCGTTTACACGCTTTCCAGGCGTGCCTCTTCAGCCACTCGAGCATCACTCCTCGTTTTTGCGTTTGCAAAGATAGTGCAAATTGAGAGAAGAAAAAAGAGCTTGCTTGTTTTTTCTTCCGAAATGCAGCCAGTTTTAATTCCTCTAAAAATTTGTTTCTCATTTTATGGCGTTTAATTCCAAATAAAATTTGTACATTTGCAATGTTAATATATTATAGCTTCGAGGTTGTGAGCTAATCTGGTATTTATAATTAATTGTCCAATGATTCTTATGAAAAAGTCAATGCTTGTTTTTATGTCTTGCATTTTCTGTGTTTTTGCGGCGAATGCGGGTTTTTTGTCGGGACTTAAAATGACGGTTTACTATCCGTATCAAGTTCGAACAGTGATGCCGATGACTGGTCCGTCCGTAGTGCAGTGTAACTACGCAGATCCAGAAATTACAGTTATGTTCTCTTCTGACGGGGTTCCGACAGAAGTTATGGAAAAAGGGAATAGCTACGAATTGGAGTACTATGACACGTTTGATGGAAATGATATTTATACGATGGATGAAAATCGGTATATTTCTGTAAAATCAGATGGAGCATGTATAGTTGATACATCGACAAGTAGCTTTGGGGGGCAACCTATTTATATAGACTACACAATCAATGATTGTAGGGGAGGCTCGTCAAGCTATGGAGGTGGATATTCCGGTGGTGGCTATGACGGAGGTTCGTCAAGCTCATATACCACATGCCGTATTTGTGGAGGCTCTGGAGTCTGTACAAGTTGCAATGGACGGGGCGGCGAATGGCGCAGTTCTGGGTATTACACAGGTTCCGGCTCGCAGACATGGATAAATTGTCCGTCATGCAATGGCAGTAAGCGATGCTTTAATTGCCACGGCACAGGAAAGCAATAGGAGTTGGCGGATTGAGAAATCTATTGCTCGTCTTGGTCTTGGGGGCTTTTTCCGCTCGACCAAGGCGAGTAGTCGTTGTGCTCAGCTCATCTTTCAGGACCTTCAAATCGGGGCTTTAAGGTGTTCTGGATGAATTGCTGGCGGGCCTCCAAACTATAAATCCTGTTCTTAGCATGTCTCATCAGATAGAGAGGGTGGTAGAATTTGTTCTTTAGGAAATTCTCATGGTAGCACCTCATTCCTTGTGCTTTGGCGGCTTCGAAGAATTTGCGTGCGGTATCCTGATAGCTCCCATACTTGCCTAAGTCGGAGAAACCCAGATAGATGGGCGGAACCAAATGAGTGACGTCGTAGTCGGTTAAATCCTTTGACCCGAACTGTGCGGCTTTTTGTAATGCGCATTCCAGGTTGGGCTCTCTGATGTAAAACAGGTTGAATATTTGTATGACTCCGTTTAAATCCTTGTGTGTATTCGCAGAGTAGTATTCGCGGAATAAATCACGGATGCAATACATAGTTTGGTCGGGCGTGAATTCAAACCATGTTTCTTTGCTCGTGTTTTCATCAAAACCCTGGAGAGCCTGTAGCGTTTCCGGGTCGGTGACTGCGCGGGAAACCGCAGCACTGCCGGGATTCTTCATGACGACAGAGCCAATTATATCCCATGATTCTCCGAATTGCAAAAGAGTTCTCCAGCGGAATTCTTCTTGCTCCGTTATTTTGGTGTAGTGGGTAAAAACTTTCATCTGATGAATTATGAGTTTTTTTTATACTGGGTCATTTCCGCTTCACGCCCCTTACGGCTTCGGCGTCGAGAGGATTTTCCGGCCAATAGTGCTTTGGGTAACGTCGCTTCAACTCTTTGCGCACCTCAAAATAGGCATTGCTCCAGAAGCTGTCCATGTCCTGGGTCAGCTGCACAGGCTTGAATCCAGGCGACAGGAGTTCCATAAGCACGGTGCGTTTTCCTCCGTCGACACAGGGCGTGTGGAGCATCCCGAAGCATTCCTGCAGGCGTACGCTCAGCACCGGTGCTTCGGCGGCTTTGCGGTAGTCCACACGGATTCTGCTGCCTGAAGGCACGGTGATGTGCGATGGGGCGAGTCGGTCTACCTCTTGCTGCATGTCGTAGGGGATAAGAGCCCACAAAGCATCGTGCAGATTTATCTTTTTCAGCTCGGCTGCCGTTGTCAGCACTTTTCCGTTCTGCTCAATGTAGAACGGCAGCCATTCAGAAGCTGTCGACAGGACGTGTTCCGTAGACAGGTCGGGTAGAGCCATTTCCGGATGCCATTCCGCCACCGCGTCCACACGCTTTTGAAGCCTGGCAACGTCGTCGCTCCAGTCGAGCAGTCCGAGTCCTTCTTTCTGCACAGCCTCGCAGACCGTCGAGACAACAGCGCTTTTGTCGGCATTGTGCAGAGGCTGGCTGTCGACAGTCAGCACCCCGATTGTGCGTTCGCGCAGCATCGCCACACCGCCGTTTTTTGAATCCCAGAAAATCCGTTCGCGTTGTCGTGTCTCGATGTCCTCTGGCCGCAACGGTGCGGCGAGAAACACCCTTCCGCATTTTTCGGAAGCGTTGAGGGCAGCCACCGCCAGCCAGTCGTAGGAAGCAAGATTGCTACCGTTGTCAATCTGCACGTTGACGCCCGAAGCCAGACGGAAGTGCCCGATGCTGTCAATGGCTTTAGCCACCCGTTCAGGATATGCCGTCGCCACAAGGCAGCCGGCATCCTCCGGGCATATATCGTCGTTGCATTCTGTGGCTTTGATCATATTTCGATATTCCTCGGCAATCTGCGCTATGCGCGACCATCTGCCGAGTCTGTGCTGTTGCCGCGCCGTCCGGAGCAGGCTGATGCGCAGGCATAGGTCGGCGGAAGTGTCGTCGGTCAGAGGATCCTTCTCCTCCAGTATGGCGGCAATGTCGCAGGCGAGACTTTTCTGCACAGGCGATTCGGCGCGCACCATCATTTTTGAAATATGCGGATGGCACGGCAGTTTCGACATCTGCCTGCCGAGGCTTGTTATGCGGTTCTGGCTGTCGACGGCACCAAGCGTTGTCAGCAGTTTCCTGGCTTGCGCAACGGCTGATGGCTGAGGTGTTGTCAGCCATGGCAACGCCTCTGCGTCACTTTCGCCGAAAGCCGCAATGTCGAGTAGTGTAGGCGCAAGGTCGGCATCAGAAATCTCAGGACGCCTGCGCTCGTTCATGCGGTGCTCCGAGGCTTTTGTCCACAGTCTGTAGCAGATTCCAGGGGCCACGCGTCCAGCGCGTCCCGACCGCTGCGTCGCCATGTCGAGGCTTATGCGCACCGTCTCAAGGTGGCTAAGTCCCGACCGGGGATTGTAGACCAATTGCCGGCAATATCCCGAGTCGACCACAATGCGTACGCCTTCAATCGTAATCGATGTCTCTGCGACAGGCGTTGCAAGCACTATCTTGCGCTCGCCTTTGCCCGATGGCGCCACCGCCCGCCTTTGCTGCTCCGGCGACAGATTGCCGTAGAGAGGGAATACGGCAGTCGGCGACAGTTTGTCGGCAAGCAGCCGCTCGCATTGCGCAATGTCGGCTTGTCCGGGCAGAAAAGCGAGAATGTCGCCCTCGTGCTGGCTGTGAGCCTTGTTTATCGCTGACGCGACTGCCGTTGGGATGTCGGCGGGCGAAATGTCGGTCGTCGCATAACGTGTCTCCACAGGAAACATCTTGCCCCGGCATTCGATGAGAGGAGCGTTGAGGCTTGTGCAGATAGACGACGTGTCGATTGTAGCCGACATGATGACAATTTTCAGGTCGGGACGCAGAATCTGCTGGCATTGGCGCGTCAGGGCGAATGCCAAGTCGGAATTGATGCTGCGTTCGTGGAACTCATCGAAGATTACAACCGACACCCCTTCGAGCAAAGGGTCGGCGATGAGCATACGCGTCAGAATTCCTTCTGTTATCACTTCGATGCGGGTGGACTCTGACACACGGTTTTCAAAGCGCACCCGGTAGCCAACCGTGCCTCCCGTGCGCTCCGACAACATATCCGCCATGCGCTCAGCCACTTGCCTGGCAGCGAGACGCCTGGGTTCGAGCATGAGAATCTTGCCGTCGGAGGGCAGGAATCCAGCCATGACGGTAAGCGGCAGGAGAGTGGACTTTCCCGCTCCCGGAGGCGCGGTCAAAACCACGCAACCGTTGGCTGTCAACGCCTTGTTGACGTCGGCGGCAATCTCAGCCGTCGGCAACGAGGCGGCGTTTCTGATTATGTCGTTAAATTCCATCATTGTTTCTGTCTGAAAATAAGTTTTGCCAGACCGTACACATAACGTCGGAATCCAGGTCGGTAATTAAGGATTTTGTCAAACCAAGCCATATGCCTGCCTGCTATTTTCACAACGATTCCAACATAGAGCATGGCGAACAGTGTGCCCACACCAACGATATACCATTGCCATGCCCCGAAAAACACATAGCAGAAAGCCACGGAGAGAACCACCAGCGAGCAGTCAACAACAATTTTTATCTTCGGGAAGTCGATGCCTGTCACGCAGCTTACCGCCACCGGGAAACCCTCGCCAGGCATTGTCACCGAGCCGCATCTCACCTCAAGGGCGATGCCAATGCCCAGGACGGTGCATCCCGCAATCTGCGCCAGTGCTTGCTCCGTTATGCCGTCGGGCAGAAGCCACGATGTGAGAGCCATATTCAAGTCGATGAGTGATCCGAAAACGAATCCCACCAGCAGCTGGAACAACTGAACCGGTTCGAAGCGGCGGCGTAGCACGGCAATCTGCCCAGCCACCAGAATGGCGTTCATTATGTAAGTGTATTGTCCGATTGTCAGCGACGGAACTCCAAGTCCACGTTTGCCGGCAGTCTCGAAAACGTAAGGCAGAGTGGAGATTACGCTTGATCCCAACTCGCTCTTTACGCATACGGCGACACCGAGAGTCATTATAAACAAAGATACAAGCAGCCATAGGTGCTGCCACAAAAAAGAGATTGTCTGTTCTTTCTTATTCATAGATGAAAAATTGTAGATAATGATAGTTTTAATGACTTGTTTGGATGTGGTGATGGTTGCTGCAGAATTGTGTTGAAAACGACATAACAAAGTTACGGAAAAATGTTGAAAACACCGTTGGAATACGCTGTTTGTTTTTTTTGTCTGCCTAAAATTTGCGGTGCCGTGAAAACTTTGTAATTTTGGAAGTGCAAACCAACACGGATATTTTTAACCCTAACATAAAACTTAAAATCTATGACAAAGCAAACATTTCTTACATTGGCTTTGAGCATGCTCGGGGTGGCGGCAATGGCGCAGCCACGCAGTGCAAGCGAGCCAACGTTGCTCATCAAGTCTTCTCAAGGACTGATGGCACCTGTGTGGTCGCCAAGCGGCGACAAGATTGCAGTAACTTCCGACAATTATGACGGCATCTGGGTTGCTGATGCCGACGGCAGCAATCTGCGTCAGGTGACCTGTTGCTCAGGTGCCGGCTACAAGATGCAATGGAGTGCCGACGGCACAAAACTGCTCGGCAGAACCAATGTGGTGTCCGACAATCGTGTTTTCCACGAAGTTAAGGTGTGGAATGCCGCCGACGGCGCAGAGACCACGTTGGTTGGCAAGACGCGCGAGCTTACAGGAACACCGTTGTGGAATGACGCTGAGCGCGTGATGATTTCAGGCGAGCGTGGCGCATCGAGCGTCAACACACGCAGCCTCAAGCGCACATCCGCGACAGCTGCCGATGTCTACACAATGATGGTCAATGACCCGGCAGGTGTGGCCGACAAAGTGGCTTCGTTGAAAGAATTCACAGGAGCGATAATCATCAATCCGGCATTGTCGCACGACGGCAAGCAGGTGGCTTTCCAAGTTCCGGGCAAAGGCATCTTCACATGCAATTCCGACGGCAGCGGCGTGGCTTACCTGTGCAAGGGCTCTCATCCGGCATGGCTGCCCGACAATTCGCTGATCTACACTGTTGTCACCGATAATGGCGAAAGTTTTACGGGCTCCGACATCTACGCTGTCGATGTTGCCACAGGCAAGGCAGTCCTTCTGACCGCCAACACCGATATGATTCCGTTGACGCCAGCCGTGACACGCGATGGCAAACGGGTTGCTTTTGAGAACGCAAAAGATGCTTGCATCTATGAAATTACCCTAAAATACTGATAATCGATGAAAAAGAACAATATTACAAAAATGGCAATCGCTGCCGCCGCATTGATGACGGCATTCCCGGCTGCTACAACTTATGCTCAGAAATCAACAGGCTGGGGCGATTTCAAACTGTTTCTCGACCCGGGACACTCCGCAACTGAAAACCGTGGTTTGTGGGGCTATTCCGAGGCGCAGAAGGTGTTTAGCGTGGCACAGTATATCAAGGGATATCTGACGGAATATACCGATATGCCGGCAGAAAATCTGAAACTTTGCCGCAACAACGAGGTCGACATTGTAGGACTTGAGGAACGTTCCGACATGGCGAATGCCTGGGGCGCCGACTTCTTCTATGCTATCCACTCTGACGCTTCTTCCGACAAAAACACAACCGTCACTCTCTTCGGAGGATGGCGCAAGGATGGCAAAGAAATAGAGAAAACGCCTAACGGCGGTAAGGCTTTCGGAGAGATTCTCAACCCGAACCTTACAGGCGTGATGCGCATCACGACACGCGGCAACTGGTACGACCGTTGCTATTACGACCGTGCTCCTGAGACCCACGCCAACCAGTTCCCGTATCTGTCGGTCAACCGCCGCACAAATATGGCATCACTGCTCAGCGAGGGCGGCTACCACACAATCGCCTCTCAGCAGCAGCTGAACATCAATGCCGACTATAAGCGTCTGGAGGCTTTCGCCGCATTCCAGTCGATATTGAAGTTCCGCAACATGACCAATCCAGAGCAGACATTCCTTGCCGGTATCATCAAAAACTCAGAAAACGATGTGCCTATCGACGGTGTGACTGTAAAGGTCGGTGACAAGACGTATGTTACTGACACATGGGAGTCGACATTTAAGAAATACACCAACAACCCCGACCTTATCCACAACGGATTCTATCTGTTTGAGGGACTTAAAGCCGGCGATGCTGTCTCGGTGGAATTTACGGCAACCGGATATGAGCCAGTGACAAAAACCGTTGTAATAAAGTCGAATCCAGCCGGACAGTCAAACGACAACGTTACATGGCTCGACATCACGATGACATCTAATGCACCTGCGAAAGTGGCGTCGATTTCGGTGGAAGACACAAAGGCAGTCAGCCTTGTTGACCCTATCGTCATCACGTTCTCGCGCAAGATGGACAAAGAGTCGGTCGAAAAGGCATTCTCTATCGACAACGACGGCGAAGTGACATTGACATGGATAAACGACTATACGCTCAGCGTCGACGTTTCAAAACTCGTCCCGTTGAAGACCTACAACATCAAGATTGACGGCAGCGTTGCCAAGAACTCTCAGACAAACCAGCCGTTTGACGGTAATGGCGACGGCAATGGCGGCGACGACTATACGCTCTCAATCACAATGAAAGAGGCAGACACTACACCTGCGCAGGTGGTTTCTACCGACCCTGCCATCGACGGCGATGTGGCATACACGCTGCGTCCGGTGGTAAGAGTGGAGTATGATGAGATTATCGACTGGAACGAGGATAAGAACGCCGACTGCATGACGGTGATTGACCCTGAAGGCAACACTTATGCTGGCACACTGACTCATTCGGTTGTAAACGGCGCTTCGGTGCTGCAATATTTCTTCAGCGAAGACCTTCCTCTCGACAAGTGCTTCCTTGTTACAGTGAAACCGGGTCTTGCCGACTTGTCGGGCAACTTGACCGAAGAGTTCAGATTCCGCTTCCTGTCGGAGTACCGTCCTGTCGTTGAGTCGACCGACCTGCTTCCGCTCGACAACGTGACGGGATTCTGGGCGCCTGACGGCTCAGGCTCATCATCGGGCTTGACACAGGAAGCCAACTCGTTTACGCGCGCCAACATCGGTGTGCGTCCGGAAAGTCCTAACAGCGCATGCCTGAAGTATGATTTCGATCCTGATTTTGCTGCAGGCGTATGGCAAATCCGTGAGTATCACTCTTCGCAGAACATCGACGGCACAACCAAGGACGGCGTGCTTACGTTCTGGCTCTATGGCGACGGCTCAAACAACAGCGTCAGCGCTGCGTTGCGTGTGCGCACAAACAACAAGAACGGCGGCATCAAGTACAACTTGAAGCCGATCAACTATCGCGGATGGCATCTCGTGTCATGGAACCTGGCAAGCGATGAATACCAGCACTTCACCGGCACCGATGAAATCGCCGACAAGTGGCGTTTCGACAGCTTCTTCTTGAAACACGAGAAAGCTCCGGAACAGGCGTGGAAGGGAGAAATCTACTTCAACCAGATGCAGTTTGTCAAATTCGACAACACGGCAGTACGCAAGGCTGTGCTCCACGACTTCTCATCTGTCGAGACTTTGAAATCCGCCGATGGCGGCATCGTTGTGCGCTCGCTCGGCGATGTTGTGTCGGTGAAAGCCGACGGCAATATCCGCTCGGTCAATGTCTACAATGCATCCGGTGCGATGGTTGCTTCGGCAACACCTGCCGGACAGACTGCAATGGTTGCCACGGGCAATCTGGCAGGTGGCGTTTATTTCGTTAATGTAGTGGCCGACGGCGGCATCAAGACTGTCAAGATTGTTAGATAGTCAGGGACGCTTGATTGAATTAAAAAAGGCTGGATTCCGATTGGAATCCAGCCTTTTCTATTATCATTTGTCGTCGTCGGAGAAGTAGTCATTCTGAATGTCGTTTTCATTGAGGCGCACTCGCTTGTTCCATCTTTGGCGCGACTGCTTCTCGAAAGCGAACATATTGACGGTGCCTTCAATTGATGCTTCAAATGTCAAACTGTTTTTCACTCCAATCTTTCCAGCCTCAAGCGCTGCATCCTGGTTTGCACCGATGTAGGTGAACACCCAGCCCTTTTTGCACAGGCGGTCAATCAGTTTCTTCACCGATGCGCCGTCCCACTCGATGGAGTCGTTTTCATAGCCGTCGGTGATGATTGTTACAAGCACCTTGTCCTCCTTGCCTTTGCTTTTTTCAAGGTCGGTGACCGATATGCCGATGGCATCGTATAGGGCAGTCATTCCGCGGAGCGTGTAGTCGTTGGGGGTGAGAGGCGATGTCTGCTCGGCAATGGTGTTGCGGTAGGCATATTGCAGAGGCTCTCCGCCGCTGGCGAAGGAGAGCACGGTGACCGACTGCTCGATTTTGTCGCTTTTTTTGGCTTCCTCGCGGATGGTTGACAGCGTTTCGTTGATACCGGCAAGCGCTTGTTCGTAGATTGACGTCATTGATCCCGATGCGTCGACGATGATGAGATTGTGTACTTTAAATTGTGCCATGATTTTGATGTGTTTAGTAGTTAATAATGCTTGGTTGTGTAATTTTGACGCAAATATAAAGACGAAGAAACAAACAACAAAATTTAATGCGTAAAAAGTACGCAAATATGTCGATTTTTAACTTTTGTTTGCGTATCAATGACACAATCGTGCGTTTTTGTCGGAAAATAGGCTTAAATTTGTATTGTTGAAAAATAAGGGGTAGAAAATGTACAGTTATGAATATCCACATCCGGCTTTGACCACCGACTGCGTTGTGTTCGGATTCGACGGCTCTGGGCTGAATCTGTTGCTTGTAGAGCGAGGGTTGAAGCCGTATAAAGGCAAATGGGCTTTGCCGGGCGGCTTTGTGAGAATTGACGAGACGCTGGAAGAAGGAGCATTGCGCGAGTTGCGCGAGGAAACAGGAGTGATGGATATCTATATCGAGCAGCTGCAGGCATTCAGCCGTGTGGACCGCGACCCTCGCGAGCGTGTGGTCACGGTGGCGTTTCTTGCATTTGTGCGTCAGGAAGGCTATGAGGTCATAGCCGGTGACGATGCCGCCAAGGCACAGTGGTTTCCGGTGGATATGTTGCCTGATTTGGCATTCGACCATAGCGAGATTGTACGTGTGGCACTCGACAAACTGCGGTGGAAGATCACCTATGAGCCGTTGGCATTCCGTTTGCTCAACAAAGAGTTTACGATGACACAGGTGCAGACCATCTACGAGGCGGTGCTCGGGCAGAAGTTCGACCGTCGAAACTTTTACAAGAAGATGACCGCCATGGGCTACATTGTGGCTACAGGTAGCGTGGGGCGAGGCGACAATGAGTTCGATTTTGCTAAAAATGACCTAATCTGTTGTGAGAAGTTTGAGTTGGCAGCGCGCGCGCCGCGCGGCAGCGGGCGTCCGGCTATGCTCTACACATTTGACGAGGCTAAATATAGAGAGCAGATAAACAATAAAAATGTTTTGTGATGGAAGAATACCATGTGAAAATAACCGTTGAGCGCGGCGGTGAAAGCCAATGTGTCAACACGACGGCGAAGTCGGCAATCTACCTGTCGGTGCTCGGTTTTGTTCTGGTTGGTATCCCGTATGTCGGATGGCCATACCTCGCATTGTGTTTCATTGTTGCAATAAAGGCGTTGAGGCGCAAGCCGCGAGGACTGGCGCTGTTGGCGTTGCTGATCGACTCCCTTTGTCTTTTCGTGAAATACGTTATTGCCGTTTCATAGCAGCTCTCGATTTTAACAGAACACTAATGATATTGACAATGAAAAATAGCAATCTGAAAGATAGAATGCTTGGATGTTTGTTTGGTCAGGCCATTGGAGATGCTCTTGGTCTTGGTTCTGAATTTATGGACAAAAATGAAGTAATTAGAAAATCTGCACAATGAGCCAATGTATCGAAATGTGGTTCAAAATTTTATAAATCAGGTTCTCAACGCAGAAAGGGAGATTGGTTAAGCTGTAAAGGCAGAATTCATAATTGCCAATGGATATGATTGCTCTCAGCCGCATAAAAATGGATAATAATAAACATGAAATGACGACGGTTACTCTGAATGTGAAAAGGACGGGTAGATAAAGCGGTGGCGTCAAAAACGCATCTTTTTTCATACAATAACCAGTCGGCGGGGAGTAATTCCGATAAATATGTGTAAATTTGTGTGTGAATAAAAGGATATAACTATGTTTTCAGGAATAGTAGAGACTGCAGCCACAGTGGTTGCGCTGAGAAAAGAAGGCGGCAATCTGCACATCACAATGAAGTGCGACTTTGCCCCGGAGTTGAGAATAGACCAGTCGGTGGCCCATAATGGCGTATGCCTCACGGTGGTCGACCTTCCTGGCGACGGCACGTTTACCGTCACGGCGATTCAGGAGACGCTCGACCGCTCAAACCTCGGGTTGCTGCAGGTTGGCGACCTTGTCAACCTTGAGCGTTGCATGCCGATGAACGGACGTCTTGACGGCCACATAGTGCAGGGGCACGTAGACCAGACCGCAGTGTGCTGCGAGGTGCGCAACGTTGAGGGCAGCCGCTATTTCAAGTTTGCTTACGACGTTGATGCCGAAATGGCGCGCAAGGGCTATGTCACAGTAGAGAAAGGCTCCGTCACAGTCAACGGCGTCAGCCTTACGGTGTGCAATTCCCAGCGCGACAGTTTTGAGGTGGCAATAATCCCCTACACCTTTGAGCATACCAATTTCTGCCGCATAAAGGAGGGTACGGTTGTAAATATAGAATTTGACATCATCGGCAAGTATCTCAGCCGTTTGATGGAGTTTTCAAAATAAGCGATGACCGATTTTTATAAACTTGTTGACGAGCGTCAGAGCGACCGTGGCTACGACACGGAGCGCAGCGTGCCGCGCGAGGCGGTGATGCGCATTGTCGACGCAGCCCGCCGGGCGCCGTCGGCATGCAATTCCCAGCCGTGGCATTTCATCGTTGTCGACAAGCCGGAACTTTGTGCAGAAGTGGCAGATGCTCTGACGTCCATAGGAATGAACAAGTTTGCCTCACAGGCTCCATGCTTCATCGTATTGGTGCAGGAGGCTCCCAATTTCACCGCCCGTCTTGGCGGATGGATAAAGAACAAGCATTTTCCGCTCATCGACTGCGGCATAGCAGCGTCGTATCTCACCCTCGCAGCCGCAGATGAAGGCCTTGGCTCGTGCATGATGGGATGGTTTGACGAGAAGCGGCTGAAACGGTTGCTTGGAGTGCCGCGCAGCCGGCGAGTGCTGCTTGTTGTGTCGCTGGGCTACAGCACCCAGCCGTTGCGTCAGAAACAGCGTCGCGCGCTCGATGCCGTGATGGGCGACAATAAATATTGACTATGCAGAAGAAGCTGAAAAGTTGGATAGAGGCAACCCGACTGCGCACATTGCCCGTGTCGACGGCAGGAGTGGTTGTAGCGTCGGGCTGTGCCTATAACGACGGCTCGTTCAAGTGGCAGCCGGCGTTGTTGTGCTTCCTTTTTGCCGTATTGGCACAGGTGGCATCAAATTTCGCCAACGAATATTTCGACTATGTCAACGGCTCCGACAAAAAAGGACGTGAGGGATTCCGACGCGGAGTCACCGAGGGCGACATCACGCCGCGGGCAATGCTGCGCGCCACGTTTGGCACCCTTGCCACCGCCTGCGCCGTGGGCTGCTGCCTAATTCCGTTCGGAGGCTGGCAACTGATACCGATAGGCGTTGTGGTCGCTGTTTTCGCACTCGCCTACAGTGCCGGACCCTATCCGCTGTCGCGCGTCGGACTTGGCGATGTCGCGGTGTTGGTGTTCTTCGGCTTTGTGCCTGTTTGCCTTACGTATTATGTGCAGACAGGCGAGATTACCGGCAATGTGGCCGCTGCATCGGCAGCCGTGGGGCTGATGGGGTGCAACGTGTTGATTGTGAATAACTACAGGGATATGGAGGATGACCGTGAGGCGGGCAAACGCACCACTGTGGTGCGCTTTGGGCGCCGTGTCGCCGCCATTGCCTACCTCTTGTTCGGAATTGCCGCCGTTTGGCTGACTGCACCGTTGTGGGCAGAGAAGTTCTGGATATTTTTCATAGCACCCGCGATTTATTTGTGCTTGCATTACTCCACGTGGCAACGCATCCGCCGCAGCCGTGGCGCAGCGTTGAATCCGCTGCTTGGCGCCACCGCCCGCAATATGCTGGTGTATTCGTTGTTGTTGCTTGCGGTGTGTTTGATATAGCATTATGACAGAATCCGGTTATATGCCCGACGACGCAGCCTCATTCTACGAACAGCTGGAAACGCTGCTCGACAGTGGTTGGGAAATCCGTAAAAAATATGACGCGCTGCGCGACGCGTTCAAACGCGCAATCAATCAGGAGGTGGGCTTGACCAACCTGAATTTCTCGGGAACATTTGCCAAATTGGACTATCTGATAAAGGAAAAAGGCATTTCCGAGGCAGAGTCGGTGCGTCTGCACGGCACTCGCCGCACACTCAACACCCTTTCTGAAATTTCCGACCGGCAATTGCAAGATTCAATCGGCAGCGATGTGAAGTCGGCGGCGATGCTTGTTGAGGCGCTGCTTGGCGAGCCGATTCCGAAGTCGCTGCGGCGTAAACTGCCCGTCGACGACAAGCCACGGACATGGGGCAAGTTTGACAGCGGCAACCTGCGGTGTGTTGTCGACACATGGGACAACGAGTATATCCACGTCACGGAAGAACGCGGCGGCTTGCCGCTGACCGTGTGCTACGGACAGCAAAACGTCTATCTGACACGCGAAGGCCGTGGCGACTGGTCGTATCTGTCGTTGCTGCTCAGACGCGGCGTGCAGCTCAACCTCGTGCGCGTGCGCTATGACAGCGAAATCTGTATGCCGGAACTGATAATCTACGAGCCCGACTATCTTGTGAACGTCACGACCATAGCGTCGTGTTTCGAGACTTATGCTGAATCGCCGCTTGTGGCTTTGGTCAATAAATTCAAGCCGCAGCCCAACACCTTGCCCATACATCTTGGAAATCTTTCCGGGCAGTATCTCGACGAGACGGTGCATCGGAGCACACGCTCGTTTGAGGAAGGAATGATGGACTTTTTCAGAAACAATGCCGTGGGACTTGTGGCATGCGACGCTATGCGAAGCCGGGAAGACGTGGCGAAATTCTATGCCGATGCCCGTATGCAGAAAAGCAATGTAGAGAAGCTCATAGGCAATGACTTGCCCAAAGCCGTTGGCGGCATCGATATGAAAACGGCAGTGCTTGAGCCCACATTCTTCAGCGAAGTGCTTGGCATACAAGGGCGTCTCGACCTGTTGGTGGAAAAAGACGGCGAGGCGGTAATTGTGGAGCAGAAATCAGGAAAAGGAGCGTTTGTGCCGACCGCCTCGCCACATTATAATCCAAACCGTCCAAAGCCACAGGAGAAACATCTGGTGCAGCTGATGCTCTACCGCGCCCTGTTTGTCTATGAGTTTGACAAATATGCCGGACAGCTGCGCCATGTCATGCTCCTCTATTCGCGTTATCCCGAGGGCCTTGTGTCAACGGCACAGCGTCCGGAACTGATGCTTAGGGCTATACGGATGCGCAACTTGTTGGCATATAGCGAAATCCTATATGCTTCAGAGGGTGTCGGGATGCTTGACGGACTGACCCCTGAACTGTTGAATGAGAAAAACTCCAAAGGCGTGTTGTGGACAAGATACACCAGGCCCGAACTCAACGAAGTGCTGTCGCCGATACAGAATGCGTCGCCGTTGGAACGCGTCTATTTCTTCCGTTTTATGCAGTTTCTCGAAAAAGAGCATCTGCTGTCGAAGATAGGCAACAAAATCAAGGACAACAGCGGGTTTGCATCAATCTGGCTCGATTCGCTCGAAGACAAGATTGCTTCAGGCGGCATCTATTGCAACCTCACACTCGACACAGCAGCTTTTGCCGATTCTCCGGTGACCGACGTGACACTGCGGTTTGCCGATACTGACGCCGCCGACACCTCTAATTTCCGGGTGGGCGACATCGTGGTGCTTTATCCGTATAAAGAAAACACCGAGCCCAACGCCTGCGCATGGATGGTGGAACGCGGCACGATAGCCGACATCAGTGTGGACGGCGTCAGAGTGGCACTTCGCAATCCGCAGACAGACAGCCGCGTGTTTCCTCAGACCGACGGCATTCGCTGGGCGATAGAGCACGATTTGTTTGACTCGTCGACAAATGCCCTTTATGCAGGGATGCACAGTTTCCTGACCGCACCCATACGGCGGCGCGATATGCTGCTGTCGCAGCGCATGCCCGAGATCGATGCCGGCAGATGCCGCAAGGGCGACTACGGCGATTTCAACACCCTCGTGGAGAGAGCGAAGCAAGCCCGTGAGCTGTTTCTTGTGATAGGCCCTCCAGGCACCGGCAAGACGTCGTTCGGACTGCTTAACATCCTGCGTGAGGAACTGCTTGAGGCAGACACCAGCATACTGCTGCTGTCGTACACCAACAGGGCGGTGGACGAAATTTGCAGCAAACTTAAAGAACAGGGCATCGATTTCATACGTATCGGTTCGGAGATTTCGTGCGACAAGGCGTATCACGCAAACCTTCTTCGCAACAAAATCCAGCAATGCCGCACGGGCGACGCTGTGGCGGGGACACTGAAAGACGCGCGTGTGGTCTGTGCCACCACCGCAGCGCTTAACTCCAATGTTAATCTGTTTAAAATCAAACGTTTCGACCTCGCTATTGTCGATGAGGCGTCGCAAATCCTCGAACCCCACCTGCTGGGGTTGATGTGCGCGCGCTCAGGCAATGCCGACGCCATCTCACGCTTCGTGCTTATTGGCGACCACAAGCAGTTGCCAGCCGTTGTGCAGCAGACCGAAGCAGAGTCGAGAGTGACAGAGCCGGAGCTGCTGTCAATTGGATTGACCGACTGCCGCCGCTCACTGTTTGAGAGGTTGCTGTCGTCGTTTAAAACCGTTGACGGATATGATTGCCGCTATGTTTATATGCTTACACGTCAAGGTCGTATGCATCGCGACATAGCCGATTTCCCCAATGAGGCGTTCTATGGCGGCAGACTTGACGTGGTGCCGTTGCCGCATCAGCTGGCGGCAAACACAGCCTGCACGTCGACCGACGGCATCTGCCGACTGCTGCAATTGCGCAGGGTGGCATTTGTGGCATCGGAGAAGCCAGAAATGTCGGTTTCAGCAAAGACCAATCAGGTGGAGGCCGACATGATAGCCGCTATGGTGGAGAGAATCTTCAGGCAGGCAGACCGCTTCGACTACAGTGCGACGGTAGGAGTCATTGTGCCTTACCGCAACCAGATTGCAACCGTAAGAAACGCAATCGACAGATATGGCATCCCGGCGTTGCATTCCATAACAATCGACACCGTGGAACGCTTTCAGGGCAGCCAGCGCGACTACATAATCTACGGACTTACAGTGCAGCAGCGATGTCAGTTGAACTTTTTGACCGACAACGTATTTGAAGAAGACGGAACGCTCATCGACCGTAAACTCAACGTGGCGATGACACGCGCCCGCAAGCATCTGACAATTGTCGGAAATCCCGACATCCTCGCCGGGAGCGCAGTCTATCGCAGGCTGATGGATTTTATGAAGAGCAGGGGCTGCTATTTCAATGTCGAGTGTGAAAAATTCTGCGCTGGAGATTTCAGCGTTTAGGCGTGTCCTGCAAAAAGATAAACATCAGATATTGCTACTTTTGCCGACCAATCGGCGAAAAAAGTGAAGCGGTTAACATATTTTTGTGGGTAGAAGCTGAAAAAAGTGATAAATATCATAGGTTTTGGCTGATAGAGTGATTAATTTTGCATTCGGAAAAATAGAACTATACATATTAAACGCTGTTAAGAAATAGAAAAAATTCAATCTATAGGTATGAAAATTAAGACAGTTATTGGACTGACAAAGCGAGTGGCTTTGTTAGGTTTGGTTTTGGGTGTCAGCATGACCTCATGTGGCAAGAAAGACCAGCAGGGACAGCAGCAACAAGCTGCTCCGCAAATCGGGTTTATCACAGTAACCAAGTCGAGTGCAGATTTGGAAAGCGTTTACCCGGCAACGATTAAGGGACAGAAGGATGTGCAGATACGTCCACAAGTTTCAGGATTCATTACAAAGGTTTGTGTAGACGAAGGTCAGCAAGTGTCGGCAGGACAGGTGCTGTTTGTAATCGATCAAGTGCAGTATGAGGCAGCGGTAAACCAGTGCAAGGCATCCGTTGCGGCAGCTCAGCAGCAGGTCAACAGCGCTCAGATTACCGCCAACAACAAGAAAAAACTTTTTGAGAAAAACGTGATCAGCGACTACGAGAACCAATTGGCTCAAAACGACCTCGCAGCAGCTAAAGCACAGCTGGCGCAAGCCCGCGCAGCGCTTGTCAATGCAGAGAAGAACCTCTCGTATACAGTAGTGAAGGCTCCGTCGGCAGGTTATGTCGGCTCGATTCCAAACCGTGAGGGTTCGCTTGCAAGCCCGTCTTCACAACAGCCTCTCACCACAATTTCCGACATCTCAGAGGTTTATGCCTACATTTCGTTCAACGAAAAGCAAGTGCTTGAGATGACACAAAACGGCAGCGTATCGCTTGCCAAGGCGCTCAGCGAGCTTCCAGCAGCAAAATTGAAACTCTCTGACGGCAGCTACTATTCAGAGTTGGGCAAGTTCTCGACAATGACAGGTATGCTCGACAATACCACCGGTTCGGCATCGGTTCGCGTGGCGTTCAAAAACCAGAACGGAATGCTCCGCAGCGGATCTACAGGCTCTGTTGTCATCCCGGCACACTACGACAACGTAATCATTATACCTCAGTCGGCAACCACCGAATTGCAGGACAAGAAATTCGCATACGTTGTTGACAAGGCTGGCAAAGTCACCGCACGCCCAATCGAGGTGCTTGCAAACAACGACGGACAGAACTACGTGGTAACCGGCGGACTTGAAAGCGGCGACCATGTCGTTGTTCAAGGCGTAGGCGTAAGCGTCCGTGAAGGTGTGCAGATCACTCCGGTCGACATGACAGGCAAGGATCTCAGCCAGGCAGCAGGCGCACAGCAGAAGTAACAGGAAAACAATAAGGAAAATTAGAATAAAGAGAAATGAAATTAGATACGTTTATCAACCGGCCGGTGCTCTCGACCGTGATATCCATCTTCATTGTGATTTTGGGTGTCGTCGGAATGTTGTGGTTGCCAATCACGCAGTATCCTGACATTGCGCCTCCAACAATCCAGGTTTCGACAACCTATACCGGTGCCGATGCCAAGACTGTGCTCAACTCCGTGATTGCGCCTATCGAGGAGCAAATCAACGGTGCTGAAGGCATGACATATATCCAATCAACGGCAACCAATACAGGTAGCGCCACGATTACAGTTTATTTCGAGCAGGGCTTCGACCCCGACATGGCTGCCGTCGATGTACAGAACCGTGTGGCAAAGGCGCAGAGTATGCTCCCTGCCGAGGTGACAAGAGTGGGTGTGATTACGCAGAAACGACAGACGTCAATGCTGCTTGTGTTCTCGCTCCTTTCTCCAAACGGCAAGTTTGAGCAGGAATTCATCGAAAACTATATGAAAATCAACGTCATCCCGCAGATTCAGCGTGTGAACGGCGTGGGAGACGCGATGGTGATGGGTGCCGACTACTCTATGCGTATCTGGCTTAAGCCAGACGCCATGGCACAGCACAATCTTATGCCTTCCGATGTAAGTGCGGCTCTCGCCGACCAGAACATCGAGGCTGCTCCGGGTCAGTTCGGTGAAAACGGCGGAACGGCATTCCAATATGTGATGCGCTACCGCGGACGTCTGATTACTCCAGAAGAGTTTGACAAGATTATCATCCGTGCCGACAAAGACGGCAACGTCCTCTATCTGAAAGACGTGGCAACGATGGAGCTTGGCCGTGTAAGCTACGGCTTCAAGGGCAAGACAAATGGTCATCCAGCCGCTTCCGCCATCATCTTCCAGACTGCGGGCTCCAATGCGACTCAGGTTATCAAGGACGTTGAGGCAAAAATCAATGAGGCAGGAAAAGAGCTTCCAAACGGATTGGAGTTCAACGTTTCAATGAACACCAACGACTTCCTATACGCATCAATCGAAGAGGTTATCAAGACCCTTATCGAGGCATTTATACTCGTGTTCCTTGTGGTTTACGTGTTCCTTCAGGACTTGCGTTCAACCATTATCCCCGCAATCGCCATTCCGGTGGCGTTGATCGGTACGTTCTTCGGCCTTTATCTGATTGGCTTCTCAATCAACTTGTTGACACTCTCGGCATTGGTGCTCGCCATTGCGATTGTGGTCGACGATGCGATTGTGGTGGTCGAGGCGGTCCATGCCAAACTCGACGAGGGCTACACCTCGGCACGTGTTGCGGCAATCGACGCAATGCGGGAGATAGGCGGCGCGATTGTCTCAATCACCCTTGTCATGATGCTTGTGTTTATTCCAGTGTCGTTCATGTCAGGAACGTCGGGCGTGTTCTATCGCCAGTTTGGTTTGACAATGGCAATCGCCATCGGACTGTCGGCATTGAACGCATTGACCCTGTCGCCGGCTTTGTGTGCGGTGTTCCTGAAACCTCACAAGGCAGATGGCGGCTCCAAGAAAGTGTCGTTTGTAAAGGCATTCCACGAAGGATTCAACCGCAATTATGAGAAACTGCTCGTCCGCTACAAAAAATGGGCAGGATTCTTCATCAATCATAAAATCACGGCATTCGGCGTTGTGGCAGCCAGCATCGTGGCACTTGCCGCAATGATGATGACCACGTCGACCGCTTTGGTTCCTAATGAGGACACCGGCGTGTTGTTCTGTATGGTCAACATGCCGCCTGCAACGTCGCTTGATAAAACAGAGGCCACACTTGCCAAGGTGGACAAGATTCTTGCCGCCAATCCGGCAGTCGAGTCGCGTACGGAGATTCTTGGTTACAGCTTTATCGCCGGTCAGGGCAACACGTACGGTACGTTTATCGTAAAGCTCAAGGACTGGAGCGAACGTGAGAAAGGACAGGATGCAACAAGCGTGCTCGGACAGCTTTACGGCGCAGTGGGTCAGCAGATAAAAGACGCCACAGTGATGATGTTCCAACCACCGATGATTTCCGGTTATTCGGTAACCAGCGGTTTCGAGCTTCAGCTGCAAGACAAGACCGGAGGCGACATCAACAAGTTTTTCCAGATTTATCAGCAATTCATCGGCGCGCTCAACCAGCGTCCGGAAATCCAGCAGGCTTACTCAACGTTTAACCCGACATTCCCGCAGTATATGGTCAATGTCGATGTTGCCAAGACCAAGCAGGCGGGAATCAGTCCGAGCGTTGTATTGTCGACGCTGCAAGGCTACTATGGCGGTATGTATGTGTCGAACTTCAACCGCTTCGGTAAACTTTACCGTGTGATGATGCAGGCCGATCCAAGCGCACGTATCTCACCGGAAACGCTGAATCAGGTGAAAGTGCGTGTAGGCAACGAAATGTCGCCTATCACCAACTTCATTACGCTTGAGCGCGTCTACGGACCAGATATCATCTCGCGCTTCAACCTGTTTACCTCGATTTCTGTCAGCGGTACGCCAAATCCAGGCTACAGTAACGGTGACGCCATCAAGGCCATCCAGGAAGTAGCGGCACAGACATTGCCTATGGGCTACGGCTATGAGTTCTCAGGAATGACGCGTGAGGAGCAGAATTCATCAGCGGCGTCGACTGCAATCGTGTTCGGACTTTGTCTGCTCTTTGTCTACCTGCTTCTGTCGGCACAATATGAAAGCTACATCCTGCCGCTGTCGGTTATCTTGTCTATTCCGTTGGGCTTGATGGGATCATTCCTCTTTGCGAAGATTTTTGGTGTTAACAACAACATCTATCTGCAAATCGGTTTGATCATGCTTATCGGTCTGTTGGCAAAGAACGCCATCCTTATCGTAGAGTTCGCTCTTGACCGCCGCAAGACGGGAATGAGCATCGTGGGCGCCGCTATCGCCGGTGCGGCAGCGCGTCTGCGTCCTATTTTGATGACAGGCTTCGCAATGATTATCGGTCTGTTGCCGCTGATGCTTGCCAACGGTGTAGGCGCCAACGGTAACCGTTCGCTTGGAACCGGTGCTGTCGGCGGTATGTTGATTGGTATGATTCTTCAGGTGCTTATCGTTCCGGCATTGTTCGTTGCGTTCCAAAAGATTCAGGAGAAGATACAGCCGCTGAAGTGGAAGGACACAGACAACGCTGAAATCGACGATCAGATTGAGCAATATTCACGCAATTAATAAAGAGTGAAATCAATGAATAAAAGCAAATTATTAAGTGCAGCACTCGTAGTGGCAATCGCCACTACGACGGCAAGCTGCCATATCTATAAGAAATTCGAGATGCCAGAGGAAGGCATCGCCGGTGAGGTCGCCGCAGCCCAGAAAGAGGCTGTCGACTCAACGGCTCTCGGCAATGTGAAATGGGAACAGGTGTTTACCGACCCGCAGTTGCAGGCACTCATTCAGATAGCTCTCGACAGCAATGTCGATCTTGAGAACGCCCGTCTGAATGTGGATATCGCCAAAGCTCAGCTGCAGGGCGCCAAGCTCAGCTATCTGCCGAGCGTGGCTTTGACACCCAATGGCGGAACGGCTTCCTATGGAGGCTCGAAAATAACGAAAGACTCGTGGTCGTACACCATCCCGGCTACCGCAAGCTGGGAAATCGACGTGTTCGGAAAGTTGCTCAACAACAAGCGCAACGCCGAGGCGGCGGTGCTTCAGACAGAGGCATACCGTCAGGCAGTGCGCTCGCAGATAATCAGTGGAGTGGCAAACTGCTACTACACCATCGCAATGCTCCAGCGTCAGTTGCAGATTCTCAACGAGACATCGGCAATCTGGCAGGAAAGCATCAAGACGATGCAGGATTTGAAAGAGGCAGGACGCTACAACGAAGTGGCAGTGGTGCAGAGCAAGGCCAACTATGCAAGCCTGCTCGCAACCATACCGCAAGTAGAGGAGTCGCTTCATCAGGTCAACAGCAGCCTGTCGCTGCTCTTGAACCGTCCGCAGCAGACATGGGTTGTCGACTCATCCTATGAGCCGAGTTTCCCGGAATATATGGAGAAAGGCGTGCCGATGTCGTATCTTGCGGCCCGTCCAGACGTGCAGGCAGCAGAGCAGTCGCTCGCAATGGCATATTACGCCACCAACACAGCGCGTGCGGCATTCTATCCAAGCCTTGTAATTTCGGCAGGCGGCGGCTTCACCAACCTGCTCGGAAGCGTTATCGTCAACCCTGGCAAATGGTTCTATCAGCTTGCCGGACAGCTAACGGCGCCCCTCTTCAGCCGCGGACGCAACATCGCCACGCTGAAGGCAGCCAAACTGCAGCAGCAGCAGACGCTCAACACGTTTGAGCACACAGTGCTTGCCGCTGGAGCTGAAGTGGGCGACGCTTTGGTGAGCTACAACAAGAACAAGCAGCGCAGCGCTCTGCTCGTCGACCAGGTTGACAACCTGTCGAAAGCCGTTGAATACAACAACGACCTTATGAAGTATAGCACAGCCACCTATCTGGAAGTGCTTACGGCACAACAGTCGCTTCTCAACGCGCAAATGTCGCAGCTGCAATGTGAACTTCAAGTGCGTCAGGCAGCCATCAGCCTCTATCAGGCTCTCGGCGGCGGACGTTGATATAATATTAATTACCTTAATCAGAAAAACAATGATTAGTCCATTAGCATTTGTTGACCCGACAGCGAAAATCGGCGACAACGTAACAATTTATCCTTTCGCTTTTATCGACAAGGATGTGGAGATAGGCGACGGATGCATCGTGATGCCTAATGCCAGCATTATGCAAGGCGCGCGCCTCGGCAAGAATGTGAAGGTGTATAATAACGCAATCGTAAGCGCGTCGCCTCAAGATTTCCGCTGGAAAGGCGAAATGTCGTACGTCATCATCGGCGACAACACCGAGATACGCGAGATGGCGATAATCAACCGCAGCATCCACGAGGGCGGCGCCACCAAGGTGGGCGCAAACTCGTTTGTGCTTGCGGATTCGCACATCGGCCACGACAGCGAGATCAGCGACCATTGCGTGGTTGGCAACAACGTGCAGATTGCCGGAGATGTGTTTATCGACTCTTGCTCGATTCTTTCCACCGGAGTGAAAGTGTTTGAAAACAGCCACATTGGTAAATGGGTGTTTGTCAAAGGCGGATGCCGCGTTTCGGGCAATGTGCCTCCTTTCATCATCCTTGCCCACAATCCGGCTGTCTATTATGGCGTGAACACAACGATTATGCGCAATAAGGACAACTTCAATGAAGAAGAAATCGACGATATCGCAAAAGCATACCGCCACATCTATCAGTGCAACGTGTCGCTCTTCAACGCCGTAAAACGCATTGAGGCCGACATCCCTGAAAGTAAGTCGCGTGATGCCATCCTTGATTTCATCAAGAAGAACGACAACAAGATTGTAGCATTGCCTAAACTGGACATGTATTAACGGTCGCAGTTGCAGACCATAAAAAGCGAGGCCGGGCAGAAATTGCCTGGTCTCGCTTCTTTTCGCGTTTAAGGCTCTTCTGGGTCAAAAAAATATGTTGCTGTCTGATAGAATGTTGACATTCTTAGCTCAATTTTTTTTGAAAAAAATATCCCGAAAATTTTGTGGGATAGAAAAAAGGCATTACCTTTGCAACCGAAATCAACAAAACGTTGACTCCGTAGCTCAGTTGGTAGAGCAAATGACTCTTAAT
>OIWQ01000610.1_pt1 | contig 46447 bp, 41 predicted proteins | sample 1587571 | NCBI WGS metagenome assembly OIWQ01 (sample SAMEA3888910, study PRJEB22519) | human gut metagenome | biome: human gut; feature: human-associated habitat; material: faeces | place: Denmark | collected 2010
AAATATCGCTCAAGAATAAAAACTTGAGCGATATTTTTTGATAGTGTATCTACTAACATCACGGATACGCTTACGGTTAGTGTTAGATTAGTGTTATATTGCTTTGACATTTTGCCACCTAACACTTGAGTATAATGTTGATATTCAACACATTGAGCTTTAATATACCCAAAATAGTGATAGAATGAGAAGTTAAAAATAAAAAAAATAAGACTGAATCCATTGTATAGAATCCAGCCTTATCTGTTGAGTTGCCATTAATTACTATTCCTCAGTACCTGTAATGTCTTTCGACTCCTTAACAACCTCGGCAGGCACCTCGCTGCAACGCTCATAACGGCAAACGTCATTCTCGTTGTTAATAACAGTCCAAGTCATTGTGCCAGTAGGCATGAGGTCGCTAACAAGATAGCTGTTCGACCTATCGCCTACACCATTGTCGTAGCTACCGCTAATGATAAAGCCCTGATATGGATCCTGCTTTATGCCATACGAACCTGTGAGGCGACGGCCATACATACTGTCAAACTTCTGATACATAACGAAAGTCTGCTCCTTGCGGTCGAACACGATGTAGCAGTAAACACCCTCTGGCACTTGCTCACCATTGTTCCACTCTACCAGCTTCCATGTGCTATGTATATTGGCTGGAGTAACAGCAAGGGGTTACACCACTCTCCTCAAAGAAGCGGTCGTTGTTGATAACGTAGCGTGTGCCAATCCAGCTGAACTGGGCAGAAAGCTGCAAGCCCTTCCAACGGAAGCTTGTACCGAAGCCACCCATCCAAGGTGCATCGTAGGTCTTGCCTGTCATTACCTTGTCGCTCTCGCGGAACTCGTTGGTAATGTTGCCGTTCTTGTCGTACCAAAGCTGCTCGCCATTTGCAGGGTTTACACCTGCGTAGCGGTTAAGGTAGGACTCGCTAACAGAGTGGTCTACTACGTACTTAAGACCAGTGGTTGAATTGACGTACTCTGTAACGCCGTTGTAGAGTTCCTTCAAGCGGTTCTGATTGTAAGAAACGTTGGCACTTACATTCCAAGTAAGTCGGGCGTGCGGATAATGTCGCCGTCGGCGCTCAACTCGATACCCTTGTTGGCCATAACACCCACGTTTTTCCAACGATAGCCCTCGCCAGTTACAATGTACGACTCTGGCACACGCATCAACATATTAGATGTACGCTTGTAATAGGCCTCAAAGCTGAAGTTGAAACGGTTGAGGAAGCCAAGACGGATAGCAAAGTTGTTTGCCCATGTCGACTCCCAACCTAAGTCCTCATTACCACTCTGTGATGGATAGAGACCAGCTACGTCGTCGTAGTTGGAGCCACCCGAAACGAGAGCAAGGTAATAGTAGTTTGGAATCTCCGAGTTGCCTGAAGTACCGGTACTTACGGCTATCTGAGCATTGCTAAGCCACTTCATATCCTTCAACCATTCGGTCTGCTTTACGTTCCACATAAATCCGAGCGACCAGAATGAACCCCTACGATGGTCTTTACCAAATCGTTAAGAGGCGTCGATACCCAGAGAGAAGTCGGCATAATAAAGCTCCTTATAGTTGTACTCGCCACGCATGAAGAACGACAAGTAAGAATAATCAGAAGAAGAGTCCGCCCAACGGCTTGCACGTGTACCTGCAGATAAAGGATACAGAATACCTTATTTCCTTCAGTAATGTAACCAAGGGCTCTACTTTCACTCTCGCAGAAACAAAATTTGAAGCTGGTGAAGTTCGTTCTAATCCTATCGCAATGACAGGTGAGACCTATACTTTGGGGGAATATGCCGCTAACCTTTGATTAAAATTCGAAGTAACAAAGACTGGTGTCATAGACTTCGGTTGCGATATTCCTTTCGATTACAACAACTTTATCGGTATTGCTAAGAACGAGGCTGAATCGCCTGTCAGCATGGCTGATGATGTGCATGGCGAACCAGTTCCTGGAAGTTCATTTACTCCACGCATGCGAGTATATCAGTGTTTGTTCCCCGTTACAAAGGGCGATATTCTGTACATTCAGGTAAATGTACCGCAAAACTCTAAGGGCTAGAAATTTACGCTTACACAACGCGCTCCCGAGGCTATCCTGGATAGCAAGCCTGCCATCTACACTCTTGACGGAACAAAGATTGACCAAATCAACGGCAATGGTGTCTGCATCATCAAGATGAACAGTAAGACTAAGAAGTTGGTTATCAAAAAGTAGCATCATCATCTGATACAATTATTAAAGAGGCTGCGGTAACGAAACGCAGCCTCTTATTTTTATATTTCCTCTTCAACCGTAGCCGAAAACATCCACTTAACAAGACGTGTCTCTTTTTCTTTAAATTTACCAACTGGCAGTTTAAGTACGAGTTTGTTCCAACCTTTGTTTAGATGTATATTAATAGGTGGCCGCGAGACGCAATTCTCGTTACGCAATGGCAGCTCGTTGTTGCGTTCGATATTGGTATTAAGCCAAGTTGGAGGCATTATCTTCTCGCCATTTATCCAAGCGCGACTACCCTTATAGTCCCATGTTCCTTGAAGTGGCGGAAGGTCGCTTTCTGAACGACTATAGTTTTGAAATTCCAAGTATAGATGCGCAGTACACTCTTTCTTGCTGTATATCCAACGTGTTGCATATGCAGTATGATTTTCTTTGGGATTGTCGTAAAAGCCCGGCACAAGCGTACCCCAAACATGCCGTAAATATATGCCGTTGCCAGTTATGGTACGCGAGCCATACGTAGAGTCGTTGTAAATGTATGAGGTAATATCTGTCTTGGGGGTGCCATTAGCTTTAAGATATTGCTCCGGTGGAAAACAACGTTGCAAGTCGCCATCATTAGAAAAGGCGTCTGTAATACGCCACACGACATTAGCCTGACGTCTATAGGCAAACGGTTCATTATTTAAGGTGTGCTCGGCATGCCAAAGCATACGATCCTCGAACTCAGAAAACTCCATCTTCTGTTCTGGCTCGTCGTTCCATAACAGTGTTGTCTTTCCATTAAAATAGCCTCTTCCTCCTCCTCTCCAAGAACGCTCTGCAAGCGTAAGCATATAAGGATAGAAGTTATTTTCGTTGAGTAATTGATAGGTGTTGTCTATATAGCGGTCGTTCCAAAATGCAAGTATACATCCTGCAAGATCGTCACTACCTGTGGGCTGGTTGTATATGCTACTATTAAAGAGAGCAACAAGGTCGGCATAATTATCGTAGTGGTTTGCATAATGAAAACGGCAATCAATAGCTGGTATACCAGGTTGTGTTTTGCCACGATAGCTCCATAGTTGGGTCATGTCTATCTCGCCTTGTTTATAGTGCCATCCTGGATTCCACGATATCACCTTCTTACCTTTCGAACGAACATAAGCCACCATTTCGGGAACGAAACTATGGTCGACAAACTTTACCTCATCAGTTCCGATATGTAGATAAGGCACATCAAATGTATTACATACCTCATCGATAATGTTCTTTATAATACGCTTGCCTTCAGGGGATTGCATATCAAAATTAAATGTTCGCACAAATGCGGTGCTATGCCCAGGCATATCAATCTCGGGAATGAGAAGAACATGATGCTTTCGACAGAACTCTACCAAATCACGAGCTTCTTCCAACGTATAATACTTGCCAGGTTCGCGTTCCATATTTTCGGGAGCATTGAGCTGTGGATAGCGTTTGCTCTCCAATCGCCAAGCTTGGTTTTCAGTAAGATGCCAATGGAAAGTGTTTATCTTGAAACGGCTAAGTAGGGCAATTTCGTTTTTCAGCTCGTCAATCGGAATAAAACTGCGCCCAGTATCGTGCATAAATCCACGTATACGGAAAGCAGGCCAATCGATTATCTCACATTGCGGCAAATATGTCCTGCCATGTTTATTTGCATATAGTTGGTTTAATGTTTGGCGAGCCCAAAAGAGTCCGCAATCTGTAACAGCCTCTATCGTGACCCCATTCTTATCGATAATAATATGGTAAGCTTCGTCTTGGGTCGCAGCGCCGACAATATTTTCGACAAACATCTCCCTTATAGGCAAATCAGCCTTAAGATATTTACCAGAAAAAGCCGATATTTGAGGCTTTGGAAGCAACTGCATTATAGAAGCATTCGTCCAAAAGCAGAACAGAATTAATGCCAGGGTAGAAGTAATTAGTCGTTTCATGATTGTCCTTGTTTGTTAAGTAGTGAATTAAGAATATGCTAATCGCATAATATGTTAGCAAAGTTACTATGTTATTATGAATTATGATAGAAAAGTCAAATCTTTTTGTTGTTTGCCTTGCCACTCTAATTAAATAATAGTATTTTTGCCATCAAAATATTACAGCAATGAACATTGAACAAATAAGAGAATACACATTATCATTATATGGTGTAACTGAAGACCAACCATTTGGCGACGACAACATAACATTTCGAGTTGAAGGCAAGATATTTATGTGCCTATGGCTTGGAATGGATAACTTCAATGTTGACAACGATAATCTGAGATTTGCATGCAAATTACCTCCCGACCGAAACGATGTGTTACGTGAACAATACAAAGCCATAACCCCAGCCTTCCATTGGAACAAGAAACATTGGAGCGACGTGTTTTTTGAACGACTTAAAAGCGAATTTGTCATTGAAATAATAAACGAGTCGTACAGAACCATAATTAGTAAGTTGCCAAAGGGTGCGAGAAGTAGATATCAAGTAGCAGAATGAGACAGTATTAAATAAAGCGGACAAATATGAAGCAACAATTTGTTGAGACTATAAAGATAAAAGATAGTAAAGTGGTGAACCTCTCTTGTCATCAAGTGAGAATGGAAAGGACTATCAATCATTTCTTTCCGGACCTTGCACAAAGAGCCATGCCTTGTCTGAAGGAGCTTATAAAGCCACGAAAAGATATGGATTTTGTCAAAGCACGTGTGGTGTATGGAATGGAGGGGGGTGAGCTTATTGAATACATCCCCTACTCTATACGTAATATCAAGTCGCTACAAATATTATACAACGATACCATCGAATATGAATATAAGAGCACAGACCGCTCGGCTCTAAACAAATTGGTAGCAGATAAAGGAGCCTGCGATGAAATAATAATAGTAAAGAATGGCTATATAACCGACACTTCCTTTACAAATCTTGCCATCTTTGACAGCGGTGAATGGATAACCCCCAAACGTCCTCTATTGTATGGCACCAAGCGTGCCAGCCTCTTGGACAAAAGATTGATAAAAGAGGCTGATATCACGCTTGATGTATTAAGAAGAGCATGCAAGGTAAGACTTTTCAATGCAATGATTGAGTTTGGCGAGATAGAGATTGACGTGAAGCATATAACGATGTGATAGAACACTTTACCACATATCCGCTACACGCTCATGTGGGACGAGTGTTATCTCTGTTGGTATTTTAACCCACTTCCTGTTTACCACAATTTTCAGGCGGCTACCACCAGTTTGGCGTAGTGTGTAGACATTCTTCTGAGCATCATACGAAAGAATTGCAGTAAGGTCTTCTGAGCCATAGTCGTTTACTATGTCAAGGGAGGCCTTGTTGGAACTGTTGATCTTGGCTGAAGTGATGAGCCATTTTCTTGAATCGCGGCACGCTCCGAAGTATCCAGGAATCTCCCCAAAAATGTCTTGACCAGGCACCGTGATGTCGTTATTGTAAAGATTAATATCAAGGTAGACCATATATTCCTTATTATATATATATGTATGGAATATTTGGCTGACATTGGTTTGCGCATCTTGGGCATAGCTAAACAGCGAGATTAAGACGCTGGTGATAATGCAAGTGAATCTTCTCATATATTTAATATTTAACGTTTACTTAAAAAATGCAAATAGTAGACAAACAATAGTGTTTTGTCTTGCTTTTCTGCAAATGTAACGAATTTACATCAAGAATAGACACTCAAACTAAAAAAATGCATAATAATAATCGTTTTTTAGCATTTAATGTGCTATATTTGCAACGAATAGACATATAATTAGCGCTGGGGAAATGTCTCTATGCGTATGTACGAACAAATCTATGCAATGAATAATTAACTTATATATGAAAAAAGATAGGTTATTTCCAGACTACATTTTTGAGTCAAGTTGGGAAGTTTGCAATAAGGTTGGAGGCATTTATGCTGTTCTTTCGACAAGAGCAAAGACTCTGAAGGAGAAGCTTGGCGACAATCTTATATTTATAGGCCCAGATTGTTGGGGTGAAAATAAATGTCCTTATATCGAAGAAGATACTAAACTTCTTAAAGCTTGGAAGGAACAGGCGGCTTCAGAAGGCCTTAATGTTAAGGTTGGCCGTTGGAATATTCCGGGTACCCCCGTTGCTATTTTGGTTGATTTCAAACCGTTCTTTGACAAGAAGAACGAGATATATGCTGATATGTGGAATAAGTATAACGTAGACAGCCTTCACGCTTATGGCGATTATGATGAGGCGTCAATGTTCTCGTATGCAGCAGCATTGGTGGTTGAAAGCTACTACAACTATTATATAAGTAAGAAAAAACGTGCAAACAAGACCATTTATCACGCTAACGAGTGGATGACAGGCTTAGGTGCGCTATATATAAACGACCGTTTGCCACAGATAGCTACAATCTTTACAACTCATGCCACAAGTATTGGACGAAGTATTGCAGGCAACAACAAACCGCTTTACGAATACCTTGAGGCTTACAACGGCGATCAAATGGCTGTCGAGCTGAATATGGAAAGCAAGCAATCTATTGAAAAACAGACGGCCGCACACGTTGACTGCTTTACGACCGTCAGCGAGATTACTGCTCGCGAGTGTGCTGAATTACTCGACAAACCGGTTGACGTGGTCTTACCTAATGGTTTTGAAGACGACTTTGTACCACAAGGTAAGGAGTTTGACATTAAGCGCGAGGCTGCACGCAAGCGTCTTCTCGACATTACACGAGCCTTGACAGGCGACGAGGTGGCAGATGATGCTGTGATTATATCTACAAGTGGTCGCTACGAGTGGCGAAACAAGGGTATAGATGTTTTCATTGAAGCGGTTAATCGTCTACGTCTTTCTGTCGACCAAATCAACAATGAGGTAGTGGCATTTATTGAGGTGCCTGCTTGGGTAAACAGCAAACGTGATGACCTTGCTGAGCGTCTTGAGAAAATGGCCAATGGTGAGAAGTTCGACACTCCGCTTGATACACCGGTAATAACACACTGGCTCAACGAACAGCAGAACGATCGTGCACTTGGTATGATGAATTGGTTGGGTATACATAACCAAAAGGGCGAGAAGGTTAAGCTTGTCTTCATTCCTTGTTACCTGACAGGTGATGATGGTATCGTAAACCTTTCGTACTTCGACGTAATACTCGGCAATGACCTTTGTATCTATCCGTCTTACTATGAGCCATGGGGCTATACTCCACTTGAAGCCGTAGCATTCAAGGTTCCTTGCATCACCACCGATCTTGCTGGTTTTGGCTTGTGGGCACACTCTGAGTGTGGTGGCAAATCGACTCTTGATAATGGTGTTGAGGTTATACATCGTACAGACTATAACTACAATGACGTAGCTGAAGATATAAAGCAGACTGTCATAAGGTATGCTAACGCTACAAAGAACAAGCAGACACGTATGCGCAACAATGCTCGTGCTCTGTCGCAAAAAGCCCTTTGGACACACTTTATTGAGTATTACTATAACGCTTACGACTTTGCGTTGCGCAAAGCAGAAGCAAGAAAAGAATAAAAGACAATACCAAATTATAAATACAAGAATCTATGAAAATTAAAGCAGATTACGCAAATGCTCCTCAATGGAAGGAAGTAACAATTAAGTCGACCCTTCCTGCAGAGCTGAAATGTCTTGACGAGCTCGCACACAATATGTGGTGGGCATGGAACTATGAAGCCCGCGACATGTGGAAGAGCCTTGACCGTGCCCTATACGAAGAGGTAGGTCACAATCCAGTGATGCTTCTTGATCGCTTGAGCTATGAGCGCAAGGAGGCTATCGTTAAGGATAAGGCTATTATGGAGCGCGTAAAGGCTGTATACAAGAAGTTCCGCGAGTACATGGACGTTGAGCCAGATGCGACACGTCCATCGGTGGCTTACTTCTGTATGGAGTATGGTATCACCCAAGTTGTAAAGATCTACTCAGGTGGTCTTGGTATGCTTGCCGGCGACTATATGAAGGAGGCTTCTGACTCTAACGTAAACATGTGTGGTGTAGGTTTCCTCTATCGCTATGGTTACTTCAAGCAGACTCTCTCTATGGATGGCCAGCAGATTGCACAGTACGACGCACAGAACTTCAACTCACTTCCTGTAGAGCGCGTTTTCGATGAGAATGGTCAGCCTATGGTTGTAGATGTGCCATACATGAACTATCAGGTTCATGCTTATGTATGGGTAATGAACGTAGGTCGTATCAAGCTCTACTTGCTCGATACCGACAACGAGTTGAACTCTGAGTTTGACAAACCAATCACACACGCTCTCTATGGTGGTGACAACGAGAACCGTTTGAAGCAGGAGATTCTCCTCGGCATCGGTGGTATCATCACACTCAAGAAGCTTGGTATCAAGAAAGAAATATATCACTGCAACGAGGGTCATGCTGCTCTATGCAACCTCCAGCGTCTTATTGACTATATCAACGAAGGTTTGTCGTTCAACGAGGCCCTTGAACTCGTTCGCGCTTCTTCACTCTATACAGTTCACACACCTGTACCTGCTGGTCACGACTACTTCGACGAGTCACTCTTCGACAAATATATGGGCGGTTATCCTCAGATGCTTGGCATATCTTGGGACGAGTTTATCGGTATGGGTCGTACAAACCCTGAGGATCACTCAGAGCGCTTCTGTATGTCTACATTCGCTTGCAATACATGCCAGGAAGTTAACGGCGTAAGTAAACTTCATGGTTGGGTTAGCCAGCGTATGTTCGCTCCTATATGGAATGGATACTATCCAGAAGAGAGCCACGTTGGTTATGTTACCAATGGTGTTCACCTCCCTACATGGACAGCTACAGAGTGGCGCAAGGTCTACGATAAGTACTTTGACGAGACATTCCTCAATGACCAGTCAAACGAGAGCATTTGGCACTCTATATATAATGTACCAGACGCTGAGATTTGGGAGACACGTATGGCACTTAAGAAAAAACTCGTTGACTATATCCGCGAGAAGTTTGCTGCTACATGGCTTAAGAACCAAGGCGATCCTTCACGCGTAGTTACATTGCTCGAGAGCATCACACCTAATGCACTCTACATTGGCTTCTGCCGTCGTTTTGCAACATACAAGCGTGCTCACCTTCTCTTCACTGACTTGGAGCGTCTTTCAAAGATCGTGAACAACCCGGAGCGTCCTGTTAAGTTTATCTTCTCGGGTAAGGCTCACCCAGCCGATGGTGCAGGACAGGGCTTGATTAAGCGCATCTTCGAGATTAGCCAGCGTCCTGAGTTCCTCGGCAAGATTATCTTCCTTGAGGACTACGATATGCAGCTTGCCCGTCGTCTTGTATCTGGCGTTGATATCTGGATGAATACTCCGACACGTCCTCTCGAGGCCTCTGGTACATCAGGCGAGAAGGCTGAGATGAATGGTGTTGTAAACCTCTCAGTTCTAGATGGTTGGTGGGTTGAAGGTTATCGCGAGGGTGCTGGTTGGGCTCTTAAGCAGGAGCGCACATACCAGAACCAGGGCTATCAAGATCAGCTCGACGCTGCAACTATCTACTCTCTCCTTGAGAATGAGATTCTGCCGCTCTACTACAACCGCAACGAGCAGGGCTTCAGCGAGGGTTGGATTAAGACCATCAAGAACTCTATAGCAACTATCGCTCCTCACTATACAATGAAGCGTCAGCTTGACGACTACTATGACAAGTTCTACATCAAGGAGGCTGCAAACTTTAAGAAGCTCGCTGCCGACAACAACCGCCTCGCTAAGGAACTTGCTGCTTGGAAGGAGACTGTTGCGCAGCGTTGGGACTCTATCCGTGTAGTAAGCAAGGACGACTCTGTGCTCTATAGTGCTGAGACTGGTAAGAAGTACACTCTGCGTTACGTCATTGACGAGCAGGGCTTGAACGATGCTATCGGATTGGAGCTTGTTTCTATCAAGACAGGCAAGGACGGTGAAGAACACATCTTCTCTAAGCGTGAGTTCGAGGTTGTTGCTCACGAGGGCAACAACTATACATTTGAGGCTACATTCGAGCCTGACGTTGCCGGCTCATTCAAGAGCTGTGTACGTATGTATCCGAAGAACGAGAACCTCGTTTACCGTGAGGACTTCTGCTACGTTAAGTGGCTTGACTAATACACGTAAGTCTATATATGACTAATATCGTCATTAAATAATCAATCTTAATTAAATCCCGGAGCGATTCCTTCAGGTTTTGCTTCGGGATTTTTGCAATTTAACTAACTTCAACCATTATGAAATTCATTGGCATTATTCCAGCCCGATACGCTTCTTCGCGTTTTCCGGGCAAACCCCTTGCCATACTTGGGGGAAAATATGTTATTCAGCGTGTTTATGAGACCGTGAGTGATGTGCTTGATGAGGCTTATGTTGCTACCGATGATGAACGCATATACAATGCAGTAATTGGGTTTGGTGGAAAGGCCGTAATGACACGCACTGATCATCAAAGTGGTACCGACCGCATAGAAGAGGCAGTAGAGAAATTAGGCACAAACGCTGACATTATTGTAAACGTTCAAGGCGACGAGCCTTTTATACAGCGTTCGCAGATTGAGACCGTATGCCGATGCTTCGACAATGCTGAGACACAGATAGCTACTATCGGTAAACCTTTTGAAACTATGGATGCTGTGGAGAGTCCTAATTCTCCTAAGATAGTAATCGACAATCGTGGTTATGCTATGTATTTCTCGCGTTCGATTATACCTTTTGTGCGTGGAATAGAGCGCGAAGAATGGCTTAAAAGCTATCCATTCTTAAAACATTTAGGTCTGTACGCCTATCGCAAAGAGGTACTTAAAGAAGTGACTAAACTTCCTCAATCATCACTTGAAAAGGCCGAGAGTCTTGAACAACTCCGCTGGTTGCAGAATGGTTATAAGATAAAGGTAGGTATAACCAACTTTGAAACTGTAGGCATAGACACCCCTAAAGACTTGGAGAGAGCCGAACAGTTCCTAATAGAACAAAATATTTAGAAATTCACTTTAGTTCTGTCAAATTAAAAGATTGACATGAAAAAGGTTAGGCTCGCTTAAACAAATCATTTAAGCGAGTCCAACAATACTTTTAGGCGTATGGACTCTTTTGTCTCTTTTGTTATACGATAACGGTTGTCTGCACGTTCGCCAACAAGCCAACAAATGTTGCCATTTGCATCTTCAACCACAAGTTGTGCACGTTTTTGAAATAAATTCTTTTTGCGGTCGGTTAGATAATCGCTTACAAGTTTCATTCCATTCATTCCGAAGGGCATAAATCGGTCGCCTTGTTCGGCATGACGCAGTATTAACGGAAACGTTATTTTAGACGCGTCAAGGCATACACAATCGGGGTGGCGGCTTGGCTTACAATCAGTACCCCATTCTTCTTTTTCGACCTTTAGTTTTCTACGCTCGTTGTATACATAGGTGCCTGGCTCTGGTATGCGCATACGATGGGCTGCGGAGCGGTTTGTTTTTTTCTGAATTAGAATTTTACCTCGGTCAAATGTTAATTCGTGAGTGTCTGACTCAAATACTTTACCCGTTGTACAACGTTCAAGAGAATAATATATCTGTTCAACGCGTGATGAAGAAAAGCCGCAAGGATTAAGTGTCTCATATAAGGTATATTCAGGCGACGCTTGTTCCTTAAGTTTTGATACATCCAAGCAGAACCCACCCTCATTGTCTGTTATAGTTCGTACCTCAGATATACTTTGTTGCATAGCCCTGTCAAAAACTTTTAATGCCTCTGCTACTCTTACAGACGAATCAAATATAGATTGCGCAACGCTTGGGTTCAGCTCTCCAAGCAACGGCATTACATCAAGGCGTATCTTGTTGCGTTTAACGTCGTTATGCTGATTAGTAGAATCTGTTACATAGTCTTGACCAAGTATATCCAAATAGTCAAGTATGTCATTTCTACTTACTGAAAGTAAAGGACGGATAATGTTTGCATTACGAGGTTGTATGCCACGTAGTCCTCGCAGCCCCGTGCCACGCACAAGATTCAATAGCACAGTCTCTACACTGTCGTCTCTATGATGTGCAACACAAATATCTTGAGCCCCAATATCGTGTCTAAGGTTTTCGAAATAAGAATATCTCAAGTCGCGTGCCGCCATCTCTACGCTAACATGATGTAGCTCAGCATAAGCCAATGTGTCGAAATGTATAATATGGAAAGGCACATCAAGATGCAGGCATAGTTCTTTGCAAAAGCGCTCGTCACGCATAGACTCCTTGCCACGAAGATGAAAGTTACAATGGGCAGCTTCTATTGTCAGATTCAAGTCGTTGGATATACTTTTCATTACCAATAGCATAGCCACACTATCTGCTCCTCCCGATAGAGCGACAATATACTTGCCACCTTTAACAAATAAATCGTGGACGGAGGCGAACCTTCGCACCCTATCCACGAATGTATTACTTATTTCTTTGAAACACATAGATAAGTTATTATTCAACATAAAGTACCAAACCCTTAAGATACTCGCCCTCTGGATGGTAGATGTTGATTGGATGATCGGCTGGCTGATGTATCTGGTGCAAGATGCGCACCTTGCGGTTAGCCTGTACTGCAGCTGTAAACACTGCGTTGCGGAAGTTCTCTTTAGTTACAATCTGCGAACAGCTGAATGTGAATAGTATACCGCCTGGTTTGATGCGTTGCAACCCCTTTACGTTAAGGCGAGTATATCCCTTTAATGCATTGCGCAAGGCTCCACGATGCTTGGCAAAAGCAGGTGGGTCAAGAATTATAAGGTCGTACATCTTGTCGTTGGCATCAAGATACTTGAATGCGTCCTCACAGAAGGCTGCGTGACGATTGTCGTCGGGGAAGTTCATTGCAATATTCTTGTTTGTAAGCTCTACTGCCTTGGCACTACTATCTACCGAGTGAACAAGTTTAGCACCTCCACGCATTGCATATACAGAGAATCCACCTGTGTAACAGAACATATTAAGAACAGAACGGTCCTTGGAATATGTCTCAAGCAAATGGCGGTTCTCACGCTGGTCTACAAAGAAACCCGTTTTTTGCCCCTTAAGCCAATCGATATGAAATTTCAAGCCATTCTCAACAGCCACATCACTACCCATAGATCCATAAATAAAGCCGTTTTCGTGCTCAATATCAGCCTTGTATGGCAGTGTAGTCTCGCTCTTGTAGTAGACATTCGCGATTGTGCCACCTGCAATCTTTACCAAAGCCTCGCATATGTCTTGACGGAACACGTGCATACCAACACTATGTGCCTGCATAACCGCAGTGTCACCATAACAATCAATAATAAGTCCGGGTAGATTGTCGCCCTCTCCATGAACGAGTCGGAACGTATTATTATTTTCGCGTCCAATAAGTCCAATAGCTTTGCGCATCTCCCATGCAGAACTCAATCGAGCCTCCCAAAACTTGGCATCAATAAGTATGTCGCGGAACGACAATACTCGAACAGCGATGCTGCCTATTTGGAACATACCTACAGCTATGAAGTCACCATTAGATGTAAAAACACGTACAATTTCGCCCTCGTCAATGTTCTCGTCAACCCGAGATACAGCACCTGAGAATATCCAAGGATGGAAACGTTTGAGGCTTTCTTCCTTTCCTTTCTTTAAATATAGACTTTTATACATATGTTGCTTATTTCATTATTGTTATTATCTTTTTTATTCTGCAATTCGCACATCTTGAGGCTCAGATACCTTTATAAGGTCGTAATCGTTTGTGGCCATTAGGCGCATTATCTCCTCGTATAAATTTATACATGCCCAAGCATCAATGGCAGCATATTCCTTTTGCTTATCTGTAAGGACATCTGCCTCCCAATTTGTTAAGCGCTGACGCTTGCTTATCTTTTCGTTAAAGAGGTTTGCATACAACTTTTGAAGGCTCTTATCCTCAACACCAAGATTTCCTATAATATCTTGTATATCTATAAACCATCCTGGGATGAAATCTTCCCTTCTATGTAGCGACATCAAATCATCGTGCCATGATAGACCAATCATAGGCACATCCCGATTGCTAAGAAGTCGCAGAAGAGGTCTTGGCAATCCTAAATAGTTGAGTCTAAAAAGGAAACAATGATCTCTGGTGGCTACTTGTAACAAGGCTACCTTATGGTTTTGTCCCTTGCGAAAAACTGGACGTGTCTCTGTATCTACCCCTAATATGTCACACGACAAGAGATAATCGACAGCCCGTTCGGCTTCGTACTCGTTGAGCACTACCGTTATTCTACCAGGGAATACCACTAAAGGCAAAGTGTTGATAGTTGCTTTATCAAATTTATTGTATATTGTCTTTTTCATCCTACTTCATTGAAAGATTCTGCAAAATTAGAAAAAAGTTATGAAAATATGGCTCTTTACGAGTTTTTTCCACTAATTTTGTATCTAATAAGCCTTCTTCCTAGAGGTATTTAATTATTAACACGCAACAATAGACATAAAACATACAATAATGGCAAAAAAGAAAACAGAACGCAAGTCTTCAAGTCTTACAGAAGCTATAGGCTTGTCAAGCTTTCTGAGAAGTGAGAAAACCGACTTCCTCTTTGGAATGATTATAGTGTTGTTTGCAATCGTTACATTAATAGCGATGTTTTCCTACCTTAACACGGGAGCAGCCGACCAAAGCCTCTTGGAGAGCTTGCGTCCGGGCGAATGGCTAAACACTGGCAAGGAATTTTGCAACTACTGCGGTTCGTTTGGAGCAATAATTTCATATTTGTTTATTACCGAAAATTTTGGTTTCTCTGCATTTCTTATTCCTGCTTTTCTTATTTTGGTAGGAGTTAAGATGATGCAAATTTTCACTGTTAATTTGTGGAAATGGTTCTTCGGTATGGCCATTACTATGATATGGTTGTCGTTGTTCCTTTCAAAGGTTCTGACTCCATTTATGACAGAATGGGTTTTCAATCCCGGCGGCTATCATGGCGCAATATGCGTAGAATACATCGAGAATGTTATTGGGCCTCCAGGACTGACTGCTGTGCTGTTTTTTTCGGCTATAGCCCTGCTAACGTTCATTAGCAAACAGACCATAACATGGGTTAGACGCATATTCAACCCATTGAAATCGGTGGCAAACAAGGCCACTGAAATTGTCACAGACAAGTTGAACTATACAGGGTCTGATATTGATGATAAAAATGATATTGCTGACGATGACGTGATGTTAGCTTCACAACAATCTGCTAATGTATTAAAGACTACCAATAATAAGGCAGTAAAAGATGACACGTCTGTAACTCCGGCTGTTATCGACCTTACGGATCTGTCCAATCTTGGAGGCTCAAATAAGAATAAGCCAACCGTAAAAAGTGAGACAACAACGCCAACGAAATCTACCACAACTTCGGGCAATGGTACTAATGCCAGCACTCTTACCATTGAGGTAGGTAATGCCGAGAAAGCCTCAGGTTCTAATATAGCCCAGGATGTATTCGACACACCTATCAACCCCCTTGAGCCTTTTGTCAACTACAGACACCCTGGATTGGAACTATTGAACAAGGACGACAATGAAGGAAGACCATATGTTGATATGGACGAAATAAAGGCGCATAACGAGGAAATTGTTAGGGTACTTAAGAGTTTTGGTATAGAGATACGCGAGATTAAGGCAACTGTAGGTCCAACTATCACTCTTTATGAAATTACTCCAGCCGAAGGCATTCGTATCACAAAGATTCGTAGTCTTGAGGATGATATAGCCTTGCGTTTGTCAGCTCTTGGTGTTCGTATTATAGCGCCCATTCCAGGCAAGGGAACAATCGGCATAGAGGTGCCTAATAAAAAGCGCCATAACGTATCGATGGAGAGCATACTTAACTCACGTAAGTTCCAGGAGACTAAGTTCGACCTACCGATTGCTCTTGGCAAGACAATTACAAATGAGGTTTTTATGACAGACCTAACCAAGATACCTCACTTGCTTGTCGCTGGTGCAACAGGACAGGGTAAGTCTGTGGGCTTAAACGTAATCATCACATCGTTACTTTACAAGAAGCACCCTAACGAACTGAAGCTTGTACTCATTGACCCAAAGAAGGTTGAGTTTAGTGTCTACGCTCCTATTGCCGACCATTTCATGGCTCAGGTCGACGATGACGATGAGCCAATCATTACTGATGTTACCAAGGTTGTGCGCACACTCAAAAGTCTGTGTACACTTATGGACCATCGCTACGATTTGCTTAAGCTTGCAGGTGCCCGTAACCTCAAGGAATATAACGACAAGTTCTTGCATCATCGCTTGAACCCTGAGCATGGACACGAGTTTATGCCATATATAGTTGTTATCATCGACGAGTTTGGCGACTTGATTATGACAGCCGGCAAAGAGGTTGAAATGCCTATAGCACGTATTGCCCAGCTTGCCCGTGCCGTTGGTATACACATGATTATCGCCACACAGCGTCCTACAACATCTATTATTACGGGTAATATTAAGGCAAACTTCCCTGGCAGAATTGCCTTTAAAGTTAGTTCGATGATGGATTCGCGCATCATCCTTGACCGTCCAGGTGCAAACCAACTCATCGGTATGGGTGATATGCTCTACCTTAACGGCAACGAGCCTACACGTGTTCAATGTGCCTTTATCAATACTCCAGAGATTGTTAAGATTAACGAGTATATTGCCAAGCAGTCGGGGCCGGTACATCCAATGGAATTGCCTGAGCCCAAGGGAGAGGACGGAGGCGATTCGGGTTCTGGTTCCAATGCAGGCGATATGGGCAATCTTGACCCCTTCTTCGAAGAGGCTGCACGCTCTGTCATTATCAGTCAGCAAGGCAGTACAAGTATGATTCAGCGCCGTTTCTCCATCGGATATAATCGTGCGGGACGTCTAATGGACCAACTCGAAAAAGCAGGAATAGTAGGCGCTGCCCATGGTAGTAAGCCACGTGATGTACTTATTGCAGATGAGGGACAACTTAGTGCAATTATGACACAACTTAAGAAGTAGCATAAACAAATGTCATATCGTAAAATAACAGGATAAAAGAGTAGGAATATACTTAAACATTTAAACACATTTAAAGAAATGAAACACAGATTGTATAAAATGTTGTTTGTCGCAATTCTCTTCGTTTGTGGCACAACGTCAGCAATGGCACTGAATAATGCAAGTTTGGCTCGTACAATACTTGATAAGACAGCCAAAGTAGTTGGTCGTTCAGGAGGAGCAAGTGCTTCGTTTACGATGTCAAGTGCTTCAACGGGAACAATCTCAGGTACCATAGCGGTAAAGGGACGCAAGTTTAACGCTCGCACACAGCAAGCCATTGTGTGGTTTGATGGCAAAACCCAGTGGACGTATATGCGCAAGAACAATGAAGTAAACGTCAGTACTCCTACTATTGCACAACAGCAGACGATGAATCCATATACATTCATCAATATATATAAGAGTGGTTACAAACTCGCCACTCAAACTTCAGGGGCTAACCATCTGGTGCATCTTGTTGCACAAAACCGCAAACAAAGCATCCAGGAAATGTATATAACTATCAATAAGAATACATACATACCTTCTGTAGTAAAGATGAAACACGGCAACAAGTGGTATACCATTGCTATAAGCAAGTTTGCCGCCAAGAACCAGCCAAATAGTGTTTTTGTTTTCAACTCTAAGGATTATCCTTCAGCAGAGGTTATTGACCTTCGCTAATAAAGACATTATTTATGCAATCTCGTATTAGTTTTGTAGAGACGGTGAAGACACTTCTACGTCATCGCCGTCTCGCAGATAATCGCAGTTATAGTTCTGTCCAGAACAAGTCTGCCAAGGCTATGATATACATATCAATGGCCGTATGCATTATTTACCTAATGGGCCTATCTATAGCATTTGCAATGATAGCAAACGAATCACGCTCTATAACATCAGTAGAGCTGTTGTGCGTGTTACTACCATTTATTTTGTTGATAGATTTTGGTATGCGCTTCATTGCTCAGCAGACTCCTTCTCAGATAGTTCGTCCATATCTGCTGTTGCCACTCTCACAATATGCTTGTATTGACACATTCATATTCTCTTCACTATTCAACTGGGGAAATCTTATATGGCTAACATTTGTCCTGCCGTACATTCTTATGTCGACGATTTTCAGCTATGGTGTATTGACTTCATTAATATCCATTGTTTTTGTTATAATTATGGTACTTGCTAATAGCCAATGGTATTCAATAGCACGAACACTTATCAACGATTCCTTTGTGTGGTGGCTACTACCTGCTGGTGTTTACGCTATATTGGCAATGCCATTGTACATTGGAAGTGATGCCGGGTTCGACCAGTTTGGTGATTTCTTTTCATATATAGGTGAACTTATAGGACGTCACTCCCCTATTCCTTTAATCATAGCATTCGCATTCTTGGCTTTGCTTGTATATATAAACCGTAGATTGCAGTTTGTCTTTGTTATGCGAGAGCTTATGCGCTCGGACAAGAATACAACAATAAAGAACATAAACACATTTAGCTTCCTTGAGCGTTATGGCGAACTCGGAAATTTCCTTCAGCTGGAAGTTAAACTACTTATAAGGAATAAAAATCCACGTAAAGCCTTCCTTACAGGCATTGTTGCAGTATTATTAATAAGTACTGTTATCATTTTTACCGATGTATACGATTCAGATAGTATGACAGTATTTTGGGGATTGTACAACTTTATCATTTTGGGAGCTACAATCCTTGTTAGGGCTATGGGATATGAGGGCAATTATATAGATTGCCTACTTGTACATAAAGAAAAGATACTGACGCTTCTGGAAGCCAAATATATCTTCTATTCCATATTGTTGTTGCTGCCGTTCATATTAATGTTGCCAGTAGTAATCTCGGGAAAGTGGTCGCTATATATGCTTGTTAGTTTTATGGTTTTCACAATGGGATTTCAGTATCTTATTCTATTTCAAACTGCCGTATACAACAAGCAAGCGATACCTCTTAACGAGAAGCTTACAAGTAAAGGAGGACTTGATAGCAACTATATACAAACAGTTATAATGGCTATTGTTTTCATTGTACCTAATGGTATTGTAGGTTTTCTTCAGGCATTTTTCAGTAGCAATACAGCCTACTCTATATTATTAATAATGGGTATAGGATGCATTATTACCAATAAATTATGGTTGCGCAATGTATACAAACGCTTAATGAAACGCAAATACATCAATTTGGAAAGCTTTGTAGCTACACGTTAGCAAGGTATTATAATTGACGAACAAGAATGGGGCTTATAATTGCAGATTTGCAACTATAAACCCCATTTATAGTTAATAATTAAGAATAGTGAATTTATTGTTAATGATTTTGTTTCTAAATTCAAGCATTTAAGCTATCTTTGCCAACATAATTAATAAAAACAAACATATCCATTATATGAAGAAAAGAACGATTTGGACTATTGCATCAATTATGGGCTTCTCCTTTTTAGCTCTCTTGTTCTTGCAGTTGAAATATATCCAAGAAATGGTGGACATGAAAAAAGAGCAGTTTGACGAGTCTGTCAATCGAGCCCTCTACCAAGCATCACGCAATCTTGAACTCAATGAGACCTTGCGTTATCTTGAGAAGGATGTCAATGAAACAGAGCGGAGAGCTTTTAAGAAAGACTCTCTTGGAACCATTACTGGTAAAATAGACGGAAGTATTCAACAGTCGCACCAGTACTCAGTTACGGGTAAGGACGGAACTATCTACTCGTCGTTCGAGCTAAAGACTATAACAACAAAGCCTTCACAGATGCCCAAGGCGATGATTCTGCATACAGACAAAAACTCAATCAGTGAGGCTTCTAAGTCGCTTCAAGAGATTGTCAAGAATCGTTACATCTACCAGAAGGCCTTGCTTGACGAGGTGGTTTATTCCATTCTATATTCGGCTTCTGACAAGCCCTTAAAGGAACGTATTAACTTCAAATTGCTCGATCAGGACCTTAAAGCCGAATTGATGAACAACGGCATCAACATTACATATCACTTTACCGTATGTACACAAGATGGTCGAGAAGTATATCGTTGTCCTGAATATTCAGACGAAGGAGAGGAATTTACATATTCACAGGTCCTTTTCCGGAACGACCCTCAATCAAAGATGGGTGTAGTAAAGATTCACTTCCCGGATATGGGCGCCTACATCTTCTCGTCTGTCAAATTTATGATACCATCGGTTGCTTTCACCATAGTGTTGCTCGTTACCTTTATCTTCACAATATTTATAATCTTCAGACAGAAACGTTATACAGAGATAAAGAACGACTTTATTAACAATATGACACATGAGCTCAAGACGCCTATTGCCAGCATCTCGCTTGCAGCACAGATGATGAACGACGAAAGCGTGACAAAGAGTCCAACAATGATGAAACATCTTGGTCAAGTTATAAACGACGAGTCTAAACGCTTACGCTTCCTGGTAGAGAAAGTGCTACAGATGTCGATGTTTGACAGAAAGAAGGCTGTCTTTAAGAAAAAACGGCTCGACTTGAACGAAATGCTTGAAAACATTGCCAACTCGTTCACCCTGCGTGTTGAGCATACAGGTGGCAAAATCTATACAGAGATAGAAGCTGTCGACTCGGCTATATATGTTGACGAGGTGCACTTTCAAAATGTGATAAACAACTTGCTTGACAATGCTGTTAAATATCGTAAGCCCGACCAACCTGTAAACATTTTCCTGAGTACATGGAATGACGACGAGCACCTGTATCTGTCGGTTCGCGATACGGGTATGGGCCTTAAGAAGGACAATCTTAAGAAGGTATTCGACAAGTTCTATCGTGTACATACAGGCAATAGGCACGATGTTAAAGGCTTTGGTCTTGGATTGGCATATGTAAAAAAGATTGTTATGTTGCACAATGGCGACATCTCAATAGAAAGCGAATTTGGCAAAGGCACTAAGTTTACAATCAAACTTCCTGTTATTAAGGATTAAACAATTCGCTCTAACATACGTCTAAATGATAAAAACAGATAAAGAAACAATAACAAATAAAACCTTACAACTATGGATGAGAATTTGAAAATTTTACTCTGCGAGGACGATGAGAACCTCGGTATGCTCCTTCGCGAATATTTGCAGGCTAAAGGATATTCGGCAGAACTCTGCCCTGATGGCGAAGCTGGCTATAAGGCATTCATGAAGACAAAGTTCGACATCTGCGTTCTCGATGTTATGATGCCTAAGAAAGACGGCTTCACACTTGCTCAAGAGATTCGCCAAGCTAATGCAGAAATTCCTATCATATTCCTTACAGCCAAAACCCTGAAGGAAGATATTCTTGAAGGCTTCAAGATTGGTGCCGACGACTATATAACAAAGCCGTTCTCTATGGAAGAACTTGTCTTCCGTATTGAGGCCATATTGCGCCGTGTTCGTGGTAAAAAGAACAAGGAAAGCTCTGTTTACCACATCGGTCAGTTTACTTTCGACACTCAGAAGCAGCTCCTCTCTATTGGTGATAAGCAGACAAAGCTTACAACTAAGGAGAACGAACTCCTTGCTTTGCTTTGCAGCCATGCTAACGAGATTCTGCAGCGCGACTTCGCCCTAAAGACCATTTGGATTGACGACAACTATTTCAATGCTCGCTCTATGGACGTTTACATAACAAAGCTACGTAAGCACCTTAAGGATGACGACCAGATTGAAATTATCAACATCCACGGTAAGGGCTACAAGCTTATAACACCAGAAGAAGAATAATAGACATTCATATTCTTACACTCCATTACTAAACGATAAATCATACAGCCTCTATAAAAGAGGAATGTTGAGACAATTTAGTAATGGAGTGTTTTTATGTACAAAAGTTGCAGAGGGCGCAATAAATCATCAAATATCTCGTTATATTAAGTATGAAAATAAAGAATCTAATATTACAGATATTTATGATTTGCGCAGCAATGCATGCTAATGCGCAAAGTTTCACGCTGCAAGGACGTGTTGTCGACGAGTCGGGCAGCCCTGTGGAATTTGCCTCGGTTTCATGCCTTAAGCAAGGCAAAATGACTATGACATCGTTAAAGGGCGACTATAGTCTCCAACTCCATTCTGCCGATTCTGTTGAGGTAAGGTTCTCTATGATTGGTTATAAGACAAAAGTACGTGTATTGCGCCGTCCACGAGGCAAGCAGACATTACAGATTGTATTGTATAGCAACAACAACGAGATAGGTGAGGTTACGGTAACAGGTACACGTATACAGAGTGGTCAGACCCAAGAACTTAAGAAAGAGAACATTAAAAACCTACCCTCTGTAAGCGGCAACGCTGTTGAGGATCTTATACAAAGTCAAGCAGGCGTATCTACCCACAGCGAGCTGTCGTCGCAGTATAACGTGCGTGGCGGCTCGTTCGACGAGAATAGTGTATATATAAATAATGTAGAGGTTTATCGTCCATTCCTTGTACGCAGTGGACAGCAAGAGGGTATATCAGTCATTAATCCTGACATGGTGGAGAAGATAGAATTCTCTACAGGTGGATACGAGGCACGTTATGGCGACAAGATGTCGTCCGCTCTAAATATCACCTACAAGCGCCCCAGGCCCTTTGAAGCGTCTGTTTCAGCAAGTCTTCTTGGCGCAAGCGCATACGTTGGCGTAAGCAATAAGAAGGTGTCGTGGAGTAATGGATTGCGATATAAGACAACACGCAACCTCCTCGGCTCGCTTGACACTAAAGGAGAGTACAAACCATCGTTCATCGATTATCAGACATACTTTACTTATACCCCAAATGAGCGTTGGGACATAAACTTCCTTGGCAATATATCCAACAACCACTACAATTTTAGTCCGGAAGACCGTGAAACAAACTTCGGGACAATGGAGAACGTCAAGTCATTCCGTGTCTATTTTGACGGACAAGAAAAGGATGTATTCCGCACATTCTTTGGCTCGCTTGGTATAATGCGTCACATTGGTAAGAACACAAGTCTATCACTTATCGCTTCGGCTTTCAAGACGCGCGAACAGGAGAAGTATGACATTCAGGGACAATATTGGCTCACTCAGACAGAGACAAGCGAGAATCTTGGCGTCGGTACCTATTTCCAACATGCACGCAACTATCTTAATGCACATGTCGAGAGTATAAAGCTTTTACTAAGAACCAAGTATAAAAGACACGATCTTGAAGGAGCACTTACATTTAAGAAGGAACACATAAGCGAGAACTCTGTTGAGTATGAGATGCGCGACTCGAGCAACTACAGTATACCACATACGGGTAAAGATTTGTATATGATATATAGTATGCGAGCCAAGAACAAGCTGAATGCCAGCCGTTTAGAGGCATACATACAAGACACCTATCGCTTTGGAGGGGAAGAAGGCAGGTCGCATTACACTCTCAACTATGGTGTGCGTTTTGCCCATTGGAGCTACACAAAGGAAACAATACTTAGTCCGCGTGTATCTCTCGGTATTATCCCGTCATTCAATGAAAATGTAACAATGCGCTTTGCTGCAGGTATTTACTATCAGGCTCCCTTCTTTAAGGAGATTCGCGACACCACAACAGTCAATGGTATGACGTATGCCCAGCTCAACAAGAAGGCAAAGAGCCAACGTTCTATACATTTTATTGCCGGCTACGACTACCGCTTCAAACTCAACAATCGACAGTTTAAGTTTACGGCAGAGGCTTATTACAAATTGCTTGGCAATCTTGTGCCATATAGTGTCAACAACGTAAAGGTTGTCTACTATGGCAATAATGAGAGTAGCGGACATGCAGCAGGTTTGGATTTTAAGCTATATGGCGAGTTTGTACCTGGAACCGACTCATGGTTATCGCTTTCGCTTATGAGTACAAAGATGAAACTTAATGGTGTGTCGATTCCATTGCCAACAGACCAACGCTATGCTTTAAACTTGTTCTTTACCGACTACTTCCCTGGAACTAATCGTTGGAAAATGTCGTTGAAACTTGCATTTGCAGATGGCCTGCCTTTCTCGGCGCCACATAGAGAACTTGAGACTAACTCGTTTCGCGCCCCAGCATATAAGCGTGCCGATATTGGCTTAAGCTATCGACTTATAAACAATGCTGACAGACACAACAAGAAGACCCCATTACACAATCTGTGGCTTGGTGTAGAGTGTCTTAATCTTTTTGGTATCAACAACGTCAATTCATACTATTGGATAACGGATGTAACAGGTCAGCAGTATGCTGTACCTAACTACCTTACAGGAAGACAGCTCAACTTTAGAATATCAGTAGACCTATAGTGTACATAATCCGTATGAAGAATATCCACAACAGCATTATCTGTATGGCGTTGACCGCTTGCTTTTCAGGCACGGTCAACGCCCAAAACAATGTTATCAAATCAGACAATATAGCTTCGCTTCAGATTATTGCCGGCAACAAATGGCTATCCTTACCAATAATAAAACTTAATGGAACCGACCAAATAAACGTTTCCTTTGACGACCTTACTCACCAATATCGCCGTTATGCATACAAGCTTGAGCATTGCGAAGCCGACTGGACCGTATCCGATGGATTGTTTGAGAGCGACTATTGTGAAGGTTTCGCCGATGGCAATACCATTGAAGATGTAGAGGAATCAATCAACACAAACACTCTTTACACCCACTACAAATTCTCGATACCTAACGAGCGCTGCAAACCAAAAATAAGTGGCAATTATCGTCTGGCAGTATACAACGAGAACGAAGGCGATACAGTCTTCACTGCCTGCTTTATGATAGTAGACCCTCTTGTTAATGTGTCAATGTCGGTAACTTCGAATACAGACATCGATACCAATAAGAGTCACCAGCAGGTTGGCATGGCCATCAACTATCCTTCTATAAGGATAACAAATCCAAGCCAAGAAATAAAAACTGTGATCCTGCAGAATGGCGATTGGCATAACGCCCGTTGCAATGTACCTTCTCAATATCAAACCATTGATGGCATGAAGTGGGAACACAACAAAGCATTGATATTTGACGGCGGCAACGAATATCATAAGTTCGAGATACTCTCAGTCTCAAACCCTACACTCGGCATAGAAGACATATGGTGGGACGGCAGCGAGTATCATGCACGTGTATGGACCGACTTGCCCAGACCGAGCTATACATATGATGAAAACGCAAACGGAGCTTTTTATATACGCAATAGTGACAATATAGAGAATGACCGTGCATCCGAGTATGTTATTGTAGAGTTTCGCTTGCAGGCTCCACGACAGAAGGGAGATGTCTATATCAATGGCATGTGGACCAATAACCAATACATTCCACAATACATTATGACCTATAACGAGATTGATAGGCAATATGAGGCTAAGGTAAAACTAAAGCAAGGGTATTATTCGTATCGCTATGTAGTGGTTGATAATGATAGACCATTGCCCGTTACGTCTGAAGGAAACTTTTTCCAAACCGAGAATACTTACCAAGCATTAGTATATTATAGAGGCATTGGACAACGTGCAGACTTGCTTGTTGGATATAAGGACTTAAAATTCAAATGACGATGAAATACATTATAAATCAAAAAAAAACGGATTAAGACTTATTTCTTAATCCGTTTCTTTAGCTTTCCATCGTAATCAACAATTGTTTCTACCACATAATTAATAGAGGTCTCAGGAACTGCGAGAATAGCAATAAAGTGTATTCCTTCATTATCAGTTCTTAAAAACGACATATCACTGAGCACTGCCTGCTTGATAAATGTCTTTGGTACAACATCATTAAAGAATTCCTTTCGTAAATCGCTTGAGAACAACTTAGATGCTCCATTATAAATACTTAGGTTTATGATGTTGTCAAAATATATATTATCCACTTCTACTCCGTCTTCATTGTATGAAGCCTTTGCCACTTTGTATGTCGTAGGGTTTATCTGTACATAACAATGATAACGATCATCTCCGTAGTATATAACAGTGTCGCGCTTCACAACTTTATTTTGATTAACATGAAAAGTTGTTTTAGGAGCAAACATATCGAGATATGACGTATCATTAGTTTTTTTCAACTTCACCCTTTCTCCATTCTGATTGAGAAAAACAAACAAGTGTGCAGTCTGTTTTGCTATACGATATTTTACAATGTTGCCACCAAAAAGAACAAAGGAGTCACGCTCTATACGAAAATATGTAGGAGCACTTGTCGAATCAGGAAAATATACGGTATCGCCCTTTACAAGAAAGGCCACATCGTCATCGTCATCGTCAAGCCAAATACCTTGCAAATTCTTTTTAGCTGTCAAGTCTTCTTCAGTCTTTTCTTGTTTCTTCGTCTGACTTGTACATGCCAATAGAGCTAAGGCCAAGTCTGTACACAAGAAAGACACGAATATCTTTCTTAAATTAAACATATTGGGTTGTCTTCTTTTATGTCGTACAAAGGTAACATTTTTCGTGCGTAACAGCAAAACTATAAATAAAATTTAAGCATTTCATTGCTATTTTTGCCTTTTTAGTTTGCTACTCTGTTTTTATTTCGTAATTTTGCATTATGACAGATTTAGAAAGACATATATTAGAGCTACTGTTGGACAATGACTGTGTTATTGTCCCGGGGTTTGGTGGCTTTATGGCGCACAATCTGGCAGCTTCTTATAACGAGACCGACAATGTGTTCAATCCCCCTTCACGCACAATAGGTTTCAATCCAAGCTTGACTATGAACGATTCGCTTCTTGCGCAATCGTATGTTAATTGCTATGAAATAAGTTATCCCGAAGCACTTAGAAAGATTGAGCAAGACGTTGACACTCTAAAACACGATATAGAGCAAGAAGGCGGATATACAATATGCGGTTTGGGTAGAATTATTATGCTTGAGGATGGCAAATATGATTTCACTCCAGAAGCTTCAGGTTTGACAGCACCATACATTTATGGTTTTGGCTCCTTTGAAATACATAAACTTGAGGTTGACGAAAACTCTAAGGATGCCGATGTAGTAGAATCCAAGGACAAGGAAGCTACGATAAACGACAGTGTCGTTATTGGCGCCAAATCAATTTTTGCAGACAGCGTCACGCTTCCTACACCAAATAATGTAGAATCAAAAGAAAAGTCCGACAAGAAAGAAGAAATAGCTGTACGCATACCTATAAATGTTATTAAACATATAGCTGCGGCTTGCGTTGTTCTATTCATATTACTTTCATTCCCGGCTAAACTTGGTGAGGCAAGCACATCGCATCTCAAGCAGACGTCTATAGATACCAATCTATTGTATGAGATAATGCCTAAAGACATAACAAGTGGTAAGCCTAAGAGTTTGAACAACATTCAGCAGGTTGATTCTCTTGTAAAGTCCACCAATAGCTTGGATGACGAGACAGCAAAAGTCTCAACAAACGTAGAGGCACTGAAAAAGAAAGCATCGCTACCCTATTACAGCATAGTTCTTGCAAGTCGCATTACCAAAACAAATGCACAGGCTTATGTTGAGCAGCTGCACAAGAAAGGTATGATTGATGCGAATGTATATACTTCGGCAGGAAAGACCAAGATTATATACAAGAAGTTCAGCAATCGGGAAGAAGCCCAAAAGTTACAGCGCGAGTTGGAGACCAATAGTGAATTTGCAGGTTGCTGGATTACAGAGATAAAATAGGATTAACACCAATAGCATTTCATACAATAGACAAGCAGAATGAAGCGAGTAAGATGCCCTAAATGTGACAACTACATCACTTTCGACGAGAATAAATATAAAGAAGGACAGTCTTTAGTGTTTCAATGCCCACAATGCGGCAAGCAATTTGGCATACGTATAGGAGTGTCAAAGTTGCGCAACACTCAGAAGGAAGACAATCCTGAAGATAATGCCGACGGTAACAAGTATGGTTATATCACAGTTATAGAGAATGTTTTCCATTACAAGCAGGTGATACCCTTGCAGATGGGTGTCAACGTTATTGGAAGATACATGAAGAACAGTGGCGTAAATTGTGCCATTGAGACCAATGATCCAAGTATCGACATCAACCATTGCTCTATAACCGTTAATAGGGACAAGAAGGGAAAACTTAGATATATTCTTAAAGACGGTCCCAGCTATACCGGTACTTTTGTCGACAATGTTATATTAGGCGATCGCGAGCAACGCATAATAGAGAACGGCACATTGTTTACAATAGGTGCAACAAGTGTTATTCTGCATACTCAAGACGCCGAAGATCAGATTGAAAACAAGTAATCGAACTGCAAAATAAAATAAGCGCAGAACTCAAAACCAAAAGGTTTTTGTTCTGCGCTTTTATTTTATCCTTATGAGCAGCTTCTTTTATCCACGCATTTCTCTAAGCAAGTCCTTTTGATGCTCGGTAAGATTTGTTGGTAATGTAACGTTGTAAGAGATAATCAAGTCGCCAAATGTTCCGTCTCCCCTATCATATCCCTTGCCACGCAGACGAACTTTTGTGCCATTCTGTGTTTCAGGCTTTACTTTCAGTTTAAGCTTCTGTCCGTTACCAAGCTGTATAATCACCTCACCTCCAAGCAAGGCTGTATAGAGGTCTATATTCACACTTGCGTTCATCTCACCAGTATTCTGGCGTGCGCTATTGCGCGAACGTGTTGAACGGCCCGCCTTAGCTCCAAACAAGTCTTTAAAGAAGCTTGAGAAGCCACCTTCTTCGGTTCCAAACCCAGAGAAATCGAAGCCTTCAAATGGCGAACCGCCTCCTGAAGCTCCATCCGAACTCCAATAATAGTTGCCGTTACCTCCGCCTGCAGCTCCACCTTGTTGTGCATAAGCATCGGCTTCACGCCATTTCTCACCGTATTGGTCGTACTTCTTACGCTTATCTGGATCCGAAATTACATCGTAAGCCTCGTTAAGAGCTTGAAACTTAGCTTTGGCCTTCGGATCGTTGGGGTGCAAGTCGGGATGAAACTGCTTTGCACGTTTGCGGTACGCCTCACGCACCTGATCTTGTGGAATGTTCCTGTCAACGCCAAGTATCTTATAATAGTCAATAAATGCCATAACTAACCCTCCTTTTCTTTATTCTACTTATCTATACGAGTATCACCATCGCTATATAGCAACAGTCATCTCTCAAATAATGCAGAGCAAATTATGTGCCCAAAAACACTTATTAAACTATTTAAACAGACTACGGAATGTAGTTGGTATTGGTGTGGCAAACTCCATACGTTCGCCAGTCACAGGATGAGTAAAGCACAACATATAGGCATGTAGACAGAGTCGATGAATTGGATCGTCACCATTTCCATATTTGGTATCTCCGCATACAGGATGTCCCATGTCTGCCGAGTGAACACGTATCTGATTTTTACGTCCTGTTTCAAGACGATATTCCACAAGCGAATGTTCTGTTGTGCGATTAAGCACATGATAGTGGGTAACGGCATACTTGCCTCCATTGTCTATAGGTGACGAATATGTTATATAAGCCTTGCTGTCTTTAAGCCAGTTGGCTATCGTGCCATTATCGTTCTCCATCTCTCCGCTTACTACAGCTACATAGCGACGGTCGTAAACAATCTGGTGCCAATTGTGCTCCAGTATCTGCTCTGTATCGATATCCTTAGCGTATACCATAAGGCCGCTTGTATCGCGGTCAAGACGATGTACCACATGTGCACGACATTTCTGATGCGACTTGTTAAAATAATCGTCAAGCAATTTCTTGACATTAAGCGATGAATGTCCTGCAGCCATAGACAAGATGCCGATATTCTTCTCTATCACAACGAGCCAACGATCTTCATACACAACCTTTACGTATTGGCTTTTGAATGTGTTTTTGCTTTTGTGGCGGCTAATAGAAACCTTGTCGCCTACTTTAAGGCTTAAGTCAAATTGTGTTACTACTTTGCCGTTTACCTTTATGCCGCGTCCTTGCAGGGTAGCCTTTATCTTGTTACGGCTCTCCTTGACATTACTAATTAAGTACTCAAGTAGCGGGGCTTCCGTACCCGATGCCACTACAAGTTGTTTGTAGTCTCCTGCTTGAGGTGCAAGCGAATTGAATTTGTTTTGTCTTGCCATATATATATATTTATTCCTTTCAAAGTTTATGCAAAGATACTCATTATTCTTTGGATTTATCAATGTTTTTAATTAATTTTGCATATTTAAATTAGCGAGTAAGCATCTCGCTAAACGTAAAGGGAAAAGGTAATGAACAAAAAGAAAATCTCAAGAATAATAGCATTAGCTTTCTGTGTGTTGGCAATGCTTCTTTCAGCGTGTTCGAGTAAAGACGAGAACGCTGCAGAAGAACGTATGATGGCATTTGCCCAGCATTATTTCAATCTGCGTTATAAGCAGGCAGCCACATATTGTACAGAAGGTTCCTTGAAATGGCTTAAGTACAGAGCGGCTAATATCAATCAGTACGATTTGGATTTTCTCAACTCGCAACCTGATTCTGCGGTTTGTACTATTGATGATTTTTCGTACGAAACCGACTCTGCTAAAGCACGCATTAGTGTAAAGAACTTCTTAAAGTCCGACTCTGTAGGCAAGAGAGGAGTTATAATTGACGAGCAATCATTCAATATTCCAATGAGACGTGTCGGTGATGAATGGCTTGTACAATTAGATAGTCTGCTATAGCCTCCCAATCTTTCCCCTTTCGCAAGCAATATACGTAATACTCAGATTTATAATAGATTACAGAAATGATAAGTGTCGAGAATTTGACGGTGGAATTTAGTGCCAAGCCACTATTCCGCAATGTCAGCTTTGTTGTGAACGATCGCGATCGTATTGCTCTTGTTGGCAAGAACGGAGCCGGCAAGTCTACAATGTTGAAAATCATTTGTGGCCTGCAAAGCCCAACAGAGGGTCGTGTGTCTGTCCCGACAAATACTACGGTAGGTTATCTTCCACAAGTAATGGTTCTTCAGGACAACACCACTGTTAAGGAAGAAGCACGCAAGGCTTTCTCTGAAACTATAAAGATGAAGGAACGTATTGACGATCTTAACCGTCAATTGACCGAACGTAACGATTATGAGTCGGAGAGCTATACCGAACTTGTTGAACTCTTCACTCAAGAACACGACCGTTTCCTTATGCTTGGTGGAGACAACTATGAGGCAGAGATAGAGCGTACACTTATTGGCTTGGGCTTCACTCACAACGATTTCAATCGCCCCACGAGCGAGTTTAGCGGTGGTTGGCGTATGCGCATTGAATTGGCAAAGATACTTCTTCGCCATCCGGACGTGTTGCTTCTTGACGAGCCCACCAACCACTTGGATATTGAGAGCATCGGATGGTTGGAGCGTTTCTTGCAGCAAAGTGCAAAGGCTGTCATTCTTGTAAGTCACGACCGTGCGTTTATTAATAATGTAACAAATCGTACTATAGAGATATCATGTGGTCAGATCAACGACTATAAGGTAAAATACGACGAGTACGTAAAGCTTCGCCTTGAACGCCACGAACAGCAACTTCGTGCCTACGAGAACCAGCAAAAGGAAATAGCCGATATAAAAGACTTCATTGAGCGCTTCCGTTATAAGCCAACAAAGGCTGTACAGGTGCAGAGCCGAATTAAGCAACTTGAGAAAATTGTACCTATTGAGGTCGACGAGATAGACAATTCATCAATGCATCTTAAGTTTCCCCCATGTCTACGTTCCGGCGACTATCCTATCATCTGCCAAGATTTGGGCAAGACATACGGCACACACAATGTGTTCTCTGATGTCAATCTTACCATAAAGCGTGGCGAAAAAGTGGCGTTTGTGGGCAAGAATGGTGAGGGTAAGTCTACCCTTGTCAAGTGTATAATGGGTGAGATACCGTTCGATGGGAATCTCAAGGTTGGCCACAACATACAGATAGGCTACTTTGCTCAAAACCAAGCCCAATTGCTTGATGGCGAGCTAACCGTCTTTGAGACCATAGACAATGTGGCCAAAGGCGATATACGCTTAAGAATAAAGAACATCCTTGGCTCGTTTATGTTTGGGGGCGAGGCCATAGACAAAAAGGTAAAGGTGCTCTCAGGTGGCGAGCGTAGCCGACTGGCCATGATACGATTGTTGCTCGAGCCCGTAAACCTGCTTATCCTTGACGAGCCCACCAACCACCTTGACATACAGTCTAAGGAGGTGCTTAAAGAAGCCATTTTAGCCTTCGACGGCACGGCTATAATTGTTAGCCACGACCGCGAGTTCCTCGACGGATTGGTATCAAAGGTATACGAGTTTGGAGGAGGAAAAGTGAAAGAGCACCTTGGAGGTATCTACGATTATCTGCGCTCGCGCAATATGGAGAGTCTAAACGACTTAAATTCCACATCGGTGTTTGCAAAAAACGCTTCAGATGACAACAAGAAGAAAGCCGACTCTTCTGACGTTCCTTTTACAGGCAACCAATCTTCAAAGATTAGCTACGCCGAACATAAGGAACAGCAGAAGAAGATCAGGAAGGCGGAGAAACTCGTAGAAGAGTCGGAGAAGAAAATCAGTGTAATGGAACAGCGCTTAAAAGAACTCGATACCATCCTCTGTACCCCAGAAGGAGCATCCGATATGGACGTGGTAAACGAGTACACTTCCATAAAGCAGCGCATGGACGAAGAAGAAGAACGTTGGACCTTGCTTTCCGAGGATCTTGAGGCCTTAAAGGCAAATTAATATCGTCAAAATAACGATAAATATATACAACGTGCATAAATATACCAATATAACATTATAAATCCATTAAAAGTTGGCAAATAATAAGTGTTTCAAAAGAAAATTTGTAACTTTGCCATTGATTTGTATGGGTTTGCATATTTTCTGCTATAAAAATGCGGAGATTGCGTGACAATAATATTAATATAAAGAAAACACAGAGCTGATGAAGGTAGCGATATTGAAATATAATGCTGGAAATATCTGTTCGGTGGTTAATGCGCTTGAGCGAATCGGGTGCAATCCTATCCTAACCGACTCAGCAGAAGAACTACAGAGTGCCGACAAGGTTGTATTTCCAGGACAAGGCGCTGCAGGACAGACGATGAGGTATCTTAAAGAGCATAGGCTTGATAGTCTTGTTTGCAGTTTGCAACAGCCAGTTCTTGGTATTTGCATTGGTCAACAGCTCCTTTGTCGACATTCCGAAGAAGACAATACCGATTGTTTAGGTATATTCCCGGTAGATGTGAAGAAATTCAAGCCGAGCCTTGCAACCGATAAAATTCCTGCTATGGGATGGAATGAGATACACACTCTCAGCACTCCATTGTTTGCAGGCATCACCCCTAAGGATTTTGTGTATTTCGTTCACAGCTACTATGTACCGGTATGCGATTTTACGATTGCTCAATCCGACCACATATTACTTTTCAGCGCAGCACTCCATAAGGATAACTTCTACGCAACCCAATTTCATCCCGAAAAAAGTGGAAGAGTTGGCGAGTTATTATTGGAGAACTTCTTGAAGTTATAGTAGTTAATATATAATTTATGTGCGTATGATTGATTTAATACCAGCAATCGACATAATAGGAGGCGAATGTGTGAGGCTTACAAAAGGCGATTATTCACAAAAGAAGGTGTATAATGCCAATCCAGTGGCTGTTGCACAAGAGTTTGCCGGTATGGGGTTTAAGAGGTTGCATATGGTCGATTTGGATGGAGCCAAGTCTAAGCATGTAGTCAATGCAGATGTATTACATGCTGTAGCACATACAACCAATCTATGTGTCGATTTCGGAGGCGGCATCAAGACCCAAGAGGATATGGACAGGGTTTTTGACAATGGTGCCCAGATGGCTACGGTTGGAAGCATTTCCTATACCGCCCCCTCCACCTTCGAAGACTGGATTAAGCGATACGGACACAACCGCATCATTCTTGGCGCAGATGTACGCAACAAGAACATCGCCATTAATGGCTGGCTCAACAATACCGATTGCGATGTGTTCCAGTTTATAGACCACTATCGGCAAAAGGGCATAACAAAAGTGCTTTGTACAGACATCTCTAAAGATGGTGCTCTTGGAGGTACTTCAATAGATTTGTACAAGCAACTGATGCAGCGATTCCCCGATTTGTATCTCATTGCAAGCGGAGGCGTTTCGTCTGCCGAAGACATAATAAGCTTAGACGAGGCTGGCATACCTGCCGTCGTGTTTGGCAAGGCCTACTACGAGGGCCTTATAGATATTAACAAAATAAGACATTTGCTCTATGGGATTGGCTAAACGAATTATTCCTTGTCTGGATGTTAAGGATGGCACTACTGTCAAGGGTGTCAACTTTGTCAATCTTCGCAATGCCGGCGACCCTGTCGAGCTTGCCAGACAATACAGCGAGCAGGGAGCCGACGAGCTGGTGTTCTTGGATATTACCGCAAGCGCTGATGGACGCAAGACATTCACCGATATGGTTGGCAAGGTGGCTCATGTCATCAATATACCATTCACAGTTGGTGGCGGAATAAACGCTTATGAAGATGTTGAGCGACTGTTGTATGCCGGAGCCGACAAGGTTAGCATCAACTCTGCAGCCATACGCACACCTCATCTTATAGACAAGATAGCGGGCAGCTTTGGTTCACAAGTGTGTGTGTGCGCTATAGATGCGCGAATTGAGGCCGACGGCGAGTGGTACTGTTACGTTAAAGGCGGACGCGAGCGTACCGATTTAAAGCTCTTTGATTGGGCTGCCGAAGTGGCAGACCGTGGTGCTGGTGAGATTCTCTTTACAAGTATGAATCACGACGGCGTAAAGCAAGGCTTTGCCAACGAAGCTTTGGATACACTTGCCGATAGAGTTCATATTCCGGTTATAGCAAGTGGCGGAGCCGGATGTAAGGCCGATTTCTATGATGCCTTTGCTAAAGGAAAGGCAGATGCGGCATTGGCTGCAAGTGTGTTCCACTTTGGCGAGATAAAGATACCAGAGCTTAAAGAGTACCTTCAACAAAGGGGCGTAAAAGTTAGAATCTAAATGGTTTAAACTATTTTATATTAATTGCTTATGGAGATAGATTTTAAGAAACAAGGCGGACTTGTTCCTGCCATAATTCAAGACAATATAACAAACAATGTCCTCATGCTTGGCTATATGAACGAGGATGCGTACGAGCAGACACTCAAGACCGGCAAGGTTACGTTCTGGAGCCGAAGCCGCCAATGTCTATGGACAAAGGGCGAGACATCTGGCAACTTCTTGAATTTGGTAAGCATAAAGAGCGATTGCGACAACGACACCCTACTTGTTAGGGTCAATCCCGTAGGTCCGGCTTGTCATCTTGGCACAGATACATGTTGGGGCGAGAAAAACGAGACCAACCCATTGTTGTTTCTCACCGAGCTTCAAGACTTTATCAATAAGCGACACGAGGAGATGCCGGAAGGTTCCTACACCACCTCGCTCTTCAAGGACGGATTGAACAGAATGGCTCAAAAGGTTGGCGAAGAGGCACTTGAGGCTGTTATCGAAGCAACCAACGGAACCAACGAGCGTCTCATATACGAGGCGTCAGACATGTTCTATCATCTTATAGTATTATTAACAAGCAAAGGTTTGCGCATTGAGGATATAGCCAAAGAGTTGCAAGTGCGCCACGATCCTAATTGGCACAAACATTAATTATCATATATGCTAATAGATTACAAGAAAGCAAATATATACCAGGCAGACGAAAGTATTCTTAAGAATGTCGACTTTCATGTTGACGAGGAACAGTTTGTCTATGTTATAGGCAAGGTGGGCTCTGGCAAGTCGTCCTTGTTGAAGTCCTTCTATTGTGAGGTCGACTTCGACAAGACCGATGCAGAGAAGGCTGAAGTGTTGGAGCGCAATCTTCTAACCCTTAAGCGCAAGGACATCCCTGCCCTACGCAGAGAGATGGGTATCATCTTCCAGGACTTCCAGCTTCTGCACGACCGTAGCGTCAAGCAGAATCTCCAGTTCGTGCTTAAAGCCACTGGATGGAAGTCGCATAAAGAGATAGACCAGCGCATACTTAAGGTTCTTGAGGCTGTCGGCATGCAAGACAAGAGCAACCGTCTTCCGCACGAACTCTCTGGTGGCGAGCAGCAACGTATAGCCATCGCTCGTGCTCTGCTCAACCAGCCTAAGATCATTATTGCCGACGAGCCAACCGGCAATCTCGACCCCGATACTGCCGAGAAGATTGTAGGTTTGCTATACGAGATTAGCCACTCGGGGACGTCTGTGGTGATATCCACCCACAACCTGGCAATGATCAACAAGTTCCCGGGTCGTGTATACAAATGCTCAGAGCATACCCTTAAAGACATAACCAAGGAGTATGACAACCAGTAATTTAACGTTTGAATAGAAAATAAAAATAATAATATTATGAAAGTAATGAAGTTTGGTGGTACCTCAGTTGGTACCGCAGAGCGCATGAAATCTGTAGCCTCAATGGTTTCAGAGTCAGGCGAACAAGTGTTTGTTGTTCTTTCAGCTATGTCTGGCACAACCAACTCGCTCGTAGAGATTTCCAATTATCTCTATAAGAAGAATTCTGATGGTGCCAACGATGTAATCAACAATCTTGAGCGAAAGTACATGGAGCATGTGGAGGAACTTTATTCTACCGACGAATACAAGCAGCGCACCCGCGAGTTCCTGGCTACGAAGTTCAACTATCTCCGTTCTTTCACCAAGGACCTCTTCACAAGCTTTGAGGAGAAAAACATTGTTGCTCAGGGCGAGATAATGAGCACAAACATGGTGGCCAACTATCTTGAGGAGAGAGGCGTCAAGGTTTGTCTCTTGTCTGCTTTCGACTTTATGCGCACAGACAAGAACGCAGAGCCCGACTCTCAGTACATCAAGGAGAAGCTTACAGCCATTATGAAAGAGAATGAAGGCTACCAGGTATACATCACACAGGGCTTTATCTGCCGCAACGCTTACGGCGAGGTAGACAATCTGTTGCGTGGTGGCAGCGACTTCACCGCTTCTCTTATTGGTGCAGCTCTGCCAGCCGAAGAAATTCAGATATGGACCGACATCGACGGTATGCACAACAACGACCCGCGTGTTGTCGACAAGACCGAGGCTATACGCCAGCTCAACTTTGAGGAGGCTGCCGAGCTTGCCTACTTTGGTGCCAAGATTCTTCACCCAACATGTGTTCAGCCAGCCAAGTTTGCAGGCATCCCGGTTCGCCTCAAGAACACATTGGACCCAAAAGCCGAAGGTACCATCATAGACAACGTTCTTCTTAAGGGCAAAATCAAGGCTGTTGCCGCCAAGGACAATATTACTGCCATCAAGATCAAGTCGAGCCGTATGCTCTTCGCTACCGGTTTCTTGCGCAAGGTGTTCGAGATATTCGAGTGCTACCAAACACCCATCGACATGATTACCACCAGCGAGGTAGGTGTGTCTATGAGTATTGACAACATCACACATCTTAACGAGATAGTAGATGAGCTTAAGAAGTATGGCACCGTTACCGTCGACTCCGATATGTGTATTGTCTGTGTGGTAGGCGACCTCGATTGGAGCAACCTCGGCTTCGAGACATTGGTTCTTGATGCCATGAAGAACATACCTGTGCGTATGATTTCGTATGGCGGTAGCAACTATAACATTTCGTTCCTCATCAAGGAGTCAGATAAGAAGAACGCACTTCAAAGCCTGTCGGACGTACTGTTCAACAACAAGTAGTCGAAGCGTTTCTATATGTCGCACATAAAATTTGCAAAAGATGTTTTCAGTAGATAAGTTTAACACAGTTCAGACCCCATTTTATTATTACGACACACAGCTGTTAAGTAAGACATTAAAGACGATACAAGAAGAGAGTGGCAAGTATCCCAACTTTCATGTACACTATGCGGTTAAGGCTAATGCCAACCCTAAGGTTCTTCGTATAATACGTCAGTATAATTTGGGAGCCGATTGTGTTAGCGGCGGAGAGATAAAGGCGGCCTTGGAGGCTGGCTTTTCTTCCGACGGTATAGTCTACGCGGGTGTTGGCAAAAGCGATTGGGAGATTAAGTTGGGTATCGACAACGAGATTCAATGTTTCAATGTCGAGTCTACAGCCGAGCTTGATGTCATTGCTGCCTTGGCAAAAGAGGCAGGCAAGGTAGCAAGAGTGGCTTTCCGTATTAATCCTAACATCGGTGCCCACACCCATGCAAACATCACAACAGGTCTTGCCGAAAACAAGTTTGGTATAGCTATGCAGGATATGATTCCAGTAATTGAGCATGCCAAGACATTGGACAACATAAAGGTTATGGGGCTGCACTTCCACATCGGATCGCAAATTCTTGACATGGGCGACTTCAAGGCTCTTTGCAATCGCATAAACGAGCTGCAGACCTTGCTCGCACAGCACAACATCTATGTAGAAAACATCAATGTAGGTGGTGGACTTGGCGTTAGTTATGACAATCCCGACCGCGAGCCAATACCCGATTTCAAGTCTTATTTCAAGACGTATGCCACGCATCTCCGTCTTCGTGACGGACAGCAGGTACACTTCGAGCTTGGACGTGCGGTTGTTGCTCAATGCGGATCGCTCATCACTCGCCTTCTCTACGTCAAGCAGGGCACATATAAGAAGTTTGCCATCGTCGACGCAGGTATGACCGACCTCATACGTCCTGCTCTCTACCAGGCGTTGCACAAAATACAGAACATCAGCAGCAATGAGCCAGCCGAGACATACGACGTGGTTGGACCTATCTGCGAGTCGAGCGATGTCTTTGCCAAGGCCATCGACCTAAACAAGTGTCATCGTGGCGACTTGATAGCGATACGCTCTGCCGGTGCCTATGGCGAGATTATGGCAAGTTCGTACAACTGCCGACCATTGCCTAAAGGCTATATTTCTGAAGATTTCAAATAAATATGATAATTGATACTTTATCAATAATTGCGTGTTTAATAATAGTGCTGCTTACAGCCACATCGCTCTTTGCCAATCCTTTCATTCGCCGGATACAGCAGAAAGGATACGTCGACCCGCAACTTGTCGATGAGCAGCACTTACCCAACGTTACGGTGCTTGTGCTTGCCAACAACAATGCACAGGCGCTTGATGCCCATCTGCCATTGCTACTTACCCAGGACTATCCGGCAGAATACGAGGTAGTTGTTGTGGGCGAGCAATCCGACTTGCATGTGGAGACTACCATTAAGCAGTTTGCTCAAAACAAGCATCTTTATGCCACATACATTCCTCCGCGCTCTTTGTTCATGAGCAAGAAGAAGTTGGCTGTGGCTTTAGGTGTCAAGGCTGCTCATTTCGATTGGGTTCTACTTCTCGACTCTAATAGCCATCCTGTGTCCGACACTTGGCTCAAGTCCATGGCAAGCCACATGGACCTTGACGCCAACTTGGTTATAGGATATAGCAATTACGATCAAGACACAAAATCCTACTATCGTTTCGACCGATTGCGCAACGACTGCTACTTGCTTAGATGTGCGCAGCGCTCCATAGCCTATCGTGCCAATGGTGTAAACATTGCTTTCCGCAAGTCCGAGTTTATCGAGAACGACGGCTATCGGGGCAACCTGCACCTTGTCAATGGCGAGTACGATTTTATTGTCAACAAGTATGCCCGTCCCTATTCTGCGCGAATAGCAATAGAGCCCGACGCTTGGGTTCGTGAGGAGACGCCTACCCCTAAAACCTGGCACGACCGCAATATATGCTATGCCAGCGTGCGCAAGTGTCTTCAACGGTCGTTTGGCATAAAGGCGCTGTTCAATATAGACCTTACAATGATGCATCTCAACTATACATTGTTGTTGCTGTCTATTGTCGCGTCTGCCATCCTGCACAATTGGCTTGTGCTTGCTGTCGCATCCTTGGCTCTAATCCTTACCTTGGTGTTGCGCACTATGGCGGCAAAGAAAGTATACCGACAGTTTGGCGAGCACATCGCAAGTTGGAAAACCGTGTTTTACGAACTATACATTGTGTGCCACTCGTTGGCTACAAACATAAGATACACTAAGTCTGACAAGAGAGATTTCACGACGCATAAGCTCTAACATGAGAGTAAAGTACATCATACCGTCTAACCAACATTTGGATTGTATTAATCTTAAAATGTATGAGTTGCTTTGTCATGAACTACAAACTCATGACAAGGTGGATATTGTGGACTCCAATCCCGACATCGTTCATATATTTGGCATGTGGGATGCCCATCATTCTGGTTGTGTCGACAGGTATCGTAGCATAGGCGTACCCGTTGTTTTCACATGCATTGAGGGTATATCTCCGCTTGTCAACGCAGAGGGTTATACCACCAAAAACATGTCCATATGCCTTGCTCTTAAGAGCATAAGCAAGTCGAAGACTATTGTGCACGTGTGCGGAGCAGCCGAAGACGCGTTAGTAAAACAAATTGCAAAGAACACAGATACCCTACAGATTCTGAATCCATACGTCACCTCGCTCGTTACAACCCAGCTAATGAGCGAGGCGTTCTGCAATCTGTACGTTTCGGCGATTCAAGACAACGAAGCCCGACTAAAGCACGATATAGACCGTTATATCGAGCGCATGGGTGTTGACGACAGGTGTATTAATGATATATGTGCACGCATATTATATATACGCAAGCGCTATAAAATGCAGAACATCCCTTACCCATACCTCACAGAGACGGCGGATGTCATGACCCGAAGCAACTACGACGAGAATCTAATGAGATCGACATTGGAGAAAATGAAACTATCCAAATTTGCCGCTTTCACAATGTCGCTATTACGAAACAAGGCTAATCTTACCGAAGGCTTCATGCCATTAGCAAGCCTTGACGGTAAGGAGGTTGAACGAATGGAGAACGTAACGATACAACAAAATTAAAGAATAGATCTATTTATGGCAAACAATATTAAACTATCTGCGCTCGACTTGAAGTACTTGCAGCTACTTGCACAGTCGTTCCCTAATATCTCGGAAGCAAGTACCGAGATAATAAACTTGCAGGCAATACTCAATTTGCCTAAGGGCACCGAGCATTTTCTTGCCGACGTACATGGCGAGTATGAGGCGTTTCAGCATATCCTGAAGAATGCTTCAGGAAACATACAACGCAAGGTTAGCGAGTTGTTCGGCAACACAATGCGCGAAGCCGACTTGAAAGAACTTTGCACACTTATCTATTACCCCGACCAAAAGCTCGAGCTTATCAAGGCATCCGAGCCCAACATCAACGACTGGTACCACATCACCATACACCAGCTTGTGTCCGTGTGTCGCCTTGTGTCGAGCAAGTATACACGCTCTAAGGTACGCAAGGCGTTGCCTAAGGATTTCTCGTACATAATCCAGGAACTTCTACACGAGCGTACCGACGATGTCAACAAAACCGATTATGTAAATGTTATTATTGACACCATCATCACTACTGGCCGTGCCGACGATTTCATTATTGCCATATCCAATGTAATACAGCGTCTGGCTATCGACCAGCTTCATATCCTTGGCGACATCTACGACCGCGGACCGGGAGCCCACATCATCATGGACACTCTGTCGCAGTATCATTCGTGGGATATACAGTGGGGCAACCACGACATCCTTTGGATGGGTGCCTTGGCTGGCAATCGTGCCTGTCAGTGCAATGTTATACGTCTGTCGCTGCGCTATGCCAACCTCACAACACTTGAGGAGGGCTATGGCATCAACCTCGTTCCGCTCGCCACATTTGCCATGGAGACCTATGGCAACGACCCATGCGAGGAGTTCCAGCCCAAGATAGCCTCTGCCGATTCGGCTCACATCGACCAAAAGACAAGCCGTCTTACAGCCCTTATGCACAAGGCCATAACCATCATCCAGTTTAAGGAGGAGGCCGCCATCATCAAGCGCAACTCAAGCTGGAAGATGAAGGACCGTCTCTTGTTCCACAATATCGACTACGCTAAGGGCACAATAACGCTTGACGGAAAGGAGTATCCGCTCAAAAGCAATTCCTTCCCCACTATCGACCCCAACCACCCCGACCGCCTCACGCCAGAGGAGAAGCAGCTCATGGACAAGCTCAACCACTCGTTTCAGGTATCCGAAAAGCTTCATAAGCACATCAATATGATTCTGCGACATGGTTGCATGTATGCCATCTTCAACAACAACCTGCTGTTCCATGCCTCTATACCTCTCAATGCCGATGGCACGCTTAAGGAAGTAGAGATAGCTCCTGGCATAAAGAGCTCGGGCAAAGAATTGTTCAATAATATAGGTATGTTGATACGCACCCCCTTCCAGACCGACTCTACCGAGGAAGAGCGCAAGTATGCCACCGACTACTTCCTCTATCTATGGTGCGGACCGGATAGCCCATTGTTCGACAAGTCGAAGATGGCAACCTTCGAGCGCTACTTCATAGCCGACAAGGTTACACACAACGAGGAGAAGGGCAACTACTTCAAACTGCGCGACAACGAGCAGATTGTAGACAACATAATGGATGCCTTCGAGGTTACAGGCGCCAATCGCCATATCATCAACGGCCATGTGCCGGTACATGTATGCAACGGCGAGAATCCAATTAAGGCCAACGGCAAGCTTATGGTTATCGACGGCGGTTTCTCGCAGGCATACCATAAGGAGACTGGTATTGCCGGCTACACCCTTGTCTATCACAGCCGTGGATTTGTACTGGTGCAGCACGAGCCGTTCACGTCTGCCTTGGACGCTATCCAGAAGTGCAGCGACATCAAGTCGACAACGCAGATTGTCGAGATGTCTGCCCACCGTATGCGTGTTGCCGACACCGACATAGGCCATGAGCTTAGCAAGCAAATCAAGGAGCTTGAGCGCTTGTTGTACGCCTATCGCCACGGATACATCAAGGAGGTTATACCCAACAAGTAGGAGGCTTATGCCTCCTACCCTCCCCACAACTAATATGCAGCTGTAAGTAAACACACATCCCCTATAATAATATTTTCAGTAATAAAAATAAATTAGCTTTAATTATGAACAGAACTATCATTACAGTAGTAGGCAAGGACACCAAGGGTATCATTGCAAAAGTGTGTACCTATCTTGCCGACAACAACGTAAACATCCTCGACATCTCTCAAACCATCGTGCAGGAGTATTTCAATATGATGATGATTGTCGACATGACCAAAATGGAGAAGCCTTTCGTCCAGGCTGCCGAAGAACTTACACAGCTTGGCGAGAGCGTTGGCGTGCAGGTTAAGTGCCAGCGCGAGGAGATTTTTGATGTAATGCATAGAATCTAAGGTCATATAACAACATACAAACACTTGCAGTATGATTAACATCAACGAGGTTATCGAAACCAACAAAATGATAGAGCAGGAGAACTTCGACGTGCGCACCATCACTATGGGCATAAGCCTTATGGACTGCGTCAGCGACGACCTCCCTACCCTCTGCAACAATATCTACAACAAGATAACGCGTCTCGCCAAGAATCTTGTAAGCACCGGCGAGCAGATATCAAAGGAGTTTGGCGTGCCTATCGTAAACAAGCGCATCGCCATCACTCCTATTGCCCTTGTGGGCGGAAGCGCCTGTAAGACATCCGACGACTATGTGGAGCTTGCCCGCACCCTCGACCGTGCGGCTAAGGCTGTAGGCGTAAACTTCCTCGGTGGCTATTCGGCTATCGTATCAAAAGGCATGACCCACAGCGACGAGCTTATGATACGCTCAATACCTAAGGCTCTCGCCGAGACCGACCTCATTTGCAGTTCGGTCAATATAGGCTCTACAAAGACGGGCATCAATATGGATGCCGTACGTCTTATGGGCGACATCGTGCGCCAGACAGCCGAACATACCAAGGAGCGCATGTCCATAGGTTGCGCCAAGCTTGTTGTCCTTTGCAACGCTCCCGACGACAACCCCTTTATGGCTGGCGCCTTCCATGGCGTTAGCGAGCCCGATGCCGTTATAAGCGTGGGTGTAAGCGGACCGGGCGTTGTTAAGTATGCCTTGGAGCAAGTACGTGGCGAAAGCTTCGAAGTGCTTTGCGAGACAATCAAGCGCACCGCCTTCAAGATAACACGTGTAGGCCAGCTTGTGGCAAAGGAGGCATCACGCCGACTTGGCATACCCTTCGGCATTATCGACCTCTCGCTTGCGCCAACTCCTGCCGTAGGCGATTCTGTAGCCGACATCCTTCGCGAAATAGGTCTTGAGCATCCTGGTGCGCCAGGCACAACGGCGGCTCTTGCCTTGCTCAACGACCAGGTAAAGAAGGGCGGCATCATGGCATCTTCTTATGTAGGTGGTCTTAGCGGTGCCTTTATCCCCGTGAGCGAGGACCAGGGTATGATAGACGCTGTAGAGGCAGGTGCCCTTACCATAGAGAAGCTCGAGGCTATGACGTGTGTCTGCTCTGTAGGTCTCGACATGATAGCTATCCCCGGCGACACACCGTCTACCACCATTGCCGGCATCATTGCCGACGAGGCAGCCATAGGTATGATCAACCAGAAGACTACAGCCGTGCGCATCATCCCTGCCATCGGCAAAAAGGTTGGCGACAAGGTCGACTTTGGCGGACTCTTGGGCTATGCCCCCATTATGCCTGTCAACACCTTCTCTTGCCAGCCGTTCGTAGATCGTGGTGGACGCATACCGGCTCCAATCCATAGTTTCAAGAACTAACATTATTAAGAATTATCTAAATGCTCAACAACAATACCATTTGCGCCATCGCTACCGCCCCTGGTGGTGCCATTGGCATTATTCGTATCTCAGGCTCCGAAGCCATTAGTATAGCCGACAGGATTTTTCGTCCTGTCGGCTCCACTCTTTCTTTGTCAGAGCGTAAGGCGTATACCCTTGCCTTCGGCAATATAGTCAATGCCAACAACGACGTTATCGACGAGGTGCTCGTATCCATTTTCCGCGCGCCTCATTCGTATACCGGCGAGGACTCTGTGGAGATTTCGTGCCACGGCTCTGCCTATGTGCTTCAGCAGGTTATGCTCCTGCTTACTGAGAATGGTTGCGTGCCAGCCGGACCGGGCGAGTTTACGCAGCGTGCCTTCCTCAATGGCAAGATGGACCTGTCGCAGGCAGAGGCTGTAGCCGACCTCATAAGTTCTACCAACAAGGCTACGCACGATATGGCTATGAGCCAGCTCAAGGGCCACTTCAGCAACGAGTTGGCAGACCTCCGTGCACATCTACTTAAGCTAACATCGCTATTGGAGTTGGAGCTCGACTTCTCCGACCACGAAGAACTCGAATTTGCCGACCGCTCCGAGCTCTACACCCTTGCCAATGACATCCACCAGCGTCTCGTCTCGCTTGCCCGTTCATTCGAGGTGGGCAACGCCCTTAAGAATGGCATCCCCGTGGCAATTGTGGGCAATACCAACGTGGGTAAGAGCACCCTGCTAAACCACTTGCTGCATGAGGAGAAGGCCATTGTTAGCGATGTACATGGCACCACAAGAGATTTCATCGAGGATTCTACCATCATCAATGGCATACAGTTCCGCTTTGTCGATACAGCTGGCATCCGCGATACAGACGATGTTGTTGAGAACATAGGCATTGAGCGTACATACCAAAAAATGCAGGAGGCAAAGATAGTGCTTTGGCTAATAGACCAAGAGCCTGATGCTTCCAAAATCGAAGATATAAAACAGCGTGTAGCTGGCAAGAAGCTCATCATCGTACGCAACAAGATCGACCTCACCAACTCGTCATTGAATGATTCCTCATCGGCGAAGCTGACAATTCAACATTCAAAACTCAACATTCAAAACTCACAGTCGGTGGATATCAGTGCCAAATATGGCACCAATCTCCCCCTCCTCGAGCAGCTCATCGTCGAAGCTGCCAACATCCCTCAAATCTCCGAAAGCGACATAGTCATAACTTCGGTACGCCATTACTCGGCGCTTCTAAAGGCAGACGAAAGCTTGCAGCGTGTAATCCAGTCAATGGACATCGGATTAAGCGGCGACCTACTTGCCGAAGACCTCCGAATGGTGATAGAGCACCTTGCCGAGATTACCGGAGAGGAAAAAATAACTCCGCAAGAAACCCTAAACTCTATATTCAGCTCGTACTGCATCGGCAAGTAGCTACTGAAAAAGTTTTTTTATTTTGCAACCCATCATTCTATCACTTTTCAGGGTTGCAATAGTTATAACGCATTGGTATATAGCCATATACAAGGATGTTAGGTTGAGCGTCAAGCTATCGATCTAACATCCATCTGTCATCCACCCGTAAGCGTATCCGCGATGCTAGTAGATACACTATCAAAAAATATCGCTCAAGTTT